>Ga0315277_10002365_pt1 | contig 26386 bp, 21 predicted proteins | sample YL17G05_15_MG_FD_203695 | JGI IMG/M metagenome (GOLD analysis project Ga0315277, IMG submission 203695) | Sediment microbial communities from Yellowstone Lake, YNP, Wyoming, USA - YL17G05_15 | ecosystem: Environmental > Aquatic > Freshwater > Lake > Sediment | place: USA: Wyoming | collected... | reverse complement strand
ATACTCTCTTGAAACTCATGTGTGTACCCCCTTCAGATCAGGGGGTGATTTTTCAATGCCCATAGAGGGTGATTATTGCATGCCCGTTGACAATTAAAGCGCGGCCGCGGAGCGGAGGGGAAGGCCCCAATTTTGGTGACCGCTCAAAAGGACGGAAAGCGAGTCGGCCGGATCCGATTGCGTCGAATCGACGATGCCTCGGCCGACAGTCCGGAAACGACTATTAAGGAAATGGTCACTCCCGGCAGGAGGATTCGTACGGACGAGTGGATGGGATACATAGGCTTGATGGCTCAAGGATACTCGCATAAGGTTGTCCGAGGGGAATCCTCCGTCGGCGACAATCTTCTGCCTTTGGCCAACCGCGTGACTTCCCTGTTGAAACGATGGCTGTTGGGAACACATCAGGGGGCCGTCCGGCCCTCGCATCTGGATTACTACCTCGATGAGTTCACGTTCCGCTTCAATCGCCGCACTTCAAGATCACGCGGTAAGCTATTCTACCGCCTCGTCCAAAAGGCTACGGCAATTGATCTGGTGCCCGCCAAGTCGATAGTCGGCGGACGGCCGGAAGTATGAGATACAATATGTAGTGGCTACGGGAGTCAAGTGCATACCCCCACAAATATATTTGATACTGATCTAACCTGATCTATTCATAAATTGCTGGAAAGCGCACGGGAAAGCCATTAGGAATGAAAGGCAGCCAAGGATCCCGAGGAAAACCGGCCGGTCATCTGAACTTGTCCCCTTGAGGATAGTGGTTGGACACCTTCCTCATTCCTGGACGCACTGGAGCGGCAATGATATAGGAGGAGTTTTTACGTCCATTGATGGAGGTCGAACATGGAAAAAAATGACAAATGGCCTTCCCACGCTTATAGGTCGAATTGGAGTTAAGGTTGCCCCGTGCAATCCAAATGTTGTTTATGCTATCATGGAGTGCAAGGAAGGGACGCTATTTCGATCAAACGATAAGGGGAAAAGTTGGAAGAAGATTATAAGGCTTTTCGTCGCATCAGAGACAGTGGAGAGAGTACTTTTCAGCGCGAGGGCCTGAAAAAAGCATGGCCATTGAATCTGTCGCGATGATATTCCATCATGTCACTTTGAGACAATTTAAAAAAATACCATGGCCATTTTCAGAAAAGGCCAAAAATGCAACGCAAAACTAAAATGAAAGAGAGCGAAAAAATGAAAGGCAAAATGAACAAAATATCGTTTGAGCTGGGCATGATCAACTGTTTTGTTGAGATGGTTGCCTGCGGGGTGAAAAAATTGGCCATCAGTCCGCCGCTCTCCCCAGAGGATTATATGCAAATTGCTCCTCTCTCGGATGAGATCGTCAACAAGTTCGGAGTCAATTCCTATCTTGAAAAAAACCTGCTGATCACAGATCTTCAATCGGAGGATTTTACAAAGGCAAAATGGTCCATCCTCTATTATGAAGATGATAGGGTGTTAAGGGCTTATCTGGAGCTGAAAGAAAAAAAAGAACATCTGGAACGCATAGGAGAATACTACACAGTCGCACGCAAAGAGATCTCGAGGGATTTTATGCGCCTTCTGAGCTATCCGGAAAAAATCATCGAGGAAAAACTGACCCAATCGGCTCCTTCAGATCCCTTTGTTCTCACCGATAAAAAGGAGGTCGCCAATGAAAATTCTGATCATTAATCCCAACAGCAGCCCAGAGATGACGGACAAAATCAAAGACACCGCCTTAGAATTCGTTGCCGGTGCCTTTGAGGTTGAGTGTCTGCCCACCCAGGGTGCCCCGGAATATATCGAAACGTACGAAGATCAATTGAAGGCAGCACCTGGTATGATCCGATTGATCCGCGAAAACGAGAAGACATGCGATGCCTTTGTGATCGCCTGCCACTGTGATCCCAATCTCGATGCCATGAAGGAGATCACCACAAAGCTCGTTGTGGGAATCGGAGAGGCCTCCATGAAAATCGCGTCCATGCTCGGACATACCTTTTCCGTAATCACAGATACATTCCATTCCATCCCAAACAAGGAAGCTCTGGCCCAAAAATACCATCTCCAAAATATGCTGGCATCAGCGAGAGCCTCAGAAAAAGAGTCAGAGGACTTGAGCTTGGAGGAAAAGATTGTCCAAGCCGCCGAAGTAGCGGTCAAAGAGGATCACGCAGAGGTGCTCGTTCTGGGATGCGCGGGAATGACGGGGATGGATAAACGCCTAAAAGAGAAGTTCGGTGTGCCTGTTCTAGATGGAGTTATCTGCGCATTGATCATTGCATCGGGTCTGGTTCAATACGGCCTCTCTACGAGCAAAGCCTGCCGCTACAATCCATCGCACAAAGCAAATATGCCTTTTTCAGCTGACCCTAGTTAATCCTAAACAATAAAATAGAGATTACACTTATTAAAGCTTAGCTGGATTAAGAATGAAGAAAAAAAGACTTCTTTGCCCATATCGTGAATCCTTAATCTTCCTGTTTCTAGTTCTTTCAGGTTAAAAAATAATTTTCACTCCAATACGAGCCTCAAGGGGAGGGAAAAAATCTATTCCTTTCAGGAACATAGGATTTGGAGTCCATTTAAAATCATTGTAATCCCAACCAGCTAATCTTCTTTCATCACCCACAACTATTACCTCATTATTAAGAATGGGCCATTTACGACGAGCGGTCTTAATGTCAAAAATGTTATCAACATTGAGATTGAGCTGAATTCTATACTTATCAGTTACCTTCAGATTGAATTCAGCATAAGCATTAGCAAAGGATAGGAAAGGCGTTCGTCCGTCAGTAAATCGGCCATCTGGATAATAACCATCATCAACTTCACACTCGAGTTCTCTTGACACAGGAATTCCACTCATTGCATTAACAACAAGGCCAACGGTGAGTCCGAAATCAAAGGAATAGCTACCGTAAAATTTGAATTGGTGGGGTCTATCAGTGCCAAGAACTCCTTCAATTTCTTTCATATTCTTATCAAAAAGCATAAACCAGAGATCCCAGAATCGGTCGACATTTGGAGAAGTTCGTCCCCACTCATCAGAACTGGCCAAACCCGAGTAATTGCCCCATAATCGGCTCCAGGTATAAGAAAATCCAGCTAGCCAGTTATTGCTGAATCGCTTGTCTAAATTAAAATTAACTCCCCAATATTCGCGTTTGGCTTTTGGACAGGGAGGAAATTTATCTTCAAATCGGCCCCCCTGGGAAATTGGAAGGCTATAACCATACCCGGGATTGGCAATATAATACATTTCGCCTTCTGTCGTTAAAACTCCGATGTCTTCAACAGCATAGCGAAGATGTTTCTGGACAACGCGAATAGAAGCGGAAATATTTTCTATAAATCTGTGTTCAACTCCGAAGGAAATCTCTCGTTGGCTCATTGGCTTTATACTAGGATCAGATAAGTCAAAGGCAGGCATCCTCATGTTATAGGTAGTGATATAAGTTCCCGGATAGTTGCCATTTCCGATCTTATAGAAATCCCAGTCATCCAGAGTGTAGAACTCATTCCATTTTTTGAAACCGCCAAAGTAATCTCGAGCGATATTTAATTTCATAACATCATAGAACAGACCATAGCTACCAAATATTTTTGTAGTTGAATCACCAAAGACATCGAAGATAAAGCCAATTCTAGGTGCAATTTTATCTCCAAATCCCCATCGGATAGGTGGATACTGGAATTCTGGCAAAGTGCTGAAACTCGGGACATCTTCCTTTTCTGCGCGGACTCCAAAATTCAAGGTAAGCTTTTTTCCCAGGAAATCAGGAGTCCAGCTATCCTGTAAATAAGCGGCCCAGCTTTGACTTTTCGGATTAGCGAAGGTGCCATAGGGATATTTTCCACCACGAACCGTATAATGTCCATATTTACCTTTGAATACTTCCCCTGTTGCATGCAATACAAAGGGCGTATCCCAGGCAAGCAATATCTCTTCGTATTCTGCCGTATTGTCCACTTCTTCCTCAAACCGAACCCATTGGACTCCAGCTTTCAAAGCATGTTCACCCGCGAGCTTTGTGTAATAAGTTAAGTCAAAATTTACACTTGCTCTGTCTCTAATTTGTTTCTTCATTGTCATCAAATCTTGGGAACCCATATTGGACCAGTTCAAAGGTTTGACAAGAGAAGGGGGAATTTCTGGAAACATCGAATTTGTTGTTTGTTGGGATCCTGGGTCAGATTTCTGGAAGATGTATCTAGGCCCACTTGCTTTGACTTGCTGGTTAGTAGTATTTGTATGGAAATAGCCGCCTCTTAGACTGGCAATGAAATTGTTTCCCAAAATATAATCTGCTCCTAAACTGCCACTTAAATTAGGATAATCAAATCCATATTTTTCCCAATCTTTAAGAGGACCAGAGGCACCACTTCTTTCGGGAAGATCGCCTCTATATTTTGAAAAGTTATTGACAAAGCTCCCGGATAAACGCAGGCCTTTTATGGGTTGTGCGGTGATTTTAGCTACCCCATTCCACCATATATAGTCCTGGATATGATCACTTCCTGGAGCAATTCCTATAGGTAACCATTCGACATGTCTTTCTGTATTTTGAAATACAGGTAAGAAAGAGGCAAAAACCCATAGCCTGTCTTTAAAGATATAACCTCCCAGACTAAACCCGATTTCATATCGATGAACCTTATCCTTCCCATAAAGGTCTTCATAGTTGACATATTCTGCTTTGGTAATATCAAAAGGATTAAGCCGGAGCGTATCCCTTTCTTTAGTCGTGAGCATGCTGCCAGAATAGTATCCAATTATTTCACCATGATATTCATTCCCCCCAGATCGTGTAACAACATTGATTACTCCTCCCAGAGAACCTCCAAATTCTGCCTGATAACCGCTGGCCTTAATTTGGACTTCGTCAACAAAGTCAAATACAGCACGTTGGTCTCCAAGACCGCTATACATACTGGTAATATTCATTCCATCAACATAATATACATTCTCAGAACCACTGGAACCGTCGACTGAGATCCCACCCGAATATTTCTCGTTATTAACCCCGGGAATAATTGAAACAAGCGTATCAAAATTTCTTCCTCTTGGTAGTCTCTCAAAATTTTCTTTGCCCAACGTCATTCCTTTAACCGTGCTCTTTACATCGATCAAAGGTATTTCTGCTATAACAGTAACTTCTGCTCCAAGTTCCATTGAGATGTTGACAGTTAAAGTCTGCTCTAGGCTAAGAACAATAGCTTCTCTGACAATAGTATTGAATCCTTGAAGAGTAAATGTGATTTTGTATATTCCAGAGGGCAACGCCAGAAAGCGATAAATACCACTTGTGTCTGTTAGGGCATTGGCTTTTCCTACCATCTTAGGGCTTGTTGCTTCTACATTGACTCCAGGGAGTGGTTGGCCTTGGTTATCGGTAACCGTACCTACGATTTTTCCGGTTGACTTCTGGGCTTCAACAAGCCCGCCTATTAATATAAGACCTAGTAGTAATGTGATGCAAAATTTTCGAAACTTGTTCATTCGTTTTTTCTCCTTTTTTCAAATTATATTAACCCTTACTCGGGGAACGTTGATCTAATTTTTTTATGGACAGAACAACGCTCCCAACATTAGGCCAATACTGATGTCTTTTTTTAATATTTATCACCTCCCTTATATGGCAATCTCACCCTCTTCAGTTAGCCGCCTTGATCCATCAATTATTCCATTTTTTGCTTAAGGTGTCGGTTCCAAAAATCAAGCATGAGATAATGAGAATGGATTTGTGCGGAAATATCGTCTATCCCATGTTTTCTCCAAGGATATATCATCAGCTCGAATTGGATATTATGCTCAATAAGCTCATTTATAAAGGCATAAGTATTTTGAATATGCACGTTATCGTCATAGGTACCGTGGATAATAAGCAGACGTCCTTTGAGATTGGATGCTCTTAGCACGGTAGATGTTTCTTCATAGCCTTCAGGATTATCTTGGGGCGTATCCATATAACGTTCGGTCCAAATCGTATCGTACAAATGCCAATCTACATTTCCTGGTGCCCTGGCTATGCCAGCTTTAATTACATCGGAGCTGGTCATAACCTGAATAGTCATGGCACCCCCTCCACTGCCTCCCCAAATTCCAAGTCTTTTTAAGTCGATATAAGGCATCTGTTTTAACCACAGAACTCCAGCGAGTATATCTTTGACATTTCTTATTCCGTGGACTCTTTTATATATTGATCTTTCAAGATCCTTATTTTTCTTTATTCCTGCCCTTACCTCAAAAACAAAAACGAAGAATCCCTCTTGGGCAAGGAAACTGCGCCACAACGAGCGATCCCAGCTGTCGATAACTTGAGGAGAACCTGGGCCTCCGTAAACATTGATTAGGGCAGGATATTTTTTCTTGGGGTCAAAATCGAGGGGTTTTATCAGCATTGCCGGAAGCTCCAACTCATCCTCGGCTCTGAAAGTGTGAAATTCCGGATAACTAATTTTATACTTTTCAAGGACATCTTTAGCTGAAGGCGCAATCACAGCAGTTTTGGTTCCATCTGCTTTAAAAACACAAAGTGAGGGTGGAGTTAACGAATTGGAAAAGGTGTCAAAATAATATTCAAGGCTTGGAGAAAAACTGACAGTATGGACTCCTTCTTCTTTACTCATTCGCTCAAATCTTGTTCCATCTAGTTTGATACGGTAGAGATGCCTTTCTTTTAAAACATCCTTATTTGATATAAAGTAAATGCATCCATGCTCCTCGTCGATACCAGATAAATCACGGTCACCGCCAGAGGAGAGAACCATAAAATTTCCTTTGGTTAGTTGTCTAATAAGATGACCATCCATTTCATAAAGATAAAGGTGTTGGTATCCATCTCGCTCAGACATCCAGATAAACTGCTTCCCTTTGTTAAGAAAATATAGCGCATCATTAAGATTTATCCATGTCGGTTCCTTTTCAATCAGTATTTGCCTGCTCTCTCCCGTGGCTCTATCTGAAAAAAATAGCCTTAATTCTTGCTGTTTGCGATCTAGAGTTTGGACGGCAATCTTATTACTATCAGGTAGCCAATCAAATCGGGCAAGATACTCGTACTCTCCGCAATCCATCCAGGTTGTTTTCGATGAGGAGAGCTCGACGATTCCTACGTGGACTTTTGGATTTGTCTGTCCAGCTTTAGGATATCGTTGATAAACCACCGCTTGAGTTGCAGGCTTGAAGTGAACAAAGGTTGATATAGAGACCATAGACTCATCAGTCTGAAGGTAAGCGATGGCCTTGGAATCTGGAGACCATTGATACGGAACGGAAGTGTGGTTATAAATTTCCTCCCAGTAAACCCAGGAGAGAGGACCATTAAGGAGAGTCTCCGTGGCACCTGTTGTTAAACGTTTCTCAATCCCTGTTTTCCATTCAATCGCATACAAATCATTTTCACGAATAAAACATATCCAATTCCCATCAGGTGAAAAGGAGGGAGACATTTCAAGCGAAGGAGTTTTAGTTAACTGATTTACATTTGAATTTGAAAGCTCGACGCAGAATATGTCTCCATTTATTAAGTAAACAAAAGCATTTCCGTTGACATCCACTGCATCGGGCCATCGAATAGAAGAAGGTGCTTCTTTAGCTAAAAACGCGTTTAGCTTTGAAAGAACTCTATCTTTATCTAAGGCAGGCTCTCTTTTTCCAATTCTTGGGTCAAAGAATTCAAGGCTATGCTTTTGTTTTTCTACTCTGGTATCCAAGATAAGTGCCCTGTTGTTTTTTAGCCATACATGTTGAGGTGTGCTTAACTTGTCTTGAAAATTCCTGTCGAAAAGCAATTCAATTGTGAGCTTTTCGTTAAATGAAAAAACATCAAGAACAAAAAATAACATTAAAAGCAGGAAAGCTAAGAGTTTTTTCTTCACAATAAGTTCCCTTTAAAAAACATGATTTACATCCCCATTTTGCTATTATAGATAGCGGATTTTGGTAATGTCAAGCATTTTGTGTAAGATTGTTAGCAAAAGTTGAAAAGTAGACAGTTTAAAATTCAAAAGTAGACAGTTTAAAATTCAAAAGTGGACACGTGAGAAAGCCTTAAAAGTATAGATAACACTCTGAACGATTGTCTCTTTCCACCAAACACGAAGCTCGATGGTTTCTCGATCTATGTTTGGGATCAGATGAATCTCGACTTCTTCACCCGGAGGGACATGCCGAAGCGGGATCTCTTCCTGATAAAAGGTCAACCGGCGATAAGGGTTGACCACTCGGGTCTCCTTCAAGCAGAACACGTCCTTGGATGATCGGTACGGTTTTGGAATAAGGAACGGTCGGAACAGAGTTCGCCCTGTCTTTTGGGCCTTAGCGAAGCGATAATCGGGGATCTCGCCGGTAGTAGAGTGAACCTGAAGGTGACAATACCGATGGATCTCTTCCTGGAGGACATGGCGGAGGTCCTCTATCGAGGTTAGCTTCTCCAGTGCAGCCCCCGGCGCTATCGCCGTGGCCAACGGGTTCGGAAAGCTCATGGGCTCCACTCAGGTCGAGGAGATGGGGACGATCGAAACGCCCATCATCGTCACCAACACGCTCTCCGTCCCGACTGCTGCCGATGCCGTGATCGATTATATCCTCAGCCTCCCCGGCAATGAGAGAGTGGAGTCGGTGAACGCCGTCGTGGGCGAGACAAACGACAGCTGGCTCAACGACATCCGCGGTCGGCACCTAAAAAAAGAGCACGTCCTCGAGGCCATCCGGAAAGCGGCAGGCGGCCCGGTTGAGGAGGACTGCGTGGGCGCAGGGACAGGGACGATGTGCTACGATCACAAGGGCGGGATTAGGACTTCATCCCGCCGGCTCCCTGACTCGCGCGGCGGGCATACGGTCGGGGTCCTCGTCCAGACCAACCACGGCGGGGTCCTCCAGATCAACGGGTTTCAAGTGGGAGTGCGCCTCGGCAATTACTACATGAAAAAAGATCTCGAGGCGCCGGGCGACGGCTCCTGCATGATCGTCGTAGCCACCGATGCGCCGCTCGACAGCCGCAACCTGAAAAGGCTGGCCCGGCGGGCGCTCCTCGGGATCGCCCGAAACGGGGGGGTTTATTCCAGCGGCAGCGGTGACTATGCCATCGCTGTTTCCACGGCCAGGGAAGTCCGGGTCCCCCATCGCTCATCAAAGCCCGAGCAATCACTCACGCTGCTCCGTAACGAACAGATGTCGCCCCTGTTCCTGGCCGCCGCCGAGGCCGCCGAGGAGGCAATCCTCAATTCCCTTTTCAAAGCTAGGCGGATGGAGGGCCGGGGCGGACATGTCGCCGAGGCGCTGCCGCTTGATAAAATCAAAGAGCTGGTTGCAGAAAAAAAAGAATGAGAAAAATAATCGGAATACTCGGCGGGATGGGTCCGGAGGCCACGGTCTTTTTCTTCAATCTCCTCGTCAAACACACGGCCGCCGCCAAGGACCAGGACCATATTCCGATCATTATCCACAACAACCCCAAAATCCCGGAGCGGACCGCGGCCGTGCTGGGTAAAGGGCCGAGCCCCGCGCCCCTGCTCGCCGCGGGCGTCAGAAAGCTGGCCGCGGCGGGAGCCGATTTCATCGTCATGCCCTGCGTCACGGCCCATGCCTTCTTTAGGGAATTGAAGGCGGCCTCGCCCGTTCCCATCCTCAACCTGCTGGAGGAAACACTGTCTTTCGCCCGGAAGACAATTCCGGAACTTGCCCGTGCCGGGCTTCTTGCGTCAACCGGGACGATCAAATCCGGCCTGTTCGAAAAAACTTTCTCCAGAGCCGGGATCGAGATCATCACGCCGACGGAGGAAGAGCAGGGCCTGGTGATTGAGGCGATCTTCGGCCCGCGGGGAATCAAGGCCGGATTCACCTCCGGCCGGCCGCGCCGGTTGCTTCTGGCAGTCGGATGCAGGCTCATCGAGAGAGGCGCCCGGGCGGTCATCGCCGGCTGCACCGAAGTACCGCTCGCCCTCCGGGAGGGAGACTTCCCCGTTCCCCTCCTCGAGCCCATGCGGATTGCCGCTGCGGCCTGTATTCTCCGGGCGGGCTATCGATTGAAAAAATCAAAAAATGAGGACAGTCCAATTTAGCCTGAAGTCTGCATAAATTACCCAAAAAAATATGCCCCTCCTCTGGCGGGAGGTTTATATGCTACGCTCCTCCACCCTCACCCCGACCCTCTCCCGTCCGAGACTGTGTCGTAATTGCGATTTGTCATTGCGAGCGACCGCAGGGAGCGCGGCAATCTCCTTTCTTTTCAACGCATTATGAGATTGCTTCGATCGCTTTACTCTCTCGCAATGACATTGCGACACAGTCTCTCCAGGGAGAGGGTCGTTTTTTTTCACTCCATGTTTATGAATATTTCAGATTAGATAGCGGCGAGGGGGTGGGGAGAGGAGGACCGTCAAAGACTGAGCGGGCACGGGAGGCGGATTTGCTGATTTGCGGAGCAAATCAGGGGGGTTCCAAGGGGGAAGGCCCCGTTGGTCGAAGGACGACGTCCGAGAAGGGGAGGCAGTGAGCGAAGCGAGCGTTGAAAGGGGGGAAGCAAAGCTTTCTCCCTCCAAAGAAACGCCGTGGGCCAATCCGCGTTCCGACGACCCCAACCTTGAGCTGTAGTTGACAAGGATAAGGATGTTCGGGTATAAAGTCCCTGGCTGATCTGCCGGTTAGGAGGTGAAACTTATTGGCTTTTATCGTCATCGAAAACGGAGAATCCTAAGCCTGAATTATGCATAAAAAAAGCTGTTTCCCTTCATAACGTATTGATTTACAATACGTTTGGACAAGATGAAGAAGGAGATTAACGTATGGTCGACAAAGAAAAGAAAAAGAATCTCTTAAGAAGCTTTCCTCGTGCTTTTTGGATGGCAAATTTAATGGAACTTTTTGAACGGGGTGCTTATCATGGTATGAATTCTGTCTTGGCTGTTTATCTTGTGAAAGTTCTTTTTTTTCGTGAACAAGCTGTTGGCTTCCTTCAAGGATTTGTTTATGCCCTAACGTACGTCCTGCCAATCTTGGGCGGTGCTTTAGCCGAGCGACTCGGATATCGTAAGATGCTCTTATTTTGCTTTTCCTTATTAACGATGGGTTATTTTGCGGTTGGCTCTTTCTCCTCTTATGGCATGATTTTTGCTTTTCTTTTGGTTGTAGCTACAGGCAGTGGGATGTTCAAGCCTATAATTTCTGGGACTATAGTTAAAACTACAACTAAAGAAACCGGCGGCTTTGGTTTCAGTCTTTATTATTGGACAATAAACCTAGGTGGCTTTCTCGCACCCCTTTGGATGAGCTATATCAAAGGATTTAACTGGCGCTATGTATTTTTTTCTTCTGGTGCATGGTGTTTTTTCATGCTCATTCCCTCAGCTTTTCTTTTCAAAGATCCCGAAAGATCAGAAAATCGTCAGCCTATTAGACAAGTACTCAAGGAAGCCATACTTGTATTAAGTGACTCTCGATTTATGTTACTCATTGTTGTTTATTCAACTTTTTGGATATCTTATTTTCAGCTTTACGGCCCTGTTCTCTGGTACCTACGGGATTTTATTTATCGCTCTCCTGTGGATAAATTTATGGCAAGTCTGGGAATTCCCTTTGGCTTTGATGTTGAACATGTTACGGTGATAAATGCCGCAGCCATCATTCTTTTAATTGTGCCTATAAGTCGGGCAATAAAAAAAATTAAAACACTCCCCGTCATTGCTGCGGGAGTCATTATTGGATCAGCAGGATTTGGCGTACTGGTTTTTTCTTCGAGCCCATGGATTTTTATCCTTGGGATGGTCCTTTTATCGATAGGAGAAATGGTTGCACATCCCCAATACTATAACTACATTGGGATGATTGCCCCAAGGGATAAGGTTGCTGTTTATATGGGCTATTCTTTTCTCTATGGGGTAGGTGGCAGTCTGATCGGAAGCAACGTGGGAGCTATTCTTTATGAAAAAATTCTCAAGCCTGTGACACCTTCTCCAGAGGCCGTTACAGCAGGCGTTCCTCTTACTGCTGCTGCGTTTAATCAAGCAAAATTATTTTGGATAATCTTTTTTATAATTGGCCTCTCTTGCGTGATTGGAATGTTTATCTATAATCGATTTTTTGCTCAGGATACGCCATTATCAAATCGTCGAGCTTGGAAAATCATGTTTGGTATATATATCTTATTTGTAGGAGCAGGTATTTACTTTTTTGTATATTCTCTTTTCTTGACTACTGAAATCCCCTGGAGAACGGTAGTCCAATCTTTGATCATGCTCGGAGTTGGGGCAGGAGGAATTATGATTAGCCTACGAAAAGGATCTACTGAGGCAAAGATGACTAGTTTAAATAATTAGGGGGTTTCCGTAAGCACATCGCATACTAATAAACCGTAAGGACATCGCAAACTGATTTAGCATCGCCTAGACTTTTTCCCATCCCGAAGGGAAGGAGAGCTGGGCGATGAAGAGCAACCTCGAATATGAACGGCGGTGCAGGGCGATTAGACTTCTCGGCGAAGGCGTCCATTTCAAGGAGGTTCTCCACGAAGTCCAGCGAGGACGCTTCTGGCTGTCCAAGTGGATCTGCCGTTATGAAGCCTTCGGTCTGGACGGGCTTCGGGACAGAAGTCGGACTCCTAAGCATATCCGGAACCGGACGAGAGTGTCGATCGTCCAAAAAATCCTGGATCTTCGAGACGAACTGGCGGCCCACAAGACGCGCCGGGCGGCTTTCGCCGGCATAGGCGCCGAGACCATCCATCATGAGCTCTATGAGCAGGGCATTCGTCGCCTCCCGGCCATCTCGACGATCGAGAAGATCTTGGCCCGGGCCGGGAGAACCAAAAAGGTCAAGGCCCGACAACCGCCGGGCGGACCTCCATATCCCTACGTCCGAGCCCGGAAAATAGGAGACCTTCAACAAACCGAGCTGGTCGGCCCCCGCCATCTGCGAGGCCCCAGCGGTGTCACCCGGTTCTATTCCTTCCACACCATCGATGTCGCCGGCCAAACAGTTTCGGCCCATCAGTTCCGGGACAAGCGAACGCTCTCTTTGCTCGCTCATCTCCTTGATTCCTGGCGTTTTATGGGGCTGCCCCGGGCCTCCCAGATGGACAACGAGATGTCCGCGTCGGGAGGAGGGCGGTATCGCTATAGCCTCTCCCAAGTCATCCGCCTCCATCTCCTCTTGGGCATTCATCTTCTCTTCATTCCGCCGGGAGAGCCCGGCCGAAACGCGGCCGTCGAGAGCTTCAATAACACATGGCAGGCTCGGGTTCTTCGACATCGCTGCCCCGATCTCCGAGCCCTGCGCCGAACCAGCGGGCGTTTCTTGGATTATTATCACTTCCGGAAGCCCTGCCGGAGTCTTTCTGCGGACCAACATGGAACCCGCTTCCCGGGCGTTCTCCGGGACCGGCTCCAGCCCGTGTCAACGGGCATGCAATAATCACCCTCTATGGGCATTGAAAAATCACCCCCTGATCTGAAGGGGGTACACACATGAGTTTCAAGAGAGTATGGTTCCTCCCGGCAGTCGGATCGGGAGGAAGGGACATGATCAAGTCAGACATGTGGCACGAGATCCATAGCCGGAGAAGGCTTAAGGAGACGAAGAAGTCGATCGCTCGGGCTTTGGGGCTCCATATCCAGACGATTCGCAAGGTCCTCCGTCAGGTGGCGCCGAGGCCGTATGAGAGGACGAAGGACGAGCGGGGGATCCTGACTCCGTACAAGAGCTACATCCTCCAGCGGCTGGCGGCCGTCGGCTACTGTGCCCGGTCCATCTATGAGGAGCTCCAAGCGCGGGGCTTTCCGGGATGCTATGACACGGTTAAGCGGTTCGTCAGCCCGCTGCGGACCGGGGTGTTCCAGGAGGCCACGATGCGGTTCGAGACGCCGCCGGGGCGCCAGGGACAGGCCGACTGGGGCCAGTGCTGGACGACGATCGCGGGCAAGGGCGTCAAGGTCCATCTTTTCGTCATGACGCTGGGCTACAGCCGGAGGCTTTACGCCGAGGCCACGCTGGACGAGAAGCTGCCGTCCTTCCTTCGATGCCACGAAGCCGCCTTCGCCCACCTGGGAGGAGTGCCCCATGAGATCGTCTATGACAACCTCAAGTCGGTCGTCCTGGGCCGGGACTTCGCGGGGTCGCGCTTCGAGTGGAACCCGATCTTCTGGGACTTCAGCCGGCATTACGGCTTCCAGCCGCGGCCTCATCGGCCCTACAGGCCCCAGACCAAGGGCAAGGTCGAGTCGGGCGTCAAGTACGTCAAGCGCTTCCTCCGGGGAAAGAGCTTCGAGAGCCTCGATCATCTCAACACCTGTCTTCTGGAGTGGATCATTACGGTGGCCGATCAGAGGGTCCACGGCACGACACACAGGAAGCCGGCGGAGATGTTCCCCGAGGAAAAGGCTCTTCTCCTCGACCCGCAGGGCCGTCCGGCACGTCTCCAAGGACTGTCTCGTCGCCTTCGAGGCCAACCGCTACTCGGTGCCGTTCCGCCTGGCGGGGAGGCAGGTCGAAGTGCAGGCCGACGGGGAGACGGTCAAGATCTACCATGGGGGGGAGCTCGTCTCGAGCCATAATCGGCTTGACGGCTCCTACCAATCGAGCATCGACAAGTCGCATTACTGGGGCCTCTTCAAGCCCGCGGCGCCGAGTAGGGCGCCGGCTGATGACGTCCAGGTCCGGGATCTGGCCGTATACCAGAGCCTCGTTGAAGGAGGTGTCCAGTGAGCCTCGCCCATATCCAGGACAACCTCCGTCATCTCCGCCTCTATCGGATCAACGAACGGCTGGAGACGGCCCTCGAGGAGGCCGCCAAGAACAACGTCTCCTACACCGACTTCCTGGACCAGATCCTCTCCCAGGAGGTGGCCTCCAAGCAGGAGAAGTACATCGCCGTCCGAACTTCGCTCGCCAAGTTCCCCTACGTCAAGACGCTCGAGAACTTCGACTTCGCCTTCCAGCCCTCGATCGACAAGAAGCGGATCAAAGAGCTGGCCGAGTGCCGGTTCATCCCGAACGGCGAGAACGTCATCCTTCTGGGCCCTCCGGGCGTCGGGAAGACCCACCTGGCCGTGGCCCTGGGCGTCAAGGCGGTCACAGAGGGCTACAGGACGTACTTCACCCAAGCCATGCCTCTGATCGCGTCCCTGACCAAGGCCTATGCCGAGAACCGGATCGAGGAGCGTCTGAAGTTCTACTGCCAACCCAAGCTCCTCATCATCGATGAGATCGGCTACATCCCTATAGACAGGCACGGAGCTCACCTGTTCTTCCAGCTCATCTCCCGCCGCTACGAGAAGGGGGCGCTCATCCTGACCTCGAACCGCGGCTTCTCCCAGTGGAACGAGATCTTCGGGGATCCGGTGATCGCCACGGCCATCCTGGACCGGATCCTCCATCACTCGACCACCATCAACATCAAGGGCAACTCGTATCGTCTGAGGGAAAAGGTCAAAGCCGGGCTCATCCGAGAGCCCGAGGCTGAAGAGAGCTTAGCATGAGAAGGGGGAGTGATTTTTCAATGCCCGAAAGGGGTGAATTTTGGATGTCCATTGACATTTGGCCGTTGGCCGCCCACATAGGTTTCGTCGATATTTACCGTGCCCTGCAGGCGGTCCCTCCCGGGACGCACCATGGCCCGGCGAAGTTTATACAGCCACATCCACGCCGTCCGATAGCTGCCCAATCCCAAGGCTTGGCCCAGTCCTACGGCGGTAACTCCATGCTTTTGGTTCGTCACGTACTACATCGCCTGAAACCAAAGTCGCAGGGGTTTGCGAGTATCTTGAGAGAGCGTCCGTGCGGTGATAGAGGTCTCGAGGCCGCATTGTGTATACCGAAATAGCAGACGTCCCATCCTCCAGGCCCGGCTGTTTTTGCATCGAAAGCATCGGAATCCTTCGGGCCACCGCAGACGGAACGTATAGTCTCAGCAAGCGTCCTCCGTGGCAAACCAATCTTGAAATTGCTGGGCAGTTTCCGAATACTCCCCCATAAGGGTAAAATACTATATGTAGTGGCTACGGGAGTCAAGTACATATCCCCATATATTTATATCATAAAAGTTGACAAACAACAATCGACAAAATAATATAAGAATTGAAAATAGTATGAAAGATAAATTTTATAAACGTCTAAAGTCACAAATTATAATAGGTTCGCTTGAACCGAACATGCATTTGAACGAAGCAGAACTACCTGAGGCATTGAATATAAGCCGGCCTTCCAGAAGAGACGTATTAAATATCCAAAAAAAAGTTGGATTTATTACTATCGCTTTTAGAAAGAGAGCAAGCATATCTGAAAATCCTAGTAGCTCGCGGGTAAATTATTGGGAGCCATTTGACACTCTCCCCGGCCTAAAGGCCGGGGTTTCAAACCGGGTGGCATAACCTGGCTATGGCCTGCGGAGTTGTTGACGGATGTACTTCTTGACGACCTCTTCATTCACCTGCCCCACCGTCTCGGCAAAATACCCATCCGCCCAGAAGCTTTCCCCCCAGAGAAATTCCTCCATGTCCGGAAACTCTTTCCTCAGCACCCGACTCGTGCCCCCCTTGAAGATCTGGACCACCTCCGCCAGACTGACCCGCGGCGGTAGCTGGACGACCATATGAATATGATCATCCTGAATCGTCAGCTCACTGATCCACCAGCCGTTCATCTTGCACGCCTCATACATCAAAGTCTTGAGGCGGATGGCTATTTTGCCTCGCAATACCCGTTTCCGGTATTTTGGAATCCACACCACGTGGTACTGAAGCCTGTGTTTGGTATGGGATCCCGTGGCATATCGGGCCATAGCCAGATTATGCCTGATTTGCCTCCACTCCGCCAGCCAAGGGCTGACTTCGTTCCGGGATGCCATTCATCTCCAGGCTTAAAAGCCTGGGGTTTTCTGGCATGATGGATAAATATCAACACTATGAGTAAGGAGATAAAAAATAATGGCAATATATAAAGAAGATGTGGCTTCTAATATTTGGAGAAATGGTGAAATTATTCCTTGGAAGGATGCATTGATCCACGTAAACTCCGTGGGGCACGCATCTGTAGCCGGTATCTTTGAGGGGATTAAAGCCTACTGGAATGAAAGCGAAAAACAGCTCTATGTATTTCGCCTTCATAAACACATGGTTCGTTTTCTTTGCTCTATCAAAATGGTTCGTTTCGGCTTTGAATACAGATTGGAATATTTAAAGAAAGCGGTTTTAGACCTGCTTAGGTCCAATGAATATAGAACAGACGTGTACATACGTCCCTATGTCTTTCAGAGGGGGATGGTTCGGGAGCTTCTTCAAGCGCAACCTGGCAAGCCGACGGAACTGGTTATTGATTCCTGGCCTTTTGAGTCTTACAGGGACATGGGTCAGGCCCTGCATGTTTGTGTCAGTTCCTGGACTAGAATCTCAGATAATGTGCTTCCTCCACGTTTGAAATGTTTCTCCAACTATCATAACGGCCGTTTAGCAGCAATGGAGGCAACGGTGAACGGGTATGACTGGGCTATTCTTCTCGATGGGCGTGGAAAGGTTACAGAGGGACCCGGGGCATGTCTAGCCTTAGTCCGGGAAGGTAAAGTCATTCTGCCAACTATCACGAACGGGATACTGGAGAGTATCACCCGGGATACCATATTGCATTTATTAACGGAGGTTTTGAACATACCCTTTGTTGAGCGTGAGGTTGACCGCACGGAATTGTATATTGCAGATGAAATCTTTTTCATCGGCACGGGCTGGGAGATCATGCCGGTGGCATCTGTTGACCGTTTAGAGGTGGGTGACGGTAAGACCGGACCTATCACTATGGCCGTAGCTGATTCTTATAAAAGAGTTGTCACCGCCCAGGATTCCCGTTTTTCCGAGTGGCGGACACCGGTTTGGAAGTAGATAGAGTTGAGCAAGGAAATCTATAAAAGCCCCGACTTGAAACCCCTGCTGGTCCCTGAATCCATTGCCGTGGTCGGGGCTTCGGAAAAGCCAGGACCGGGCCGCCAGGTAATTGAAAATTTGGCTCAACTGGGGTATCAGGGCGAGGTTTTCCCCGTGAATCCCAACTATGAGGAAATCTTAGGTATTCCTTGTTATCCATCGTTGTCTGAGGTTTATCACTCAGGGCACCAGGTGGAGATGGTTGCTATTCTCTTAAACCGTAGCATGGTTATCCCTGTTTTAAAAGAAGCCGCCTCTATTGGTGTACGTGCCGGCTGGGCTTTTGCCAGTGGATTCGGAGAAGCTGGCCCCGAGGGAAGAGCGTTGCAGCAGGAATTGGTCGATATATGCAAGCAGAACGATATCCTGTTCTGCGGACCAAACTGTGTGGGATATCTCCATCCCAAGGCCGGAATCGGAATATACAGTGCCCCTGCGCCTGTTTCCATTAAACAGGGGAATATAGGGATGATCTCCCAGAGCGGTTATCTTGCCATCAGTGTGGCAAACAGCAGTCGCGGTCTGGGTTTTAGCATGCTCTGCTCTTCCGGTAATGAAGCCATTCTAGATAGTACCGATTTCATTTCCTATATGTTGGAAGATCCTGGAACAGAAGTTATCATGGCCTTTATCGAGCAGTTCCGTCAGCCGAAACGTCTTCAGGAACTGGCAGGCAAAGCCCAAGAGGTTGGAAAACCAATCATCCTGATTAAGGTTGGCCGCTCTGAGATAGCCCGGAGGGCTACCGTTGCTCATACAGGAGCCCTGGCTGGCTCAGATGATGTACAAGACGCTTTATTCAAAAAGCTGGGTATAGTCCGGGTGGATGACTTTGATGAAATGTTTGAGACGGCAGAACTGTTTTCAAAACTTCACCAAAGGCTGCCCGAAGGAGACGGCATTTTTTCAGTGAGCCTCTCAGGGGGAGTCATCAGCTTGATAGCTGATCTTGGAGAAAAATTAAAACTAAGCTATCCAGCCTGGTCGGAAGAGGGGAAAAAGATACTCAAGGAAGTCCTCCCGCCATATATCGGGATCAACAATCCTATAGATGCATGGGGTTTCGGAAAAATCGAGGAAACCTATGAAACCTGTTTAATGGCAGCAGCCCGAGAAGAAAAAGCCGATTTAGTTTTTGTTTCTCAGGATGTACCGCACGGTATGGCACCCAGACAGGTGGATCAATACGCAACGGTAGCAAGGGCGGCAGTGAAGGCCTTTCAAGAGAGTGCGAAGCCGGTGGTCATGGTATCAAACCCTTCAGTCGGATTCCATCCGGATATCAGTCTAATCCTCGAACAAGGAAAAGTGCCTCTGCTCCAGGGTACACGTGAGGGATTAAAGGCCATAAAGTCATTAATTTCTTACGCAGCATTTAAAAGAGAAAAGGAACTTGATAAAGAAGAACAGGAGAGGACCGAAGCAATTCCACCCGAAGTGGAAGCTTATTTCCACTCCAGTCGACCGGTTTTAACAGAATATATTAGCAAAAAAGTGCTTACTGCCTACGGCATTCAATGTGCCCACGAGGTTCTGTGTAAATCTGTAGAGGAGACGATTCATGCTGCAACGGATATTGGATATCCTGTAGCCCTGAAGGTCATCTCGCCACAGATCCAGCACAAGACCGAGGCACGTATTATCAAATTGAATGTTAGGGATGAACATGCGGTAAAATGTGCCTATGAAGAGTTACTCAAGAATGCCAAGACCTATGATTCTTCCGCTTCAATTGACGGCGTGCTTTGCCAGGAAATGATCGGAGGCGCTGTCGTTGAGGCGATTGTCGGAATCCTTATGGATCCATGTTTTGGTCCCTCAGTTGTGTTTGGGCTTGGAGGGATTATGGTTGAAATCCTTCAGGACCGGGCCCTCGGAATTCCCCCCTTAAGCCGCGGTGAAGTCTTAAGGATGATCGAGAAAACCAGGGGAAGCAAACTTCTTGCTGGATTCCGTGGCTCCCCTAAAGCGGACTTAGAGGCACTGATTGATACCCTTATCAGCGTCGGCAGGCTGGCAGTCGATTGGGCCGGCAGGATAGAAGCCCTGGATATCAATCCGCTCTTGGTTATGCCCGAGGGCCGGGGAGTTGTTGCAGTGGATGCCCTTTTAGAACTTAAGAAAGATTCTTGACAGCGGGAGGTTTGTTGATGAAAATGATTCTTTCGGGAAATGAGGCCGTAGCGAGAGGGGCATTTGAAGCCGGAATTCAGATAGCTGTGGGCTATCCTGGAACCCCGAGTTCTGAAATTATCAAGACCATAGCTGAAGAATATGGAAAAGAAATATATACAGAGTGGTCGACCAATGAGAAAGTGGCTATGGATGCCGCAGCCGGGGCGGCTTATTCAGGACGTCGCTGCCTGGTAACCACAAAACAAGTGGGGATGAACGTTCTTTCCGACTCTCTTTTCTATGCGGTCTACACAGGGCTTGAATCCGCTCTGGTGGTTGTTACTGCGGATGATCCTGGACTGTTTAGCTCACAAAATGAACAGGATAACCGCTGGTATGCCCGACTGGCCAAAATTCCTCTCCTTGAGCCTGCTGACAGTCAGGAAGCCAAAGATTTTTTGGTTCTGGCTGTTGACCTCTCGGAAAAATTTGATACGCCGGTTTTAATCCGTACCGTCATGAGAACCTCCCATTCCAAGAGCGTCGTCAATCTGGGCAGCAGGCCTCAAACGCCGGATAAGGTGGGACCATTCCCCCGTAATCCGGAGAAATACAACTGCACCGCTTCGAATGCCAGGAGAATGCACCTCCGGGTGGAACAGCGTTTGCTTGATTTGGCAATATATGCTGAGAAGGCTCCAATTAACCGAATTGAGTGGAAAGACCGCTCACTAGGAATTATCACCAGCGGGGTGATTTATACCTATGTATCCGATGTCTTTCCTGATGCATCGGTTTTAAAGTTGGGGATGACCAATCCTCTGCCCGAGAAAATGATTAAAAAATTTGCCGAAGGTGTGGAAAAGCTGCTCGTAATCGAAGAGCTCGATCCTGTTCTGGAAGAGCAAATACGAGCCATGGGCATTGAGGTTTTAGGGAAGGACGTTTTTCCTCCTTGCTTTGAGCTTTTACCCGATGATATCAGGAGGTTAAGTGTTGATGCAGGGCTTTTACGCCGCGACGACTCTGAAGCACAATGGACCAGAAAGCCCGAGTTGGAGGCTTTAAAAGACCTGCCCCCGCGTTCACCGGTTTTCTGCCCAGGATGCCCGCACCGGTCCACCTTCTATCTTCTGAATAAGTTGAAGCTCCCGGTAGCAGGGGATATCGGCTGCTATAATCTCGGCACACTTCCTCCCTTCAGGGCTCAGCACACAATGGGCTCTATGGGCGCCAGCATCGGTGTTTTACATGGGATGTCTCTGGCTGGTATTCCTGAGCAGCGGGTGTGCACCATCGGTGATTCCACCTTTTTTCATGCAGGTATGGCTCCCCTGGTGAATATGGTACACAACAACGGTCGCGGGGTGATCATCCTGATGGACAACGGCATAACTGCCATGACCGGCCACCAGGACCATCCGGGCGTTGGCTGGGCAGTTATCAAAGACCGGCCAGCGCAAAGGGTTGAACTCGAGCCATTGGTGAAAGCATTAGGGATCAAAAAAGTGAAGGTGGTGGATGCCTTCAATATCAAGGAGGTGAAAGCCGGATTGAAAGAGTGTTTGGATTATGAGGGTCCTTCGGTTTTGATCACGCGAGGAGAATGTGTCTTCATTTCGAATAATCCACGGCCTCCCTATCGAGTAGATTTGGAAAAATGTGTTGCCTGCCAGCTTTGCTTTAAGGTGGGCTGTCCCGCTATTGGGCTCTCGACTGAAAAAAATCCAAAAAATGATAAGTTCAAATCCTACATTGAGCCTACCCTATGTACCGGCTGTGACATATGCCGCCAGGTCTGCACGACCGGCGCCATTCAACCGCGTGCAGAAAAGGAAGATGAGGTCTAAATGAAGAATATAAACTTTTTAGTAGTCGGTGTTGGAGGCCAGGGCACCGTGCTCTCCGGTGATATCCTGGCCGAGGTAGGAATGGCTGCAGGCTATGACTCGAAAAAGTCGGATGTTCTTGGTTTAGCTATTAGAAGCGGTAGCGTGGTAAGCCATGTCCGTTGGGGAGAGAAGGTTAACGCCCCCATGTCAATGAAGGGAACGGTGGACTATCTTTTAGCTTTTGAGCCCCTTGAAGCCATGCGTATGGTAGAGTACCTTAATCAAAACAGCACAGCAATCGTCAATGGATACCGGATTCCACCTGTGGCTGTGACAACAGGTCAGGTTAAATACCCCTCTGTCCAAGAAATCAGACAGGCCCTAACCTCTTCAGCTAAGAAGGTCTATAATATCGATGCGACTCAGAAAGCCAAGGAACTGGGAAATGTTAGGGTTGTCAATGTTCTTCTCTTGGGAGCGCTATCATCCCTTTGTGAGATATCTCCGTCGATATGGAAAGAGGTAATCAGGAAGTATGTGCCAAAAAGATTTATAGAGATAAATCTGCGTGCTTTTCAAGCAGGGCGTGAATTGATTAGCAGGGAGATTTAATAGATATGGTTCTCTCATGTGAATTTAAGGAAAACCTGCTATGAAAATCAAAACTGCAGATATAGCGATAAAGGGTGGCATTTTGGTAAATAGCCAAGGGATGAGGCAGGCTGATATTTATATCAAAGATGGAATCGTTGACAGCGTAGAGCAAGGCGAGAGCCCCAAAAAAACAAGCTTTATCATCGATGCTTCAGGGAAATTTGTCCTTCCAGGCATTATCGATGCCCATCTTCATCCTGTTTATGCGGATCGAATTGATACCCTCTCTAAAGCCGCTCCTTTTGGAGGGATCACGACACTGATCCCCTATATAGGTGCGTTCAAAGCATGGGGAAAAACAGGAAATTTGCTCGATGTAGTGAATGACTTTATTGAAGAAGGAGAGAAGTCCTCAATCGTGGACTTTGGGGCTCACTGCTCTCTTACTTTGGAAGACATGGATACGATCGATGAGATGATCCCTGCGGCTATTGAAATGGGCATCATCTCTTTTAAGATTTTTATGGCTTATGCCAGAAGGGGAATGAAACTGGAGGACGAGAACATTCTGGAAATTATGGAGGTCATCGCAAAAAACAAAGCTTTGCTCGCTGTCCATGCTGAAAATGGAAGCATGATAGACTACTTGGAAGATAAATCTATCGCTCAGGGAAATCTTAGGCCTGAATTTTTTTCTCCTTCGCATCCAAATATCTCAGAAGCTGAAGCGATCTTTCGTGTCCTCGCTCTCTCAAATATCACCAAGTGTCCCCTTTATCTTGCTCATGTCAGTGCACGGGAATCCCTGGATGTCATTAAAATGTATAAAGGCTGGAGCAAGAGTGATTTTTATACTGAGACTTGCACTCATTATTTGACTCTCACCGATGAAGAGTTGATAACAAAAGGATCTTTAGCCAAGATGGCTCCTCCTCTAAGAAAGAAGGAAGATATAAACGCGCTCTGGAAGGCGGCGGAGGACGGACTTTTAGATGTTATCGGCTCCGATGCGGCAGGGCACTCGATCAAGGACAAAGAACCGTTAAGAGACAATATTTTCAAGAGCCCAAATGGAATACCGGGGCTGGAGACAATGTTCACAGTTGCCTATGATGAAGCTGTTAACAGAGGCAGAATCACCCTTCCCCGCTTGGTAGAGTTAACATGTGAAAATCCAGCCAAGATTTTTGGACTGTACCCTCGGAAGGGAATCCTGCAGAAGGGATCAGACGCTGATGTACTCATTTTTGATCCAAGCGTAACTCATACCATAACGGCAAAAACCTATCCCTTAAAGGTTGGTTATAGTTTATTTGAAGGGCGTGTATGTTTGGGTTCGCCATCTCTTGTGATGCAGCGAGGGAGGATATTGCTAGAGAAGGGCAAATTAAAAGCAAGACCGGGACAAGGCATGTATATCCCGGCAGAAAGGAAAAATGAATGGTTGACCTAAAAGGACGAGATGTCCTCACAACGAATGAGTGGAAGAAGGAAGAGCTAGACCAAGTTCTTGATCTTGCCATCAAGTTTAAATCGATGGGAGATCAAGCCAAATCGCTTGATATTTTAAACGGCAAGACCCTTTTGCTGCTGTTCTTCCGTAGCTCAACCCGAACACGTATCTCATTTACAGCTGCTATGGAACAATTAGGAGGCCATGTCCAAGTCCCGGATCCGGAAGGTCTTCGATTGAGTCTTGAAGACCGCCCTGGGTTTGGAGAATCGCTGAAAGACACCGCTAAAGTCACTGATAGATATGTTGACTGTGTGGGTATTCGCCTCAGCGGGCCTATTCCCAACAAAGATGGTGTGCTGAGACCTGGCCTTGGAGACGCTATAACCAGAAAATATGCTAAGTTTTCGAAGAAGCCGGTCATCAACCTTGCCTGCGATATGCAACATCCAACCCAGGCAATGGCTGATATTATGGTCATGCAGGAAAGTATAAAGAATCTTAAAGGAAAGAAGCTTGTTGCTCACTGGGCGTATTCACCCATTGTCCGGCATTACACCTCGATTCAGGCTGATGCACTCATTGCAGCAACTTACGGTATGGACGTCACCATTGCCTATCCTGAAGACTATGAACTCGATCCTGAAACTGAATCACTCATTCGCGATGAATGCGCCAAGAACGGCCAAAAATATGAAATATCTCATGATCTTCAGAGTGCGGCGGAAGGGGCCGATGTTATTTTCCCAAGGACTTGGGTTTCCGCCGATTTCTATATACACACTCGCGAAGAGGAATTACGGATTGCTGCTCAGTACAAAGATTGGCGGCTGACGGAAGATCTACTGAAACGAACCAATAATGCGCGCTTCATCCATGTGATGCCCTTCGATCGAGGGAATGAAGTCGATGACAGCGTTGCAGACGGCCCGAATTCCCTTGTATATGACCAGGCAGAGAACCTTCTTCATGTGAGAAAAGCCTTCCTGGCTTCTGTTCTGGCCGATGCTGATGTTCTAGAGAGGCTTTAGATAGGAAGTCTCAGACTTAATTACCTAAATTGTAACTACTCGGGTAGCCCCACCATAGAGCCACCATTGACTGGCAGCTAGTACATCCCCTCACGAACGCAAGCAAAAAAATATAATTATTTTCTGCTGGACTCGGGCGGCGGAATGTGGTAGTCTGTAAACAAGGACAGCTAGTGTACAGTAACGTTCGCAATTTGGTTTAAGGAGGCGAGCCATCGTAAACTCTCTTCGACCGCTAAACCGAAAGAGAGGAGGATTTTTACTACGATGGCTCAAGGTTATTATAGGACACCGTTCAAGAAAGCGCTATTGCAGTTCATTACGGAACCGGACCCTTTCCTGGCGATGCTCAAGTGGGTGATGACGGAGATGATGAGGATCGAGGCGGAAGCCAAGGTCGGGGCGACAAAGGGGAAACACACGAGGGAGAGGACGACGTATTTTTCCGGGGCGAGGGCCCGGAGGGTTGATACGCGTCTGGGGACGGTCTATCTTCTCGTGCCCAAGGTCCGGAAGGGCGGCTACGTCCCATTCTTCATCTCGGAGAGACGGAGGTCCGAGCAGGCGCTCATCGCGGTCGTGCAGGAGGCCTTCGTTAACGGGGTCTCGACCCGGAAGATCGAGCGGTTGGCCCGAGCGATGGGCATCGAGAACATCTCCGCCTCCCAGGTCTCGGAGTTCAACAAGGAGCTCGACGCCCAGGTTGCCGATTTTAGGACCCGGCCCCTGGCCGAAGAGTATCCGTTCCTCTGGATCGACGCCCTGTACCAGAAGGTCCGGGTCGAGGGGCGGGTGATCTCGGTGGCCGTGATGATCGCCTGCGGGGTGAACAAGACCGGGAGCCGGGAGATCCTGGCCGCAGAGCCCATGTTCGACGAGTCGGAGGACTCCCGGCGCGTCTTTTTCCGGAAGCTCAAGGGCCGGGGGATGAAAAGGACCGCGCTCTGCGTCTCTGACGCCCACGCCGGCATCCAGGCCGCCGTCCGAAAGGAGTGGCTGGGCGCCTCCTGGCAGCGCTGTAAGGTCCACTTCATGAGGAACATCCTGGCCAAGGTGCCTCATCGAGAGAAAGGCCGCTTTGCGGCTCATCTGAAGCAGATCTGGCTCGAGCCGGACAAGAAGAGCGCCCGGAGGGCAGCCACAGCCCTCATCGACGATTACGGGAAGCGGTTCCCCGAGGCGATCCGATGCCTGGAGGAGGGCCTTGTGGACTCGCTCTCGTTCTACGACTTCCCTGAGGTCGACAAGAAGAAGATCTCGTCGACCAACGGCCAGGAGCAGCTAAACATGGAGATCCGCCGGCGAAGCCGCGTGGTCGGCGTGTTCCCCTCGGTCGAGTCCTACGTCCGACTTACGATCTGCTATCTCGTTGAATACGCCGAGGACTGGGGAAGCGAGCGCAGCTACATCCGGGAGGACAAGGTCCTCGGATCCTTGGACAGGCTTCATGAGCTGATGGCTCATAC
>Ga0315277_10002364_pt1 | contig 26388 bp, 23 predicted proteins | sample YL17G05_15_MG_FD_203695 | JGI IMG/M metagenome (GOLD analysis project Ga0315277, IMG submission 203695) | Sediment microbial communities from Yellowstone Lake, YNP, Wyoming, USA - YL17G05_15 | ecosystem: Environmental > Aquatic > Freshwater > Lake > Sediment | place: USA: Wyoming | collected... | reverse complement strand
AGGGACTTGTCCACGTAGGTCTTCAGGCCGAAGATGGCGCCGAGCGGCGGCTCAGCCCCCACGTCGACGTCCTTGAGGACCTCTTCCATCTCGCCTTCGTTCGCGAGGCGCACGGCCTTGCCGACGACCTCGGACAGGTGGTCGAGATTGACCCTGTGGGTGGCTGGGCACACGGCCAGGCAGTAGTCGGCGCCGGCCTTGACGACGACCACCTTAACCATCATCCTGCCCGGCACGTGGGCGGTGGCCGCGACTTCCTGAGCGGTGAACGCCTCCGGGTGATGAGTCTTGGTATAGGGGATCTTTTCCTTCCTGAGGAATTCCTCGATCTTCATCCTGCACCTCCCGGGCCGTCGGCCCGAAAACCCGCAAGCCTTGCGGCTTAACTCAGAAACGAACGTTTCCGGGGCGCTTTCCCCGCCGCGGTTACAGAGTTTCCTTGAACCACCCGACAGTGGCCTCTACCACCGCGTCGCGCCAAGGGACGCTCGAGTACACGTGATCGGCGCCTTTGACGGCGAAGCGCTCGGTTCGAATCCCGTCGCGCGCCCTGGCGGACCTGAGGAAAACCGTCGAGTCCGAATAAGGGACGGTTTCGTCGCCGGTGCCGTGGATGATGAGCGCCGAGGCTCGTGATTTTGCGAGCGCCGAGGGCGGGTCGAGCCTGCGAGTGGCCTCCAGGAACGCGCGGCCTACGCAAAGGCCGCCGACGTCGAGTCGGCCTGTCTTGAGCAGCGCGCTGCGCTGGCGCTTTGTAGTCATCGCCTCAAAGACTCTGCGCGGGCGGGCGACGGCCGACCAAAGGGCGACGCTCCTGACGGACGGCTCCTTTGCGGCCGTGAGCGCCGCCACGAGCCCTCCCATAGACAGGCCGACAAGGCCGAGGCGCCGGACGTCAACGCGTTTCATGGCGCCGAGCTGCCGCAGGGCCGCGCGCGCGTCGGAGACCTCCTCGAGGGGCGTCATGTCCTCGAATTCGCCGTCGCTCTCGCCCGAGCCGCGGAAATCGAAACGGAGCGAGGCTATCCCTTCCTCGGCGAGGCGGCGCGAAAGCCTTACGAAAATGAAGTTCGGCTCGCACCTCGTGCCCGTGAAGCCGTGTAGGACGGCGACCGCGGGGCAGCGCGAGAGGCGGGCGGGCAAGTGGAGCGTCCCGGCGATCAACTCACCCTTGTTTGTGAAATAGAGCGGCCGCTGCATTTTCAGACGTTCTTCCTTTCCGGCGATTCCGTTGACATAGGACTTGCTTTCCGGTCCAGGAACTCCCGCAAATACCTCTCTCTTGTGAGGGCCATGTCATAGTGAAGGGCCTCGAGATGGCCGTCGACTATCCGGAAGGTGGCCCGCACGTCGGCATAGCGCGGGTCGCTGAAGATTGGCGCTTCGACGAAGACGCGCCGCCAGAAGGGCGCGAGGTGCCCGAAGTGGAGTTTCTCATAGACGTGAAGGGCGCGGACGTTGTGCGCCGCGACGTCAAGGTACATGACGTTCCAGGCCATCGTGCGAAAGTAGTAGGAGAGCAGGGCTTTGAGCGCGTCGGAACCGTAGCCCATGCCGACCTTGTTACTGGCCAGGTGTATGCCGAGGCGGCTCACGCGGTCGGAGGCATCGACGTCCCTCAAGGACATCTCGCCGATGAGCCGGCCGCTTTCGTCCTCGATGGCGAAGTATATCCTGCCGGTGTTCAAGGTCCGGCTCAGTATCCACTTTTCCCTTTCGAGGAAGGTGGAGAGGTCGTAGTTGAGGTGAGTGAAGTAGGGGTCGGTATAGGGCGGCCAGGTCATCCGGCCCTCGAGGTCGCGCCGCCTGAACCTGCGAATAGCGACCCTTCCCTCCCTGGCGAGAATCCCCGATGCCATGTCCGAGCCCTCGAAGAGAATGGTCGCGCGGAAAGCTATGTATATACGGCGCGGCGGACGTTTGCAAGCGGAAGGCCGCGCGGCGGGCCAAAAAACGTTGTCTGGGGCCGAGCCCGGCGCTATAATCCGAGGTCCGAATCGCAAAGGGGGTCACGATGTCGCCCGCAGACGAGGTTTCCCGGGAGGAGATAGACAGGCTCGTCGCCCAGCTGGCCAACTACGCGGCGCGGTCGAGGGCGCGCATGAAGCTGGTCATCGTCGGCAGGCCGGCGGTGCCGGCGCTCGTCGCGGCGCTCAAGTCGCCGCTGGAAGGCGTGTCCTGGAGCGCGGCAAAGACTCTCGGGGATATCGGCGCCGAAGAGGCCGTCGAGGCACTTACCGAAGCGCTCTCATCGCCGGCAGCCGGGGATGCCGCGGCCGAGGCGTTGAGAAAGATCACGGGAAAGGAACCGGCCTCCGAAGCGGCGCCGGGCGCGGCCGCGACGCGGCCGCAGGAGTCGGTTTCCGTCGCGAGGCTGTCCGACGAGCAGTTGGCGAGGGCTATTGCGTCGGCAACCATCGCCGCGGAGAAAACGCCGACCGGCTACTCCTGCAGGGTCAGCCTTCCCGAAGGCCGCGGCCAGAAGGTGGAAATGATGCTGTCGCTCAAGGACGCCGACGGGTCGCCGCTTGTCGCGTTCTACACCGAATGCGGCCCCGCGGCGCCGGATCGGTTCGAATGGGCGCTCAAGATGAACCTGAAGATCCCGTTCGGCTCGATAGCGCTCAGGGAGACGCCGGAGGGGCCCAAGTTCGTGATGGCCGACGCGTACCTTCGCGAGGGGACGACGGTGCACCAGCTGCGTCGGGCGATCGAGGTGCTGGCCAAAAGGGCGGACGCGATCGAGCAATCACTAACCGGCAGGGATGAAGCATAGGAGCGTTGCGTGCCTAAGTTGGGTGTGAACATAGACCACGTGGCGACGATACGCCAGGCAAGGCGGACGGTCGAGCCGGACCCCGTGTGGGCCGCGGCCGAAGCGCAGCTGGGCGGCGCCGACTGCATCACGGCCCACCTGAGGGAGGACCGGCGTCACATACAGGACCGGGACGTGAGGATACTCAAGGAAACTGTGACCGTGAAATTCAACCTCGAGATGGCTGCGTCCGACGAGATCATCCGCATCGCGCGCGAAATCGCGCCGACGCAGGCGACGCTCGTGCCGGAGCGGCGCCAGGAGGTCACCACGGAAGGGGGCCTCGACGTCAGGGGCAACCTCGCGAAGATTAAGGCCGCCACGGCAGCCCTCGAGGAGAAAGGGATAATCGTCAGCCTTTTCATCGACCCCGATATGGCGCAGATCGCCGCGTCGAAGGAAACGGGGGCGGAGGCGATCGAGATTCATACGGGCAGTTACGCGAACGCGTCGGCCGCCGAGCGGCCCGCGAAGCTTGCCCAGATCGAAGCAGCGTGCAAGGCGGCGATGGGCATAGGTCTTGTCGTCCACGCCGGGCACGGCCTCACGTACGCAAACGTCGGGCCGGTGGCGCGCGTGAAGGGTTTCAGCGAGTTCAACATCGGCCACAGCATCATATCGCGGGCCATTTTCGTGGGGCTGCGCGAGGCCGTGGCCGAGATGAAAAGGCTCATAGACGTTTAGCGGGCCGCAAGACAAATCGAAAGGAGTGCTCATGTTCGAGGGCGTGACAGTGGCGCTCGTGACGCCTTTCTCGAGCGGCAAGGTCGACTACGGGAAACTCGAGGAATTGGTCGCCTGGCACGTCGAGCAGGGCACCGACGCGATAGTCCCCGTCGGCACGACCGGCGAATCTCCGACCTTGAGCCACGAGGAACACGAAAAGGTCATCGACGTCGTCGTCAAGGCCGTGGCCGGAAAGGTGAAAGTGCTGGCGGGCACCGGCTCGAACTCCACCGCCGAGGCGCTGCGGCTCACGTCGCACGCGGCCAAGGCGGGGGCGGACGGGGCGCTGCTCGTCGTTCCGTACTACAACAAGCCCACGCAGGAGGGACTTTACAGGCATTTCTGGACGATCGCGCAGGCGGTGAAGATTCCGCTCGTCCTCTACAACATCCCGGGGCGCACGGGGGTGAACCTCGCGCCGGAGACGATTTGCAGGCTTGCCGAGATCGAGACGATCGTGGGCGTGAAAGAGGCCTCCGGGGACATCAACCAGACGAGCGCTATATTGGCCGACCCGAAGGGCGGGAGGCTGACGGTTCTTTCCGGAGACGACAGCCTGACGCTGCCCATCATGTCCGCCGGCGGAAAGGGCATCATAAGCGTCATCGCGAACATCGTACCGCGCGACATGAAGGCGATGGTCGAGGCGTACAGTTCAGGCCGCGTGGCGGACGCCGCGGCGCGGCATCTGAAGATGTTCCCGCTCTGCCGGGCGATGTTCGTCGAGACGAACCCCATCCCGATAAAGACCGCCATGAAGAAAATGGGGATGATAAACGGCGAGATGCGACTGCCGCTGTGCGAGATGTCGCCCGCCAACGACGCGAAGCTCGAGAAGGCGATGCGTGACTACGGGCTTCTCAACTGACGGCCTCGGGAACCTCGGATATGCCGAAGACCTCAAAGCCCCGCAAGATGGACTCCGACAAGATCAGGAAGGCCGTAAGGCTGCTGCTGGAGGGGATCGGCGAGGATGTCGACCGCCCCGGCCTCGCGGACACGCCGGAGCGCGTCGCCCGCATGTGCAGGGAGATCTACTACGGCACGCACCAGGACCCCGTGGCGGTCATCAAGGTCCTCAATTCGCCGGGCCACGACGAGATAGTCCTGGTGAAGGACATAAGTTTCTACTCCACCTGCGAGCACCATCTGCTGCCGTTTCTGGGCAAGGCGCACGTGGCTTACATCCCCGCCGGCGGCCGGCTCTGCGGCATAAGCAAACTCGCGCGGGTGGTGGAGGTGGCAAGCCGGCGCCTCAACGTCCAGGAGCACCTTACCACGGTCATCGCCGACAGCATAATGACGGCCTTGAGGCCGCAGGGGGTGATCGTGGTCATAGAGGCCGAGCACCTCTGCATGACGATGCGCGGCATCAGCAAACCCGGCTCGAAGACCGTCACCAGCGTCGTGCGCGGGATATTCCGCGAGCGGCCGGCGACGCGGTCCGAGGCCCTTGCGCTCATTCACGCGAAACCGTCCGAATAGGCCTTGAGAAGCCCGCGTTGTGACGGAGCGCTTCGCAAACGCCGTGCCCGCCCTTTGCAGGCGCCCTAAGTGCCGACAAGGATTATCGTTAAACTGAGCGGAAAGAGGCTCTCTTCGTAAAGAAAGCGGCGCGCTCTTACCGATAAACCGGTGGGACAAGATGCGAATCCCTATCGAGGAGAGTATATGCGCGCGCCACGTGTTTTAGCGGCGGCTCTCGCGGCAGCCTCGCTGTGGGGTTGCGGCTTCTACGGGGAGCGCGCCAACATCAAGGACGTAATCCAGCCGGAGCAACCCACGCCGCTGCTGTCGGACGGATCGACGAAAGTCCAATACGATGAATTGTTTGAGTACAAAATCGGCAACGGCGACAGCGTTCAGTTGGCCGTCACCGGGCACGACGAATTGAGCGGCCCGGCGACCGTCGACGAGCGCGGCCGGATCGCCATACCCAGCACCGACAAGGTGATAGCCGTCGCGGGGCTCACGCTCGGGGAGGTGGAAGGGCGCATAGGTGAGACGATCTCCCCATACTGCGTCGGACAGCCGAAGGTGCACTTGAGGCTTACGGCGTCGAGGAGCAAGTACTACTACGTCTTGGGCGGCGTGTGGGCGCCCGGCATATACAACATGGGCGCACGCGTCGTAAGGCTCAGGGAGGCGCTTTCGGCGGCGGGCCTTTTCAGGGAGTACAGGGCCGACCAGCGGCGGATAGGCGTCATCACCCCCGATCCCGTCAAGCCGACGTACGTCGTCGTGAACGGGCGAGAGGCTCTCATGGGCGGCGACAGGTACAACGTCGTCATCAAGCCCGGCGACGTCATCTTCGTCCAGGACAGGATCATCTACGACCTCGACTGGTTCCTCTTTGCGCTCTTCCGGGAAACGGAGAACGCCTCGACGACGAACAAGGCGGTGAAGTTCTGGGAAGACGCGGTTGAGGGGAAGATCGGCACGTTTACGTACCCGAGAGATAACGTGATTCTGCTGTACTGACGGCGGCGGGGGCCACAAAGACATGGCGGCGAACGGCAACTCCACGGACTTCAGGGACTACGTGCGGGTCATCTTCGCGCGCGGATGGTGGTTTGGGCTGGTGACGCTCGGCACGCTCGGCCTCGCGTTCTTCTATTCCTTCTACGTGTCGACTGCCGGCTACACCGCGAGAAACGAGATAACCGTCAGCGACAGGAACTACGGGAGCCTGCCGAAGGACATCGTCCGCGGCTCCGACTGGATAAGACGGACGACGCGGGCGGAGCTCGACCTCAAAAGGAGCGTGAACGCCCGGTCTATAATCACCGAGGCGGCGGGGGCGACAGGGAAGAAGCTTTCGGAGGCGGACGCGGCCTCGATGGTGGACAGTTTCAGCGACGACCTCAAAGTAGTTCAATCCAAGGAAGGCAGCTTCATCAAGCTGTCGTATTCGGCTGCGGACAGGAAACTTGCGGCGGCGGTATTGAGCCTCTTCATAAAGCGAATGATCGCGAGCTGCGTGATCATGCAGGTGCAGGAACTCAACGCCGAGGTGGAGACGCTGCTGTCGCTCAAGGAGAGGCTCTCGGATGAAGTTGCCGCGGCGGAAAAGAAACTCGACGAGATGAAGACGGTGGCGCCGGAACTCAGGCTCACGGCGACCACGATGGCGCTCTTGCGAAGCGGCAAGGACATCGCCACGATGCCTTCCACCGAGCAGGCGGTGGCGGTGTTCCTGGAGCTCCAGCGCGATATCATCATGCTCGACGGCGAGATAGCGGACACCGGCGAGCAGATCGAGACGACGAAGCGCGAAATCGCGGCCGAGCCTGAGGTTGTTCCCACCAGGCGCAAGGTCGAAGCGATTCCCGCGGTCGCGGAGGCGGTAAAGAAGCGGGACGCCCTGCGGCTGAGGATGGCGCAGCTGTTGGCGAACTCGACGGCCGAGCACCCGCTCGTAAAACAGACGCAGGCGGAACTCAAGAGCCTCGACGCCTTCCTCTCGACCGCCGCAACGCAATCCACGGTCGAGGTGGTGCTGGAGGCCAACCAGAAGCGCGGCGGGCTCCAGGAGAAAGCAGCCGCCCTTACGAGCAACCTCGCGGGGCTCCAGCAGCGGCGCGCGAAGATGGTGGAAAGCGCGGAGAAATGGCGCGAAAAGCTCAACGCCATGCCCGCCGACCTGCGCATCGTGCGCGACGCCACCCTTGATTACGAGAAGAAGACGAACAACCTGTCGCTTGTCACGGACAAACTCGTGCAGGCGCAGATAAAGAGGAGCCTGGAGATCGACCAGGTGGGCACGTACTACGGGCCGACGTGCGACCCGACCGAAGTTCCCGAGAAGAGCGACAGGCCGAAGCATGCCCTGCACCTTGTGTTCGGGTTCATACTCGGGATCGTCGCGGGCGTCTTCGTCGTGTACGCGATGGAGTTCACCGACCATTCGGTCAAGGACCAGCGCGACCTGCGGCTTTACACCAAGGCGGCGGTCCTCGGCGTGGTGTCGGACTACAACCAGCTCAAGGCGGTCGTGACCATGACCTCCACGGCGCGGGCCGCACCGGCGAAGAAATACCTTCTGGCGGCGGTCCTGGTGGTCCTCGCGGCGTTGCTCGCGTGGTCGGTGTGGGAGAAGTGGCCGAGGAACCAGCCGAAGGAGACGCTGCCGGCGGCACTCAGCGCCTCGACGGTAAGCACAATCGAGGAAGCGATGAAGATGTATTCAACGCCCGCGGCCGACCTTGAAAAATACATGGGCGCCGAACCGGCCGAGGTGAGCCTTACGCCGGCTGTCGAGTCCGCCCCGGAAGAACAGCCGGGGCCGGCCCTTTCGGAGTGAATGTGACATGGCGACCTTCGACGTAGCGTTTGACCAGGCCGTGGCGAAGGCGGCGCCGGGAGTATCGCCGTCGCAGCAGAGGATGGGCGCGATCACAACGCCGCTCGAAGAGGTTCTGCACACGGTGGAGAAGTTCGACTTCGACGCTACGCGCCTGGTGGTGGCGGCGTCCATCGTCGGCGAGCAGTACCGCACGCTGAAGACCAACCTGTCGAGGTTCAAGGAGATGGAGGGCGTCGGCACGTTCGTCTTCTCGAGCTCGGTCAAAGAGGAAGGGAAGACGACCGTGGTCGTCAACGCGGCGCGGGCGTTCGCGCGCGACAGGGGCGTCAAGGTGGCCGTGGTCGACTGCGATTTCAAGCGCCCCGGGATAAGCGCCGCCTGCCGCGTCCAGGGCAAGGCGGGCATCGAGGAAGTCCTCGCGAACCTTGCGCCGCTCGTGGACTGCGGGGTTTATTCGAAGAGGGACAACTTCGCCGTCTTTACGATCAAGGCGCGCCCCGGGGAAACGACGGAACTTCTGTCACCGGCCGCGGTCGAGCGCGTCATCATGGAGCTCGAATCCCTGTTCGACGTGGTGCTCATCGACACGAGCCCGGTGCTGTCGACGGCGGAGCCGCTGGTCCTGGGGGCGCACACTGGGGGCGTCGTCCTCGTCGTCAAGGCGAACTCCACGCAGCGCGAATCAGTGCTCTACGCGCAGGGGAGGCTCGAACAGGCGGGCTGCAGGCTGTTGGGGCTCGTACTCAACGCGCGTCCGTCATACGTGCCTCGCTTCTGGTGGCTGCGCAAGTACGACTACTTCCAGGACGAATACCGCTACAAGGCTAAATAGGCATGTACGAAATTTTTTTCGGCCTCTCGCGAAAGCCCTTCTCAGCGTCGCCGGACCCGTCGATGTACGTGGCGTCGCCGGCGGCCGAGCGCACCATGAAGCGGCTCACGTACGCCGTGCGGGAAAACATCGGGGGGTTTCTCCTCACGGGGCCGTCGGGGTGCGGAAAGACGCTGCTGCTGGAGAAGCTCGCTATCACGGGCGCCGCGAACCTGGAGTTTCTCTTCGTGCGCGCGGGGAGGATGGACGGCGACGCGCTCGCGGCGGCGCTTCTCAGGGCGGCGGGCCTCGTGGTGGACGGCGCTGCGGGGCGCCCGTTCGACCGCAACACCGCGATGCACAATTTCGACAAGTACCTTCTGGGGAAGGCGGGAGGGGGGCAGCGGTTTGCCGTCATCATCGACGGCGCGGAGTGGGTGGACAACGACGGCCTGACCGTACTGGAGATGCTCAACGACATCAGGCGCGACGGGGCGTTTCTGGCGACCTTTGTCCTTTCGGGGCGGGAAAGCATGGCAAGGCGCGTCGTGTCGCTGCCGGGGCTGAGGGACCGGTTCGCGCTCTCGGCGAAGGTCGAGCCGCTTGACGCTGCGGGATGCTCGGGCTACGTGACCGGCAGGCTTACGGCGGCCGGCGGGAGGCGCGAGATATTCAACAAGGAGGCGCTCGCGCAGGTCTTCCTTTTCTCCAAGGGCGTGCCGCGGCGGGTGAACAGGGTTGCCGACCTCGCGCTCCTGACCGCCTTCGGGCTCGAGCGGGAAACCGTCGGCGCCGAGGTGATGGAGGCGGTGATAGAGGAGCTGGCCCAGGGGCCGGTTTAGAGGCGGACGTGAAAAGACTCGCCGCCATAGCCACGTACAACGAGGCCGACAACATCGAGAGGCTCCTCCGGCGGATAATAGAACTCGAACCCGACCTCGAAATACTCGTAATTGACGACAATTCGCCCGACGGCACGGGCGCAATCGCAGACCGCCTCGCCGCGGAAACGGGCCGCGTGAAGGTCATCCACCGGCCGGGGAAAATGGGTCTCGGCACGGCGACGCTCGAAGCCGTTCGGTTCTCAGTCGAAAACCGCTATGACATCCTCGTGACGATGGACGCCGACTTTTCGCACGACCCGAAGTACCTCCCCGCCATCCTCGGCAAGACCGGCGAGTACGATGTCGTCATAGGCTCGCGCTACGTGCCGGGGGGAGGGGTCGTGAACTGGCCGCTGTCCCGCCGGGTGATGAGTTTCCTCGTCAACCTGTACTGCAAGGTGGTGTTCCGCCTGCCGGCTCACGACCATTCGGGCGCCTACCGCGCCTATAGGAGATGGGTGCTGGAGAAGATCGACCCGTCGAAGTTCATCTCGAAAGGGTACTCGTTCCAGGAGGAGATGCTGGTGAGGTGCGCGCGGGCGGGGGCGCGGATAGGGGAGGTGCCGATCATTTTCGTGGACAGGGCAAAGGGGGCGACAAAGGCCAACAAGGCCGAGATGCTGCGGTCGAGCCTGGCGCTGCTGCGCCTGGGGCTGTGGAGGTCGTAGGTGAAGCGCGCGGTTTTTCTCGACCGTGACGGTACCATTAACGCGGAGGTTTCCTACATAGGCGACCCCTCCGGGATTCGCCTCGAACCCGGCGCCGCCAAGGGTTTGCGGCGGCTCGACCGGGCGGGATTTCTCCTTGTCGTGGTGTCAAACCAGTCGGGCGTGGCGCGGGGCCTTCACACGGAAGACGACGTGCGAAGGGTGAACGAGAGGCTCCGGCAGGCGCTTGCCGAAAAGGGGGTCGCGCTCGACGGGTTCTATTACTGCCCGCACCATCCGGAGGGCGTCGTGCCGGAATACGCGAAGGTTTGCGACTGCCGCAAGCCCGCCCCGGGATTGCTGCTGCGGGCGGCGAAAGATGCCGAAATTGACTTGGGCCGGTCTTACGCGGTCGGCGACTACACGCGCGATCTCGAAGCGGGGCGCGCGGCGGGGGTGCGCACCGTGCTTGTGAGGACGGGCTTCGGCCGGCAGTCCGAGGACGACGCGAAGAGACTCGGCCTTGCGGACCATGTCGCCGACGACCTCGCGGGCGCGGCCGAATGGATCGTAAGCGACGCCGAGAGGCGGGGGAGCGATATTGTCGACGGTTGAGACCAAGGCCACACTTCACGACGCGGCGTTGGGGGTCGGGCGCAACGCCGCGATACTCGGCGGCGTGACCCTCTTGTGCAAGGCGGGGTCGTTCGTCGTCGTGCCGTTCATACTGAGGGCGTTCCCGCGGGAAGCGTACGGGGCGTACTCGGCGGCGTTTGCGTACGCGGGCCTCCTGGGGATGGTGGCGTACTTCGGGATGAACCCCATCGTGATCCGCGACATCGCGAGGGGCGACAGGCCGAAGGGCACGGTCCTTTTTCACTGCACGGCGCTGCGGCTCGGGCTTCTTGGGATTTCCGCGCTCGTGCTCTTCGGCGTGGGGCTGTACAGCCATTTCTCGCGGCAGATGTGGGCGCTCGGGTGGCTTGCGTTCGCGGTGATGGGGTTTGACGCGCTCACGGGGGCGCTCAAGGCGTCGATGCAGGCCCAGGGGCGCTTCGGGCTTATGGCGGCGGTCGAGACCGTGCGGAAATCGGGCCAGTGGGGGCTTGCGTTTCTCGTTATCTTCACCGGGGCGGGGATCACGATGCTGGCGGCGGCGACGGCAGCGGCAGCCGCCGCGGCGACCGCAGCGGCGGTGCTTCTGGGCACGAGTAAGGACGACTTTTCCGACGTGAGATTCGCGCCCGGCTACGCGATGAGGATGCTCAAACTCTCCGCCCCGATGGGCCTGAGCGCGGCGCTGGTGCTTGCGCTCGACAGGGTTGATATCCTGGTGCTCGAAAGGCTCAAGGGGCCGGCGGAGGTGGGCATCTACGCTGCGGCGACGGCCTTTAAGCCCGACTTCGTCGCACAGTGCGTCGTGTGGGCGATGCTGCCGCTTGCGTTCAAACTCGCCAAGGACGACCGGGAAGGGCTTGCACAGGCGCTGCGAACAGCGGGGCGGTACCTGCTTATCTGCGGGGCGGCGATCGCTATCGTTTGCGTATGCGGAGGCGGGATTCTCGTCGAGATACTGGCGGGGGCGAAATACGCGGCGAGCGTCCCGGTGTTCAGGATAATGGGGCTTTCGCTGCCATTCATCTTCGTCAGCTTTCTCTACCTGCATGCGCTGACCGCGGTTGACAAGCAGGCGTACGCGGCGGCCATTTTCGCGGCGGGGCTTGCAGTAAACGTCGCCGTCGACCTGGCGCTGGTGCCTTCGATGGGCGCGCCGGGCGCCATCCTCGGGACGCTCGTAACCGAGGTGCTTATCGCGGGGGCGGCGCTGCTTCTGGTGTGGCGGTTCGTCGGGTGCCCCTTTACGTCGAGCGAAACGAAGACGGGGCTTGCCATCGCGGCTGCCGCGGCCACGGCGGGCGCGATGCAGGCGTTAGGCATAAACGATCTTGGAGCGGCGGCGCTGGCGGTGCTGGGCGCGGTGCTTTTCCTATCGAAGGCGCTGAAGAGAAGCGACCTCGAGGTCATAAGGCTGGCCTTTTCCAAGTAGCACTCCCGCGGCGGGCGGACGGATAAGGATTGGGCACGGCTTCAGAAGGCGCTTGCCGGGGAGTCTTTGAACTGACATGACAGAGAAGAAGGCCGCTCGGAATTTCCTGACGTTTCTTGCGTTGGCCGCCGCCGTGTTCGCGGCGTGCGCAGTCTTGTGGCCGGTCGCTTTCGCCAAGCGAGTGCCGGCCTTCGGCGACAACGTGTCTTTCTGGGCGCCGAACACGTCCTTCTGGATGTCGCAGGTCAGGGCGGGGCACTTTCCGCTCTGGAACCCGTACATCGCCGGGGGCGTGCCTTTCGCGGGCGACATCAACCACGGCATCTTCTACCCGCCGAACTGGCTGGTCTTCGTTTTCGGAGCGGCAAGGGGCACGGGACTTCTCGTGGTCGCGCACCTTGCGCTCGGGATATTCGGGATGTACGTCTTTCTGACGACGCAGACCGTGCGCCCGTTCGTCGCCATCTGGGGGGGAATCGTTTTCGGGCTGTCGCAGGCGTTTCTGATGCTGGTCAACCACGTCGTGATGCTCGAATCGATGTCATACATGGGAATCGTCCTCTACCTTGCGTGGCGGCTCGCGTCCGGAGGGGGCGTCAAGGCAGCTCTGGGTCTGGCGGCGGCAACGGCGCTGTCGGCGGCTGCCGGGGACGTTCATGCGACCTACATCATAGCCGTGGCGGCCGCCGCGGTTTTCGTGACGAGGTGCGCCGGAAGGTTCGTCGCAGGCGAAAGGGCGGAGTCGGTCCAGGCCTGCGTTCTCGCCGCTGGAGCGGCGATCGGCGCCGCGCTTCTGGCGGCGGTTGCCTTGCTCCCGGCGATCGAGTTTGCGTTCTCGACGGAGCGGACGTCCGGCGGGGCAAGCTACGCCGTGCATAACGGCCTCGACCTGAAGGCGGTTATGGGCGTCATGTTCCCGGATTTCTGGGGAAGCCTCGCCGGAGGGACGGTGTGGAACGCGCGTTGGGGCGACGCTGCCTACCTGGGTATCATCGTGCTCGGACTGGCCGCGTTCGGAGCCGGGAGCATCCGGCGGGCCGCGTGCGGCATCGCGCTTTTCGTCGTGGGCCTTGGGCTTTCGTTCGGAGAATACAGCCCCTTGTGGAACGCGGCGCGCAAGGTGCTGCCGGGCTTCGAGGCCTTCAAGCAGCCGCGCGAATACTTTATCGTCCTTGTCGTTGGGGCCATGATTCTCGCGGCTCGGGCGCTTTCCGGCATAATCGATGAACAGTCGAATGCGAGGAAAGCGGGCGGCGCGTTTTGGAGCGTCGCGCTAAGTGTGGGACTTATCGTCCTCGCGGCGTCCGCGGGAGTCGCGTTCTTCCACGAAGGGGCTCTGCGTCTGGTCGGGGGGCGACTTGCCGAACGCTACCCGCAGGGGACGGACGTCATCTCCGTCACGATCCTACGGTCGGTCATACGGGCCGGAATCGTGCTGGGGGGCGGCCTTGCGGCGTTTTCGCTTCTCAAGAAGGGCCTCCTCAGGGCACGCACCGTCGCGGTCATACTCGCGCTCGCTGTCGTCACGGATTACGCTGTAAGCGCGGCCGGTGCAAGTGTTTACGGGCAACCTGCCCTTTACCAGGGGCGGCGGCCGACCGCGGACGTCATCACGTCGTGCGTGCCTCAAGGGACAGACGTCAGGTACGTGGCACAGGCCCAGGGGTTCGGCGAGTACTTCGAGGCTTTCGCAGGGCGACGGGTGAAGGACATCTGGCCAGGCGAGCGGAAATCCTTTGACGTCCTTATGCGGGTGAAGGACCGGCTGGTCGACGATGAGGGACTCTACGCGGGACTGCCGACGGTCCTTGGGTACAGCACATTTCTTCCCAAACGCTACGCGGCGCTCTACGAGGCCGCCACGGGCCTCAAGCCGGGCCCCGTGCGACTCAAGGCGGTCGAGGGCGCGGACTACGGCCTGCTCGAGGCGACGGTGCTTGTCGAGTTTCCAGGGGACGGGGAGAGCCCGCGCGCCAGCCTCGTCGGAACGGGACAGACCGCCCGCATGGTGTACAACTGGGTTCCCGTCGACACGTTCGAGAGGGCGCGCGCGATACTCGAAGCCGACAGGGATAAGGCGGCATTGACGCCGGTGGTGGAGGGGCTGCCGGCCGCGACAAGAAGGCCCGGCACCGCCGAACCGCTTCATTCGATAGAAGGCCTGAGGCGCGTGACCGACAGGATGTGGCTCAGAGTCGTGACGGACGAGCCGGGGTTGCTTTTCGTTGCGGAAGGCAATTTTCCCGGATGGAAGGCTTACGACAACGGCGCGGAGACGCCGATCTACTACGCCAATCTTACCTTCCGGGCGATATATCTTAATGCGGGGCGGCACGAGATAGAGTTCCGTTTCGAGCCGCGAAGCTTCTATTGGGGAGGCGGTATCTCGATCGCCGCTTGCATGGCTGCCGCGATCGCCGGCATCAGCATAGCGCGGAAGCCGCGGAAAAGATGAGCGAGCCGGAGTGCGTCCTTATAACCGACGACTACCTTCCGCACATCGGCGGTTCGCGCATCTATTACAGTAACGTCGCGCAGATGCTCGCCGGCAGGCTTGGCATCGTGACGCGGGAGCGCGGGGGGTCGGAAGTGTTCGATAGGGACCTTTCGTACCCGATTCGCAGGATAAGGCTTTCCTCCCTTTCCGAAGGCGCCGCCGCCGTACAGGACGCGGCAAACGCCGTGACACTTGCATTGGAAGCCATGAGGGCATTCCCCCACACAAGGTTTTTTCTTGCCGGGGAAGTGTGCCCCACTGCCTTTTCGGCGTATCTTGCCGCGCGCCGGCGGCGCGGCTCGTACGGTATCATACTGCACGACGAGCCGATGGCGGGCGCGGGGCGGCTCGAAGCGCGGCTGCGAAAGTGGGTGGTGGCGAGGGCGGCGGTGCTGGCGACGAGCGCCGTTTTCGCCCAGCAGCGATGCCGCGGACTCGCCGGCGAAAGCGCGCCGATTATTCACGCGCCGCCAGGGGTCGACCTGGACACGTTCCGGCCGGGCCCCGCCGGCAGGGGTGTGCTTGCTCGCCTCGGACTTGAGGGGCGGAGATACCTTCTCTCGGCGGGGCGTCTCGTCGCGTACAAAAACGTGTCAGCCTTGATATCCGCCATCGCCGACCCTGCGCTGGCGGGTCTTGGACTCGCGGTTGTTGGCGAAGGCCCGGAAAGGCAGGCGCTTGAAGCCCACGCGCATGAGATCGGCGTCTCGGGCCGAGTTGTTTTCGCGGGCCAGGTGAAATCAGGCGAACTCGCGGCGCTCTATCGCGGTGCCTTCGCATACGTTTTTCCGTCGCGCAGGGCGAGGGGCCGCCAGCAGGAGGGGATCGGCATGGCGGCGCTCGAGGCGGCGGCGTGCGGATGCCCGGTAATCGCCAGCATCTTCACAAGCGCGACGGACTTCATCGAGAACGGACGCACGGGGCTTCTGTTTGACCCCGACGTGAAGGGGGCGCTCGAAGGAGCGATAGCATCGCTTCTGGCATCTGCGGACTTTCGAGACGCTATCGCGTCGGCCGGCATGGAGCGCGTGCGCGCGAGGTACAACTGGCAGTCGACTGCGAAGGCCATTGGCCAGGCGATCGACCACCTCGCCGGCCGCCACACGCACCCGTCCTAACTTCTTGCCTTTACTAAAGATACCCTCGACACGCGGCCGATAGAACCTCCACTGGCGTGAAGTTGTAGTCGCCTGTCGAAGGCCGTTATGACAGCATCCGTTTTTCCGGATAGCGAAACCCACGGGCTGTCGGGGAAGGACCTCGCCATAGCCCTGGCTGTCGTGCTGCCGCTGGCGGCCATAATCGCGCCATACCGAAGCGTCCACTTGCCGCAGCTGTTCATCCTCGGGGTGGCCCTCTTCGGAGGGTTCTGGTGTATCCGGATGGCGGTCGTGGACGTCGAGCAACTCCTGTTCGTGTTCCTGCTCTACATCCCGTTTCAGAAGGTCCTGCCGGGCGACTTCGGCGGCTTCGCGAAGGCGGTGAACTTCACGAACGTCTTCCTGCTGCTTCTTTTCATGGGATGGCTCGCGCGAAAGCACAGCGGCGTCGACACGGCTCCGCCGAGGCGATGGACGCTTCTGGACAGCGCAGTCGTGGTGTTCCTGGCGACGACGAGCCTTTGCGTCGCGGCGCAGTCGCTGCGCGAAACGCAGGAGATACGTTACGAGTTGTTCTCCGACCTCAAGGGATGGCTTACGCCTTTCGTGGCGTACTTTCTCGTGACCGCTATAGGCTCATCGACGAAGACGGTAAAGAAGATGCTCCTGGCGGTACTCGTCACGACGTCGATGATCGGCCTTCTGGGGGTAAAGGAGTTCTGGATAGACATGGGGGGCGCAACGCGACACAACCTCGAGGAGGTTAGGATAGAAGTTACGAGCGGCCCCTCGAACCTCGGCGCGTTTTTCGCGTACTACCTTCCCTACCTTGTTGCGCTCTGGCTTTCGAACATCTGGAGGATCGGCTACTGGGCCTTCGTTTTTCCGCTGGTGTGGTGTATGGACGCGCTGAGGACGACCTTTTCGCGGGGTGCGGCGCTGGCGTTTCTCGCGGGCGTTCTCGCCATCGTCTGGAAAAGGAGCAAGATTGCGTTTGTCCTCGTAGCGATGGTCGCGGCGGCGGTCGTCCAGTCCGGCGAGATAAGTCTGCCATACGGGGTATTCGGGAGGATGACGGAGACTTACAACCCGAGCCGCCCGGGGAGCAGCGTCAGCGAGAAGTTGGACACGAGCGCCAAGAAGAGGCTTGTCATTTGGGAAGGCGGCCTCCAGATGGTGCGAGAGCATCCATATTTCGGCGTCGGGTACGGCCGGTTCCCCCGGGAGATCGGCAGGTACAAACCCGAGGTGGCCGGGATGGACCCGCACAACAATTTCCTCAAGATCGCGTCGGAGATGGGGATTCCGGCGCTTGTATCGTTCGCGTTTCTGATGGCGATGTGCTTCTGGCGCGGATACCGCCTTTACGGCAAGGTCGAGGACCCGCTCGTGAAGGCGATGCTTTTGGGCTACATAGGCTCCGTGGTGGGGCTCATCGTGGCGAACCTCTTCGGATCGCGGCTCGACAGCGACGAGATTACGACGCAGTTCTGGGCAATGACAGGCGGCGTCATTATCGTCGAGCGGTTTTGCCGGGCGAGAAGCGACAGCGCGGCGGAAGGCGAGGGGGGGAATGAAAGCGCTTGAATACGCTGCCGGGCGTGCCGTCGGGCCCGCTGCCCTCGCTGCGCTCTTCGTGCTGTACGTCGCGATGAGGCCGCTTGGCGGCCACGTGAGCGATTCGTACTGCTTTGTAAAGACGATTCAGGGCGAAGTATTCGGGTCGTTCTTTCATCCGCACCACGTTCTCTATTTGCCCCTCGCGCACCTGTGGCGGCAGGCCGCGGCGTGGGCTTTCCCTTCGGTTTCGTTGTGGGCCTCGCTTGCGGCGATGTCGGCGGCGTTCGGCGCGGCCGGGGTGGCTGCGGCTTTCCTTACCCTTAGGACGCTCGGGGCGCGGCAGCTTGCGGCCGCGGCGGGCGCGGTGCTCGTGGCGGTGAGCTTCGGTTACTGGTTTTTCTCAAGCGACGTCAAAGGCTTCGTCCTCTCCGCGTGTTCGGCGCTCTGGTGTTTTTATCTTCTTGCGCGTTTCGTGACCGGCGGGCAGGCGAGATTCGCGTGGTGGGCGGGGGTCGCGGCGGCGTTCGCCGCGCTCTTTCACCAGACGGGCATATTCCTTTTCGCCCCGGCGGCTGTGGTATTTTTCAGAGAACCCAGGAGGGTCCCGGCGCTCAAGGCGATGCTTCTCTTTCTGGCGGCATTTGCCGCGCTCGTTGCGCCTGTTTACATTGCGGCCGGGTGGGCTGCCGCCCCATCCTTCACGCCGAGCGGATTTCTTCGATGGCTTTTTAAGGCGGCGGTGGAAGGCCACGGCGGGTTTACGGCCGGCGGGGTGGCACGCGCGCCGGTTGGGTTTGCCAGGGGCGTCGTGGGCGGGCTCATGGCTTTTGACGCGGCCAGGGGCGCATGCGGCGCAAGTGCCTGGCTGTGGGCCGGCGTTGCCTCGGCGGTCGCGGCGTTTGTCCTGGGGGCAGCGGCTGCAGTCAGGGCCGCGACTCGCCTGCACGGCGCCTCCCCGCAAGCGAAGACATTGGCGGCGGGGCTTCTGTCCGCCTTCGCCGTGTACGGTTTTTTCAGCGTGTATTTCGATCCAGGTAATTTCGAGTGGTGGACGATTCCGACGGCGCTTCTTGCCGTCGCCGCGGCGATACCCCTCGTGACGGGCGCGCGGCCGGCAGCCGCGACGGCGGCGCTCCTGGCCCTATTGGTCTTTGTCGCGAACCTCTCACTTGACTTCCAATACAGGCGGCAGCCGCAGTCGGACTTCGCGAGGAACGCTGCGCGGGGGGTCCTGGCGCTGGCTGCGCCGCAAGACGTGATCGTGACTCCGTCGCTTCTTGGGTCTCTCATGTGGTATGAGCGGCCTGACGCGAGCATTTTGTGCCCCGATGAGATACGGCGGTTCTCCAGCGTCCCCGAAATGGACGAGATACTTCGAGTGGAGGCGCTCGCGAGCGCGGCGAGCGGCGGCAGGGTGCTTATTGCAGGGGCACAGGGCGACCCCGACACGGCGCGATACGTGAAGCATGTGCTTGGCGGACTCATCGGACGGGCGAGGACGGTCGGGACGATTCGCTTTCTCGACGGCGGTCGTAGATTCGTGGCGACGGTGTCAGATGTGCCGGTCCTGGCGGTGGAACCGTCGGTGCTGGCCGAGGCGCTTTCGGGCAGCCGCATCGCCGCGCCCGGAGGGGGCTAAAGAGATGACAAGCCACTCCAGGCCAAAATGCAGGCTTATCTTCGTCATAGACGACATGGGGGTGGGAGGCGCGCAGAAACAGGTGCGTGAGGTGGTGAACCGCCTTGATCGCGAGAGGTTCAGCGCCGACGTAGTATGCATAAGCGAGGGCGGCGCGAACGCGGAGAACCTGATCGGTGCGGGAGAAGTCTTTTGCCTTGGAGCGAGGCGGCTTTACGACAACCAGGGGGTGGCGGCGGCCGGGCGCCTGGCGACGATCATTAGGCGCGGGCGCTACCACGTCGCTGAGGCATATCTGCCGTCGGCGCATTTGCTCTGTGCCATGGCGCTTGCGGGTACGAGGCGGACGGCACTCGTCGCCGCGCGCAGGCACGTAGCCGCCCTTGACCCGCGGTGGATGGGCCCGGCGACAGCACTCTTGAACCGCGCGACCTGGTTTTCCATCGCCAATTCGCGCGCCGTCAAGCGTTCCGTGGTAGAGCGGTACGGCGTGCCAGCTTCGAGGGTTGCCGTCGTGGGCAACATCATTGAGATGACCTCCATGCCGCGCGAGGATGCGCGAAGAGAACTGGGAATCGGGCAGGGGGAATTCGTCATCTCTGCGGCTGCGTCCTTCAGCCGCGTGAAAGATTATCCGACGATAGTGAGGGCATTTGCGGGATTCATGAAGGCGCACGGGCGCTCGGTGCTCCTTCTCGCGGGAGATGGGCCGCTTCGCCCCGCAGTCGCGGCGCTTGCCGCGAGCCTCGGCCTCGACGGGCAGGTGCGTTTTCTGGGGACGGTGGCCGACGTGTCTACGGTCCTCTCGGCTTCCGACGCTTTTGTGCACGCGTCGCTGAGCGAGGGGCTGTCGAACGCGGTGCTCGAAGCGATGGCCGCGGGGGTTCCGGTGGTCGCGACCGACATTCCGGCCAATCGCGAGGCGCTCGGGCCCGACTGCGGCTTCCTTTTCGGGCCGGGCGACTGGAAGGGGTGCCTGGAGGGGATGGAAAGATACGCCTCGGACGGCCGGTTGGCGGCGGAGGCGGGGAAGCGATGCCGGCGGCGCGTGGCCGCCGCGTTCGACAGCACGGCGATTCTCAAGAGGCGGGAGCGAATTTACCGCAGGCTTCAAGAGGTGATTGATGGCGGGTATCGTTGACCGAGGCAGCATGACGGCGGGCGGGTGGTCGGTGGAGCTGCGCCCGGCGATTTCACAAAAGGCGTTGATGCTGAAGTCGGCGCTTCGCGCACACAGCGGCGCGCAGACCGCGGCGCCTCCCTCGATAGTGACGCTGGCGCTCTCCGGCGGCGTCGAAGCCGGCGGGCGGCAGGACGCGAGCCTGCCGGATAGCCGCCTGTCTCAGTCGGACTGGGTCCGGCTCGTGCGGGAGACGCCGGCAGGCGCCAGGGTAAAGGTCGGGGGCCTCGATGCGATCACGTCGCCGCACTTCGAGGCGGTTCTCTTCGAGGCCGACAGACGCTCTCTCGATCTGGAGGTAGTGACGGCGGGCATAGGCCTTGAAGACGCTGCGCCCATCGTTTTCGGACTGGGCGCTTCCACCCTGAGGGTCGTGCTCTTCGGCCCTGAAGCAACCCATAACCGGCTTGCCGGATCGCCGCGCGCCTTTGAGACGGCGGCGAGGGGAGTTCTCGCCCTGAGGGGCCTGCGCTGCGCCGCCGCGCGCCCCGCAATCGTCGCGGACGTAACGATCGCCGAAGAAAACCGCGCCGGGATAGCCGAGACCGTGGAATGCGCGCTTTCAATGGGGGCGGACAAGGTGGTGGTTCGGCACGCGCCACCTTCGGCCGTTTCGTGCCCGGCCGTTTCGAAAGATTCCGCCGGGAGCGATTCTCAAAGCGACGAAGCGCACGCGGGCGAAGACGCTGCGTCGACCCTCATGAAGCAGCTGGCCGCCGTTCGAAAACGTACGCTGCAGGGCAGCCTCAAGATACTGCCGGAGCTCACTGAAGAAGAGATGCGCCGCTTTTACGGCGGCGAGGCCGCGTCCATGGGACCCAAGCGCTGTCTTGCCCCGTGGTTAACCGTGAGGGTAGGGCCGGACGGGACCGCGGCTTTCTGCACGGGGCAAAGCCTGGGCAGCGTTCGCGACGCCGCCATCGAGGACGTTTTCAACTGTGAAAAGGCGCGCGCGTTGAGACGCGCGCTGAGGCACGCCCTTGCGCCGGGGTGCTGCTGCTGCGCCGGGCGTTTCACGGGCGGGGAGACCCTCTTATGACGCTCGAAGCCGGGACGGCCGTCGGGCAGGAAAGAAGCGCTCAGCAGCGGGAGAGCATGCGCGCGCCGCGGGTGGCATTCGTGGTGTCGCAGTTTCCCGAGACGCACGAGACCTTCATCGTGCGCGAGTTTGCGGCCCTCGATGCGCTTGGCCTTGATTTCGTCATAATGAGCCTCAAGCGGTGCAGGGACAAGGTCGTGCAGAGGGAGGCGCGGCGCTTTGTCGGCAGGACGTACTACCCGTTCGGAGCCGGGCGCGAGACAGCGCCTGCGCCCCGGGCGTTTGGCGCGGCGGCCGGGAGCCTGAGGGAACTCCCATGGCGACGGTTGCCGCTCGAATGCGCCTACGTGGCGTGGGCGGCCGGGCGGCTCGCCGGGCTTGCCCGGAAACTTTCCGTCGAGCACATACACGCGCACTGGGCGACTGCGCCCACGTCGGCCGCGGTTCTAATGTCGCGCATGACCGGGCTTCCGTACAGCTTCACTGCGCACGCATGGGACATCTACGCGGGCGACGGGCGCCTCGCGGCAAAGGCAAGGGGGGCGCGTTTCGTCGCGACGTGTACGAAGGCCAACGTCGAACACATCCGGAGCCTCGTCCCAGCCGGAGATCGGGAGAAAGTCGTTCTCAGTTACCACGGCGTTTCCTTTCGACACGCCCATCGGGCGCCGGGAGGCGCGCGGACGTGCCTCCACCTGGCGGCAGTGGGGAGGCTCGTGGAGACAAAGGGTTTCGAGTATCTCATACGCGCACTTGGGCAGACGCGGTTTCCTTTCGAGCTTGTAATCGCCGGCGATGGGCCGCTCAGGGGCCGGCTTGAACGGCTTTCGCGGAGGCTCGGCATATCGTCAAGGGTGTCCTTCGCGGGCACGGTGCCCAATGAGACGGTCTTCGAGATCCTGTCTCGCAGCGACTGCTTGGTGATGCCATCCGTGATTGCGCGCGACGGCGACAGGGACGGGATCCCGAACGTGTTGCTGGAGGCGATGTCGGTCGGGCTGCCGATCGTCGCGAGTGCCGTCTCGGGCATTCCGGAAGCCGTCGCGGACGGGCAGACGGGCCTTCTCGTCGAGCAGAGAGTCCCGAGCGCCATCGCGGGGGCGCTCGAGTGGATTTTCAGAAACCCTGTCGCCGCGGAGAGGCTCGGCGCGGCCGCGAGGGATTTCGTAGAGGAGCAGTTTTCGGCAGAAGATAACGCAAGGCGGCTCTACGAGATATTCAGGCGCCGCGGGGGAAGAAGGCTCCAATGAAGGTCCTTCAGGTGATAGAGGCGCTCACAAGGGGCGGCGCGGAGAGGCTCGTCTTTGAGTTGTCAAAGGAATTGACGCGGCGGGGAGCCGAGTGCCGCATCCTTTGCCTTTCGGCGCCCGGCACGTGGGCCGAGGCTGCGCGGGGGGAAGGCCTGTACGCCGGCTGCATCGGGAAGTCGCAAGGCGTGGATTTCGCGGCTCTCCGGCGCCTCAAGAGGCGCATCGAGGAGCTGTCGCCCGACGTCGTTCAGAGCCACCTCTTTACGGCGAACCTCTGGACGAGGCTTGCGGCCCTGCCGAGCCGCAGGTGGCGGCTAATTGCGACGCTCCACGACATCGACTTGTGGCGCGGGCCGGTTCACTGGACCGCGGACCTCGTGCTGGCGGGCGTCGCGGACAGGTACGTGTGCGTGAGCGCAGCGGTGCGAGACTATTACCGCTCGCACGGCATAGGCGAACTGCGCTTGCGCACCATCCCGAACGGCATTTCATGGAACGGCGCGAAATGTTCGGTGCCTTTCGAGCGCGAGGTGCCCGTAGTTCGCGCGTGCGGGAGGCTCGTGCCGAAAAAGGGGTTTATCTTTCTCGTAGGCGCCGCGGCAATACTCAGAGCGAAGGGCTTGCGCTTCAGAGTTGAGATAGTCGGGGAGGGTCCCGAAGAGGCGAGTCTGAGAGAGGCCATAGAGGCGCGCGGGCTCGAGGGGCAAGTGGTCCTTTTGGGAGCCAGGGACGACGCCCGGGAACTCATCGCCGACGCGGACGCATTCGTGCTGCCGAGCCTGAGAGAGGGGCTGCCGCTGGTAATCCTGGAGGCGCTCCACGCCGGGCGGCCGGTGGTCGCGACGAATATCGCCGCCCTCGCCGGAGTGGTGCACGACGGCCAGGAGGCGCTCATGGTAAGGCCGGGTTCGGCTGAATCCCTGGCGGAGGGAATCGAACGGCTTCTGGCGGACCCCGTCGGCGCGCGCTGCCTCGGGCGTATCGGGCGCGCGAGGGCGCAACAGGACTTCACCATGTCGAGAATGGCGTCGTCCTACATGGATCTTTACAACGAACTTGTCCCGGAGAAGCGACATGATCTGCACCCTGTGCCATAAGCCCGCCGCCGTCCTCATTCCGAAGGGAACGGTCTCGCCGCAGGTCGCGGTCTACAGATGCCGGCCGTGCGGCGTTGACTTCCTCGGCCAGACCGGCGCCGCCGACTACTGGGACACGCTCGGCCAGGAAGAAATCTACGAAGACGCCCAGGTGGCCGCCGAGCGCGCCGATTCCTTCAACTCGATTTTGAAGAAGCTCGAGGCATTCAGGCCGGTCGGGAGTCTCCTCGACGTGGGCGCGGGCAAGGGGGAGTTCGCGATTCTCGCCGCGAGAAGGGGCTGGAAGGTATCCGTCGTCGAACCGTCCTCGAGAGCAACGGAGGGCCTGGCGCAGAGAGGCATCAGGGAGGTCCTCAACTCGCCGTTTGAAGACTTCAGGCCGCAACACGGATATGACTGCGTTACGTTTCTCGACGTGCTCGAACACACGCGCGATCCGCTGAAGGTGCTTCGCCAGGCGGCGGACTGTCTCCAGCCCGGAGGCGTCTTCGTGGCGCTCACCCCCGACGCACGGTCGCTTGTGCGGCGCCTGGCGCTCGTTGCGGCGCGACTTTCGAGCAGGTTCAGGGGGCTTCTCAGGTACCAATACTACGTGCCGCACCTCTTCTACCTTTCCGAAAAGGCCCTGACGCGTTTGGTCAGACAGGCGGGGCTTCAGGCGTGCGCCGTCGAGCATACCGCCACGCCCAAGCGCTTTCTTCTGGCGAAGCTGAAGCGCCACTACGCGGGGATGCCCGGCAACGGATTTTTCCGCGCGGCAATCTCGGCGGCGTATCCGCTGGCGAGGCTGGGCCTTACGAACAAACTCGTCGTCTATGCGTGGAAGCCGCGACAATGAGCAGTCCGCGCGGCACGGCCCTCTGTCGTGCGACTTGCTGCGCGCTCGCATGCGGCGGAAACTGCCGATATTCGGGCTGGAAAGGGCGGCTTCACTTGTCCGGACGCTTCGCTGCGCGCCATGGGCGGCGGCTTTCCCTTCGACGTTCGGCCTGCCCGTCCGCTCGCGCACCCAAGAACTGACCGGCAAAGGCGTTGTGGACATAAGAATCGGCCTATTTCATGCCACGTTGACGAAGGGCGGCGGCTTTAGCCGGTTGAGAAGGCCAACGAGCGCGAAAAAGCTTCTCATGGCGGGCGAGTCTTTCCTGGTCCGGACAAAGCCGAGTTTGCGCTAAACGGGACGGCTACTACTGCCGATATTACTGCCAAGCGGTTCGGACGTGTCCTGAGCGTCAGTCGACGAGGTACCTGCGTACTGGGAACGGTACCGGCTGTGCGGCTTTCAAGGATGATTGCGACATAGCGGCGGCCGCAGAGGGGAGAGGGGTCCGCAGCGGCGGCGCCGTCGCGAAAGGGAGCAAGACCGTGGGCAAGGATGCCGGCAAGCGGGCGGTCCCTGTTTGGCTCTTGGCGGACGTCGCCGCCTTCAACCTCGCGATACTCACAGCGTTTGCCTTCAGGCTCGGGACTGGGCGGTGGGGTTTCAACTTCGCGGCGTACGTCGATATCCTTCCCTTCGCAATCCTCGCGCCTGTCCTCGTTTTTGTTCTTTCCAGGGTTTACAGGACCGACTGGACGGACGCGCCCGTCGAGGAATACGTCACTCTGCTGAGCCCCGTTTTCGTTTCCTGGGTGGCTATCGTCACGCTCGCGTACATCTACCGGGCGGGAACGGCCGGGCGGCTTCCGTCGAGCGTAATGCTCATGGCGCTGCCGATCGGCGGCGCGTACGTAATCGGGTGGCGGCTCTTTGCCCGGCAGATGGTGTGGTCGAAGCGTCTCAAGAGGGACAAGAAGACCCTCCTGGCGGTCGGGTTTGACTCGCAATCGCTCAAGGTACTTCAGGCAATCGCCGCGGACCGCTACCAGCTGGTAGGAGTATTGGCCGACGTCTGGGACGTCAGCGGCGAAGGGGAGGGGCGGCGTTACCTCGGACGCCTGAGCGACATATGCCGGGTCCTGGCGGAATACGAAGTGGACGAGGTGGTCGTCGAGGGCCACGAGATGCACAACGGCAACGCGTCGGCGGTCCTCAAGGCGTGCGAGCGGGCCGGGGTGAGCCTGAGGGTGGTGCCGACGATGCTTTCCATGCTCACCAGCCGCGCGCACGTGGAGATGGTGGGCTTCGTGCCGACGGTGTCCTACGGACCGTTGAGGATTGAGGGCTGGAACGCGGTGGGAAAGAGGCTGGTGGATTTCTTCGGGGCGCTTGTGCTGCTGGCGCTGTTTTCGCCGGTCCTCGCGTTCTGCGCGATATGGATCAGCGTCGACTCGCGCGGGGGGTTTCTGTTCCGCCAGAAGCGGGTCGGCAAGGGGGGCAAGGCGTTCACAGTGTACAAGTTCCGCACGATGTACGCCGGGGCGGAGGCTTTGGCGCCGCTGACGCGGCGGGACGACCCGCGGGTCACGAAGGCGGGGCGCTTCCTGCGCAAGTGGAGCCTCGACGAATTGCCGCAGCTCGTGAACGTTCTCGCGGGCGAGATGAGCCTCGTCGGCCCGCGGGCGGTGGTGCCGTACGTGGCCGACCAGTTCGACGAATTCGAGCGGCTGACGCTCAACGTCCTGCCGGGGATCACCGGGCTTGCCCAGGTGAACGGGCGGGACGAACTGGCATTCAAGGACAAATCGCTCCTCAACCTCTATTACATCACGAATTACTCGCTCTTGCTCGATCTCGAGATCATGCTGCGGACGCTGGCCGTCGTGGCGCGCCGCGAGGGGACCAACGGCACGAGGACCGAGCCGCACCCCGCGCCGAGGCGCGCGGCGGGCCCCTTGCGCACGCAGGCA
>Ga0315277_10002363_pt1 | contig 26388 bp, 19 predicted proteins | sample YL17G05_15_MG_FD_203695 | JGI IMG/M metagenome (GOLD analysis project Ga0315277, IMG submission 203695) | Sediment microbial communities from Yellowstone Lake, YNP, Wyoming, USA - YL17G05_15 | ecosystem: Environmental > Aquatic > Freshwater > Lake > Sediment | place: USA: Wyoming | collected... | reverse complement strand
GAGGGGAAGCAGAGCAAAAGGAGGAAAGAGACTTTCCTGCGCACCCTTCTTACAAGATTCTTAAGGATTTGTCAAGGGCTTTGACTAGCAGCAGACAATATGCACAGCCATAAACATTACGCTATTTGGTGCAGTTCAATGGGTCACTTCGTCCAGTCAGCGCTTCAAAACACTTCGTCTAAGGTTTTGGCCTTTCGCAATCTATCAAAGGAGGTGTATCTAAGATTCTGTAACGCTTTTACTTTACCCTTGGGAATCAATGGAATAGGGCCTATTTCTCGTGCAGATTCGACAAAATCAACCACGAACTTTCCGGTGTTTTCCCAGGGCTCAATATTTTTCACCTGCGCCCAATGAGAAATGGCTGAGATCGGCGCCACCGAACTATGCGTTTTGCTTGACAGACTCCATCATCAGAATTAAGGATGGGATGGCGGCGGGTGTGGAGATGCCTCACTTAGGGTAGTCGGCTAGCGTTTGCTCCGGTCAAGAGCATTGCCAATCTCATACATCACAATAATAGATTGAAAAACGACCAGTCGTGCGTCTTCCCAAACAAGCCGCTGCCCTTCCTTCTGTGCGCCATGTTCTTGACGCTGGGCCAGATCATTCACTTCTCCCCAATAAGAAAGAAGTGCGTCTAAAAATGGTTTAAGAGTTGTGCCAAGCCTGTCACTCTGCGAATCTAGAACGACCTTGATGCGTTTAACAGTATGCATTTTGTCTTGATCTACATTCGGTGGCTTATACTGGTTTACCAAATCTGTTGCAAATTCCTGTAGCGCCTCACGGCAGAGATGCCCTATTGTTGTCAGTTGTTGCTCTGAGTCGCTTGACCATAGCATGGTTTCGGCGTTAGCCCACTTCTTGTATGCTTCCGGGTACTTTCGCTGAAAGTAATCGCTATTCAAATAGTTCCTGCTTTGTATTTCGATCCTTTGGCTTGGTTGACCGGAACGCTGTTTGAGGTATTCATAATAACGGAAGCCGAGTGGCGTTACGTCGAAATTATCTGAGGTTCTATCATTCCCATAGGTTAATGCAAGAAGTCCCTCTCGTGCCAACGTTTCAATGTCTCCCAAGTAGGCCCATGTTTCATTAGGTAAGCCCTGGTGACGGATCAAGTGCTGAAGGCTCTCCTCAAGATGGATTGCGAGAAATTTATCGCGCTGCTCACGGGGTATGTTTCGAGCTGCCTCAACGATTATGGCGAGTAAATCCTCTTGCTCCTTTTCTAATAATATATTCTCAAAATCTTTCATCTTGCCGCTTCTACCGTTGCTATCTCATCCGATGTCAGTCCATAAAGCTCATAAACCAGCGCGTCAATCTCATGGTCGGTGGCTTCGATTTGGCGCTGATATAATTCTTGATCTGCCTGCGTCTTGGCGGCGGCTTTATGCTTGTGCAACGCCAGCATGGACTCTACCAACTGCACCATCTTGTTATGCCGAGCTTTGTCTACTGGGTCGTCGAAGTTGATGATGTGGATGGGAAGCGTCTCCACGTATTGTTTTGTACAAGTAATCCAACCACCTCGAAAGATGTTGCTGATTGAACGCAACCTCCAAAACAGAAGCCTTGAGTTCAGCAATCCAAGAACGTAGTTTAGCGAAAGTCCGTGTGAGGAGGCAACGGTTATGCTGAAACCACCACTTGCCATCAGACAGTAGCGTGCCGCGTTCTCCGGGAATCGGCAGTACAATCCTGTATCAGCCAAAAGCGGTACAAGCATTTGGGCGTTATCATGCACGTTGAGATTTCTCGGCGCACTAAAGCTATACCATGCTTTGAATTGTTTACGGGACTCAAGCTCTTTCCTTCGACCTGTCAGATATTTGTAAGCCTTTGGGAAATGCTTTTGGAGACCTATCTCGCTCTTTAGCTCATATCCTGCGCTTGTCACATCATAAGGAAATATGATGGTCTCTTCACCTTTGGGAGTGAACGAGTAACGTCCAAAGTCAGTTGCGTAGACTGGGACTCTCAGAATGTCTTCTTCAATAGCAACCTGCTCTCCCCCCTGGCGAGTAATGAATTCTTTCCCTTCCCTACGCAGAATAAAGACACTATCTGATCCTGAACTTGAACCGCGTCCGATGTCGGCAGGTAAATCAATCAGACGAATAGAGCCTTGCAGAATTTTGTCGGCCAATTCCTTCTCAACATCAGTTCCAAACATCCAGGGCTGTTCCGTAAAAGCTGTGCCAGGTATTGTCCGGTAAATAGGTGAATTGATTAGCAACGTGGAAGGAGATGACGCCTTTGAATATGATACAGAATCGGATGGTTGGCTAGAAAGGAACAAGAGGCAAGTGTAGGTAGTGGCACCACCGAAAACCTGTGCATGACCAAAGTCTACCACTTCGTCAAGCGCCTTTCTATCGGTTATTTGCTTGCGCAAACCTTCGCCGTAATCTGTCGCAAAGAACTTGGTGGGCAGGATAAAGCCCAGCCGCCCGCGCTCATTGAGCAGGCTCAAACCTTTCTCTACAAACACCACATAAATATCATAATTGCCCGAACTTGCGGCTTGGTAGTGTTGTTTGAGATAACCTACCTGCTCTGGGTTAATCTCTTGCAAAGTTTGGATACGGATGTACGGCGGGTTACCAATCACCGCATCAAAGCCACCATGCGGAAACTGCTGCTCCCAATCAAACGGGTTCACACGCTTCAATTCGTCTGGGTTGGAGAACATCTGGCCCTCAAAATAGTCCGGCCCAATCAAGCTGTTGCCGTATTTGATGTTTTGGCTTAAATCTGGCAGAACAGTCTGTTTGAATAAGTTACGCTCCTCGTAGACTTCATCCTGACCAATGTCTTCTAATGCCTTAAGCGATAGCGAGAGCCGTGTAACCTCCACGGCTTGCGGGTCAATGTCCACGCCGTACAGGTTATTGAGCAAAATCTGGCGCTTGAGCCTTGCCGTCAAACGCACGCGGCCATCGGAGTCGTGATACACGGCGGTGCGGTCTTGTTTGGTCAAGCGGGCTTTGTCGCTGTAATAGCGTATATGCCAGTCAATCAAAGCATTATATGCGCCCAAAAGGAATGAGCCAGAGCCACATGCGGGGTCGAGGATTCTTAGCTGCGTAACGTCTTCAGGCGTTTGACATTTTCCCAGCAGCTTGCCAACTGTATTCTGCACGATGTAATTCACGATATACTGCGGGGTATAATATACGCCACCTGCTTTCCGCACTTCTGGCTTATCTTCTATCTTGACCTGCTTGTCTGTTGTGCGGACTACACGGCCCAGGAAGCGCTCGTAAATGGTGCCGAGGATTTCCACCGGCAGAACGGCGAAGTTGTATGACGAGTTCTCTGGTTGGAGGTCATGAATGATGGCGCGCACCACTTTATTGGAGACGGTTACGGCCTCCAGTTCTGGGCGTGACTCGAAAATACTCCCGTTATAAAACTCGTTGAGTTTGGTAAAAATGGTGCGGCAAGCAGTGAACCAACCTATATTGCTCTCGGCTAACCCGTCTCGTTCTACTGTCTCGGCCAACTGTGACAGATAATCATCTTCGATCTCGCGGTCAGAGAGCGCTTTGACAAAGATCAGCCGGTCAATGAGCAATTGCACCGCAGCAGTGATGAGCGCGCCGTCGGCTTCGGGGTTGTGCTTCTTCATGTCCTTAGCCAAACGCACGCGCCAGCCGGTCTTGTCGTCGTCCATTTCCATAAGGAAGGCCTTATCCGGTGGAATGCGGTTTGCCTTGACCTTCTTCGGGGAAAGCGCGCGCGCCCACAATCCTGCTAGCGCATCGGTGCCGCGCGTGCGCGCGGCTTGCCGCATGTTCTCGCGCTCAAATAATTCCCACAGCATATCGAACTGCGTTAAATAGTCGTCATACCGCCAATCCAGTACGCGGAAATTGGCGACCGCCTTAGGATTACCTGCGTACAGCGTACAGTCTAGCGCCACAAATTCCTGAAAGTCTGTGAGGATGGCGAAATCTATCTTGCGAGATGGAGAGAGATTCTGAGTGGAGTAGGCATAGGCATAAACCTGATTCATCCACCGCGGATCATGCATATCCAGTTTTACCTGCTTGGCATCTATCACCAGCAAGTGCTGGCCGTCTAATTGCAGGATGTAATCCGGCCGTTTGCCATAGCGGTTAGTGCGCTGTACGACGAACTCGTAATCGGGGATAGCCAAGCCGTCATTTTCAGTGTTCCAGTTGAGGTATTTGAAGAGGGGACGAATAAAGTTGTTTTCAATCTGGGCTTCGGCTTCATTGTTTAGCCGAGTTTCACTGGTTTTGAAGGTGTTAACCAGTTTTGCAATTTCAGCGTAGGCTTGTTCTTTGGTGTATATCATAGAAACAGTTGTGTCCGAACTCTGAATTGGGCAAATTTGAGTAGTGCGCCAGTTGTGGTAATAATAAACTCTGCTTTGGATTAGGTCAAGAAAATACTTATCAAACTAGAAAGAAGATCATACACGGTGCTGTGGAGGTTAAAAGGGTTAGAACGGTTAACAAAAAAGGTTGTGGCCCTGACCAAAACTTCGAGGAAGTCCGGGTCTCCAACCGTTGGCAAAAGGTAAGACGAGTCTTGTAGTAAGCTTGTGGTCTTTAACCCATTTCGTCACTTTGTGCAAGTTGACTTTGCCTAGCATATCGCCTAGACTGAATGAAAATCGCCCACTGGATACGGCTCGGTCCTGATTTTACGCTTGCCCTAATGATCGCACTGCAATGCCGCAGATTAACGTGCAGTAGCAAGCAGGATTGTTATCGGCTAGTTGTGTGTATTTTCCCGTTCGACAAGTCGCCACCATGACGGGACGCCTTCAATAAGTGCGCGGTGCTGTCGAGTCTCCACTACTAGACCTTCACGTGTTGGATAGACGCGACGAATCGGGTCATCGGCATTGATTTCCCCAATCAAATCCCCGTTTGCATTAAACCATCTCAATGTTTTTGATGCGACGAGAATGAATCCTGTTTGGGTGAATATCAAGTCACCCTGGCCAAATATGTCAACCAACCGAAGAAGATTGCCGTTTTCGAGGATGTAAAGCCTTGTGCCGGTCAACACATACAGGTACGGATGGATTTCAATGACTTTTTCTGGCGTACAACCGATATCGAAGAACTGTATCGGTTCACCCATGGCATTGATTTCCACAATCTTACCTGAATAGGAACCAAGGAAACCGCCTCCATTGTCTGATAAGGAGGCAGAGTAAATCCAATCTTCCCCTGGACCTATCATCGACATCTCCAGATCAAAAGCAACACCCGCTTCTGGAACTTCGATGCGCTCTTGTTGCATGACGTGCTTATAATAAACTCTCTCTCGTTTAGTTCCCTCATAGTTAGCCTTCTCGCCTGTCAGTAGTTCATATGCGATATTCAATTTTTGCATCCTTTCGTGCGCTAATGGATCGTCTGGATTTTTGTCTGGATGCCAACGGATTGCGAGTTCTCTATAGCGTTTTTTGACATCAGCAGCACAAAAGGGGAAACTGAGCCCAATTAGATTTAAAGCCTGTGTAACCTCATCGCTTGTTCCAAAGGTGTCCGAACGTTCAACAACTTTTTGCCAGCCTTCCTTCGGTGGTAGTTTGACGGCCCAGCAAGTTCGTCCTCGGCGGTCGACACACCAAGCTTGATCGACCACCGTGTATAGAATCCGATCACTGCCAGGCGACACATCCACGCACCGAATATAGTTCCTTTTGGTTCCAATATCGCGAAGATCCCTGAAGAAAATGGCAACAAGCCTATCATTGTAGACATATAACCCGCAGTCGGACGAAAGGGCAGCGAAGCCGCCACCAATAGGAGATACGGATAATCGGTATATGTCGTGGGCTAACCCAGATTCAGCAACTGTCTGCCCCATTTGGTCGCGGAATTGCACTGCAGAATTTGCGTCTGGGAATCGGGCACTCCGACCGCGAGTGTCGAAGTAAAGTACACCGTTAGCTGTCGAATGAATCGTGTCGAATGATGGATCTGGCTTGGCCGCTTTGACAATCGACCCGTATTCATTCAAAGTCCAGCCGCTGCCTTCGGATACTGAAAACCTTTGCTCCTTTTTCTTGCTGGATTTTGGGACATCAGCCTTCGTAAATCTATGCTTCGCTCCTGCGGATTCGAGTTCCGTAATCAGCTTGTTGTGACGTCGGCGATCAGAGTCGGTTATCAAGTGAGGAAGATTCTCCATCATTTGCGTGGACCACTTTAAGGCCAAAGCTGGTTTGTCCCTAGTTCGCCAATTCTGAATCAGATTTCCATAAGCCTTTAGAAAAGTGTGACCGATTTCGCCGCTTCGCTCAGACAAAGGCACGCTATCGATCAGTCCGATGACCTTGTTGTACTGTTTCTTCCGATATGCTTCGAAAATTGTGCGTTTCCTCGGATCGCTGTAAGCACGGTAGAGGTCTTGGCTCTGTTCTCGACGCAATTCCCACGTATGAGGTGATGGTGGCAAAGGAATATACGGTATGCCTGAAAGCGTTATTTCTTTAGGGTTGTCTCCTTTCGGCGAATGGTCACTTCTGACAAGGGTGCTAGATAGCGCGCCCTTCTGGTCGATCTTCCCACCTATCCCTAACAGCCGTTTGAGACCAGTTATTATTCCGGCCATACCGTTCTCCCGAATGAAAAGATTACGGATTTGGACCTCAACCATTACAACGCAGAAACTATCGTTACTGCCCAAAGACCACGCTCAGCCGCGTTGCGTAGCGTCAGCTAGCAACGTCACCATGGAACGTTTTAGGTGCATTTGCCTAAATCTTTCCATATGCCCGAAGGATTCTGGCTGTGTCCGTTCCGTCTATAATACACAGCTTGCAGTGCTCACCTCTCTCATTCTTCAGGTCTACCTTGCCTCTCAAATCATATATTACCCTCTGGTCGATCTCGTCTACATGCTGGATGGCATAGAGATCTACAGGTGCTTCGGTAAGTCGGAGGATTTGGTCTCCATTCCGGCCACATTTGCCAATTGTGAGTCTTCCTTTTGTTCCATTGCCCTTGAGCAGGAACGCAGCTCGCAGGCGCCTTCCACCGATTCTCAGGTGAGACGTTACCAAGTCATTTATCTCACCGCCCCAATCGTCTTGATGAAAATTCTCGCCTATTATCTCTTCAAAGAATGTCTGTATTTGGTCTTCGGCTAGATTGAGGGGAAGTAATGGTTTGACTTCATGCGGGTCTATGTCACGCGCTTTTGCAAAAGATTCAATATCATCAATAGACACCTCGTTGTGTGAGTGAATTTCATCCACATCTTCATCAACATCGAAAGTATAACCACCTAGGTCGGGGATAAGTGGGATATCGAAAGGGCATTTGTCTTCTGCGGTCTGCGACGTAACTGTTAGCTCGTCCTTTGCTGGCAGATTCCCCGACTTCACGTTTTCATCAATATGCTCTTTCGCATACCAGAAAAGCAGTTTAATCCAATCAGGATTATTAATCCCATCAAGGCCCCAGTTATGTAACAGTTCCCAGGTTATGGTGACTTTAACCACATGATGGGTCGTGGCACTTTTCTGCCTTGGTTGTCCCATGAGTGACGAGTCGACTATGGAGAAAAAGAAGTCACACGTGTAGGCGTCGTCGTCGAAAACCCGCTTTGTACAACTGCACCTTGTGAGTGAGATCCTTTTGCTCATCAACATGGCTTCTTCATATCTATTGGGATTATAACACCCGTCTAACGACTGGACAAATATTCAATGATGCATTGGTTATGAGAGTGGTGTAGGGACTGGGCTACACAGTTACATGTTTTTACGCAGATAACCTGAACTACCCAGAGTATCTTCTGATTTGCACAATCAGCCATTTTGTGTGAATCTAGCCACCATCACACTGGCCTTCCGCCACTGACCACGCTCCGAAAACACTTCCTTTTAACAATCGCTTGCGATATAATTGCACAGAGCCACAGTAAGCAAATGGGTGGATTTTATGTACGCTAGCCTTAAACCGCTAAATGAATATTTGAATACCATCCAGAAAGACCTGGAGACTGGCAAAGCAACCGAGCCCAGCCACTATTCGACACTCAAAATCCTGGCGGAATCATTTGGTGAAGGGATAAACGCGCTCAACGAGCCCAAGCGCATCGAATGTGGCGCTCCTGACTTCATAGTAAGCAAAGGCTCAACCACAGTCGGCTATATCGAGGCTAAGGATATCGGCAAAAGCCTGGATGAGGCGGAGAAAACCGACCAGTTGAAGAGATACAAGGATTCCCTCACCAATCTCATTCTTACCGATTACCTCGAATTCCGTTGGTATGTAGATGGTCAAAAGCGCCTCACGGCTCATCTGGGCATGCTGACGAAAGACAATAAAATTAAGCGGGATAAAGATGGTATTCAAAAAGTAGCCGAACTCTTGGAGAGCTTCCTTGCTCACGAAGCTAAAGGTGTGGGCACACCCAAGGAACTGGCTGAGCGCATGGCTCGCCTAGCCCACATGATTCGCGACCTCATCATAAATGCTTTCGAGAAGGAGACTGAAAGCGGGAGCCTGCATGCACAGTTATCGGCGTTTCGGGATAATCTTATCCCTGACCTAAATACCACGCAGTTCGCCGACATGTACGCCCAGACCATAGCCTATGGTCTATTCGCCGCCAAGTGTACGAATCCTGAAGGCAAGGATTTCACCAGACAGAATGCTGCTTACCTACTTCCCAAGACGAATCCATTTCTGAGAAAGCTGTTCAACCACATAGCAGGCCCCGATTTGGATGACCGCATAGCCTGGCTTGTGGATGACTTGGCACAGGTATTGGCTCAAGCGGATATGGAAGCAGTGCTCAAGGACTTCGGCAAGCGCACCGCCAAAGAAGACCCGGTAGTGCATTTCTATGAAACTTTTCTCCGCGAGTATGACCCCAAGGTGCGCGAGATGAGAGGCGTTTACTACACTCCTGAGCCAGTAGTCTCCTATATTGTGCGCTCTATTGATTGGCTATTGAAGACACGTTTCAACAAACCACAGGGACTGGCTGACTCAAGTGTACTCATACTCGACCCTGCGGTAGGGACAGCCACGTTTCTCTACAACGTGATAAAGCAGATTTACGAAAGCTTTATTAAGCAGGGTCAGACAGGGATGTGGAATGACTATGTTGCTGAGAAATTGCTGGCTCGTCTCTTCGGCTTCGAATTGCTGATGGCTCCCTATGCAGTGGCTCATCTCAAACTTGGTTTATTATTGCAGGAGACGGGTTATCAGTTAGTAGAACAGGCGCCATCGCCTGTCCATAGCGCAGGACAGACGGGGGCGTCTGTCCCACCACGGCTTGGTATCTATCTCACCAACACCCTAGAGGAAGCTATCAAAAAATCAGAGCTTCTGTTCGCTCAGTATATAGTCGAAGAAGCTGAAGCAGCCGCTCGCATTAAGAAAGAGCTACCCATCATGGCAGTGTTGGGTAACCCGCCCTACTCAGGCATTTCGGCAAATGCCAGCGTGCGAAGTGTCGAAGACCCTAAAACCGGCAAGATGAAGAAGGAGCTTACTTGGATAGGAAAGCTTATAGAAGATTATAAAAAAGTGGATAGCAAACCCCTGGGAGAGAAGAACCCGAAATGGCTTCAGGATGACTATGTGAAGTTTATCCGCTTTGGGCAGTGGAGAATAGAGCGCACGGGGCAAGGTGTCTTGGGCTTCATCACAAATCATGCCTATCTGGATAATCCAACATTTCGGGGCATGAGGCAATCCCTGATGAACACTTTCACAGATATCTACATCCTCGACCTGCATGGCAACGCCAAGAAGCGCGAAGTTGCCCCAGATGGCAGTAAAGATCAAAATGTGTTCGATATACAACAGGGTGTAGCAATCGGGCTTTTTATCAAGGACCCAGGCAAAGCGAGTCCTGCCAGTGTTCATCATGCCGACCTCTACGGTTTACGGGAAGGCAAATATCATACCCTGTCTGAGACTGATGTTTCGATTTCAGATTGGAAGGACCTCAAGCCTAACAGCCCGTTCTACTTCTTCGTACCACGCGATGAGGAGCTATTAGGAGAATATGAGCAGGGATGGAAAGTGACAGACATTTTCCCTGTTAACAGCGTAGGCATTGTGACGGCACGCGACCAATTTGTCCTGGATTTTGATGAGGCAAGGCTGAGGGAACGTATCTCGGAGTTCTTGGGGACAGCTTTCAGCGACGATGAGATAAGCGAACGCTTTGGGTTAACCGATAAAGAAGGATGGACAATAGCAGAAGCTCGCAAAACTGTTCGGCAGGACAAACATTGGCAGGAATATTTTACAGGGTGTTTCTATCGCCCTTTTGATATTCGTCACATTTTCTACCACGAGTCCGTGACTGAGCGCAGTCGTCGCGAGGTGATGCGCCATATGCTGACTGGGCAAAATATGGGGCTTGTCCTTCCTCGGCGTGTGGAGGTAGTTGGGCCCTGGATGCATGCGCTGGTGACGAGGCTGATTTTAGATCATGTTGCTGTATCGTTAAAAACTATTGATTCGCTCTTTCCTCTCTACCTCTATCCCTCAGAGCAGCATATAGTCAGCGGCTTATTCAAATCTGACGAGCGTTATCCCAACCTGAACCCCAAGTTTGTCAACGCGGTCTCGGAAAAGCTTGGCCTCGCTTTTGTCAGCGATGGAAAGGGTGACCTTAAGGAGACCTTCGGTCCTGAGGATATCTTCAATTACGCCTATGCTGTGTTCCACTCGCCTACCTACCGCAGCCGCTACGCCCAATTCCTCAAGATAGATTTCCCACGCTTGCCTCTCACTTCTAACAAAGAGCTTTTCAAGGCGCTGGTTGGTAAAGGCGCTGACCTTGTAGCCCTTCACCTCATGGAATCACCAAAACTTAATAGTCCAATCACTAGGTATCCTGTCTCCGGTTCCAACACCATAGAGAAGGTCAACTACGATGAAAACAACAAGCGAGTTTATATCAATAAGCTGCAATATTTTGATGGTGTTCCCCCTGAGGTTTGGGATTTCCAGATTGGCGGCTATCAGGTTTGCCAGAAGTGGCTCAAAGACCGCAAAGGCAGAACACTAACCTACGATGAGCGAGTCCACTATCAGAGGATTGTAGTAGCTCTCAAAGAGACAATCCGCCTCATGGCGGAGATAGACAAATTGATTTTAAAGTGGCCAGTGGAGTGAGATATGGCAAAGTCTCACCCTGTTCTTAGCCAGAAAGAGGGCTTGCTCAATAGAAAAGCGGCGGAGCAAAGCCTGACATTTGAAGAAGTGGCACGATGAGCAGAGGATTACTTGATAGCTCTGAATTGATGCGAATATCCAAAGAAATACCTGAGTTAAGCGATTTCCACGAGAGGGTGAGGGGTCTCTCGCCAGATTTCATCTCCACCATTTTCGCGCCAGAAAGCAATGTCCCTTTGGCATCAGTTTGCTTGCAAGATGCGGTGAATACATATGAGGAAGCCCGATATGCACTGCACGAAGTCTTTGCGCATAGGATGTGGTACTTGGAGAAAAAGGAACCACCGAACAAAGAGGCTGCTATATTCTTCAGTCGCTTTTATGCGGATGACGCAGCATTAAGGCTCTACGCGGCCGGAGAGCATCTAGCAAACGGAATCATTATGATGTTAGAAATTGACCACCGCCAGTTAAAGCCGTACAAAAAGAAAAGAATAAGCCAACAATCGGCAGTTGGCCATTTTCTGCTCAAGCAAAAAGCACACCATCCAATTACGAAAACAGTGACTAGGCTCGTAGATTCGAAAGAATGGTGTGACACAATGGAATACAGGAACAGGTGGGTTCATGAACAACCACCTACGGTGGAAGGGCTGGGAATCATTTACAAGCGCGGGAGGAGGTGGAGGGATTTACCAACGGGTAAAGAGCATGTACTTTGTATCGGTGGAGGAGGCGATGCACCAGAATATTCTATCCACACTTTGGTAAGGTTCACTCAATGTGCTATGTTTCAGTTTTCGGATACATTGACTTCTGTGATCGAGTGTTACGTCGGCTTATTGGAGTCTCGAGGCATGAGGTTTGATAGGAGTTAATGTTAATGTACCGGTGGCTCAAAGACCGCAAAGGCAGAACGCTAACCTACGATGACCTGACGCACTATCAGAAGATTGTAGTTGCTATTAAAGAGACTATGCGTACAATGAGAGAGATAGATGCTTTGATCCCCAGTTGGCCTCTCCAGTAGGGAGACCTTCTGGAGCGCCGTATTGTCGAGTATAATCCAAGCTGTTCTTAGAGTGGTGGATGGGGTTGCACAGTTACAGACTCTGGCCCTTGATATAGCTGCTATCCTGTCCTAATGATGGGGTCCACCTCAAGCTAATTGGAATCGGGGTAATCTAATGGCTCTAATTGAATGTCCCGAATGCGGCAAACAGATATCGGAGAAGTCTGCGGCGTGTCCACATTGTGGTTTGCCCCACGAGTATTATGCGCGTAAAGCCTCTCCAAAACAGCAAAGCGGTACCGGTCTTGAAAATGATGTATTAAAGGATTTTGATGCTAAAGAATTCAAGAATGCGTTGATTTCTTTTGACCGAGATCATATGGTATTGTTCTCACCTCAGCGTTATATTGACACCAGCACTGCCGCTGCATTTAAGAATAGATACCACAAATATCAAAAACTGCTTGAAAATGAGTTAATTCTTCAATATATAAGAACAAACGCCATAGCTTTGCAGATTGACGATATCGGATTGAATCGATCCCTCACAAAGATGCAGCATCTGGAAGTTGACATAGAGAAGCATAATAGTGCTTATGTTGAGGCAAAACTCGTAGAGCTGGAGGCCTATTTCGATCATATAATGGATGATATTGACCCCAATATCAGGCTTGACGATGAACAACGCCGAGCAGTTATTACGGATGATAACCATTGTCTGCTTGTAGCAGGTGCCGGGGCGGGAAAAACGACGACAATGGCCGCGAAAGTCAAATACCTAGTCGAAAAACAGAATGTTGCCCCGCAGGACATTATTGTAATTTCTTATACCAATAGAGCAGTAAACGAGCTCAAGGAACGCATAAACAAGGGCTTAAAGATCCCTGCTAAGATTGCCACCTTCCACTCTTTTGCATTCGACATTGTTAGGAAGGCTCGGGAGGAGCCTCCCGAAATCAATTTTTCTTCTTATAACATCATCTATGATATGCTCGCCAAGGAGATATTTGATAACAAGCAGCTCATGAGAAACCTAGTGCTATTCATGGGTTATTACTTTGATTTACCGGAGGATATTTTCCAATTCAATACGCTCAACGAATATCACTCATACAAATCAGCCCTCGATTACGAGACGCTTAAGAGCGGGTTGGGTGAGTACGTTCAAAAAGTCGCCGATAAGCGCAGCAAGGTAGTACGCACAATAACTGGAGAATTTTTACGTTCAGTGCAGGAAGTACAAATAGCCAATTTCCTATATCTAAATGGCATCGATTATGTGTATGAAAAGCCTTATCCCTACCCCTTACCCAGAGCCAACAAAAAATACACTCCGGATTTTTTCATATCCCAAGGCGAAAGTGAAGCTTACATTGAGCACTATAGTCTAACCGAAGGAATGAAAAGCTTCATTTTTACTCCTCAAGAAATAGCCAAATATCAAAAGACCATTACCGACAAGAGAGATTTGCACAAGAAGAATAAGACCAAGCTGATTGAAACGTGGTCATTTTATAGGGATAGACGGTCTCTAATCGATCACTTGAAGGAAGTCCTCACTTCTAATGGCTTTGTACTCAATCCCCGGAATCTCGATGAGGTGTATAAAAAAATCGTTGATACAGGTAAGGATAAGTATATATACAAACTGGTATGGTTTACGATGAATTTCATAGAGCAGTTTAAGACTTCCGGATATGATGACGGAGGTTTTGATGTGCTACGTAAAAAGACGGATAACGTGCGCAACTTGCTCTATCTCGACATTGTTGAACAGGTTTATCGTCACTATCAGAAAACGCTCAAAGAAAGAATTCAGATTGACTTCGCGGATATGATAAATGATGCCAACTTCCTACTTGCTGAAATGGAAAGGCAAGGTGTAAATCTCTCCTACAAATACATTATCATAGATGAATTCCAGGATATTGCCCGCCAGCGTTTTAATCTTACCAAGCGCCTTTCCGACATTACTCATGCCAAAGTCGTCGCCGTTGGAGACGATTGGCAGTCTATATATGCTTTCGCCGGTTCGGATATCAGCCTATTTACAAGATTCCTTGAGCTTATGGGCTCTGGCACAGAGCTGAAGATTATTCATACCTATCGCAACTCCCAAGAACTAATCGATATTGCGGGAGACTTTGTGCAGAAGAATTCCATGCAAATCAAAAAACAGTTAATCTCTCCAAAACGACTCAAAGATCCCATTCAGCTTAAATTCTACAATGATTGGGAAAATACTTATAAGAATCTTGCTGAGGCAGTCAATAATGCGATCAGCAGTATTCTTAGCGAATTTGGCGAAAATAGGTCAATTTTATTGATCGGCAGATACAATTTTGATATGTACAAACTTCAGATGACTGGTGAATTTGAAGAAATGTACGGCAATCAGGTGATGAGTAAAAAATATCCCAAAGCCAATCTTACTTTTATGACCGCACATGGCTCGAAAGGCCTTGGGTATGACAATGTAATAATACTAAACATGATGGAAAGCCGATTCGGATTTCCGAGTCAGATTGAAGATGACCCTATTATCAGGATGGTGACGTACGAAGATACTAGTATTCCTTTTGCTGAGGAAAGACGCCTTTTCTATGTGGCGCTTACTCGGACGAAGAACCGAGTTTATATTGCTGCGCCGCGAAATAGACCTTCGCGGTTTCTAATTGAGCTTATCAAAGACTATAAATTGCCGCATTCGGAAGAGATCAGTCTTGATGTAGTCGATATCTTCAGGCTTAAATGCCCTATGTGTGGTTTCCCCCTAAAGTACCAGTTTAACAAAAACTATGGACTTCCTCTCTACATATGTACAAACGAAGCCGAAATATGCGACTTCATGACCAATGACCGGAGATACCTGAAAGATATTTTCCAGTGCCCTAAATGCAAAGATGGCTACATGATTGTCAGAAAAGACAAAGATCAGAAAGGTTTCTACGGTTGCACAAACTATAGTGTTGGGGTTAGTGGATGTAAAAATACGATTCCCTTCGCTGATGCAAAGAGATGATAGGGGGCTCTAGGGCAGGAACTTTAATGCGCCTGGTTCAATTGACTCAGAGCCTACATTATTTAAACCTGGTGAGATTCGCAACTTTGAAGTACTTCAGTACAGTTCTTACCTTTGGAGCAACAGATCAGCGCCCGCTTGGCAACAATTCTCGCTTTTGTTACCTCTGGCCAACAACATAGCGGAAAGATCAACGGAATAGGTTCCCGATTCGCCCTGGACCAGCGGGAAACAAATAAACAGCTAAATGAATTGACTCCGTGTGATAGTCTGGTATATGCTTTTTACGGGGTGCAGGTGGGCAGCAGTAACCAAGCCAAAATTCAGCACTACGTGCCAAGGTTCATTCTGAAGAATTTCGGCACTGGCAAGAAATGCCAAGTCTATGTGTTCGACAAGCATCAAGAAAAGGTGTTCACTACTAATATTAGAAATGCTGCCACTGAACAGGGGTTCTACGAACTCAATGTCGAGGGTGTAATATACTCTATCGAGCCATCATTGGGTAACATCGAAACCGAAGCTAGCAAAATTCTGCGAACAATTGTAATAACGAAGGCGTTGGCTAGGCTATCCAACGAGAATAAGTGGAAGTTATCCGAGTTTGTTGCAGTTCAACTTGCTCGAGTCAATCGAATTCGTCAGAGCATCAGTGAAATGAACCGTCTGCTAGAGGAAAAACTAAGGCACTTGGGAGCCGATCCGACACAAGTTAAAGGGTTCGACCACCTTTCGGATGAGGACATCAAGGCTGTATCCCTAGATATATTGGTTCACTACCATAACTATGTCCCACACATATTCGAAAAGACTTGGGTATTATTCGAGACTTCCAAGAGTAATCCATTCTATACATCGGACAACCCTGTCACCCTTCAGAACATGTACGATTTCAGTCCACGTAGCAATCTGGGGCTGGCTGTCAAAGGAATCGAGATTTACCTTCCCATTAGTAGTGCGTTAACACTTGGCATGTTCTGCCCAAGTTACAAGGATAATCTGCACGCGATATACCAGAACAACGCGCTTCTGAGAAGCCGCGGAATTCCAGAGATTGTACCACCAAAAGGGACTAAAGCCCAGATTGACGAGCTTATGAAAGGTATCGAAACCGGTGCAGTTGTCTCCACGGTTAAAGAGAACGTGGTCAATCTGAACTCCCTCCAAATAGCCTATTCTTCTCGCTTTATATACGCAAGCACAGACGACTTCGATCTTGTGCGGGACATGATAAAGGAAGACCCGAGACTGAAGAAAGGCATGCATTTAAAAGTCAGCTAAACACTAATCGGAGTTCGACCACTAGATGTGGTAGCGTGAGCTTGGGACAGCTTTTGAATCTAGTATGGATTGCTCTTGATAAGAGCTCATGATTGAACAAAAGCTTGTTTTGGTCAGCCAAACCCTTGACATTTGGTGTGTCTGGTGTTACCATTCAGGCATGAAAGAGAAACATCGCTGGCCTACAACAAGTATTAGGGCTAACCCCGAAGTTCTCCACCAAGCTCGTATTGCCGCTGTCACCCAGAAGAAGACCCTGGGGCAGTGGCTTGAAGAGGCGATAGTGGAGAAGATTGAGAAGGAGAAAAAATTAGTCAGGAGGGGCAAGGGATGAGAGCAGCATTATACGCTAGGGTTAGCACTGAGGAACAAACCGAAGGCTACAGCATAGACGCTCAGAAAAGGGCATTTCAAGCGTTATGCCAGGGTAGAGGATGGACACCCTGCCGTGAGTACATCGAAGAGGGCAAATCGGCGAGGACGGACAATATCAATAAGCGTCCGGTATTCAAGCGGATGATGTCCGATGCTGAAACGAAACAGTTTGACGTCCTGGTATGCCATAAGCTAGATAGGTTCTCTAGAAACTTGCGGATTACACTCGAATACTTCGAGAAGTTGTCTAAGGCTGGCATTGCTTTTACCTCTATTAGTGAACAAATGGACTTCTCGCAGCCATGGGGGAAGTTTGCTTTGGCGATGCTCGGTGCTATGGCGCAGTTCTACTCGGACAACCTTAGCCATGAGACGAAGAAGGGATGGGCTGAGAGAAAAGCACAAGGTCTGTATTGTGGTCTACTGCCCTTCGGGGCAATTAAAGGAGTGGATGGTTTGCCTGTGCCCGATTCCGATACCTACCCCGGGCTTGTCACGGCCTTTGAGCTTGCCGCACTAGGAAAGAGTGATAGAGAGATCGCTGTGGCTCTCAACGCAAAAGCGTATCGGACTGCGGGAAATCAGGGAAATGGTCCATTTGGCAAAGACACGGTTCGTGATATAGTTCAGAATCGCTTCTATATTGGCGAACTCCCAGATGGCAAGGGTGGCTGGATTCAGGGCAAACACAAGCCATTTATCAGCGAGGGGCTCTTTAACGCGGCACAGGTCGAGCGGACCCGCAAAAGGCGCTCCAAAGACAGTAGCGTCAGGCGTAAAGCAACAATCTTTAGCCTCTCTGGACTCGCACAGTGCGGCATCTGTAAGTCAACGATAGCCGCTCATCAAACGAAGCAGGGCAAGCCCAGAGTCTATTGCAGGGGAAGGGCCAAGGGTCTACAATGCAACTGCAAAGGCACCTTTCTCGAAATCTACGAAGCCCAAATTCAATGGTATCTGGAAAACTTCGTCATACCGCAGGATTACAGGGGAAAGATCATGGAGGCCCATCGGAAGTTGGAAAGTGCCTACGATGATGCAGAAAAGCGCAGGACCCAGCTTCAGAACCGACTATTGCGCCTGCAAGAGCAACATGAATGGGGCCACATTGCGAAGGACGAGTACTTAGACAAGCATAATCAGATCAAGCGGGAGCTTAACGTTTTAAGGCCACCAGAAGCAAGTAGTAATAACCTAGACAGACTGGCTCACTTCTTGAGCAATGTTGCGGATGCATGGCACGAAGCGAACCAAGAGCAACGCAACAAGTTGGCAAACACTCTGTTTGAACGCATCATAATTGAGCACAACAGGGTTGTTGGAGTTAAGCCCAAGGAAGAACTAAGGCCGTTTTTCCAGCTATCATACGAGGAGTCCCAAAAGTATCACGTGCCGACCGGAGCCCCATCGGGGTCGCCACTTCCCGAAATTCCGTGACAGCCTTTCTTGCATTGCCTCGAAGTTGAGGTCAAAGAAAGGCTTCATTTCAGGTTGTGGCTTCACGGCCACGACCTGTCTACCTTCTATCCATATCTCTTCAAAGAGGCAGCGGGCGAGCCGATTCCTTTGGTCTTGGTTTGCCTGAGTCCAACCATCGGCAACGCTGGCCAGGAATTGCGCCAGTCTATCCAGGCTCGCATCCTTTTCCTCAATAGGTGATAGCAATGTCAGTTCCTGCTTGACCATGTTCCGCTCTTCCACATATTGCTCACGCGTGAGATCACCCCAGCTGTACAATTCTCGAATCCTATCAAGCCGCGCCTCCAATCTGGGTCGACGATCATCTGCATCTGCGTATGCCGCTCGCAGTTTACTGTGGGCTTCCAAGATCTTCTCTCGATAGTCTTCTGGTATGTGGAAACTCCTCAGGAAGCCTTCAATCTGACTTTCATATATATCGAGGTAGGCCGATTTCTGTTGGCACTCCCAACCTTTTGCTCGCGTGTAGCACACCATGCGCTTCCGTCCGTTTACCACTTCCGCTATATTCATGTGCCCGCCGCAGTGGGCGCACCTTGCCAATCCACTCAACGAAGAGACTGAGCGGCCCTTTGGTACCCTTACCGGAGCCTTTCTGTTGCGCTCCCTAGTAATCTGAACTTGGCTCCAAAGGTCATCGGCCACAAATGGTTCGTGCTTAGCCCTGAGCCATCCACCATTCCCATCTGGCAGAAGACCCCTGTAGAAATTGTTGGTAAGAACACCCCGCACCGTGTCAGTAGAGAACGGAAGCGGTCCCCTGTTCCCACTACTGCGGTACCCCGCTGCATTCAAGGCCTGTGCCACATGGCGGTCGGTTTTTCCTTGAGTCGCTAACTCAAAAGCCATGACGAGGCCCGGGTAGGTCTCTGGATTCGGAACTGGCACACCGTCCACACCCTTCTTAGCCCCAAAAGGCAAGAGCCCACAATACAGGCCCTGCGCCTTGCGTTCAGACCAGCCCTTCTTTGTCTCCTGGCTAAGGTTATCTGAGTAATATTGGGCAAAAGCCCCTAAGAGGGCCAAGTGAACCTTGCCCGAAGGAGTGGTGAAGTCCATCTGCTCATTGATAGAGATAAAGGCAACCCCTGCTTTCATGAGCTTGTCAAAGTATTCCAGTGTGATCCGAAGATTCCTGGAGAAACGATCCAGCTTATGCACTACCAGCACGTCGAATCTTCTTGCCAGCGCATGTTCCATCATTTCCTTGAACATAGGACGTTTATTGATGTCCTCGGTCCGCGCTGACTTGCCCTCCTCGAGGTATTCGTGTTCAGCAACCCACCCTCTTCCCTGGCACAACGCCTGAAATGCCCTCCTCTGAGCATCTATGCTATAGCCTTCCGTCTGTTCCTCGGTGCTAACCCGGGCATATAATCTCGCTCTCATCTCCCTGCCTCCTTCTTCTTAGGACTCCATCCCTTTGGTCTGCCTTTTTTACCTACATATGTTTTTACGAACCGATCTAGCACTGATTCTTCAACCAACCAACGATTTGCGACCTTGACAGCCTTCAGTTTTTCTTCACGCATCAGCCTGCTCATAGTCTTATGATGCACACCTATACGCTGTGCTGCCTCGGACGCAGCGACTAATCTCAATTCGCTTGTCATTGTATCGCTCCTTATAGAACATTATATGCAATAAAATTTAGAAGTCAAACTGTGTGGGCTATCGTAGTGCACCGTTTACCTAAAATCTAGCTTGGAGCTTCAAAAATCGAAATACCATTTTATCCTAAACCATACGTATGTTTTAAATACATTGGCTAATGTCTTGACGTTGGAAACAGGATGAACGATGATGATAGCAGCTAAATCTAAATAGCTTCCCAACATTGGGAAGCGGGAAGGTGGTAAAAGCCCAATCCTTATAAATAAGGGGAAGCAAATCAACCCCGCTACTTTAGAGGTCGTCCTCCCACCCCGCTGCTGGTAGCCGCGCAGCCAGGCAAGCCACTGCCTGAGCCAAAGCCTGATAAAAGGGAGCGCATCAGACAAGCCTACTTGGAGGGAAAGGGTATCAAGCGCATAGCGAGGGAGTTTCATCACTCCACAGGGACGGTGCGCAAGGCTATTATACAGGGTGCGCCGGGGCTGGCCTCCCGGCGCTGATAATGTTGGCCAACATGAAACGAACTAAGGATTTAAAGGTGTTCGCTTTCCCGCAAAATAAGGGTTATGTGCCCTCGATCCGTGTCGCGGGGAAGTGGCTGGCGGAGATGGGTTTTGCCTATGGCGATAGGGTAAAACTCACCGCCCAAAACGGGAAAATCACTATCCACAAAAAACAACCAGTTGCAGAATTATCCTCCTTAGCTCCCCGCTTGCGCGGTAATGTGATTCACCTGCCGTTTGTTGCGCAACTGCCTATATTCTTAGCAGATGAGAGGAGGTAGATAAATCGTCAAAACGTACAGACAAAAGTAACAATAGCGAGACCAGTTGTATCATGGTGAGGGCAATCCCTTGTGATAGATGTGGCCTTGGTAGCGATGCCCCGGTTATTGCTTCAGAGGTCACATTACAAGCAATTGTGCAACATCTGCCGCGTCGTTCAATAGATAGAGCTCAGACTCGATGTTATGGCAGATACTTTCTTCTTCTAGCCCAGCCTGCATATTCGGATTGCTGACCCCATGCTTCCCAAGCAGAGAGTCGAGGGTTCGAATCCCTTCACCCGCTCCAGCTTCGAAAATTAGGATTCCCCCGGAAAAAACCCTGTTTTTTGCTGACCCAGGCAAGGACTTTACGCTCCCTTTGGGTCAGTACAGTATCTTGCGGTCTAGGCATATTGATTAATAATCCACCGATGCGGTAAGCACCAATTTAATTCGCGGGCGAGCTTCTGTCAAGCTGGCGACCTCAGTACGCATCACAGTAGCCCTTTGGTGAACATCAAATCTGCCAAAGTGGGTTGGTTTCGTTTTCAGACAAAGCAAACAGCAATATGCGTTCCGTCAAGCCATCTTCAATGTCAAAAACCTCTAAGCTGACTCTTTCTATTTGGCTTTCCAAATCGGGGCACGCTTCTCCATGAAGGCCTTGGGTCCCTCTCTGGCATCTTCGGTGGATAACACCATCAAGGACATCAGACGCTCGATGGAGTAGGGGGCACCGAGGGCAAGTCCTCTGAGCACGGACTCTTTGATCGCCTGCACTGCGAGTGGTCCATTTGAGCAGATCTTCTCTGCATATTCCATGGCTGCAGGCATCAGTTGCTCGCGGGGCACGACCTTGTTGATCAGCCCATATTGCACAGCTTCTTGAGCGGTGATCTGGTTGGCCGTGAGCAGCATCTCCATAGCCCGGCAGTATGGTATCTGGCGCGGCACTCTGACTGTTGTCCCTCCGCCCGGGAAGAGCGCCCAGGTGGGTTCCATTATGGCGAACACTGCGTTCTCGGAGGCTACCCTGATGTCTGTGCCGAGGAGCATCTCTAATCCCCCGCCCATGCAGAAGCCGTTGACTGCTGCGATGACAGGCTTAAAGAGGTCGAACCCGCGGAGGACAGCGGTAAGCGACTTAGCGGCCTGGGGATCTGATTGGAGCTCTCGAAGGTCGGACTGGGTGATCTTGGGCAGGAATGTCTTGAGGTCTCCTCCCACGGAGAAGGCGGTCTTGCCGGCCCCGGTGATGATGGCTACCCAGATATCCCGGTCATCTCTAACCTTTACCCAGGCATCGCAAAGCTGGTCCATCATCTCGTCGTCCATGGCATTGAGGGCCTCGCGACGGTTCATAGTGACGATGGCTATGTGCTCCTTTTTCTCAAAAAGTACTGCTGGCATGTTCCTCCTCTTCTTTATTTGGATTTGTTAATGCTCTTGCTTCTGGTAGCTGGCTTGAACTTGGGCAGGTACCAGTCCTGTTCTTCGACCTTCTCGAAGGTAAGCTCGAGCGGCATGTCCATATGGATATCCTCGTTCTTGCAGCCTACTATGTTGCTGTGTATGCGCGGCCCTTCCTCCAACTCTACGATGGCGACATTAGTATTTAGGCTTTCCTTAAACCATCTGTAGCTATCAACTCTAGGGGGTTTTAGCCAGCGAGTAACCTATATTAGGTCTATTTAGAATTATTTTTGGGTCGCTAGGGTCTGCTTCGATCTTCTCCCTCAGGCGCCTGATATGAACCCTGAGGCTCTCGACGCACCCGGGGTAATTATCTCCCCATACTGATTCCGCGAGCCGTGAGTAACTTACCGTCTGACCAGCGTCTCTCATCAGGCACTGAATAATCCGATTCTCAATAATGGTGAGGCTTATCTCTTGTCCACTATTTAAAAGTTGAAATGCGGAGGGATCGTAGCGCAAAGACCCGCAAATTATAGGCATTTCTCCTACCAAAGGAGTATGCTTGCGCAGTTGAACCTTTAACCGTGCTAACAATTCAGACTGTTTGAAGGGCTTCACAATATAATCGTCAGCTCCCAACTCAAGACCTTTAACGATATCGTCTTCTCCTGCCCTAACAGTAAGTATTACAACTGGGACAGAAGAAAAAAGGCGGATTTGTCTCAATACCTCATACCCACTGATATCAGGAAGGCCTAGGTCAAGGATAACAATATCTACAGCTTCATTATTGACTAGCTTTGCTCCCTCCCCTCCCTGGTCAATAGCGACCAGTCGAGCCTCAGGCCAGCGTAATGCGAAAGCTACTGAAATAGACTCCACAATCTCAGGGTCGTCTTCGATAATTAGCACCTGCCACAACTTGCCTTCCTTGTTCGACTCTGTTGTATCTTGAACGATCCCTCCCAAAGGCAATGAAAAACTGAAAGTTGAACCTTTGCCTAATTGGCTATTCAGCCATATCTGTCCCCCGTGAAGCTCCACCACTGTCTTGCAGAGAGCAAGCCCTAGCCCTAGTCCACTAAAGTGCTCCCCATCACTTTCGATGCGATGATATGGGTTGAATAGCCGCTTCTGCTCATCATCAGATATCCCACGACCGGTATCCTGAACCTCAATAATAATTGCACTGCCCTTCTCTGTAGCCCGGACGATTATGCTTCCGCCCTTAGGTGTGAATTTAAAAGCGTTGCTGAGGAGATTGGTCACAACCTGATGCAGACGGGCCGAATCAGCTTGAACCATAGGAAGAGAAGGAGGCAGATCCAAGACTAATGATTGCTGGCGGTTTGCAGCCACAGGACTCATATCTTCAACCACATCTCGAAGTAGTTGCATCACGTCAACTGTTTCGAGATTCAACTGGAGCATGCCAATCTCACTTCGTGCTAGGTCCAAAAGTTCATCGATTCTCTTGTTCAGGTTGGATGCGCTCCTGCTGATACTTCTAGACAAGCGCAGCATAGGCTCATCACGAAGCTCAGAAACCAGCAATTCGCTCGAAGCTTGCACTGAGGTGAGCGGAGTCTTCAGCTCGTGTGCCAACGCTCTTGTGAATTCCACCCTTCTCTTCATCTCAGCTTCCAGTTGCTCACGCAAGTCTCTTTCCTGCTTGTAAAGCTCCTTTAGCTTCACCTCTGCGTTTTTGCGCTCGGTTATGTCGATAAAAGAGGCCATAAGACAGATAGGTTTGCTAGACTCATCTTTTACCACGCTTGCCGATAGAAGCACGTCGAAGTTTGAGCCGCTTTTCCTCGACGCGACTGCTTCCCCTTGCCAGCTTCCTTTTTCCAGCAGCGTCCTTACTGTCTCTGCAGCCTGTTCTGGGTATCGCCACAATTCCGTATAAGGCTTTCCAAGGACCTCCTCATAACTATCATATCCCCAGATGTTAAGAAAGGAATTATTCACGTATTCAATATCCCCTTCGAGGTTGCCGAAGGCAATCGCATTCAGAGAGGATGCTATGGCAATATCCTTTATCCTCAATTCACCTTCCGCATGCTTGCGCTCAAGGATCTCGTGGCGAAGTTGTTCATTAGCTTTTGTTAGCTCGAGAGTACGTTCTTGTACTAGCTCTTGAAGGTGATGGTGGTATTTTGCCAATTCTGTTTCAGCCTTTCTGCGCTCAGTGATATCAATGAAATTAACAACAATACCTCCCACAGCCGGATCGTGAAGAAGGTTGTTGCCAACGATTTCAATAGTATGCCAGGAGCCATCTTTGTGTTTAGCACGCAGCTCAGCATGCATTTTGGAGCCTGCATTTTGGGTCAACTGAGCAAAGGCATTATTTGCCTTTGCTACATCATCTGAGTGAACGAACTCAAACCATCTCTTCCGAATTTGATCTCCTGGTTCATATCCTAATATACGTTGATAGGATGAACTCCAGTATCGGACGGTTGAGTCACCATCCAGAATGATAATGGCATCCTGAGCATTTTCGATAAGAGATCGAAAATATTCCTGCTGGAGTTGTAATGCTACCTCCGCATTCTTGCGCTCGGTGATTTTCTCCACAGTCAAAAGAATCAGGTAGGTTTCATCTACTCCGGTACGTATCCGTCGGGCATCCACAGCCACTATCTGACGCCCAAGGGTCTCGAAGTTATGCTCCACCTCGAAGCTATCAACGGCGTTGTTCATGGGTAAAACTTGCTCCAGCAACTCCCGTACCCTCGAAGTATCCCACTTCCGGTTGCCTACTTCGTAAAACAACTTTCCCTTAATCTCCTCAGGTGATAGTTCGAAAATCTGGTAGAAAGAATGGTTTGCCCAAACCACCCGCAAGTCGGTATTCAGCATCACTAGAGGCTCATGCACTATCTCTAGAATATCACTAGTGTGTTTATAAGCTTCCTGCATCGCCTCCTGTGTCCGCTGGAATGATTCACTGCTTGGTTCTTGGTCTGTCTGCATTCCTTTACATTGTCTCCTAAATTGCGTTTTAGGCTCTGTTATCTGGGGTCTTTGCCCACCCCGATACTACAACCGCTATTTGTTACTGTCAACTCAGTCATAAGCCCAGAATTCGGCTAAAATGTATGAAATCTGTTGTTTCCCCACTAAATCTTTCGAGGAAGCACTGGCCACATAAAGCGATCGAGATGCACATACAGTGCAATCTTACTTCAATATATAATGTGGCGGCTACCCAGAGTTGCTAAGGCATACTGCTAATGTAGTTGTTCTTCTTACTTTGCCTATTAACCCGTCTACAAAAAATGGACCATAAAGCCTGCTGCTGTGAATTAGAACAAAGAAATCAAGCGGATTAAAAATGTGTTACAAGCAGATTACAGTTTTGTAACAACGAACAATTTAGGTATTGTCAGGGAATTGATTCCCCATAGTGACTGTAGTATATTTCAAAACACCACCGGCAACATATGTATAAGAATATATTGGAAAAATACTGCTAAAAAAGTCAAAGGCTTCAATGTTGCAATCTCGGAGTCGACAAAAATCTCGGTATTCATTGGTTGAGTTGCTGAACTCAGTGTTGAAACGACTCTGCATGGCATCGTGACACCATCATCCAAGTGAGCGAGATCTTGGTTTCCTGTTCTCTATTATATGACCACTGGATAAGGAGGTGATTATATGTAGCGCTTTCACCAATAAGATGGCGAGACACAATCTTGAATCTTGAATTTAACCCAGTGGAGGTAAGTTGAAATGGCATTAAGCGAAAAGGATAGGTCTCTGATAGGGAGAGAATCCGCGCCTATATATGCCCCAGATGAGGTGTGCAAGCCTATGATAAGGCACTGGGTGGAAGCTGTGGAGGATGCAAATCCCCTGTACACCGATGAGGAGTATGCCAGAAGCAGCAAGTACGGGGGCATTATCGCTCCTCCCCAGATGATGATGGTTTGGTGTATGCCGCGTATGTGGCCCTGGCCTGAGTTCCCCTGGGTTCCCATGGCTGAGCTCGAACTCCCCGGCGACTACGACACTTATGTGGCCACAGATATGATTCGTGAATTCTATTTGCCAGTGCGCCCAGGCGATATACTGAGCTATACCATGAAGTTGGACGGCGTGTCGGAGGAAAAAAAGACCCGCATAGGGAAAGGTCACTTCATCACCACTACCCAGATTTACCGCAATCAGAGAGGTGAGATAGTAGGTAAGGAAATCCGCACTGTGTTGAAGTACAAACCGGAAACATAGAAAGAAACTGATTGCTCGCGAAGGAGGTTAG
>Ga0315277_10002362_pt1 | contig 26395 bp, 15 predicted proteins | sample YL17G05_15_MG_FD_203695 | JGI IMG/M metagenome (GOLD analysis project Ga0315277, IMG submission 203695) | Sediment microbial communities from Yellowstone Lake, YNP, Wyoming, USA - YL17G05_15 | ecosystem: Environmental > Aquatic > Freshwater > Lake > Sediment | place: USA: Wyoming | collected... | reverse complement strand
CGGCAAGGACGCCCTTGTCGGTCCTGAAGAACTCGTAGTTCTCCGAGAGGTAGAGCTTCTCGAGCTGGGAGCCGCCCTCCTTTATGAAATCCACGATGCTGCCCCTGGGCAGGTCCTCGTAGAGGTACGCTATCGCGAACGCCTTGCCGCCTGCCATCGCGTCCTTCTCCCTCTGCTGGAGCAGTATGCGCCGGATGCCCCTGCCCTCGAAGGAGAGCAGCACGGCCGGGTCCTCCATGTACACCGCGTTGGTCTGCTCCCCGCCCTTGACAGAGCGGCTCTCCGCGTCGTAGAAGGCGGGCCACGAGAGCCCGGCCCCTATGAGCATGCGGTTCACGTAGCATCCGAAAGAGATGCCGTACTGGATTATGGTTTTCACTTCGGATTCTGTGACGTCGAAGGCGCACTTGCGCATGACCTTGGTGACCTCTTCCGTGTCTTCGGCGGTCAGCCTCTGGACCTCGACCTGGTCCTCGTCGAGAAGGATGAGGAATTTCTTCTTCGGCTCCTCTTTCTTCTGTTCCTCCTGTTTCACTGCGAACGTCTCTGTCATTCACATACCTTCGGTGGTCCCGTGTCCCGGGTTCCGTGTCCTGTATCCAGTGTCCTGTGTTCCGTGTTCTATGTCCGGTATCCGGAAACCCGAAACCGGAAACTGGAGACTGGAAACCCGCCGGTTCTGCCGGTCCGTCCTCATAAGAACCTCGTGTTACAGGCCGGGCACTGCGTGAGGAACGCCTCGCTCTTGTAACCGCATATAGGACATACGTAATAAGTCCTTTTAGCCCTTTCGAGTTCGGCCTCGAAGCTGTAATGGCAGTTGGAGCACCTCTTCGCGTCGAGCTCGTTCAGCGTCCCGCAGTTGGGGCATTTGCGCCTGAACATGCTCTTTATGCGCACCCCGCAGTTCGGGCAGCGCTCCATGTCCAGCGTCACCGGCTCGCCGCAGTTCGGGCACTTCTGGCTCGGCCCCCTCTTCGTTCCCGCGCCGGCGCCAACGCCCTTCACGGCGTCCTTGAGCAAGTCGAGCAAACCCATGGTAATCTGCCCCCTATATCGGGCGCATGGTCTTGGTTATCGGGTCGTATATCATGCCGCGCTGGCCCGGGGTGCCCGGAGTCATTATCCACTCGTCTACGTCGTTCGGCTTGTAAGCGGTGCTTGCCTTGGGCTTGAACTCGCGCGCATGGACTCCGATGTCCTTCAGCTCCCTGGGCTCCTCCACCTGGACCCTGGTCTTGGCCTTGACAACGCTCGCCTCTATCTTGACGCACGCTTCGGCCGCCTCGCTATATTTGATTTTCTTATCGCCCGAAACCGTCACCTGCGGGTCGCCCTGCCTCTTTATGAACGCGTCCACGTCCCGGTCGGGAATGCGGGCGGCGACGAAGCGGACGAGGTCCTCGTCTTTCGTCTTTTCGATGTCCCCCGCGCTTCCGGGCAGCTTCTGCTTGGCGAAATCCCTCAGCTGCGCGGTCGGATATGTCGCGAGCGCCTCGTGCTTCACGCTGTCCTTGGCCGCGAAGGCCGAATCCAGCCCGAGCATCCTCTCGGTCTCGAGGCTTTTCGCTTCCGGGGTCTTTGCCTGCGTATACCGCTCAAGGCTGGCTGACAGTTGCGCGAGCCGTGCAGGGTCCTCGGTGTTCTGGGCTATCGCGCGCGAGTAAAGCAGAAGCTCGGCTCCCCGGGCAGGGTCCTTCTCCCTCGCTACGGCGTCCATGGCGCGCTCCACCACCGGCCTCGCCGCCTCCAGGCGCTCTGCCCTCTGCGGGTCCTTTTCGCGGTTCTCGGGTTTCAGGGCCTCGGCCCTCGCCTCGTAGAACCTGGATATGTCCATGGCCTGGTCGCGCTGGATGGTGTCGGGCACGCGCGCCGCGGTCGCAGCAGGCACCCCGAGCGCGGCGACGTTCGTAGTCGGGCTCGCGGCTGCGATATCGAATTGCGCCCTCAGCTGCTCGCGCTGCCTTTCGGCCGCGTATATGCCTGAGAAGAAACTTTCGGTGAGGGCCACTGTCTGGGTGGGGGTCTTGGTGTCGTTCAGGCCGGCCATGAACGCCTGCTGCGGCAGCGCGTTGTAGGCCAGCATCATCGTGCCGGCATACAGCGTGCCGGTGTTGTTGATGTTCACGGGCGCGCGCCAGCCGTCGGCCATCTGCTGCAGCTCGCCCCTCACGTTTTCCTTGCCAACGCCGAACGCGGCTGCGACCCTCTCGAGGTCGCCCTCGTTGCGCTTGTCCGCGATGAAGGTCGCCAGGCGCTCGGGGTCCTTGTCCCTCAGGATTCCGATGAACTCCTCCGAAGGCTTGTTCGGGTGTGTCATGTCGAGCGGGCCCACCGCCTGCAGGTACGTCTTTGAAAGGTCATCGGCGGTTTTCTGGTTCTCCTGCAACCGTTCTATCGCCCGCATCTGGGCCATCGCGCCGCCGGCGAGATGCTCCGCGACCCTTATCTGGATGGCCTCTTTCGCGACTTCGTGGAAAGAGGAGGAATTGTTGGCGAGGGCCTCGACCGCGAGCATGCTCTCCCTGCCCTGCCCGCCGGCGAGCGTGCGCGCGAGGCCGTTATAATCGTCATTGTTCAGGTGCTCTCGTATCTTGTTGTAGGTGCCGAATGTGCTGTCCAGGTTCGTAGCCATCGCGTATGCCGTTTCTGCGGGGCCCAGCCCGCGGAAAGAGACTTCCCTCGTAGTCAGCAGCGAAGCGGGCGTTCCGATGACGGCGTCTGAGGCACGCTGGACCGCGCGCTCCCTTATAGCCTCCTCGAGCTTTCCCGCGACCTCGGGGTTGGAGAGAAGCCGGCTGACTGCCGCCGGATCCCCTTTGTTCAGCGCGGCCAGGACACCGCGGTCAAGCCCGAATTCCCTTATCTGCTCGTTCGGCAGTTTGGAAAGCTCTGCCGCGGCCTGGCTTATGGCCGCCGGGTACCTGACTATATCATCAGCGCTGCTCCTTATCATCGCGACTACTTCCTCCGGTTTCTTGCCTTCTATCGATACGCGCTTTTGGACCTCCGCGGCGTTTGCCGGGTCTGAAAGGAATTGCTTTACGGCATCCGGGCCCTGCCTTATGGCCGCGGCGAATTCTGGCATGTCCTTTTTCACCGTAGGCAACACTATCTCGGTAAGGAACACGCTGCTGGAATTCGCCCTTGCGGCCGCCTCCTGGAGCCCGGTCTTGGGCGCAAGATTGTTCAGCGCATCGAAAACCCCCGGCTTCTCCAGCGCTGAGCGCAGGGCGAACGGGTCTCCGGAAGCGAGGGCGGCCTTGACCTCGTACAATCCCGTTCTCTTCAGGTCGGCATCGGAATACGCTGAGAACTGGGACGTGAATCTCTTCGATTCCTCAGTGAAAACCGCGGCGCCGGTCGCGCTTTCGGACAGCTTCCTGTAGCCGTCCTCGCCCAGCGCCGCTTTGAGCTTGTCCCCGTTGTTCTCGACGTATTTCTTCAGGTCTTCACCGCCCTTGCCTATGACAGCCGGCAGCTCGGACAGGCCTGCGGCGGCGAGCATCGAGGCATTGACCGGAGTGGACAATTCGCCCCTGAACGCGTAAAGGTAGGCCGCGGAACTGCTTCCGCTCTCCATGGAGCCTGTGACCTGCCCGGAGAAGGAAGTGGAAGCCCGCAGGATCTCGGGGACTTTGCCCGCGTTATCCGGGTCGGTCATCCACTGGATGACCGCTCCGTGATTGCTGTTGTCGACCGCGTTCTTGAGTTCGGTCAGGCCTCGGTTCTCGATTTCAATGGCGGTCATCCTCCCCAGCCCTGTCGCAATCGATTGGGTGATGGTTATCGCCGCCGTCATCTTCTTTGCGTCGCCCACGATCGCCTCTGCCTGCTCCGTGCCGACGGCCTTCGCGAGCGCCTTGAAGCCCGCGGAGGCGGGTTCCAGCGCGGCCAGGGTGGCGAAGAACCTGTCGTAGTTGCCCGTCCTGACCGCCTCTGCCTGGGCGTTCGCGATTTCGGTCGGCAGGATGGATATCTGCACCTTTGTTTCGGCAACCGCCTTGAAGCCGTTCAGGATCGCGCCGGCCGACGCGATGGCCGCGTCCGCGGCAGGGTTCTGGTACCTGGCCATCACCGCCTCGAGCTGGGAGAAGTCCCTCTTCTCGATAGCAACGCCTATCGCTTCACGGATGTCAGGCGGTATGCGGGACGCCACCACGGAAAACGCGAGGGAATCGAAGTCACCGGTGCTCTTGGCCTGCTTCACCGCGTCAGCCAGCCCGGGCATGGAACCGGAGTACCTTTCGACCATGCGGTCGAGCATCTGCGTGTTGCCTCCGCGTGCCGCCTCGATTGCCGCGCTGATGTCGGTGGGTGCAAGCTTGTAGAATACGCTGATGTCCCCTGTGGCGTAGAACGCGTCCATCGCCTTGTTGAGAGCGGGCATTCCTTCCTGGTATCTCCTCACTTCGCCGGCAGCCGCGACGATGTTCTGGTACTTCGCCATCGCCGCCTCGAGCTGGGAGAAGTCCTTCTTCTCGATCGCCGTGCCTACCGCGTCGCGGACATCCGGTGGCATGGCGGCGGTCATCGCCGTGAATGACAAAGTATCGAAGTTCTTGGTGGCCTTCGCCTGCGTCACTGCGTCGGCCAGCCCGGGCATTGAGCCTGAGTATTTCTCGACCATGCGGTCGAGCATCTGCGTGTTGCCTCCGCGTGCCGCCTCGATTGCCGCGCTCAGGTCTGAGGGCACCAGTTTGAAGAAGACGCCCGTATCCCCGGTGGCGTAGAACGCGTCCACCGCCCTTGTGAGCGCGGGCATGATTTCCTGGTATTTGGCGAACTGCGGGGCCAATCCGTATACTGCGCCCGCGTCTCCTGTGCGCTGCACAACGTCGACCGCCTTGACCGCTTCGGCCACCTTGGCCACTTCCGGATTCTTCGCGGCGAGTGCGTCCAGCGCCTTGAAATCGCCTGTCTTAACGGCGGCATCGACCGCCTTGAAGACGGCTACCGCGGCGGCCAGCTCGGGCATGGCGTCCTTGTTTTTCTTCGCAAGGTCGTCGAGGGACTTGTAGTCGCCGGTCCTGATTGCGGCGTCAATCCCCTTCTGGATTTCCGGCGTCACCGTCACCCCGGAGAAAACGGTTGATGAGAACGAGGCGGTCACCCTTTTCCCGACTTCCTCGTTCAGCGCGGCGATTCCGGGCAGGACGTCCTTGTATTTCGCGGCTACCGCGGCGAATTCCCTGAAATCGCCGGTCCTCTGCGCGGTCTCCCACGCCTTCTGGAGGTCCTGCGGCTTTCCTGTCAGGATGAAGCTGGAGATGGCGCTGAAATCGCCCGTTTTCTTTACTTCGGCGATGGCGGCTGTCAGGACCACCGACAGGGCGGGGTTGGTGGTCTTGTATTTCGCGGCGACCTCTTCGAAGGCACTGAACGCCGCGTCAACGGCTTTCGGGTCCTTGCCCTGCAGGGCGGCCTGCACATTGCCCATGGCCGCGAGCACGTCCGGAGGCGCCCTGGTGAGGGAGTCTATCCTGTCCGCTTGCTGTCGTTTCATCAGATTGAAACCCTCGGGCGTGAAAAAGGTCGCGTATTGGACCACCGCATCAGCCGAGCCCAGTATGCTCTTTGCTGCGTCCGCCCCGAGAAGGCTGACCATCGCCTCTTTCTGGACTCCCGTAAGCCTGCCCAATTCGAAACAGGCGTCCACATAATTCCCGCTTTTCTCGGCCTTGTCTATTATCGCGAGGATAGGCGCCAACTCGTTCCTGCTCACAACTTCCAGTTTCGATATCGCATTCTTGAGCTCGTCTATCGTATCCGCAGCCACCGCCTTTTCCCCCTTCTTCTTGCACTCGTCCATTATGTCCTGCACCCTGCTCATCAGCTCCCTTTTCCTGTCAGCGAGCTCTATCGGGGCCATGAATGACAGCGAGAGATAGACCTTGTTCATTGTGCTGAGCATGTCCCTGTTGAGGTCTCTCATGACTCCCTGAAGGGAGGGGTCCTTCTGGTCCATGATCTTCCCTTTCGCGTCCCTGAACACCAGCATCCCGTTGGCGCCCATCGTCGCTGTCAGGACAACCCTGCCTTTATCATCCGTGAACACTATGCTCATCTTCGGCCTGCCATTGCTGTCCAGGATGGGGTTGCCGTCCCTGTCCTTCTCGACCACCACCGAATAATTGAGCTTTTGCCCGTTGTACCAGGCAACTCCCCTGAGATTGGCCATCGCCGCGAGCGCTTCCGCCGTGCTGTTATACGACCTGATGGAGATGACCATCTCGCGCAGGCTCCTGAGGAGCTCGGCGAAAACGGTCATCCTGAAAAGCCCGACCATGAGGCCCGCTGATATGGCCTTGAAGCCCGCCCAGACCTTGTCCCAGAACCCTACCTTACCCTTGAGCTTATCAGCCAGGCCGAACTGGAACACAGGGGCGAGCCTCTGCGCCGCCCTTTGATTGAGAAGGCCGCCGGCTTTAACGAACGCGTTGCCGAGCCTCTGCCCCGCCCTGGACCAAAACCCGCCCTCCCTCATGACGCCGGGCCCGAACTGCTTCCTGGCTTCCGCGCGGGACGCCTTGCGCGCCTCCGGGCTCACCACCATCTTCACGGCGCCGGCCGCCTTCTTGTACGGGGCTAGCATCGCTTCGACTTGCTGCTTCTCGGATTCCCTCACCGCTGCCCTGCCCGCCTTGCCGCCGGCGGTTATCTTGCCCGCGGTTACCAGCCCCTTCGCTATCGCGTACAGGTCGAACCCGAATCCCCTTCCCCTGGCCATGTACCTGAAATGCTTGCCCATCCTCGCAGTGCTGAAGTCGAACATGCTGAAGGGGTTCCTTCCGCTCAGGAAGAGAGCCCCGGCAAGGAGCGAGAAGATCAGGACGAGGGGGAGGCAGAAGGGCGGCGTGCCCGTTCCGTAGTTAGGCGGCGGCGGGCAGAAGGTGTACGTCTGTATGTTGGAGAGGACCTTCTGCGGGTCCTGTTGGTCCATCGTCGGCCTCGTGGTCTGGCCCGGCGCGAGGGGGATCTCGTCCACGCTCGCGTAATGCACTTCCACCGGGTCCAGCCCGAGCGCCTGGAAGCAGTTGGAGAGCCCGCAGCCGGCCGGGGCGTAGCAGTAGAAGAACTGGTAGTCGTGGCAGCTGTCGTTGAACGGAGAGTAGTTGAACGTGGCGAGCCCGTGCTCGTCGGTATAGGTAACGTACATCTGGGTCGGAGGCGCGGTGGTGGGGTTGAATATCACCGGCGGTATGACCGGGACGCTCGCGTGCGGCACCTCGATGGGGTTCGCTATCACAGGCGCATTCACCGAAGTCGCGGGCTGGGTCGGGGACTCGCCAGTCGAGCCCGCCGGCGCGAAAAGGGCGGATGGGTGCGCTGCCGCGGGGTTCACTGCGGCGGAAGTCCCGGAGGACGCTTTCACCGTGACTATTATCGGCGCGTATTTCACGGGCTGCCTATTCGGTCCCCAGGAGAAGGCGATCTCCACTGTCTGGAGCTGGTCGTCCGTTATCAGGAACATGGTGGACGTGTTGTATTCCGAGAGGTTCTCGCACGCGGCGCAGGCGCCGGTCCCGCCTCCGCCGCTGGGCCCTGCGATGCTTAGCTGCGCGTGGAGCGGCGCTGTCAGAGACAGGAGGAATAAGAAGGAAAGGAGCAGCCCTATCCTGAACCCGCGGCCCATGTCATCCACCACCCGGCATCGCGGCGCCGCCGGGTATCTCCACGGGCCCCGGGCCCGGAAGCGTGAATCCGCCCCCGGCGAGGGGGAGCTCGCCGATGTTGTAGGCGTGTAATATCGAGGCGGTCCATGGGAAACTCCTTATGTACCACTTGCCCTTCTTCGTCGTGAGTATGCCGGTCTGGGGGTTGTACAGCGAGCACTCCACCTTGTAGTCCTTTATGGGCGTGGACGCGCCGCACATCTGCACGCTGAGCGAGCTGATGTCCGGGATTCCGCAATCCTGGTTCGGGTCTCCGGACAGCGAGAAGACCATGGGCGCGGTGTTCTTTCCGGCTGTAGACTGCTTGATATAGGTGTAGTTGCCGCCGGTATCGCTCAGGCAGCACACGTCGTCCGAGGGCGATGGTATGCTCGAGATGATGTCGGGCGACAGTTCGTTGAGGTCGGATATGTTGAACGTGGAGGAGTCGGTGCTGCCGTCGCTCCTGTAGAACTTGCAAGACAGCACGTCCGTGCTCTGGTTGCACGGCATGCAGGGCTCAGGGACCGAGTTATCCGGGCATTTGAAAGCCCCCTGGAGCGGAGCGCCGGACGAATCCGTGGGCATTTCGCAGTCCACGTTGTTCGCGCACTTTGTCGTGCACGTTCCGAGCACGACGTCGATGTCCTGGCACTGCTCGCACATCGTCTTCGCTGTGTATATCTTGGAATAAACCGTGACCGGGATGTCGGAGGTATACCAGCGGCTTCCCTGCTGGAGGCCGCAATACTCTTTCGAGTTCATGGCGTACTGAACAGGGTTGCCGAAGGTGTCGGTGACGCTCTTTATGGAGCCGTTGAGCCGGCTGGTGTCCGAATATATTATTCCCATGAGGCCGGAGGTGGAGAGCGACTTCTGCTTCGCGAACAGGTAGGACAGGAACGACACGCGCTTGGCGTCTGTCCAGCAGGTAGAGTGGTCCGTGTCCACGTAGAAGCCGTCTATGAGCGAGAGCTTCTGCTCTGCGAGAGCGGCCTTGGGGAGGGACTCTAGCCTGGTGAACAGCTCGTTGTTCAGGTCGCTGCCCGCGCCGCAGATTCCGGGGGTCGTGTCCGTGAACTCGCGCGGATAGAAGGAGAAATCCACGAACTGGTCCGTCTCGTTGAGGTCGATGGAATACTGGTAGGGGAAGCCGAGGTTGAGCTCCCTCATGGTGAGGATGTTCTGGGCGAGCCTGTCGTCGCCCGTCTTTCCGCCCGCGTCGTCCAGCAGCCTGAAGCCGACGATGCACTTGTTCGGCGGGCAGAGGACGTGCTGGATAACGAGGTTCGAGGGCTGCGGGAATACGCCTGTCGTGTAATAGTGCCTTATGCCGTCGACCCTCGCCTTGAAGGTGTTCGCGAAATCCGCCATCGACTGGTGCGTCGCATCTGCCCCCTGGCCATAGAGAGTCATCTGGAACTCCACAGGCTGGTCGGTGACGCACACGCTCGCTGAGCCAGCGTCCGCCCCGTCCTTGGTCGCGACAATGCTGATTCCGGCTATCGCATCGCTGCTGCCTGTCGCGGGGGTGAGTCCTGACCCCGAGAAATCGAGCGTGTACCCACCGTGGACGCTGGCAGCCGTCCCCTGCTTGGACACGTTAACGGGCCACGCCGTCACCGGGTCATAGTCGTCGCACGAGGCTCCGACGGTGGACGATGTCAGCCCGGGAGTGATGCCGCCCGGGGCGCCCGGGAGTCCGATCGCAGCTGGAGGCCCTGATGGCGAGGTCGGGCTGGGCAATGAGGGGCCGGGAGGGGAAAATGATGCCGACGGCCCCGCCTGGAAGCCGAGGGATCCCCGGAGCCCTGCGAGCGAGACGGTCGGGTTGCCCTTATAGATGATGTTGGGGACACACTGCCCGTCGGATTGGCAGGTCCATTTCCCGGGTTCGGCGTTCTCTGGGTCGCAGGTGTTCTGGACGCAGTCATCGGGCGTCTGGCACCCGCAGCCCGCCGTGCACCTCTGGGTGTGCACATCGAGCGGGCATCCGACCGGGCAGCACACGGGATTCGGGTTGTCGAAGAAAAGCTGCCCGTACTCTATGGTCCCGCTGCCGTCGTCGACCTTCGTCTCCAGGGTGTAGACGTTGGTGTCGGGATGGAAGCGCGGGGTGAGGGTTATGTCCACGACGCGCAGGTCGTAGTCGTCATTGAGGTTGCCGAGGATGTAGAGCCCGGGCCCGTCGGTCATGTTGATGGGGAATCCGTATCTCAGCTTCTTGGCGCCGACTCTGTTCGCTGTCGGGTCGTCCGCCCACATGCCCGGGTCGCTGAGGTCGTAGACGGGCAACACGCCCTCCCTCATATAATTGTCGATCTGCGTCCCCGCCGGGTTGAGCGTCGCGTTGTACTCCCCGCTGTAGCCCATCATCACCTGGTTGTAGACCGTGTAGTTCATGGTCCCGGCGAAGTCCTTGTAGGTCCTGATCAGCTGGCCGGGCGCTGGAATCTGGTTGGGGTCGTACTTCTGCTCCGCTATCGTGAGGTAGCTGCACGCGTCGCACCAGCCGAACGACTTGGTTATCGGCAATCCCGTGGTCGGGTCGGCGTTGCAGTCCCCGATGCTCATGTTCCCGTTCGCGTTCTGTTTTATCTTGATGTAGATGAACTGGGGGACATATAAGTACATCTCCTGGGCATTGTCGGAGAGCATGTTGCACTCCCCGCCCGAGAATATCCTCTGGGAACCTATTATTTGGGGGACGTCGCCGAGAGCGAGGTATCCTCCGGGCGCGAACGGGTCGGTGCCGGGCACTGCCGGAGGCCTGAAGACGGTACCGCCATAGAACGCGGATACCGCCTCGCTGTTGCCCCACCCCTTCTCCATCTCCAGCGTGGGGATGACGTCGTAATCCGTGACGTTCTGCAGATGGCACGCGGTGTAGAAGTCCGACTTGGCGAACTCCGGCTCCGGGAGGAGGGTGTAGCCGACGTAGTTGCCGGGCTGTATCTGGCCGAAGAACTGGACGTCCTGCGGGAACCTGAACGAGTCCACCCCGGTCGTGAAGCCGTTCAGGTCGGTGACCTTGAGGTTCGGGTCCTGGGAGCACATGATGGTCCCGGCCGGAAGTGTCGGCTGGCCGTTCTTGTCGTTAAACGAGGAGTCAGAGCCGTTCACGCAGTCATTGAACGAGGTTGAGCCGGCCTCGGTGCATGTGAGCGTCGTGCGCGGGTTGGCATCGTAGTACGTGCACGAGGTCAAGGACATGTACTGCGACTGCTGCTGGCTCACGGAGCAGGTCGCATCGTACTGGTTGTTGCCCGCGTCCGGATTGGAGATGCTGCACGTCACCGATTTCGCAGCGCACACGATGCTCGTCCCGTAGTTCGTGCAGTCGCTGACCGAGAACGGGCCCGATGACGAGCAGGACATGTCCTTCACGCCGCTGCTGTTCGTGCACGTCCAGGGCGTGTTGTTCAGGCTCAGGAGAGAGCTCGTGCAAAGGGATGTGCTGCTCCCTTGGTAGGCGCAGGTCACGCGGTAGATGTCCTTTTTCAGGATATCCGGGCACTTGAATTTGGGGCCGTACAGCACCTGGCCCTGGACGCCGGGCTGGGTCACTAGGCCCGTCGTGTAGTAGCAGTTCTTCACGCGGTCCGTTATCCCGTCGACTCCGTCTATGGAACCCAGGTCGCAGGCCGGATTCACCATGGCGAGGTTCGCGGTCAGGTTTCCCTCCTGCCTTATGTAGAATTCGGTCCCGTCCCGCAGGTAATCGCTGATGTACTCCTGGAGTTTCGCCCCGGTGGTCGGCTTCACATCGTTCGGATACTGCATCAGCTGGGTCCCGCCGTAGCAGGTCCTCGCCTCGGCCGTGCAGGAGCACTGCACCCATGTGGACGCTCCCGACGCGTCCGTCCTCAGGCAGAGCCCGCGGGAATAGTCGCTCTGGTCGCAGAAGCCGGAGCTGCATTCCATCCCGTTCTCGCACTCGAAGGGCGCGGGCACAGGGGTGCCGCCAACGGATTGCAGGCCGCGGGACAGCTCGTTTTCGTAGATCATCTGCAGGAAGTTCGCGTAGAATTTCTTGTCCAGCTCGACGTTCGAGTAGCCGGTGTATTCCTCCGGCGCCGCGCTGCAGGAAGCGATGTCGCCCTGCGGGGTTCTGCTGCAGCTGATGTACTGCGAATACAGCTCATTCCTGTTGAAATTGTAGTTCGGGATGTCCATCCCTGAATACAGCGGCCCGAGGTAGGAGGAGTTGATGTCAGATGGGCAGAAATCCTCGGAGTCGACCTTCTGCCACGGCAGCTGGAACGGGAGGGCGTTCTGGGAGCCGTTCACGGCGTTGTCGAAATCCGTCTGCTGGTCCCGCTTCTGCTGGAACTCCTGCGGGGTCAGCATGTAGTTCATGAAGCGGTCGCGCGCGCCCTTGATGAACGGGTTGATGTTGCAGTAGCTGTCCGTGAAGGGGAAGAGGAAGCGGTACTTGTCGAAATCGCCGAACTGCGTGCCCACTCCGAACCTGAAGATGTTGATGGCGCTGCCCTTGGAGTTCTTGAGGAACGCGGTGAGGTTCTCGTCCGTCCGGAGGATGAGGCAGGAGGCGTTGTACAGCCGTTCCGTCCCTCCGGCGGAGCCGACCGCCTGTGCGCCGTTGGGGACGTTCCCCGTGCTCTGGGACTCTTTGGTGAACGTGACCGAGTCGGCTAGGCTCGGAACAGGTGACGGGCGGTAGCTCATGGGCCCGCACACCTGCGCGTAGCAGTTCTGCGCCAGGCATCCGGTCGTCCTGTCGCTGCATATAGGGATGTCTGTGTCGTTCTCGCTGGTGCATATCATCTTCATGTCGCTGTCCGTGAGGGTGCATCCCGAAGCGGCCTGCGTGTCCGACATCTGGATGGGGTATGAGGTGGATATGGTCACTATCGTGGACCCGTAGTGCACGTTGCACATCCCGCTCGCAGGGTCGCAGAAGTTCGTGTAGAGGATGTCCACGACGCCGGGCGGGTCCCCGCCGATGCGCTCGCCGCAGATTGTGTTGTTCTCGCTGTCCTTGGCCGCGACGCAGCATCCCATGTTGACGTTCTCCCTGACCTGGGTGCATCCCGCGGTGAGGAGGACGAGCATGGCGAGGATCGCCGCTATGAGGTATATCCTTGTGTGCCTTGAACCCATACCTATACCACCTTGGCGAGCGCGCGTATGATGTCCGCCGGCTCGCCTCCGAGGATGTAAGTCATGTACCGCACGAAGACCATCGTGACCGCGAATATGATGAATGGTTGTAGCAGGAGAGTCGCGTAAATGTTCGCGATGTCGTTGGATAGCTGGCTCAGCTCCAGCTCCGCTCCTCCTCCGGTGGACGGGTTGGGGACCGTGGAGTACAGCGAGTAGCTGACCGAACTGAAGGTCGGGAAGCAGAGGGGCTGGCTGGTCTGTACCGGCTGGGACGGGTTGTAGGTGGGCTTGACGAAGCCCGGATCCGTTATCACGTAGAGCACGGGATACACGAAGTACATGCCGATTGCGAGCGACATGAAGAACGCGCCTATGCCGCGGGTGAAATGGAACGCGCGGAGTATCAGCCCGAGGGGCAGGAAGAACGTCAGCATGCAGGCCTTGACATAGTCGGCCGTGACCACGAGCGCGTTTATCCCGATTAGCAGGTTGGTGATGAAGATGTTCAGCAGCCTGTAGGTCTCGGCTTCCCTGAACCACGAGCTGACGTACTGGCCGCTGAATATCGGGATGCCGAGTATGCTGACGTAGAAATTGAGCCTGTTGAACACGCTGAAGGGGTCGTAGCTGACGGCGCTGGACGTGAGCTCCTGATGAAGTTGCGCGAAGGCCGCGGCCTTGTCGCTCAGGCGGCACTGGAGCAGGTCTATGGAGTTGGTGAGCTTGTCTATGGATATCGTGGCGCCGCCGCACTTGAACGACGGGCATACCGCCGGCTGGCCGAACACCCCGCCCTGGCATCCGAGGAAATACCTGAGAGAGAAGTCCTCCACCTGGTTGAGGAGGGTGACGAGGAACATCACCATGAGCACGGTCGCGATGGCGTTCAGTATCTCCGCCTTCGCGTACTTCTCGAGTTCGGCGAGGTTGAACGCCCTTCCGAAGGCCAGGAGGAGCGCGTGGACTATGATGACGAGCATGCTCGCCATTATGCCGAGTGCGTACCACTGCAGGTTGGGTGCGAGGCCCGAGACCACGGACGGGTTGAAATACGTGAGGTAGCCTGTCGCTTCAACCATCGTTACACCATTTGGACGATTCTACTTAAATCTATCTCCTCTCCGAGGAACCTGTTGACGTATGTGACTGCGGCCGCGGCGCTGAGCAGGGCTAGCGTGGGGATGAAGACGCCCATCAGGAAGCAGTTGCCGGCGAGCTTAATGACCTCGAAGCCCTGGTCGCCTACGCCCATGAATACATCCCCGTATATGCTGCTCGAGAACATGTTGCCGAGGTCTACCTTGGAGCCCACGTCCTCGTACGCGAACAGCAGTGCGGGCGAGTCCGGCTTGAGGACCGATTGCGCCGCAATAAGGTCGAGATAGAAGACTGAGAGCACCAGGGGATAGACCGTGAGGAAACAGAAGGCGACGGATATCAGCAGCGAGCCGAGCGTGCGCAGGTAGGGGACCGAGCGGAGGAAAATCCCAAGGGGCAGGAAGAAGAGCACGAACCCGCTGTATATGTATTTGAGTATGAACAGGTAGTTCAGGGCCGAGAGGTAGGAGAACTGCAGCGAGTTGAACGCGACCGTGAGCGCGGGCGCGGCGAGCGAGTGGCCGGAATCGGGATTCACCGAAGTGCCCGTGCCTCCGCCGACGCTGAGGAAATTGCCGAAGAGGCAGAAGATGATGTTGATGAAGCCCGAGACCCAACCGGACTCGTCTCCCATGCACAGGTACCTGCCGAAGGTCTCCAGTATGTTGTAAGCGCCCAGGTGGTAGCGGGCGGAATTCAGCACCATGTGGATGTATGTCCCGGAATCCACGAGGTAGCCCTCTGCGGCCGAGTACATGGAGAACGACGCCTGGCCCGTGGTGAGGGCTCCCAGCCCGAACAAATCGTGTACGTCCACCATGTTTATCGAACAGGAGGCCGAGATGCCCGAGAATATCACGGCCACGCTCGCGAGGGAGATGAACAGCTGGATTATCTCCGTCTTAGCCCAGAGCGTGAGTTTGGGGTTGCTGATCAGGCTTCCGAGCATGTACGAGATGCCGATTATCACGCTCATGAAGACCGCTGCGACGGCCACGAGCGGATAGATGCCTTGCTGGATGCCCGCGAGCGAGACCTGGTCGCAGATTGGAGGAGGGGGCGGCGGGACAATCGTCCCCGGAGGCGCGCCGTCGTCCGCGAAGGAGACCCCTGCCGTGAGAAGAAGCAGGAGCGCGAGAGCGATGCCGAACAGGGAGGCGCTGGACGGCCGGAGTATGCCTCTGATGGCTGGCGGAGCACAAGTGAAGCCGGAGACGACGCCTCCCAAGAATGGCTTGGGAACACATCGTTTATACGGAGTAGAGGGAAGACAGAAGTTTATAACAGCCATCAAGCCACCCTCGCCAGCGCGGACAGGTCTATCTCAGCGCCCGCCAGCTTCGAGACGGCCCGGAGCGAGGCGTACAGGGTGAGAAGCCCTACGACAGTAGTCATCGTCCCCCTTATCAGGAAGAGGTAGACGTAGACGTTGATCTTAGTCTCCAGCGCGTTGAACTCCGCGGTCGCAGTGTCCAGGTTGTCGTAACTTACCCCCCCTCCGAACGTCCCGAACTTCGTCTCGTCGCAGCTCGCCGACGGCAGGGTGAGGTCGTCCTTGCCGTAGCCGTAGGTCGGCGCGGATCCGAAATGGGGGTTGTACCCTGCGTTGCCGGGGTCCAGCACCACGTTCATGAAAAGGACCGCCATCGGTAGGAAGAGGTAGAGCGCCACACCGAGCCCTATGAAAAGGCCGCCGGCGCCTCTCGTTATCTTGAAGGTCCTGAGCAGGATGCCCAGCGGGAGGAGGAGGGCGAAGGCGTACTGCTTGGAGAAGTTGAGCAGGGTCGTGAGGGAGTTCAGTTCGGTTATGGACAGCGAGAGCGCCTGGAAAGCCAGCGACACGGGAGAGACTAGCGCCCTGAGCGAGTTGCAGGGGTTGGCGGTGAAGCCGACCCCCTCGAGGGCGCAGTAGTAGGATTTGGAGGACTGCTTGCCAAGCCCCACGGAGAAGTCGTAGAGGCCGTCGTAGGCGTTCTTCTGGTTCGCGAGCTCGTTCGACAGCACGCTCAACGAGCCGTCCTGGAAGGACAGACCTCCGGGCAGCCCGAGCCCCGGAGTGAGGCTGTCCAGCCACGCCTGCGCTCCGGCGAGCACCCCTATCATGATTATCGTTGCGAGCAGCTGGTAGACCTCTTCGTGGGCGAGGAATTTCAGCTCGTTGACGTCGAAGCCCACGCCGAGCATGTACACGATGGCGAGGATGATGGCGGAGGTGACGACCGCGAGCGCGGCGACGTTCATCCACGTTCCCGCCGCGAAACTCAGCTGCGAGAGTAGCAGCAGGCAGAAAATCGACAGTATCAACTTAGGCCCCGCGGTCATATTATCCTCGTCAGCCCGGGGATATCGATGTCCCCTCCGAGAATCGCTGAGAACGAACGTATGAACATCAGGGTCACTAGTATATCCAGCAGCGGCAGTATATAGGCAGGCAGCATCAGCGCCGCCACCGATTTTATCTCCGGCCTGCCGACCATTCCCTCCGCTGTCCGCTGGGCGAACTCAGCGGGGTTTATCTTGGGCGGCCCCGCGGCCCCGCCTCCGCAGCGCGAAGCGCAGTCGGTGTAGATAGGCGGGTTGAACGTGTACTCCGGGTGCACGAACAGGCAGCTGTCGCACGCACCGCTGTCGAGAAGCGACTGGTCGGGCAGGACATACACGCACGACTTGCTCGCGATTATGGAGTCGGATGGCGGCGATTCGCAGGCCATCCCGTAGGAGTCGTTCGTCGCAGTCTCGATGTCGTCGTAAACGTGGCCGGGCTGGATCATGCAGCCGTTCGGCCTCGCGCTCAGGTCGTGCTGGGGGTTGTCCTGCGTGAAGGGGCAGAAGTCCTTCGATTTCATGCAGTCTGCCAGGACGGAGACGCTGTCCGCCGAGTCGGTGCCGCTCGCGACGAAAGCGGTCACGGTCTTGGTCGCGTCGCAGTTGCTCTTGAGCGGGGGTATGGTCTTGCACTCGTCAGGGCACATCTTCGTCGTCCCGCCAGTTGGAAGCACCTGCAGGGGCTCCGGATAGGCGTTGAGGTCCACGTACCGGGTTATCTTGCACTGGGGCGGTATCTTCGCGCACGCCTTCTTGGTCTGCTCCGCGGTCTGGTTCTGCCCGTTCACGAGTATGGTGCCCGTGCAGGTCGGGCCCATCGGATACGGGAGCTCCCTGCACTCGTAGGGGCAGTAGCCCCCGGTTATCGGGGCCGGAGCCGCCGCGCAACTGGGGGAGCTCGTGCAGAAATCCTTTGTGTAGGTGTGGTAGTTGTCGAGGGCGCAGCAGTATTCCCCAGGCCCGGCGGTCGCGCTGCCGCACTTGTAGGTCGAATCGAGCGTCTGCTCGCAGTTGCCGTAGGGCGCCTGGGGCATGCACGCGTCCGTCTGCAGGCAGGCGGACGGCGGTCCGGCCACGGAAGCCGCGCCGCAGCAGAACTGGCCGCTCACAGCCTGCGTGGTGCCTATGGATGGGCACCAGCACTTCGCGGTGTTGGGCTGCTCGCATGCCTGGGATTCGCAGTTCGGCATGCAGCTGTAAGACTCCAGGCAGGACACCGCGTTGTCTATCACGCTGTCCGCGTAGCAGCAGTACTGGCCTGGCTGCGCCACGTTCGTCTCCGCGTCGGTCGCCGCGCCGCACCTGCACGGCGCGCCGGGCGAGTTCTCGCACCTTCCGACTCCGGCGTCGGAGCAGGACGGCATGCACTTGTAGTTGAGCTGGCAGGACGGCTTGTCAGCCGCCGCACCCCCTTCCGCCGCGCAGCAGTACTCGCCCGCGGAGGATATGGTGCTCCCGCACTTGCACGGAGAAGGCACGCCGCTCTGGCAGCTGGTGTAGTCGGTAGAGCATTCAGGGAGCGTCTCCTGGCACGCAACCTGGGTGCTGCTGGCCGTGTTGTTGGCAGCGTTGCAGTACATGCCGATTAGCGCGAACGCGGTGCCGCATTTGCAGGAGTATGTCGTGGCATTCTCGCAGCTGGACTTGTCAGCCGGGCATGCCGGGAGCGCGGCTTCGCACTGATCGAGCGTGCCCGCGGTGCTCGAGCCCGCGTAGCAGTACTGGCTCGCCTGGGCTATCGCGCTTCCGCACTTGCACCATGAAACCGGCGCGGGATTCTGGCACTGCTCGGCGTTCCAGCTGTAGCAGTCGGGCATGACAGACCGGCAGATGGCCTGGGTGTCGAAGTAGAGACCCGTATAGCCGAATCCCGTGTAATAGCAATACTTGCCCGGCGGAGCTATGACGTACGCGTCGGCCGTGCCGCACTTGCAGTATTGTGAAACGGATGATTGGCACTTGTTGACCGTTTCGGAGCACACTGGAAGGTGCGACTGGCAGTCGTACTGGCTGAAGGTCACGAATCCGTCGCCGCCATAGCAGTATTGGCCTCCGGGGGTATCAGGCCCGCTCGGGAACGCAACGTTGATGCCCGCGCACTTGCACGTCTGCGTGACCGCGGCCTGGCACTGTGTGACCGATGATGGACAGTCAGGCATGCACGGGTCGTTGCCCTGGCAGGATATCTGGTTCGGAGCGGGCGTGTTCGCCGCAGCGCAGCAGTACTGGCCGGCGGTCGCGTCCACCGCCCCGCAGTGGCAGGTCTCGGATACAGGACCCTGGCAGTTGCTCCCTCCCCTGGACGAGCAGGAGTATATCGGCTTGCAGGACGGGGATGCCCGGCACTGCGAGAGGGTGCCGAACGCGCTGTCCGCACCGCAGCAGTACTTGCTTTGGCCCGACGGTATTTTCGCGCCCCCGCACCAGCAGTTCGTGTTTGTCCCATCGCAGTTCTCCTTTGCGCATTCCACGTCTCCGGGCGGGTAGCCTCCCGGCGGCATGAGGCTTATCGTGCTGCTGCCGGATGCCGGAGCCGCGGCCTCTGCCAGCGGATAAGATGTGAAACCTGGCGAATCCCGGCTGCCGGCAATGCCGGTTCCGGACGCTGGCGCGAGGCTCGCGGTCTGGCCGTTGGAGGAGGCCGTGCTTTCCGCGACGGGCTGGCCGCCGGACGGAACCGCCGCGCCGCCTTCTTCCGGCAGGCCCACCACGGGCGGAGAAAGGCTCGATGAGCCCGGGCCCGAGTCAGGGCCGCTCATGCTCGCGCCCGTCAGGGCCGCGTACTCGCATGAATACGCTACCTGCCCGTTGCTTGTGGATGTGAAAAATCTCCTGCTGCCGTTCTGGAGCTGGTCTATCGCATGGTTATCCGAATCGGAAGCCGCGGCCTCGTCCATCCTGAGATAGTTGTAGAGCGTCGCCTTGTCGTAGACCGGTTCTCCGTTCTGGAGATAGAACTTCGGCGGCGAGACCGCGCACGCGGCGGGGCATGCCCCGAGACTTGGCGTTAGAATGGAATCGCCGAAGAGGGTGAGGCTGAGAGTTATCCAGTTGAGGACGTACATCAGGGGGAGGACGTACATGATGCCTATCCCCATGGCCATCAGCAGCCCGCCCAGCCTGCGGGTGAGGAAGAACGACCTCGCGACCACACCGAGCACGAGAACGATTGGCGCTATTTTGAACGATATCTGCTCTATGAAGAACCTCTGCGCGTACATGACCGAGAGCAGGTTGCCCAGCTGCTCGATGAGCGCAGTGTTCCGGTCTATGTCCATGATGTAGCCTGCGGTGATGGAGCCAGAGACGCTCAGTTGGAGCAGTGGGATGGGGAGAAGCACCTGCGTGGCGTAAGCGCCGGCGCGGTAGGAAGCCATCTGCCCCGCCTTCACGCTGTCCGCGAGCCTGTCGATGACCTGCTGCTCAGCGCTGTTCTGCATGTTGGCCAGGTACTCGGACGCGGTGGTTATCGCGCAGTTCTGGACGCCGTTGCACGTGAACGGCAGGTTCGAGTTCTGGATGACCATGACCGTGACGTCGTCCAGGAAGGTTATCACCGCGGCGAAGGCGAACACTATGATCGCGGTCACGAACACCTGCACCAGTTCGGTCGATGCCCAGGCCTGCAGCTCGCTGTTCTCGAGAGCGACCCCTGCCCCATACGCCATGGCTACGAATATCACCATCACCATTATCGTCAGGGCCGAGAGCACGCGCCAGTCGCTCACGAGCTCGTAACCGGATTGTGCGGCGACGGCCTCGACCTGCGTCTGCTGGGCGAAGCTGAGGTATGTGAAAGCGATGAGGAAGATGAATATGAACGCAATCATCTCTCTCTTCATCCGATCACCTTGAGCGCCTTGCTAATGCCGGACATGAACGTCACCACCAGCGCGAGCGTGAGGTTGGGCAGGAAGAACGCCTGGGGGAGCGCCCTCGCCACAAGCCAGAAACTGGTGCCCGAGCCGCAGCCGCCCATGACCGCGTCCTGGATGAGGCCGGGGTGCGCCGCATCGTAAGAGTTGCAGTCGTTGAACACTATCTGATCCATCGCGCCGTTGATCGCGTAAAAGACGGGTATGATGATGTACAGCGCGAGCGAGAGGGCGATGAGCATGTTGCCCATCTGCCGCGTGGGAAGCAGGATGCGCAGGAAGAACGCGATGGGAAGCAGCCATTTGACCAGGTCTATGGAGAATCCGAGCAGGATCTTCTGCATGCTGATGCTGACCAGCGCCGGCATGGCGAATGTGTTGGCCAGCATCTCGTATTGCATCGAATAAGTCCTCTTGTAGGCCGTAAATGGCAGATATACGCCCCCGGTCACAGGGTTGGTGAAGCTGATGACCAGCGTGGAGTCCATCTCGTTGTTTATGCTGCTGCGCAGGGCGAGCGTGACGTAGGCCCTGACCTGGCTCTCAAGGTGGGAGAAGTAGCAGGTGGCCACGGTCTGCGGGCTTTCGAACCCCGTGTAGCAGATGTTCGCGACCCCCGCGGACGCGAATGCGGTGGTGAAGGTGGTGTCCATGAAGTACGAGAACGACGCGCAGGAGAAATAGAATACGGAGCTGAACCCGAGGAGGATGGCGATGGAGAAGAACAGGTGGTAGAGCTCGTCCTTGTAGAACACAAGGAGGTTCGCGTTGTTAGTCACGGTCCCAACGATGAAGGCGAGCGTGATGACGGCGATGGTAAAGGTGATCGCGATGGCGATGTACAAGCCGGCCTCGCTCTGGACCCACTGGGAGAAGTTGTAGCCGCATGCGGAGATCGGCTCGGAGAACGAGAGCGCGGAGAGCAGGAGCAGGAAGGCGAGTATCTTGCCGAGCGCGCTGGCGGATGGCAACGAATTGCCGGATGATGGGAAGACGTTAGTACCAGACATCAACCCACCAGCCTTTGCACCCCTGGGATCAGGTATTCGCCGCCGAGAGCCGTGGAAATCGCCTTCGCGCCTATGTATGTTATCGCCATTATCACTATCGCGTCGACGTAGCTCAGGACGACCAGGTTGTTCACGGCCTGCATGTACGGCTGAAGGACGTTGAATATCGCGGTCGCGTTAGCGATCAGCGCCGAGTTGCTGTGGAAGCTGTAGGCGGCCATGATGCCTCCCCATACCACGCTGACAACGATGACCAGGATGGGATAGATTATCGAGGTCATGAGATACATGCAGGGCTCCCACCCGGCTCCGAAGGTGACTATCGCGACAGGGATGCAGATTGGGAGGGCGAAACCTATCTCTCCGAAGAACCCGAGGATGAACCTTATCGCGGTGCCCGCGTACTTGTCGCAGATGAAGCTGGCGGCGGGGGGGATGTTTATCTCCATGTCGCTCCACTTCGTTATGTGCGGGCTGGGCATGCCAGCCCCGAGCGCGCTGTGCATGTCTCCGACGAGGAGGATGGAGAGGGGGAGTATGAGGAACACACCCACGAAGAAGCCGATCAGGGTGTTGCCCAGCTGCCTCGTGAATGGGATGAACCTGAACGCGAACGCTATCCAGATGAGTTGCCAGCTGATTGCTTGGAAGAAGTTCATCAGCACCTTCAGGGCGGTGTACAGGAATATCACCCCCGAAAGCCCGGAAGCTGCCTGGGAGAGGAAGACGAAGAACGCGCTGAAGCCCATGTAAGGGGAGGAGCCGAAATACCCTCCGAAATATATCACGGGCACGGCGATCGAGGTCGAGAAGCCGGACATCAGGCCTATGAGATGGAAGGCCTTCATGTCGTCCAGGAACGCTGTGTTGGCCCTGCCGATCATGCCGTCCAGCACGTTGATGGCCTGGTTCTGGTAATTGGAGGTGCCGGTGAGGGTGCTTATCAGGGGATTTGGAGGCGTGCCCGTGGTGAAGATCGCGAGGACGATTGCGACCAGTATCGCCGCCACGATCATCTCGCGTATCTCTGTCTTGACCCACGCGTTCAGCTGCGCGTTCTGCAGCGCCTGGCTCATCATGTAGGCCGCGACGAGCACTATGACCATGATGATGACGGTGAAGGGCAGGACGATGATGAAGTCGTTCATGCTAAGGGCGAAAGATGAGGAGAGCAGGACGAGCAGGATGAATAGTGTCTTTAGTGTTGTGCTTCGCATCAGGCACCGGCCCCGCGTTTCTATCGCAAAGCATGTTTTTAAAGGTAGTCTCGCGTTAAGGATTCATGCTTGGAGGCAGGGGAGCCGGGGCCGGGACCTCAAAGCCGATGGCCCGTCTTGAGAACTCGCTCACGCACGGAAACATATGGCTTTCCGTGCTCTCCATAATAAGGAGGAAGAGGCGCGCGTACGCGTACGTGCTGGACCAGGAGATAGAGAGGGAGTTCGGCTTCAGGCCGAACAGGGTGATGGTGTACGTGGTGCTCTACAAGCTCGAGGGCGAGGGGCTCATCAGGTCCAGCTTCGAGGGGCGCCGCAAGTACTACACCCTGACGGCAAGCGGCAGGGACGCGCTCGGGAAGGGCAGGGACTATCTCGCCGCGCTTGCGAAAAGGCTTTAATGCGCTTTGAGGGGTGTTTAGGCATGGCAGAGGCGAAAAAGAAGGGCAGGGAAGGCGCGGTCGCGGGGCGGGCGCCCGAGGGCGAGAAAAACACGATCACGGTCGGCAGGGAAGTCATTTACGCGGCCGGCATAGTCATCCTGATCCTGCTGTTCGCGGTGGCGCTTCTCGCGATTCCGAAAATCCAGCCCCAGCCGGCGCAGGCCGCGCAGAACACCACGCAGCAGCCCGCCCAGCCGACGGTCCCTTTTGTCACGGTGAGCTACGGCAACCTGCCTCCGCTCGGAAACCCGTCCGCGCCAGTATCCCTCATAGAGTTCACCGACTACCAGTGCCCCTTCTGCGAGAGGTTCTATTCGGGTGTCGAGCAGGCGATAACAGCGGATTACGTCAACTCGAGCAAGGTGAAACTGTTCCACCGCGACCTCCCCCTCGGCTTCCATGACAAGGCCTATGACGCGGCCATGACGGCGAGATGCGCGAATGAGCAGGGGAAGTTCTGGGAGATGCGCGGCACGCTGATGTCCAGGCAGCAGGAATGGTCCATCCTTCTCCAGCCGGACGCCGTGGACAGGTTCGCCTCCTACGCTTCGGACCTGGGCCTCAATGCGACGGAGTTCGATTCGTGCTACGCGAACAAGACGTACGCCTCCCAGATAAAAGAGGACGGGGACGCGGCCGCGATGCTCGGGATAAGCGCGACCCCTACGTTCGCGATAGTGGTCCCGAAAAGCATGGCCCCGGAGCTGGAATCGAACTTCAGCAGCGTGAGGGCGCTGCTTCCGGCATCGTTCTACAGCTCGGTCCGGCTCGCGCAGGACAGCGCGGACTACGTGGTGGTCGTGGAGGGTGCGCAGCCCTATCCGGTCTTCAAGGCGATTTTCGATAACGTGAATTACTGAGCGACCGCAGGGATGGTTTGATGCGCATCGTCATAACAGGGACTCCCGGGACCGGCAAGACCAGGATAGCCAGGCTGCTCGCCAAGAGGACGGGCTGGCCGCTGGTAGAGATTAAAGAGTTCGTGAACGCGAACAAGCTTTTCAAAAAAGAGAAAGGAACTAAGGCGGTCGATGTCGCGGCGCTCGGGAAAAGGCTGCGCCCCGCCCTCGCCCGCTCGCGCGATTACATAGTCGAAGGCCATCTCGCCTGCGAGGTCAGGATTCCCGCGGATTTCGTCTTCGTGCTCAGGACGCACCCTGAAAAGCTCAGGGCCCGGCTCGCGAAAAGGCGCTACGCGAAGAAGAAACTCGATGAGAACCTGGAGGCGGAGATGCTGGATTATTGCGTCCAGCGCGTGCTGAAGGAATATCGGGCGGAGCCGCTCGAGCTTGACACCACGCGGAGAAGCGTGCCGCAATGCGCGGCCGAAATCCTCAGGGCGATAAAGCATAAGAAAAAAAAGCTTGACTCCGTAGATTACTCGGGCGAACTCAAGAAACACCTGAGGCTACGAACATGAACAAAAACTTCGTTTTTGAATGTCAAAAACCTTTGAGGTTTTTAACATGAGCGGCACATCCGGCGGCAAGGAAGAGAAGGGGATAATCGAGGCGGCGCTTTTCATATCGGCCAGGCCCATGGCGCTGGAGGAGCTTCGGACGCTCACCGGAATCGGCGCGATGGGATACCTGCGGAAAGTGGTGGAGGAGCTCAGGGCTGATTACGAGCGGCGCGGGAGCGCCATCGAGATACTGGACGTCGACGGCAAATACGAGATGAGGATCCGCGCGGATTACGTTGGCAGGGTGAAGCAGTTCGCCCAGGACACGGAGATCTCCAAGGCCGCGCTGCGCACCCTCGCATACATATCGAAGCACGACGGCGTGCTGAAGTCTGAGCTCGCGAGACGCATCGGCTCGTCGATCTATCAGGACGTGAAGGAGCTGGTGGAAGCCGGATTCGTGAAGCCGAAGAAGGCGGGAAGGAGCTCGAGCCTGCACCTCACGGACAAGTTCCACAAGTATTTCGTGGAAGGCGCGGTCCCGGCGCCGCAGCCCGCAGCAGCGGAAGCGAAAGGCGAAAGCCAGACCACGCTTCCCGCGGCTGCACCCGGACCCGAGGAGCAGGAGGCCGGAGAAGCAGAGATGCTCTAGAACCCGAGCAGCGACTCCACGACGTCCTCTTTCTTGCCGCTTTCAGGCTTTTTCTCTTCCTTTTCCTCTTCGGGAATCACGACCGCCGGCTCTTCCTCCTTGGGCGGCTTCGCCTCTCTCTTCGGCCTGGGCTCCTTCCTCTTCGCCTCTGGGGCTGGCTTTTCCGCCTTCGGCTTGGGCTTCTCTTCCCTGATCGGCGGTTTCCCTTCTTTCAGCAGCCGCAGCAGCAGCGCCTCCTGCGCCCACATCCGATTCTCCGCCTGGTCCCAAACCGCGGTCGCGTTAGCGCCATCCAGCACGGAATCCGTTATCTCCTCGCCCCGGTGCGCCGGAAGGCAGTGCATCACTATGCAGTCCGGTTTCGCCGCCTTGAGCAGCTCGTCGTTCACCTGATACGGCTTGAGCTTCTCCAGGCGCTCCGCGTGCTCCTTCTCCTCGCCCATGGACACCCAGACGTCCGTGTATATCACGTCCGCGTCCTTCGCCGCGTGCGCCGGGTCGCTCGTTACCTCGACCTTGGCCCCGCTCTTCCACGCCGCCTCGAGCGTCTCGCCCTTGGGCAGGTAGCCCTTCGGCCCGCAGAGCACCACGCTCATGCCGAAGCGCGCCGCGATGTACATCAGCGAGGTGGCGACGTTGTTCGCCGCGTCCCCTATGAAGACCAGCTTCCCTTCCCCCTTGCCGTGCTCCAGTATCGTCTGCATGTCGGCGAGCGCCTGGCAGGGATGCTCCCTGTCGGTTAGCGCGTTGATGACCGGGACCGTGGCGTGCTTCGCCAGCTCCTCCAGGTCCGAGTGCTTGAACAGCCTCGCGCTTATCACATGCCCGTAGCGCGATAGCACCCTCGCGGTGTCCGCCATGGTCTCGCCCCTGGATAGCTGCGAGCTCTTGAAGTCCATCACTATGGACTGCCCGCCGAGGTTCGCGATGGCCGTCTCGAACGAGAGGCGGGTGCGCGTGGAGGGCTTCTCATAGAGCGAGATGAGCACCTTCCCTTCCAGGTCTCCCCTCGCCCGGTCGTTCTCCTTCTTCAGCTGCATCGCCGTCTCCACGACGTCCTTCATGATATCTTCCGGCATCTCCCTGATGGTCAGCACGTTCATTGAAACCGCCTCGTTCTACAATAAGAACCAGAAATCGGTATCTGCCCGAATGTTTAAATATGTTTGCGCCCAAATTTCACTTCTACATATTCTACGAAGTGGTATAATGACAAAGGTAAGGATAACACTCAACGGCGAGGACCCGAAGGCTCTCGAGAACGTCATAAGCCAGGTCAAGGAACTGACCACCGCGCTCCAGATGAAATTCCACGGCCCGGTCCGGATGCCGAAGAGGAAGCTTGAAATCGCGTGCAGGCGCACCCCGTGCGGGGATGGCAGCGACACCTACGAGATATGGGAGAAGCGCGTGTCGAAAAGGATCGTGGACATCGAGGGCGACGAGAAGTACATAAAGCAGATTCTCAGGATAAAGGTCCCGACCAACGTCTTCGTGAAGATAAGCCTGAGCTGAAAAAACGCTCACCCCTCCTGTTTTATTACCCGGTATAGCGCATGCGCAGCGCGCATGCTGTTTTCTCCCTTGCCGT
>Ga0315277_10002361_pt1 | contig 26417 bp, 30 predicted proteins | sample YL17G05_15_MG_FD_203695 | JGI IMG/M metagenome (GOLD analysis project Ga0315277, IMG submission 203695) | Sediment microbial communities from Yellowstone Lake, YNP, Wyoming, USA - YL17G05_15 | ecosystem: Environmental > Aquatic > Freshwater > Lake > Sediment | place: USA: Wyoming | collected... | reverse complement strand
GGATAACTGAATTTCCACCAGAGGAATCAATTATTGATGATCCTTTACTAAAAGAGTTCATTTCATCGGAAAATGTTTTCTGCAATGATGAAATAATATTTAAAGGAGTATTTTTTGTCAGCTTTCCCTCCTCAACAGCTTTGTTCCCGGCAATTTTTACCGGATTAGCCACAACCGAATTTGAATCTTTGGAACTTATAATAACTACCATGGGGTTTTCACCGGCATTTTTCCTGAAAGATATATTATATAATAAAATCATTATTGCAATAGTTGCTGCAGCACTTAATACTATTGCTGAGAAACGAACAATCCTCTGAACATCAGTCACCTTTCTGAGCTTAAATTTTCTCCTGTATTCAACATCCGGGGCGACCAGCTTAAGTTTTTGGATCAGCTCATAAGTTTTTCTTTTTTCAGGACTTTCAGCAATAATTTCCTCCAGTTCTGCAGTCTCCTGGTCAGAAAGATCATTTTCCGACGCAGCAATACAGAGATATTCGAACTGCGATTCGCTGATATCGAAAACAGATTTCTTCAGGTTATTTTTACGAAGAAATGAATTACTGTCCGGTTTAATAATATACTGTTCGATCTCGTTTAATTCTTCTTTTATATCCGGATTTTCTTGGAGGAAAGACATTAACTGTTCAATCTGTAATGTATCCAGATTGCCATCAAGATAATCAATAAGCCATATTTCATAATTTGTTCTGTCAGGTATCATGGCTAAATCAGTGTTTCAATTTTCCCGATATAATTTTTAAGAGCAAGTCTGCCTCTGTAGATGTTTATTTTGACCTGTGCTTCACTCAGACCGGTTATATCACCAATTTCTTTATAGCTGTATCCCTCATAATCCCTCAGCAGCACAACACTCTTCTGCTGCTCAGGGAGACGTTCCAGAGCTTCATGAAGGATCTCATTCAGATCGCTGTAGTTTGATTCATAAATTAAATTATTTTCATGTGAAACCTCAAGGGTTGTCATCCTTTTTTCCCTCCTGATGATATCAATCATGTTATGGTAAGCTGTTGAAAATAACCATGATTTTGTAACTTTATAATCAATTTCTGCCACATGTCTCCATAGCTTTTCAAAGGCATCCTGCACAATATCATTTGCCCGGTCATCATCCTTCAGATTACCGCGAATAAACCGGTAAACTGAATCAGCAAACTCCTCAACGGCCCTGTTATATTCTTTAACTGTCATAATCCGGATTACGATGATATGACGGAATGCAGTCTGAAAAAGTTACAAAGCATTCCAAGAAAACAGTATAGACGCCCAATTTGGACGTCTATACATATATTACCTAACATATAATTGTTTAATTCTTAACCTGGTACACCCTTATCCAGTCAATTTCCATGGTAGTCATTGAGTTTATCGGTTTATTGACACCGCCTGCCAGGTTCACATACATTGGTTCCTGCGGTACATTTGATGTTTGGCTGAATACCTGAACACTGTTTATTTTCCAAAGCAGTTTATCGGCAGTCCATTCAAGTGTGAATATAAAATAATCATTTGAATACCGGGATCCCAATTTAGTTTTGACTGATTTCCCGTCACCCGTGAAAAAATCAAACCAGACTTTTCCGTTGGTGGTACGGCAGATATTAATATGTGGTGTGATCTTATCTGCAATAAGCCAGAATGCATTTCTGGAGTTAGGATTTCCAAGCTTGATTTTTGCTGAAAAGACACCATATTTCTGCCTGAAACTGGTCCCGGAATTTATTAATCCAGATGTATAACTGAACTCCTTCGGACTGAATCCATGTGCTGCAGACCACACTTTCCCTTCTGTTTTCTGCTGCTTTGTAATGATCTTAAGCAAGCTGTTCCGCACTTCAAAGTTTTCTTTTTCGGTATAGAACTGAAGGTCTGATTCAACAGAATACCTGTCCTTCAGGAGCTTCTCACCCCAGTAATAATTGGTGAGCCATTTCCTGGTATCCAGCTCATCCTTGTCGAACTCATCACTGAATGTTAATTCGCGATGCTTTAGAATATTGAACTTGTTTGAATCCTTCACTTTGAAATACCAGATAATATCCCCGGATTTCTTTAATTTTTCAAACTCTTCAACCTCTTTGAACATTTCGGTTTTTTCAAACCTCTTTTTATCAAGAAGATAAACTTTCTTCTCTGCAAACTCTTTTGAGCCTGTATATTCTTTCAGCTCATTAAACCTGGAAAGCCTTGCTGATCCGTCAAGATTTTTAAAATTTGCAAACTCCTTCGATCCTTTAAACTTATAATAGTCTTTTATCTCCTGGCTTCCTTTAAGCTGGTTATATTCCTGAAGCTTTTTATATTCATCACTTCCGCTGAATTCCTTCGACTTACTCTTTTCTTTGAATTCTGATGATTGAACCAGCTTCCCGAGAGTTTCAAATTTACCGATCTTATCAGACCCATCCATTTCGTTGAATTTTTTCAGGACGGGACTTTCAGCAGTTTTAAAATAGCGGATAAGGTCTTTAGCCTTTTTCAGGGATAAAAATTCCTTTTCTTTGGAATATTCTTCAGAATTTTTATACTGAAGATTCTCAATCTCTTTTCTCTTCTGAAGGAAATCGGCCGAGTGGACAATATCATTCAGGTCATTATATCTTGCTAATTGCTCAGATCCTGAAAAAGCCTGCAGTTTTTCAAATTCGGCAATCAATGCCTTTTCATCCTGCTCAATTTTAGAAGTTGCCGGGATCATACCCAGTAATAGCTTGAGACTTGCCATTGTAAGAATGATTTTGATGAACCTGTTAAAGATAGAAAATCTTTCCTTAATAAATCATCACAGCTGTTCAAATATTTGTTTTTTAGCTTTTAGTTCATCAATATAATGTTGTAAAACGAATCATTTTCAATAAAGAAATTAAATAAACAAATAACCAGTTCAATATCGAAAACAGAAAAAACTTAAAGGAAAATTTGGAAAATAAATTGACACCATTTATCTTTGACTAACCGTTCAACCAAAAACGGTTTTTATTAGAATGATTTATTGAATGGGCGTTTAGTCATAAAAAATATGTCACCAAGAACACCAAAACAGTTTAAAGAGATCAGGGAGGAAAAAAGGACCCTGATAATGGATGTTGCACTGGAGCATTTTGCAAAAGAGGGATATCATAAAACAACGATAAATCATATTGCAAAGCATGCCGGAATATCCAAGGGGCTCATGTACAACTATTTTGAAAGCAAGGAGGAATTGCTTACGGAAATTATTGAAAGGTCAATGGAAGAAATTGCAAATTATTTCGACCCTGATAAGGATGGTTATCTTTCTGAGGAAGAATTTGAGCTATTCATCAGAAAGCTCTTTCACCTTCTGAGGGAAAAACTCTCCTTCTGGCGTCTCTTTTTCCAATTACTTATACAGAAAGATGTCAGAGATCAGTTTCTAAAGTCCTTTTTTGGGCCTTTAGATCCTGTTCAGGACATTTATTCGAACAACAGTAATACTTTCCTGGCCCTTGTCATTAAAATGTTTACAGAATATTTCATCAGGAAGAAAAATAGAAAACCTGCAGATTACGATCCTATTCTTGATCTTAACATGTTTATTTATACAGTTGAGGGTTTTGCCTGGGTAACCACATATCTAGATGAAGTTGATGGGAATTATTATGATAAAACTATTAACAGAATAATTGAGCTTTATAAATAAGTCAGTCATGAAAAGAAAAATTATTTTGAGGTTGTTACTCCTTGTTATGATTTTGTTCGGGAGCAAATTAAACCTTAAAGCCCAGACAATGTCGGCAACTGACATTATCAGAAAGGCCGATGAGAAATTCAACGGAGAGAAATCAAGCATGATGATGATGACGATGACAATAATCCGGCCAACCTGGCAGCGAAGTGTAGAATTCAAAAACTGGTCGCTGGGGAAAGATTATGCCCTTACGCTGATTACTGCTCCGGCAAAGGATGTCGGGCAGACTTTTCTTAAGAGGGGAACCGAAATGTGGAACTGGAATCCATCAATAAACCGGCTCATAAAGCTACCTCCGTCCATGATGTCGCAGGGATGGATGGGTTCGGATTATACCAATGACGATATACTGAAAGAGTCATCGGTTGTGAACGACTATACTCATGAGTTTAATGGTGAAGAGACAATTGCCGGCCGTGAATGCTACCGGATCAAAATGACAGCAAAAGAGGATGCTGCAGTAATATGGGGACATCAGATGAGGTGGGTCGATAAAAAAGATTTCCTGATGCTCCGGGCGGAGCTATTTGATGAAGACGGAGCGCTTGTTCGAACAGAAACCGGTGCAGATATTAAAACAATGGATGGCAGGGTCATTCCGACAAAACTTGAGCTTGTTCCTTCTGAGGATCCTGGGAATAAAACGGTCGTCTTTATAAAGGAAATTAAATTCAATATCCCGATCAAGGAAAATTTTTTCTCGCAGCAGAATATGAAAATAATACAGTAATGCCTGGAAAAACAGTAAAAATCATGGGAAAGATTAAATCGTTTACTGAAAGTTAAGCAGCATGAAAGACGATATTAAAATAGCGTGGCGAAATCTCTGGAGAAACAAACGCCGGACTATAATTACTTCGGCATCTATTTTTTTCGCAGTGTTTTTTGCTGTCATAATGAGATCTTACCAGCTTGGCAGCTATGACCGCATGATATTAAACTTCATTGAATCCTATTCGGGTTATTTACAGGTGCAACATGTTAAATACCAGGATAATCCGTCAGTCGATTATTCTTTCGATTATAACGACTCACTTGCAGTTGCTATTTCCGGAGTTGATAAAGTAGTTTCAGTCTCTCCCCACATTGAATCATTTGCCCTTGCCTCTAGCGGCACTCAGACAAAGGGAGTGGCAGTTTTAGCAATTGATCCTGAGAAGGAATCGAAATTTTCAAATCCTGAGAACAAACTGGTAAAATACAGGATAACCAAAGAATCAATAAACCGGCTTAAACAGTCAGCCAGCATTCCTGTTGCAGTATCTGATAACATAGAAAAAATTTTGGGGAGGTCCTATTCGTCAATAGCACGACTTGAGCTTGATTTGGGCTTTTCAGTAAATGATATCAAACTGTATATGCCGGAAATTCTTAAATCGAGTGAAGTATCAAATGGATTTCTTACAAATGAAGATGACGGAGTTCTTGTATCGGACAGACTTGCCAGTTATCTGAAAGCAACAATAGGAGATACTGTAATACTTATGGGTCAAGGCTATCATGGAGTCTCTGCAGCAGGAATATTCCCGGTAAGAGGGGTAATAAAACTGCCTTCTCCTGAAATTGATAACAAACTAATTATTATGACAATCCCTACTGCACAGAAATTCTTTGATGCAGAAGGGAAGATTACTTCACTTTCCGTAAATCTTACAAGTAAATCTCATCGGATCATGAGTGAAGCTCAAAAGAGAATTAATTTAATTTTGACCGATAAAAACACTGTGGCAAAAACGTGGGAAGAGCTGAATCCGGTACTTGTTCAACAGATTGAGGGCGATAGTCAAACCGGAATTGCGACCCTTGGAATGCTTTACTTCATCATATTCTTTGGGATATTTGGAACTGTTCTTATGATGATTGCCGAAAGAACCAGAGAGTTTGGTGTACTTATTGCAATCGGGATGCAGAAAAAGAGACTGAAAAGAATTGTCACTGTTGAAATGATACTGCTTGGCACTCAGGGATTAGTTGCCGGGTTGCTTGCCAGTACGCCGATTATTTTATATTTCTACTATTACCCTATAGTATTGAAAGGGGATCTTGGGAAAATGATGGAAGATTATGGATGGGATGCTCTAATGCCCACTGCGTGGTTTGGACCATATTTTTACTGGCAAGCTGTTATCGTGTCAATAATGGTAATTTTGGCAACAATTTATCCTTTAAGAAAAATAGGGAAACTCAAAGAAATTGAAGCACTTAGGAGCTAATTAAATCAGAAAGTTATGATATGGTCAATCTCCTGGAAGAATGTATGGCGTAACAAAATCCGAAGCCTGGTAGTTATTATAGCTGTAACGGTTGGTATTATATCGGGTGTGATGATTGTAGCTATTATGGAAGGATGGGTACAGCAGCGTTTACATGATGCGATTTTTAATGAAGTGTCACATATACAGATACATAATACCGAGTATCTGAAAAATGAGGAAATACTGCTTACTGTAAAGGATACAGCAGAAATGGTCGGTGCTATAGAGACATTACCCGGCATTTCAGGCTGGGTAAAGAGGACCAGGATGGTTGCAATGGCCAATACTCCTTGGGCAAATACCGGTGTTGTTATTTATGGTATTGATCCTGAAAAAGAAAAGCAGGTAACAGAGATCTATAAGAAAATTGTGCCGGGAGGTGGTGAATATCTTGATAAGGGGAAAGCAGGCAATATACTAATTAGCGACAAAACAGCCGAGATATTGAAACTAAAGCAATACATTATTACCGGGGAGGTAATTGACAGGCTAAAAGCTGAAAAAGTCCCTGAGGAAGTTTTATCACAACTCAACAAGCTAAAGAATATAAGATTCAGATCACCAAAAGAGTTCAGGGAGGCATTAAAAAATGAATTGAAAAAGAAGGAGCTTGATAGTTATGGACTTCAAATAATTGACAATACCCTTGATTACAGGATAAGGAACAAAATTCAGATCACCATTTCAGACGAGACCGGCACTCCGGTGCAAGGCACATTCAGGGTATGTGGTATCTATAAAACAACAAACGGAAGTTTTGATCAGGCTACGGCATTTGTAAATTCCGGAGAACTCGCAGGTTTGTATGATGGAAGCACTGTTCTCACTCATGAGATCGCAATATTGCTCAATAATATTGAAAATGCTGATTCTATGAAAGAAAAACTAACAGTGATTTCACCTTCTAACACAGTTAATACATGGAAAGATTTGGCTCCCGATGCAGCAATGATGAATGATTATATGATTATGTACTATTTTATTTTTATCGGCATAGTTATGCTTGCCCTTGCTTTTGGTATTATTAACACTATGATGATGACTATACTGGAACGGACAAAAGAACTTGGTATGCTTATGGCAATTGGGATGAACCGTAAGAGAGTTTTCAACATGATCATGCTTGAAACAATATTTCTTACACTTGTCGGATCGGTTGCCGGTATGTTGTCAGGATGGGTGCTTGTTGAAGCTCTGGGTAATACAGGAATCCATTTTTCAACCTGGGGTGAGGGATTTGAAGCAATAGGTTTTGCTGCCACAGTCTATCCGGTTATAACTCCTTATTTTTTTATTATTATAACCATTATGGTAATTGTCACAGCAATCATTTCTTCAGTCTGGCCGGCCAGGAAAGCTCTCAAACTGATCCCCGTAGAAGCACTTAGAACGGAATAATCTATATAAAGAAACACCATGAAAGTAATTGATATAAAAAACGTTCATAAAATTTATGACGAAACCGAAGTAGCTGTAAAAGCTGTTAATGGAGTAACTCTGGATTTTGATGAAGCAGAATTTGCGGCAATCGTGGGACCATCTGGTTCAGGAAAAACAACCTTACTAAACCTTATTGGTGGTCTTGATGTTCCCACTGCAGGCGAAATTCTTATTACCGGGACCAACCTTAGCACTCTTAAATCTTCGGAATTGATCGATTTCAGGTTGAACAATATTGGATTTGTTTTCCAGGCATATAATCTCATTCCTGTATTGACTGCAAAGGAAAATGTTGAATTCATAATGTCATTACAAAAATGGTCGCGTAAAGAACGGGATGACAGAACCTTTGAACTTCTTAAAGCTGTAGGTCTTTATGACAGAATGAACAGCAGACCATCTAAAATGTCCGGCGGCCAACAACAAAGGATTGCTGTTGCCAGGGCTCTTGCTTCAAGACCAAAGTTTGTTCTCGCAGACGAACCTACGGCAAACCTTGATTCAAAATCGGCAACCACCCTTCTGGAGATTATGGAGAAGCTGAATCATGAAGAAAAAATTACTTTCATCTTTTCAACACATGATGCAAGAGTGGTTAAAATGGCTCATCGTGTTATTACACTTGAGGATGGGAAAGTGATTTCGGACGACATAAGAGAACTACCCTCTTAACATTTTGTTCCGGATGAAAAGATTTTTTATCATATTGATATTCTGCTTCACTGTATCTATTCCGGAAGCATTACCGCAGGAGAAGAAATCAATCACCCTGAAGGGTTACCTGAGCTCAATGCAAAGTATAATGTTCGATTCATTAAAAGGAACTTTCATCAACGACAATCTTATTCATAACAGGTTAAATCTTAAAGGCTATTTTGGAGAACATAAAACATTTGCTCTTGAACTCAGAAACAGGATCTTTACCGGAGATATGGTGAAAAACAATGATAAATATCCGGGATTAATCGGAACCGATCAGGGTTTAGTGGACTTATCCTGGAATATAATGAATGAAAAATCATTTCTGATCAATACCACAATCGATCGTTTCTGGCTGGATCTTAATTATGGTAAATTTCAGGTCAGGATCGGAAGGCAGCGCATTAACTGGGGTCAAACCTTTGTCTGGAATCCCAATGATATTTTTAATGCATATTCCTTTTTCGATTTTGATTATGTGGAACGACCAGGCAGCGATGCAGTAAGGCTTCAGTATTATCCGGAATCTTCTTCGGCTCTGGAATTTGCAATAAAAGCTGACAACAATAAAGATATCACAGCTGCGGCGCTGTACAGATTTAACAAATGGGGCTATGACATTCAGTTCCTTGCCGGATATGTTGACGGAGAAGACTATGTTGCCGGGACAGGATGGTCGGGGTCAATCGGGAATATCTCATTCCGCGGAGAGGCATCATGGTTCCAGCCGGTAAGACACTTTACGGATTCAACAGGAAGAGGTTTGATAACAATCGGATTTGACAAAGTTTTCAAAGACAACTCAATGGCACAGGTACAGATCATGTACTGCAATGATCCGATAGAATTAAGCAGCTTCAATTCTTTTTATTCCGGTAACCTGTCATCGAAAGATCTGGCCTTTTCCCGATTTTCGGCATTTGGTCAGTTCAGCATACCGGCAAATCCGTTGCTTAATCTTAGTATTTCCGCAATGTGGTTCCCGGATATAAGGGGCTATTTTGCAGGCCCCTCACTTGATTATTCACTGGCAGAGAATGTTGACTTTTCGCTGATCTGGCAACATTTCGACAGCAGAATGGACGGGAATAGGACAAGAATTAATCTGGGGTTTCTCCGTCTAAAATATAGTTTCTAGATTTTTCATACTTTTGCCGCATCACCAATATTTGAATAAAATGGCTCTGGTACATGAATTTGAGAAGACCGGCAACTGGTTGTTCAAAAGAAGAGGCTGGCTGCCGGTTTTTCTGGTTCTTTCCGGATTAATTATGATGTATTATGTAAACAGGCAGGGTATACTTTTTGATACCAGGGAGGAACTGATCTTCCTTGGAGTAAGCCTTTTTGGTGAGGTAATTAGAATTTTAACAGTTGGGTTTACTCCAAGGAATACTTCAGGAAGAAATACAATGAAAGGACAGATAGCCGACGAGCTCAATATTACAGGAATCTATTCAGTTGTACGACATCCGCTTTATTTAGGCAATTTCTTCATGTGGCTTGGCCCTGCATTGTTCTTAAGATCAGCTTGGTTTACTATAGTATTCTGCCTCATTTACTGGATATACTATGAAAGAATAATGTTTGCAGAAGAACAGTTCCTGAGAAGAAAATTCGGTGATGCATATGATAAATGGTCAGAAACAGTTAGAGCATTTATCCCTGTATTTACGAAATTCATTCCTCCAAAATTACCATTTTCTGTGCGTAATATTCTCAGAAGAGAATATAACAGCTTTTTAAATATTTTTGTGATATTTGCTTTGCTCGACCTGGTAAGGAATTATATTATTTCCGGAAGAATATTTCTGACATCATTGTGGGCATACCTCATTATACCAGTGGTTTTGATATGGATCATCCTTTGGGTTATCAATAAAAAAACCAGATGGTTCGTCGTTGAAGGAAGATAAGTCACAGGTTAATTTCCTGATCCCAGGAGAATCATTATTTAATACAATAGCCATTTCAAAATGTCTGCCAATCGCAACACGGATTTTGATTTTAACATTTTGTCAGTCGAAAGAAAAAACAGGTTCTTTTTAGCAATAAATCAATATAAGTACAAATGATATAAAAAGATATAAGGTTGAAATAATTTGAAAACATTGCAAATCAATTCATTTCCATCTATTTCCACTTATATGTTTCTCAATTATTATCTTCGTGGTATGTTACAATTTCTAAATAAAATACTGGCATTCCTGTTTTCTGTTCCTGTGCATCTCTACAGGTATTTTATTTCTCCATTAATAAGACCTGCCTGCCGCCATGAACCTTCATGCTCGCAGTATGCTCTCGATGCGCTTAGGATGCATGGACCCCTGAGGGGATTAATGTTAGGAACAAACAGGATACTGAGGTGCCGGCCGGGAGGAACGCATGGATTTGATCCTGTTCCTTTTATATGGATCAGACGTTACCGACCATGGAGGTCGTGGCTGAGGCGATGGCCAAAATGCAACAGGTTGAAAAGGTAGCCCCTCCTTCGCCAGCCGCGTATGCCGAAGCTTTAGCGGGGGTATAGGCTTCAAAGGGCAAAGAGCTCAGAAATTCAGCTCATCTTTTAAATGCTTATAACCAGTCCTGCTGACCGGAAGCTTATCTCCCGAATGTAATATTGCTACATGATTATCTTTGGTATAGGGTTCAATTCGTTTTATCTCTTCTATCCGTACAATATATGATCGGTGGATCCTGACAAAATTATCCTTCGGGAGATTCTCCTCATAGAATTTCATTGTCTGTTGCTTCAATGCCTTACCGGTTGCATGATAGATCATTACATAATCATCCTGAGCTTCAACATAGCGAACCTGATCAACCGGTATAAGATTTATAGCATTTCCTTTGCGCACAACAATTCTGTTGACCGGTGAGGAAGGTTCAGGCTTTTTTGACAGGATCTGACTTGCAGGCTCTTTATTCCCTGTCCCTGACAGGATCTTATCAATCGCTTTTTTAACCGCATCCAGGAACCGTCTTTTTGGAAAAGGCTTCATAAGATAATCTACAGCATTAAGCTCAAAAGCTCTTATTGCAAACTGATCATATGCTGTTGTAAAGATGAACTCGGGTTTCTCAGTAAGAACCTCAAGCATCTCAATTCCGGTAAGTCGGGGCATCTGGATATCAAGGAAAACCAGATCCGGTTTCATTACTGAAATTGTTTTCAAACCTGAAAAGCCATCAGCACATTCAGCGATCACTTCTATGGAATCCACCTCTTTTAAATAATGCTTAATTAATTCCCGTGCCGGGGTTTCATCGTCAATTATTATTATTCTGATCTTTTTCATCGTTTTCTTTTTTCCCTGATCTACTAAGAAGGTTCTTTTGTTTTTATACCCCTAAATTTATATATTAATTTTCAAAAGACATTTATAATTATTCTGTCGGTATGTACAGGGTTACAGTATAAATCCCATTTTCTTTCGATGTTTTTATTGATGCCTTGTTGCCATAGAACAATTCAAGCCGCCGGGTAACATTTAACAGACCGGTCCCGGTTCCTCTTCTTAATGATGGAGCAGGATCATAATTATTGCTTATGATGATTTCAATGTACCCGTCAATAATCTTTACCTGTGTAATAATCCTTACGCTTTCGGTACTTTCATAAACACCATGTTTAACTGCATTCTCATAAAGTGGCTGTAACAGCAATACGGGGATTTTAAAATCAAGACAATTGGTTTCAATAATCTCTTCTGTTGTAAGCTTATTGCCGAATCTTACTTTTTCAATATCAAGATATAACCGCAGGTTTTCAAGCTCATTCTGCAGGGAGACAGGTTGTTCGTCTTTTCTTGAAAGGGCATATCTCATAAACTCCGATAGCTTAACAACCATATCCCTGGCTTTTTCAGGATCAGTAATTGTGAGGGAGCTTATCGAATTCAGGCTGTTGAAGAGAAAGTGCGGATTAATTTGTGACCGGAGCATTTTAAGCTCGGTCTCCTTTACAAGGCTCTCAAGCCTTGCTTCTTTGGCATTCTTTTCAGAAAGATTGCTCAGGCTTACGAAGAGATAATATGTAAGAATTATGAGTCCGTAAATAAATACTCCTGTTCCTATTCTGTATGGGAAAGTTGCATCCCAGTAAGCCTGGTAATTATTATCCTGCGGGAACAGTGCGGATGTAAGCAATTTGGATATTATCACCCAGAGTGCCACTGTGATTACGCCAGCTATTGCAAGATTTGAAATTAAGACAGCCAGTTTTATAATGGTGTGATTAAAATATCTGAAAGGATACCATAATACAAGAGATATTCCGGAGTAGATACAAATTGAAATCAACCCGTCAGGTATGCTGATTTGCAGAAAACTACCATAGGCAAAATAATAAATAATGGACTGGCCCAGCCCAAGGAAAAGCCAGACCAGCCACCAGACTATAAGCCGTACTCTGTTTTCAAGTACAGGATGGTTCATTCATCAGAACTGTTAAAAGCTTTTTATTTCTCCTCCTCCGAATACAACAGCACCCTTTATCACAAGCTGTTTGGTGGAGTCAACTGTTCTTCCCGGATTCAATTTACGGGAATCGCCAAAGCCTCCCAGTATTGGAGTGACTTCAATTATTACGGACCAATCGTCGGGTACAATAATTGTTGTCCCACCGAATATACAGGCAAGCTCGAGTTCTGATTTTCCGGGAGCAAGTTTTGCCCTGGTCAGATCAATTTCGCTTCCGCCGAAAATAGCTGTTACTTTTCCTCCGCTGAAGTTTTGTGAGACAATCTGTCGTTCCCCGCCGCTAAAAATGTTCACATAGTCTATGTAATCATCACTGACTGCTTTTGAGGTTGATACAGAATTCCAGCCTCTGCGTCTTGTGAAAATAAAGATAATGCCTATAATTATGAAAATCGATGGCCAGAACATATCATAATTATGAAATGTCTCACTGAAAATCCGTGGTATCAGGAAAAAGGCACCAACTGCCATAACGATAATTCCTGCTGTTTTAGCACCGGATGATCCAATAGTCATTACCAGACCTATTGCCACAAGTAACATCGGCCAGCTGAAAATGATGTTATCAATAAAATCCGGGAAGAAATTCGTATTTCTTATTACAAGGAATAAGCCTGCAATAACGAGAATAACCCCGATAATTGCCCTGTTGTTTGTAAGATGATGATGGTCATGCCTGAATCGACGACGTTCATCTCTGTAATTTTCATTTGTTTCCATGGTGGTAAATTTATTTGTTTCCGATTTAATATGTATTCTTTTTTCGTTTAAAGACAGAAGAAATAATAAAGAATAGTCCAAGCAAGACAATCACTGCGGGCCAGTAAATTGTTTTAACTATTGCCGGCATCACAATATAAAAATCCTCAAGAAGGAACCATGTTCCCCCGGCAATGAATAATATTCCGCCGACAAAGTTCAGGTTCACAAGAAGCAAAACACCGACAAATATCAATGCTGTCTGCCATGTAAAATAGCTCCCGACACTTCCAAGATTCAGAAGGTCATTTGTAGCGACAAGTAGTGCCAGACCAAGGACAATAAAGAAAAGTCCGATACCAATTTGAGGATGATGTTCTTTATTTCTCATTTTTTTTAATTTTAACCTGATACAAAAATAATCCAACGCTGAAGTGGGTGTGAGAGATATTCGGCAAACTGCGATTTTTGACCGGTAAATAGTCTTTTTTGGGTCAATCTGTTACTTTTTTATTGATAATTTTTTTAATTGGCCGGAGATTTATATTTTTGCAGACCAAAATTTGAAGAGATGTCCGGTTTGTTTGTAATACCGTTAATCGGTCTGAATGAAGGGCGCCACACTTATGATTTTGAGATAAGAGACAAGTTTTTTGAACAGTTTGAGGAATCGGAAATAAAGGAAGGCAACCTTTATGTAATTGTTGAGCTGAATAAACGATCTTCCCATTTTGATATTGTAATCAGGATCACAGGCAGGATTAAAATAAGCTGCGACAGATGTCTTGAGATGTTCTATCAACCCATTGAATGTGAGAACAGACTACTGGTTAAACCGGGTAAAAACTGGGATGAGGATGATCCGGACATACTTACAATACCAGCAGATGAACATGAACTCGATATCAAACAGTATCTTTATGAGTTCATTCATCTGGCACTTCCTATTAAGAGGATTCATCCAGATGATAAAAATGGAAAGAGTACCTGTAATCCTGACATGATCAACAAGATAAATGAGCATATTATTTATGATGAGAAAGAAAATGATCCCAGATGGGACGAACTTAAAAAAATAATAAACAATAATTAAATAAAGTTAAAAATGGCACATCCGAAACATAAACATTCAAAAACCAGAAGGGATAAGCGCAGGACACATTATAAAGCAACAGCACCGACAGTAGCTGCATGTTCAAATTGCGGTTCATCTGTTCGGTATCACAGGGTATGTCCGGAATGCGGATATTACAGAGGCAAGCTGGCCATTGAGAAGAAGGTTTCTGCTTAACATCTGCTATCTTAACTGAGATATCATGAGAATAGGTCTTGATGTCATGGGAGGTGATTTTGCCCCTGAAGCAATAATTGAAGGAGCAGTTGATTCTCTTAAACATTTTTCCAAAGATGATAAGCTTGTTCTTATCGGTGATGAGAGCAGGATTTTGTCAAAATTAAATGAGATGTCGATAGAACCATCTCTGTTTGATATCATAAATACGACCCAGGTAATTGAGATGGCCGATCATCCGGCCAAAGCTTTCTCACTAAAAAAGAACTCCAGCATCGCTGTTGGATTCGGTATGCTTAAAAGCAGTCTGATTGATGGTTTCTGCAGTGCAGGAAATACAGGAGCAATGCTGGTTGGTGCAAGCTATACCGTTAATTTAATTCCTGGAGTATTAAGACCTGCTCTCGCCACCCTGCTCCCATCTGTTGATGGCAGATCTTCAGTTATTCTGGACATTGGATTGAATCCCGATTGCAAGCCTGATGTTCTCCTGCAGTACGGAATACTCGGAACTATTTATGCACAATATGTGCTTGGAATTGAAAACCCTACTGTAGGATTGTTAAATATCGGAGAAGAGGAGACAAAAGGAACTCCCGCTATCAGGTCTGCCTATGAACTGATGAAAGAGCACCCTGGATTAAACTTTTCCGGTAATATTGAGGGTAATGCTCTGTTCACCCCCAAAATGACTGATGTAATTGTTTGTGACGGATTTGTAGGCAATGTGGTCATCAAGCAGGCAGAAGCATTCCATGCAATATACCAGTCGCGGAATCTCAAAGACACCTATTTCGATAGTCTTGATTTCGAGAATGTTGGAGGCACTCCAGTTATCGGGATCAATGCAAATGTTGTTATCGGGCATGGTATTTCAAAAAGAAAGGCCATAATGAATATGATTCTTCAGACAAGTGCAGTCGTACATGCAGACCTGGCTCATAGGATTAAAGAAGCAATATAGTTATGGGGAAAATACGTGCAGCTATAACAGGTATTAACGCCTGGGTTCCTGAATACAGATTGGACAATCAAGAAATATCCAGAATGGTCGACACATCTGATGAGTGGATCATGCAGAGAGTGGGCATAAAGGAGAGAAGGATACTGAAAGGAGAAGGGCTTGGTACATCAGATATGGGTGAGATGGCTGTGAGAGGATTGCTTGAAAAGACTAATACATCCCCGGACGAGATAGATCTTCTAATATGTGCGACTGTAACTCCTGACATGTTTTTCCCTGCAACTGCAAATATTATTTCAGACAAAGTCGGTATACAAAATGCTTTCAGCTTTGATCTTGAAGCTGCCTGTTCAGGATTTCTTTTTGCACTTCAGACCGGTGCAGCATATATTGAGACAGGAAGATACAAAAAAGTAATTATTGTAGGGGCTGATAAAATGTCATCAATTACCGATTATACTGACCGGACCACATGTGCTCTTTTCGGAGACGCTGCCGGAGCAGTAATGCTTGAACCAACAACCGAGGAGCTGGGTATAATGGATTATATCTTCCGAACAGATGGTTCCGGTCGTAAATTCCTCCATATGAAAGCGGGTGGTTCTGTTAAACCCGCCTCTCATGAAACTGTTGATGCCAAAGAACATTTTATTTACCAGGAGGGACAAAGTGTTTTTAAATTTGCTGTGTTAAATATGGCCGATATTGCTGCAGAGATAATGGAAAGAAATAATCTTAAAGCGGAAGACATTGCATGGCTTGTACCCCATCAGGCAAATTTGCGTATTATCGATGCAACAGGCAGAAGAATGGGGCTGCCTCCAGAAAAGGTGATGATCAATATTCAAAACTACGGAAACACCACAGCAGCAACAATTCCGCTATGCATCTGGGAATATGAAAAACAGCTTAAAAAAGAAGATATCCTGATACTTGCAGCTTTTGGCGGTGGTTTCACCTGGGGTTCAGTATATTTGAAATGGGCCTACGATCCGAAATAGCCATTTCTGGCTTTATAAGTCATCCCCTTTTCATTTCCCTCCAGGGGGAAAATTTCTGCTTATTTTGTGTAATTCAGCTAAATAAAAGAGCTTTTTCTCCCCTTTAAGGGAGATCCCGCCTTAGAGGTAGAGGATTTTTAATCACAAATAAAATCAATATTGATAGAGACGTTTATTTTATCTGCAATAGTTTTTATATTTGTGAGTTATTAGTTATATAGTTTTTAATTGAAGATAATTATGGCAAAGTACAACGAGACGGATAATACAACAATTAACCTGATAAGTAACGGAACAGAAATAACCGGCGATATAAAATCCAACGGTGATATACGTATTGACGGATCTCTTACAGGAAATCTCAGCACAAAAGGAAAAGTAGTTATTGGTCCGACAGGAAAAATTAAAGGAGAAGTTTTCTGCAGGAATTCAGAAGTTTCAGGGATTGTCGAAGGTAAAATAAGTGTCGGGCAATTACTTAACCTCAAAGCATCTTCAAAGATACTTGGCGACATTGCCACTTTAAAACTTGCCATAGAACCCGGTGCCAAGTTCACCGGAAGTTGTAATATGAGTGAATCTGAAGATAATGGAGGAGGAGCAACCAACTCAAAAGGGAAAGAACCGGAAAAGCCCGGAGAAAAGCAAGGAAAATAACGGTTTGAAAGATTTTGCCAAATATACCGGGCTGGGAATTCAGATGATAGTTATTATCCTTATAGCAACCTGGGGTGGCACAAAGCTGGATAAGCTATTTCTCCTCGAAACTCCTGTATTTACAATTATCCTGTCCCTGTTAGGCGTTTTTGCAGCAATATACACTGCAGTGAAAGATTTTATTAAGTGATCCATACTTTTGAAACCACTTTATAAATATGTTTTATTGCTGTTATTCCTGAACATACTGTTCCCTGGTCTGGGATATTTTCTGGCTTCAGTAGCAAACCTCAATCTTCTTTGCAGCGATATTGCCATTCTATCTTCAGTCTTTTCATTAATTACACTAATAACTCTGGTTATTTTTTTAAGAGGTCAGATAAAAGGACCAGATAGCCAGACACTGCATAGTCTGGTCGCTATAAGCCTGAAGTTCCTGCTTGAGTTGGTATTAGCTCTTGTTTGGTTTATTGTTGCTAAAAAAACTTCTTTACCATCTGTTTTAATATTTTTTGTTTTATATTTAACATTCACTTTGTTTTCGATATTGGTTATATTGAAAACACTAAAAAACAAATCTTTATAAAAACTAGTACTGATTTGAAAACAAGAAATTTAATTGGTTTTTTCTTCTTTCTTTTCCTTGCGGAAACAACTATTTCAGCTTTTGGCCAGGAAGTTGAGGGGAAAGGGGAGGGTAAAGAAAAATTCAAAGCCAACAAATATATCCTTGAACATATTGCTGATTCGCATGAGTGGCACATATTTACGAAAAAGAACGGAGAGAGTGTTGTTATTTACCTGCCTGTTATTGTATTCAGCAAGGAGACCGGTCTGAATATTTTTTCTTCAAAACGACTTGCCCACGGGCATGAGTATAATGGATTCAGAATTGAAGAAGAAGGCGACCTTAAAGGGAAAATTGTAACAGTAAATACCGAAGGGAAAGTTGATGAAGAGAATCTTCCTCTTGATCTTTCAATGACAAAAACTGTTATTGGAATGTTATCTGCCACAATAATTGGGCTCTTATTATTCCTGTCGCTTGCGCGTTCCTATAAGAAAACAGGCATCAGTCATCCAAAAGGCATTCAGAGTTTCCTTGAACCAATAATACTTTTTGTCCGCGACGATATTGCAATCCCCAATCTTGGTCCTCATAAATATAAAAGATATATGCCATACCTTCTGACGGCATTCTTTTTTATATTGATCAACAATCTGATGGGCCTTGTTCCATTTCCTCCTCCTTTCGGGGCAAATGTTACAGGAAATATTGCAGTTACATTAGTTCTGGCTTCATTCACATTCATAACAATACAATTCAGCGGAAATAAAAACTATTGGAGGCATATTTTTGCGACACCCGGAGTACCGTTCTGGCTTCAGCCGATAATGATCCCGGTAGAGCTAATCGGGATCATTGCAAAACCCATTGCACTTATGATCCGGTTATTTGCAAATATAACGGCAGGGCACATTATTGTGTTAAGTCTGATTTGTTTGATATTTATATTTGATTCGCTTGCAATTGCACCGGTATCAGTAATCTTTGTGATTTTTATGGACTGCCTCGAACTTCTGGTGGCATTCCTTCAGGCATTTATATTTACCCTGCTTTCAGCATTATTTATAAGTCTGGCAGTGCAGGAACATCATTAAAATTTTTGTTTAACTTAATATTTAAATTATGACAGGTACATTAGCAGCATTAGGAGCAGGTCTCGCAGTAATAGGCGCAGGACTTGGTATCGGTAGAATAGGTGAATCGGCAATGGGTGCAATAGCAAGACAGCCGGAAGCATCTTCAAAGATACAGCTTGCCATGATCATTTCAGCCGCCCTTATTGAAGGAGCTGCTTTGTTCGCAATTGTAGTTGCTCTTATGGGGGGGTAACTTAAAATTATGAAGCCTGCAACGGTTGGTTACAGTGCTTCATTTTTATTGAAATCATTAAATCAAATTATATGATATTATTAGCAAATAACCTGACCACCCCTGCAATAGGAACACTTTTCTGGTCAGTACTGATTTTTGGTCTGTTTTTTCTGATCCTGACAAAATTCGCATGGAAACCCATTCTTACTGCAATAAGGACCAGAGATGAGATGATTAAAGGTTCACTTGAAGCAGCAGAAAAAGCAAGGGAAGATATGAAAAAGCTTCAGGCCGATAATGAAGCTATTCTCCGTAAAGCCCGCGAAGAACGCGAAAACATTTTAAAGGAGGCCAGAGAAGCCCGCGACAAGTTGATCAACGAAGCGAAGGATAAAGCATCTGAAGAGGCAGAAAAGCTTATAGAGAAAGCTCGTCAGGGTATTGAGAGAGAAAAAACCAGAGCTCTTTCAGAAATCCACGACCAGGTTACTTTTCTCTCCGTTGAAATTGCCTCAAAGCTTCTGGGGGAGAAACTGAAGGAGAGTGAACAGCAAAATAAGCTGATTGACAGCTACCTGAGAGAAATAAATTTCAATAAGAATTAGTAAGGGATATCCGGAATGAACGAAAGTAAGATATCGGTCAGGTATTCGAAGGCTCTGTTCCAGTCTGCAGCTGGGAAGAAACAATTGGATAAGGTTTATCAGGATATGATATTTATTTCGGAGATATGCAGGATGAATGAGGTTAAGGAAGTCCTTGACAGCCCGATAATTATTCCTTCAAAAAAGAAAACTATCTTTCATGCAATTCTTGAGAAAAACGTTGAAAAAATTACATTATCACTCGTTGATCTCTTAATTAAAAACGGAAGGGAAAGTCATCTTCCTGCTGTGGCAAGGGTATTCAGGGATGAAACTCTTAAATACAGGGGAATTACTGAGACATACCTTACAACCGCAGTTCCTGTTAATGATAAGATAAGAAAACAGATTACGGAACTGATCTCTTCGGTTTTTAAAACAAAAGTTGAATTGAAAGAAAACGTTGACAGCGGGATAATTGGAGGTTTTATTCTCAAAGTTAATGATAACTTTATTGATGCAAGCGTAAGAAATAAGCTCAGGAAAATTAAAAAAGGACTTTCCGTCAGAATAGACAGTAAACAGGAATAAAAAACTAGAACATTAAGAATAAATATATGGCAAACATTAAACCGGCAGAAGTTTCAAAAATCCTTAAACAGCAGCTTGAAGGAGTCCAGACCGGTGCTGATCTGGAAGAGGTAGGTACAGTTCTTCAGGTTGGTGACGGGATAGCCCGTATTTACGGACTTTCAAATGCTCAATCGAATGAGCTGATTGAATTTGAAAACGGAATTGAAGCAATAGTTCTTAACCTGGAAGAAGACAATATAGGTGCAGTTTTACTGGGGCCAACTGAAAAAATAAGTGAAGGAGATATTGTTAAAAGGACAGGACGTATTGCTTCCATTATGGTTGGTGACGGACTTCTTGGAAGGGTTATTACCCCGACCGGACAGCCACTTGATAATAAAGGTCCTATCGGAGGTGAACTGTATAAAATGCCTTTTGAGAGAAAAGCTCCGGGTGTCATCTATCGTCAGCCGGTAAAGCAACCAGTGCAAACCGGACTAAAAGCTATTGATGCAATGATACCAATTGGGCGCGGACAAAGAGAGCTAATAATTGGTGACAGGCAAACGGGGAAAACCGCAATTGCTATTGACACTATCATAAATCAACGGAGCAACTTCGAAAAAGGGAAACCTCTCTATTGTATTTATGTTGCAATAGGACAAAAAGGATCCACAGTTGCAAATATTGCTGTTACACTTGAAGAGTACGGGGCAATGGAGTATACCGTTATAGTGCTCGCTACTGCTTCTGACCCGGCAGCTACACAGTTTTATGCTCCTTTTGCGGGTGCAGCAATTGGTGAGTTTTTCCGTGATACTGGCCGTGATGCCCTTATTATATACGATGACCTTTCAAAACAGGCTGTTTCTTACAGGGAAGTTTCGCTTCTTCTCCGCCGTCCACCGGGACGGGAAGCATATCCGGGCGACGTCTTTTACCTGCATTCACGTCTCCTTGAAAGAGCTGCAAAAATCATCGAATCGGATGAGGTAGCAAAACAGATGAATGACCTTCCTGAATCAATAAGGCATATGGTTAAGGGTGGAGGATCGCTTACAGCATTGCCAATTATTGAAACACAGGCAGGTGATGTTGCAGCATACATTCCTACAAACGTAATTTCTATTACCGACGGGCAGATCTTCCTGGAAGCAGGACTGTTCAATGCCGGTGTAAGACCTGCTATCAACGTCGGAATCTCTGTTTCAAGGGTAGGAGGAAATGCCCAGATCAAGTCGATGAAAAAAATTGCAGGTACACTAAAAGTTGATCAGGCACAATACCGGGAACTTGAAGCTTTTGCGAAATTTGGTTCAGACCTCGACGCTTCAACCCTTGCCATTCTCGATAAAGGAGCAAAAAATGTGGAAATACTAAAGCAGAGACAGTATTCACCGGTACCTGTGGAAAAACAGATAGCAATTATTTATTGCGGAACACGCGGACTTCTCAGAGATGTGCCACTTCACAAGGTGAAAAGTTTTGAAACAGATTTTATTGAATACCTAGAATTAAAACACAGGAATGTTCTGGATTCTCTCAGAGACGGAATTCTGAATAATGAAATTACTGATACCCTTGAGAAAGTTGCTGCTGAGATCACATTAAAATATAAATAGCTGAAAAAAAGATCCGAAAGAGAAAGCTGAAAAACATACTTTAATGGCGAATCTTAAAATAATAAGGACAAGAATCAGCTCTGTTAAGTCAACCAGGCAGATCACCTCGGCTATGAAAATGGTGGCAGCTGCAAAGCTGCGTAAGGCTCAGGATAAAATAGTCAGATTAAGACCCTATGCCTATAAGCTCCATGAGATCCTTGTCGGGCTAACACAGAGCATTGTTGACTCTGAAGATGATAATATCTACGGAAGAAAATCAGCTCCTGAAAAGATTCTTGTTGTTGTAGTAACCTCTAACAGGGGGCTTTGCGGCGGTTTTAACTCTAATGTCATAAAGGAGATTAGAAGAGTTATTGCTGAAGGGTATCACAATCAATATAAGAAAGGGAACCTATGGTTTATTGCAATTGGGAAAAAAGGCTTCGATTATCTCAGACGACAGAAACAGAATATTCTTGAAGAAGATAATCAGTTGTTCAATGATCTTACTTTCGAAAATGTTGCTGTTGTGGCTTCAAGAGTGATGGATAACTTTACCTCCGGCAAATTTGACCGGGTCGATATTATTTACAACCAGTTTAAAAACGCTGCAGTTCAGAATCTTACAAATGAAGTTTTTCTTCCTGTTGAAACCATCCCGGGTGATAAAAAGGCTGTAACGGTTATCGACTACATCTATGAACCTACAAAGGAAGAAATTATAAAAGAACTAATCCCGAAATCATTAAAAATTCAGTTTTATAAAGCAGTTCTGGATTCATTTGTTGCAGAACATGGAGCCAGAATGACTGCCATGCATAAGGCAACCGACAATGCGACACAGATGATCAGGGAACTTACTCTTCAATATAATAAAGCACGGCAGGCTGCAATCACCAATCAGATTCTTGAAGTTGTCAGCGGGGCAGAAGCACTTAAAGGATAAGCAGCAGATTACGGGTCATTCCTAACATAATCATTATGTATAGTCAGTCTGAGCTAAAGGAATTAGTTGATAAAGCGATAATTAATCTGTCGTTCAGCGCTGAAGCAGAAAAGCTGACAGCTCCGGTAAAATACACACTTTCAATAGGAGGCAAAAGACTCAGACCTGTATTGGCGCTTATGACCTGCAATCTTTTCAGGGATAAAATTGATGATGCCATTATCCCTGCCACGGGACTGGAGATATTCCATAATTTTACCCTGGTGCATGACGATATAATGGATCAGGCTTCTATGCGCAGAAGCTTTCCGACAGTGCATGTCAAATGGAATCTTAACCAGGCAGTATTGTCAGGAGACGTATTGGCATTTATTGCGAATGAATGCTTTCTTCAGTCTCCACCTGGTGTTATGTCAAAGATTTTAAGAACTTATAACAAAGCTGCTGTTGAGGTATGTATCGGTCAGCAGTCAGATATGGATTTTGAAAAAGCAACACTGGTTACCCAGGATGAATACCTCCGTATGATTGAACTAAAGACAGCAGTTCTTCTGGCTGCTTCCGCAAAAATCGGAGCAATACTCGGTGAAGCGGATGATAAGGATTCTGAACTCATGTACGAATTCGGAAGAAACCTCGGACTTGCATTTCAGATACAGGATGATCTGCTGGATGTTTATGGTGATTCAATGGTTTTTGGAAAAATATCCGGAGGAGATATTGTGGCAAATAAAAAAACCTTTCTTCTCGTCAAGGCATTGGAGATCGCTGTCGGTAGTCAGTTGAAAAGACTTCAGGAACAGTTTCAAACGAAAGACATTAATTCCGAAGAAAAAGTAAAAACGGTGATGGATATTTATGATCAGCTGAACATAAAAACCATCACAGAAAATCTAGCAAATGATTTTATTACAAAGTCATTAGATTGTCTCGAAAAAGTTGGAGTGGACCCGGAAAGGAAAAAAGAATTATATCAGCTGGCATTATCTCTGGTTGGCCGCAGCAAGTAACTTATATATCCGGGTTCTCGTTCTTACTGAGCCACTGAAGGTTCAGAAGTACTCCGGCATTTAACATAAACTGATGATATTTGCTGAAAACATATTTTGCCTCAACATAAAGATCGAGCTGTTCCGTAATTTTCATATATGTTCCGGCACCCAGATTAAGACCAAGAGCATTATCCCTTTCTTTAGATGCCGGTGAACCGGTGAAAGTTTCTTTTTTCCAGGCCAGTAATATATCAAGTCCTGCAAGCCCATAAAACTCGAATCTGTCAAGAGAGTTGAAAACATAATGACCATTCAGGTCAAACATCATGGATGAGACAATAGTCTTCATGTCCGCCTGCTTAGAAATATGGGGTAGAAAATATGCAAATGAGGGTGAAATATGAATTGGCAGGTTTAATTCATATATACCCTTAAAAGATACGTCAAATTTTCCGCTTTTGTTATAATCCCATGTTTGCTGATGAAACGGGAATCCGGTAGTAAATCCGAGTCCTCCACCGATTTTTGTGAACTGACCATTAGTTGTAGAGAAGATTGTCATTGAGATGAATAATAAAATGTATAGTTTTTTCATATTAAAAAGGTTTATAGTTTAATTAAATCAGTTTGTGAAATAAAGATATAGATAATGAAATAATTGGCAATTCGATTTTGAGTAATGTTCAAAAATTGTTGACGATTTGAATAATTCTTAAAATAAGAGAAGTAAAAATTCAATGCTTATCGGATAGGAATGCAAAATTTATTAAATTTGTATCTTCTGGAAAAAATTAAATAACTGATACTTATGTCACTTAACACCGGAATAATCAGCCAGATAATCGGACCTGTCGTAGATGTTACCTTTGAAAAACAAGGCATTAAAATGCCTGAAATTTACGATGCTCTTGAGATTAAAAGAGATGACGGAACCATGCTTGTTGTTGAATGCCAGCAGCATATTGGAGAGAATACTGTTCGTACAATCGCTATGGATTCAACAGACGGTTTGCGGAGGGGTATGGAAGTAATTGCTACAGGCGCTCCTATTGTTATGCCGATCGGCGAACAGATAAAAGGACGGCTTATGAATGTGACCGGAGAAGCAATTGATGGTATTGGTCCACTCGATAAAAAAGGTGGATATCCCATCCATCGCACACCGCCTAAATATGAAGATCTGTCTACTGAAAAAGAGGTTCTTTATACGGGCATTAAGGTGATAGACCTAATTGAACCATATTCAAAGGGAGGGAAAATTGGTCTTTTTGGCGGTGCAGGAGTAGGTAAAACAGTTGTGATTCTTGAGCTTATTAACAATATTGCCAAAGCCTATTCCGGACTTTCAGTTTTCGCCGGTGTTGGTGAAAGAACAAGAGAGGGAAATGACCTTCTGCGTGAAATGCTTGAAGCAGGTGTTATTTCTTATGGGAAAGAGTTTCTTGAAAGCATGGAAAAAGGCGGCTGGGATTTGTCAAAAGTCGACATGGAGGCCCTCAAAGAATCAAAACTTGCGCTTGTTTTCGGGCAGATGAACGAACCTCCGGGAGCACGCGCACGTGTTGCCCTTTCAGGTCTTTCCATTGCAGAACATTTCAGGGATGGCGATAGTAAAAGCGGGGGAAGGGACATCCTCTTCTTCATGGATAATGTCTTCCGTTTTACGCAGGCAGGATCTGAAGTATCAGCCACTCTCGGAAGGATGCCTTCTGCAGTAGGATATCAGCCAACCCTGGCAACCGAGATGGGTATAATGCAGGAACGGATCACATCCACAAAGCATGGCTCAATAACTTCAGTTCAGGCTGTCTATGTACCTGCCGACGACCTGACAGACCCTGCTCCTGCAACAACATTTGCCCACCTTGATGCTACAACCGTTCTTAGCAGAAAAATCTCTGAATTAGGTATTTATCCTGCAGTTGACCCGCTTGACTCTACCTCAAGAATTCTTACAGCTGATATTGTTGGTGAAGAGCATTACAACTGCGCTCAAAGAGTAAAAGAGATACTACAGAGAAATAACGAACTTCAGGATATCATTGCCATCCTCGGCATGGATGAACTTTCGGAGGACGACAAGCTGGTTGTACACAGGGCACGAAGAGTTCAAAGATTCCTCTCACAACCATTCCAGGTAGCCTCTCAGTTTACTGGTATTCCAGGAAAGCTTGTTTCAATAGAGGATACAATCAAAGGATTCAATATGATCATTGACGGAAAAGTAGATCAGTATCCCGAAGCATCATTCATGCTTGTAGGTACCATTGAAGAAGCAATAGAGAAGGGAGAAAAACTGCTGGCCCAGACAAGATAAAAAAGAATGAAGATAGAGATAATAACTCCCGACCGGAAGGTGTTTGAGGGTGATATAAAATCCGTAAGAGTACCTGGTAAGAAAGGATCATTTCAGGTTCTGAAGGACCATGCGCCAATTGTATCAACACTTGAAAACGGGCCTGTAATCATGGTTGATCAGGTTGGTAACGAAACCCGTTATGAGATCAAGGGCGGAGTTATCGAGGTTAAGATGAACAGGATCATTCTTCTGGCTGAATCGGTACGGTAAGGTTCCTGATATGACACCAGATGAATTCAGAAAGCATGCCCATGAA
>Ga0315277_10002360_pt1 | contig 26419 bp, 19 predicted proteins | sample YL17G05_15_MG_FD_203695 | JGI IMG/M metagenome (GOLD analysis project Ga0315277, IMG submission 203695) | Sediment microbial communities from Yellowstone Lake, YNP, Wyoming, USA - YL17G05_15 | ecosystem: Environmental > Aquatic > Freshwater > Lake > Sediment | place: USA: Wyoming | collected... | reverse complement strand
GGCCGCACATTGAACGCTCGCTCCATGAAGGGGCTTTTCTCGACGCCGCCGCGCTCCTGCAGGTCAGTGAGTTTCTGTCCGGCGTCGATGCGCTCCTGAAGTTCGCCAAAGTGTCCGCCGAGAGGTTCCCCCGGCTGGAGGCGCATCTGGAGCATTTGTCAGCGGCCTACCCGTTGCGTGTGGCGATCGAGCGCGCGATTACCCCCGAAGGTGAAGTGGCCGACAACGCCTCCCCCGAGCTGGCGAAGATCCGCCGCGAGAAGCGCGGCGCGCGCGACGCCGTGGTTACACGACTGGAACGGCTCCTGGCGGCGCGCAAGACCGACCCCTCCCGGATGGACGATCTGATCACCCTGCGCAACGACCGCTTTGTCATTCCCATGCGCGAGGGCGATCCCGCCGCCAACGACGGCGTGATCCAGGACCGCTCCTCGTCGGGGGCGACGCTGTTTGTTGAGCCGATGTCGGTCGTTGAGCTCAACAATCGCCTGCGGCGGCTGGGGCTGGAGGAAGGGCGTGAGGTCGAGCGTATTCTGCTGGAATTGAGCGACCTCGTTCGTTTGCACCACACGGCGCTAGTCGACGACGTGGCGGCCATCGGCGCGCTCGATGCGATTCATGCTCTGGCGCGATTCGGGCTGAAGGTCGATGGCGTGGTCGCCGGCCGCGCTGCCGGGGCGACTCTGAGTCTGCGCCAGGCACGCCATCCGCTCCTGGTGCTCAAGTCGCTGCGCACACCGAAGGAACAGCGCCTGCCCGTAGTGCCGATGAGCTTGTCTATAGGTGACAAGGTGACGGCGGTTGTCATCACCGGCCCCAACACCGGCGGCAAGACCGTGGCCCTGAAGACTGTCGGGCTGGTGGCGCTGATGGCGCAGGCGGGATGGCCCGTCCCGGCCAAGTTGGGGACGGAAGTCGGCATCTTCAGCCATGTCATCGCCGACATCGGCGATGAGCAATCGATCGAATCATCCCTGTCCACCTTCTCGTCGCATCTTCTGCGCATCCGTGATGCGCTCGCAGCGGCGGACGAGCGGACACTCGTGCTCTTGGATGAACTCGGCGCCGGGACCGACCCCAAGGAAGGCGCCGCACTAGGTGAGGCGATCATCGGCGAACTGACAGCCCGCGGTACGCGTCTGGTGGTCACCACCCACCACTCGGCGCTCAAGACGCTCTCGCAGCACGATCCCCGCATCGAGAACGCCTCGCTGGTCTTCGATGTCAAGACGCTCTCACCGACCTATCAGTTCCGCGTCGGCTTGCCGGGGGCGTCGTACGCGATCGACATCGCCCGCCGTCTCGGCCTGCCGGACGACGTGGTCGACCGGGCGCTGTCATTGCTGGGCGCACAGGAGAAGGATCTGACCCAGCTTCTCAATGAACTCGACGAGCGGCTCGACTCACTGCGCGAGCAACAGACGGCGGCGGACAAGCACAACAAGGCGGCCACGGCGCTGGAAGAACTCTTCCGCTCCCGGGTTGAGCGGTTGGAGAAGATCGAAGCGGAGCGCAAGAGCGAGGCGCTGGCAGAAGCACAGCGAATCGTCGAAGGCACGCGTCGCGAGATGGAACAACTGGTGCGGGAAATCCGTGAGAGCCAGGCAGAGAAGGCCCGTGTCAAGGAATCCCACAAGAAGATCGGCGAACGCCTCGAGGCGATACGCACCGAACGGCAGGAATTGACCGACGCATCCGCACCGCCGGCGCAGGCCGGTCTCCCCGAGGTCGGGGACCGGGTGTGGATCGCCGCCTTCAAGAAGGAAGGCGAGGTGGTTGACATCGATACCGACCGCGAGAAGCTGAAAGTACGGATCGGCGATTTCCTCTATACGCTCGACCGTAGCGCGGTCGCGAAGGTGGAATCGCCCCCGCCGGGTCCACCCAAGCCCTCGGGAACGGTTCGCATTCAGGCGGACACGGAAGTCGGTCCCGAGTTGTCGCTGCGCGGGTATTCGGCGGAAGATGCCCTCGAAGTGTTGGATCGCTATCTCGATGATGCCCGTCTGGCCGGCTGGCACGAGGTGCGGATTATCCACGGCAAGGGGGAAGGGATCTTGCGCCGCGTTGTGGGCGAGTTTCTCACGAAAGATCCCCGCGTGGAATCCAAACGTCTGGGGCAGTGGAACGAAGGTGGCGACGGCGTGACGATTGCCAAACTGCGGGGGGAATGACACAGCAGCAGATGAATCTGAACCGGATGTCAGGAGCGCAGGGCTCCTGACCTACAGACTCGGTTGAGTCTGATACTCCATGGTTGACGACGACATCAAAGAGCGGGTCAAAGAGGCCACCGACATCGCCGCAGTGATCGGGCAGTTCGTCACCCTCAAGAAGCGGGGAACGAACTTGCTTGGCCTATGCCCGTTTCACACCGAGAAAACGCCGTCCTTCACGGTCCATCCGGATCGGCAGTTCTTTCATTGTTTTGGCTGTGGTAAGGGTGGGGACATTTTCACCTTCCTCATGGAGCATGAGGCGTGGAGCTTTCCTGAGGCGCTCAAGTACTGCGCGGACCGGGCGGGGATCACCCTGCCGGTGTGGAAGCGCGATGATGACGCACAATCGCAGCATCGCCAGGCGATGATCGCGGCGCTGGCGCTCGCCGATGAGATCTACCGGCGCACGCTATTTTCGCCGCCGGGGCTGAACGCGTTGGCCTACCTGACGAAGCGCGGATTCGCCGCTGCCACGTTGCGTAAGGCAGGAATCGGCTATGCCCCGCCGGGATTTGACACACTCATCAAGGCCGCACGGGCGCGCGGGTTGAATCAGAGTGCTTTGGAGGGTGCGGGGCTGGTCACAACCTCGGCCAAAGGCGGCTCGCCTTATGACCGCTTCCGCAATCGCATCACCTTCCCGATCATCAATCTCTCAGGTAAGACCGTTGGCTTCGGCGCCCGGGCGCTGAGCGGTGAAGACCAACCGAAGTACATGAATTCGCCCGAGACGGCGCTGTACCAGAAGGGGCGCATCCTCTATGGCCTGGTGACCACACGGGATGCCATTCGCCGCGAGGATCGCGCCATCATCGTCGAAGGGTATCTGGACTGGCTGACGATGATCGAGTTTGGTCTGGACAATGTCGTGGCGGTATCCGGGACAGCACTCACGGCGATGCAGGCGGAGCTGCTGGCGCGTTTCTGCCGGCGCGTAACGCTCATGTTCGACGCTGATGCTGCCGGTGAACGGGCGACGTTGCGAGGGATCGACGTTGCCTATAACGCCGGTCTCGGCGTGGAAGTCGCGGTTCTCCCTGGGGGCGACGATCCCGACAGTTTCCTCCGTCGCGAGGGGGCCGAGCGGCTCGCGTCGATTGTGAGGGCCGCGCCCGGCATTGTCGAGTATCGCGTGCAACGGGCGGCAGCGGAAACAGCCGGGGGCCGGCTGGATTTCCTCGTGCGCGAGCGACTGGTCAAGGAGTTCACGGCGCTGGCCGGTTCGATCACCGATGCTACACGCCGCGACACCTTCCTCGGTGAAGTCGCGGGGTTTCTCGACGTGAGTGAGGAGCAGTTGCGCCGCTCATTCCGCCGGGCTCGCGGCGGTGCTGTTGCACCCGCCGCAGCGCCGCGCGGCGCGATCCGCCGTGAGGCGGAGTTTTTGCGCGTGCTGCTCGACGATCCCGCGTATCCCGAGCGCGCGCGCGCGGTGCTGGCACAGGACGACTTCATCGACCCTTTGCACCAGCGGATGTACGCCACGCTCATGCAGCGAACCATCGACGGCGGCACGGTGACCAGCCCGATGGATCTGGGGCCGGATCCGGACGAGATCGCCTGTTGGTCACAGCTTCTGTCCATCGCCATCGATCCGCAGGTGCGGGAGAGGATGTTCGCCGATGGGCTGGCGGAATTCGCCCAGCGGCGCCGGCGGGCCGATCTCCCGCATCTCAAAGCGCTGATTGCCCAGGCAGAACGTGCCGGCGACCGGGATGAAGCGGCACGGTTGCTGGAGGAATTCAACCAGGCCTGGCGCCACGGGCGCACAGACGCGACAAGCGAAACGCCCGAAAGGCCTTGAGAGCTGCACGTTGGCAAAAACCGCTTGACTGGGGTGACGGAAACGGACGAATATGGAGTTTGCCATCGCTGGATGGCCCGGGGGTGAGGTTGAACGTGTGGCCCGATACGACAGATGAACAGGGGCCCATAGCTCAGTGGTCAGAGCTGCTGACTCATAATCAGTAGGTCCCAGGTTCGAGTCCTGGTGGGCCCACCAGCACGCGGGACAGGGCGAGGCGTCAAGCGACAGAATTCGGATTCCGACACCGCGCAGCCACGGCAGAGGGCCATCCGGGCAGATTGTTGTAGAATGAGGAGAAGGAATGGCGGGCGATTAGCTCAGTTGGTTAGAGCGTTCGGTTCACATCCGAAAGGTCACTGGTTCAAATCCAGTATTGCCCACCATTTGGTCGAACGATGAGTGCGATTTCCGGAGAACAACGGCAGTATCCCCACTCTGGCGACATGCTCGGGATGCACCTTCGGTCCCGGCCAGTTGATGCGCGCGCACCGGTCTGGTGCGCGCTTTTTTCATACCGGCGATCCTGGCAAGCGCCGGCATCTCTAGAGGGAGTCGATCGCTGATGTCCAACGCGGTGGAGCTTTTGCTCAAGTTGCAGGGAGTGGACTATCAACTGGGGGAACTGGAGCGATCCAAGGATTATCTGCCCGACATGATCCGGACCCTGGAAGGAGACATCGCGCAGGCGGCTACGGCCGTGGCAGAGGCCCGCGACCAGTTGGAGGCCAACCGTCTGGAGAGCAAACGTCTGGAGTTGCGGGTCAAGGACAAGACCTTCGAACTGGAACGTCTGCAGAAACAGATGCTGGTGATCAAGACGAACAAGGAGTACGACGCCCTCGCGCGCGAGATCGAACACGTCAAGGCGGATATCGCCGCCAGTGAAGAGGGAATCCTGCTGGCGCTCGAGCGGATCGAAACCCTGGAGAAAGAGGTCCAGGCGAAGAATGCCCACCGCGAAGAAATCGCGGCGCGCAATGGCGTCCAGTTGGCGTCGATCAAAAGCGAGATGGAGTCGGTCGGCTCAAAGGTCAAGATCAAGGAGGATGAACGCCGCAACATCGTCGTGCGTCTCGAGGAATCGATGGTGGCGGTTTATGAACGTGTGCGCCGGGGTAAAGGGGCGGGGGCCGTGGTGTTCGTTCGTAACAAGGCCTGCTCCGGCTGCTACAAGACACTTCCCCCACAACTGATTCAGGAAATCCGTCGCGCCGAGCGGCTGATCACTTGCGACTCCTGTGGCCGCATTCTCATCTGGGGCGATGACGCCTGAGCGTGGCCTCATGGCGGGAACCGCCGCGCGATCGCAGTGGTTTCCGAAGGCATAACCGTAGATCCTCGCGGTGACCGATTCTCAGGAAGGACACGACCATCCCCAGCGAGCGCCACCCTCTCACGGAACCGTCGACGGCAGACGCACCCCCCGGCGATCACCAGCGAGTCCTGCCGGAGGCGTTGACCTTCGATGACGTTCTGTTGGTGCCGGCCAAATCGGACGTGCTCCCAAGGGATGTGGACGTTACCACCCGCTTGGGTTGGCTGCCTCTGCCGATCCCGATTGTCTCGGCGGCGATGGACACGGTGACCGAGGCGAAGCTCGCGATTGCCATGGCGCGCCACGGCGGCCTGGGGACAATCCATCGCAACATGACGATCGACCGTCAGGCGGCGGAGGTGGAAAAGGTCAAGCGGTCCGAGTCGGGAATGATCCACGATCCGATCACGCTCGGTCCCGACCGGCCGATTCGCGATGCGCTCGACGTGATGCGGCGGTACTCGATCTCCGGCATTCCCATCACCGTCAACCAGAAGCTGGTGGGGATTCTTACCAACCGTGATCTGCGCTTCTGCCGGGACATCTCTGTGCCCATCGGGTCACTCATGACCAAAGCGCCGCTCATCACGGTGCGCGAGGGAGCCAGCCTCGAATCAGCCCAGGAAATCCTGCACGAGAACCGCATCGAGAAGCTCCTCATTGTTGATGATGAAGGCAACCTGCGCGGCATGATTACCGTGAAAGACATCCTCAAGAGCCGCCAGTATCCCAACGCCTGCAAGGACGACCGGGGGCGGTTGCGCGTCTTGGCGGCGGTCGGTGTCGGTCCGCAGGAGGGGACCGCGCGGGCGCGCGCCCTGGTGGATGCCGGCGTCGATGGGCTCTGCGTTGACACGTCGCACGGGCACACGCGGTCGGTGTTGGCGGTCACCGAGCAGTTCAAGAAGTCCTTTCCCGGGGTTCTGCTCATTGTCGGCAATGTGGCGACACGCGCCGGGGCCCGCGATCTGATTGCCGCCGGGGCCGACGTGATCAAAGTTGGCATCGGCCCGGGTTCGATCTGTACTACCCGTGTGATCACCGGAGCGGGGGTGCCGCAACTGACGGCGATTCTCGAATGCAGTGACGAGGCTGACAGAACCGGCACGGCGGTCGTGGCTGACGGCGGCATCAAGTACTCCGGGGACATCACCAAGGCGCTCGCCGCAGGAGCGGCCGCGGCGATGATCGGGTCACTGTTCGCCGGGACTGAAGAGGCGCCCGGCGAGAAGGTCCTCTTGGAGGGGCGCTCGTTTAAGGTCTATCGCGGCATGGGCTCGATCGGCGCGATGACCGAAGGCGCCCGCGACCGCTACTACCAGGATGAGGAAGAGCTTACCAAGCTCGTGCCCGAAGGTATCGAGGGACGTGTGCCCTACAAAGGTGAGTTGTCTGACTCGATCCATCAATTGATCGGGGGGCTCCGCGCCGGGATGGGGATTTGCGGGGCGCAAGACATCGCGACACTCAGACGCACCGCCCGCTTCGTTCGTGTCACAGCCGCGGGACAACGGGAAAGCCATCCCCATGACGTTGCCATCACCAAGGAAGCTCCCAACTACCCCAACGCCTGATTCGGCGCTGCCGGCGGAAATCGTTGTCCAATAACAGAATAGGCGAATGGGCGGGGCGAAGTCCCTGGGGTAGCCCGGCAGAGAGTTCGTAATGGCGATGATTTCGTTATCTAATCAGGTGCGCTCCCGTATATTTGCATGGGGTATTGGGTCGGCTGACGGCCCGCCCGGCTTTCATCGGCAAGTCGTTGCTGTATTGTAGATAGATAACGTAAAACAGCGCGAAAGAGAGGCGAGACTCGCAGAGGATCGGTGGGTGAGGCGGCCGCGTCCCGACTCTAGGTCAGGATGAGGAAAGTCCGGGCTCCGCAGAGCAGGGTGCCTCCTAACGGGAGGGCGGAGTAATCCGACGGACAGTGCGACAGAGAACAACCGCCCCGCGTTCTACACGCGGAGCAAGGGTGAAAAGGTGGTGTAAGAGACCACCGGCATCCCGGGTAACCGGGGTGGCCGCGTAAACCCCACCCGGAGCAAGGCCAAGCAGGGAAGAGGAGTGCTCGCTCCGTTTGATTTCCGGGTCGGCTGCAGGATCGTTCTGGCGACAGAACGACCAGATCAATGACCGCCACCCCGTTTATGCCGTTTGACGGCATGAAGGGGAACAGAACCCGGCTTATCGCCCACCGATCCCTTCGATTTCTCCACTAGACCGCGCCGGGAGAGATTTGCCTCCAGTTCAGTGGGAATTCACCCGGGCGCCTGCCGGGGAGGCTGCACGTGGACTGGCCGAAGCGTGCCAGCTGCCACAGCCGATCGCGCGTCTTTTGGCCTCGCGCGGCGTCGATACCCCGGAGCAGGTGCGACTGTTCTTCGAGCCACGGATCGCAGAACTCACCGACCCTTTCCTTCTGCCGGGGATGCAGATGGCGGTGGATCGGCTCATCGGCGCCCTGCGTGACCGTGAGCTCATCATGGTCTATGGCGACTACGATGTCGACGGGATCACCTCGACCGCGCTGATGTACCTTGTGCTCAACCGCCTCGGCGCCGAAGTCCACTACTACCTCCCCAACCGGCTGATCGAGGGGTATGGCCTTTCCCCCGATGGCATCGATTATGCGGTCGCGACCGGCGTGCAGTTGATCCTCACGGTCGATTGCGGCATCACCGCGGTCGAAGAGGTCGAGTATGCCCGCAGCAAGGGGATCAAGGTGGTGATTGCCGACCACCATGAGCCGGGCCCGTCTCTTCCCCACGCGGAGGCGATTGTCAACCCGAAGCTGGGTCCCAAGGGGACTCCGGCCGATGATCTGGCCGGTGTCGGTGTCTCCTTCAAGCTGGCGCAGGCCCTCTATCGCTCCCTCGGCCAGGATGAGAGTGAGCTGGAGGAGCACCTTGATCTCGTGGCGCTGGGCACAGCCGCCGATATCGTGCCGTTGACCGGCGAAAACCGCGTCCTCACCAAGTTTGGTCTGCGGCAGATTGAGCGCACCAACAAGCCGGGTCTCAAGTCACTCTGTTTCGTCTCCAACTTGATGGGCAAGTCGATCACCACCGGGCAGATCGTCTTCATCTTGGCGCCGCGCATCAACGCGGTGGGACGGCTGGGTGATGCGCGGTTGGCCGTGAAGCTCCTCTCGACCCGTGACGACAGCGCCGCCATCGACATCGCCCATCATCTGGAACGCGAAAACCGCACGCGCAAGACCCTCGATGAAAAGACCCTCGGTCAGGCACTGTCGCAAATCAGCAAATCGACCGACTGCGAGCGTGATAAGGCCATCGTCTTGTCCTCGTCCGGCTGGCACCAGGGCGTGATCGGCATTGTCGCCTCGCGTCTGGTGGAGCGGTTCCATCTGCCGACCGTGATGATCGCGGTCGATGGCGATGAAGGGAAGGGCTCGGCGCGCTCGATTCCGGCTTTTGACCTGTATGATGCCTTCCGCGAGTGCGGCGATCTGGTGCTGCGCTACGGCGGGCACAAGTACGCCGCCGGGATGTCGATTGCGCGCGACAAGATTGCCGCCTTCACCGAGCGATTCAAACGGGTCGCGGCTGAGCGCTTGGGCGAAGAGGATCTGATCCCCAAGTTGATGATCGACTCCCATCTCGATCCCGATGTGCTGACCGAGGACTTCATGGACAGTCTCGACCGCTTCGCGCCGTTCGGGCCGCACAACACGCGGCCGGTCTTCGTGACCGAGAGCATCGATCTGGTCGGGTCGCCTTACATCGTGGGCAACAACCACCTGAAGTTCAAAGTCCGCAAGGCCGGCCAGGTCTTCGACTGCATCGGCTTCGGCATGGGTGATCGCGCCGCTTCCCTGTCCGCGCACGCCGGCCGCATCGACCTCGTCTATGTCCCCGAACGGGTCGAATGGGACAACGCCCGCCGCCTGCAACTGCGTGTGAAGGACTTCCGGCTGACGTAGATGGCCTGTTTCTGTGGATGTGCTTATCCGAATGGATCGCCCGCTGACGCGGGCGAACGTCAGCCCAAGGGCTGACCGGCACAGAAAGCAGTGTCTAAGTGCAGGTACTGGAGGGGTGGCTTGGACCGCGGGCTGACCGGCACAGAAGTCAGTGTCCACGTCCAGGTGCCAGAGGGATGGGTTGGCCCGTGGGCTAGCCGGCGGCGTGAGTACGAACGAGGGTAGTACCCAACACTCGTCCCGTCCGAGTCCAGTGAGTGCGGGTCAGCCCTTGGGCTGACCTTGGTCGCGGAGCGACCTGGATGAAACGCGGCCGACCTAACATCGACGACTCGGCCTTTCCGCTCTCCGTCAGTGTGACGATCACAGGTTCTGAGTGCGGGTCAGCCCTTGGGCTGACCTTGGTCGCGGAGCGAACTGGATGAAACGCGGCCGACCTAACATCGACGATTCGGCCTTTCCGCTCTCCGTCAGTGTGACGATCACAGGTTATGAGTGCGGGTCAGCCCTTGGGCTGACCTTGGTCGCGGAGTGACCTGCATGAAACGCGGCCGGGCCAGCATCGACGACTCGATCTACCCGCTGTTCGTCAGCACGACGATCACTGATTTCATTCCCGTCCTCCGCGATCCCGCCCTGGCGCGGGCGGTGCTGCTCATCTTCGAGCAGCACCGGCAGGCGCAGGGCATGAACGTATATGCCTATGTCCTCATGCCGAACCACCTCCATGCGATCGTGAAAGCGCCCCAGGCCGGAGGCACGTCCCGGTTCATCGGCGCTTGGAAAAGCTTGACAGCACAAGCCATCATCGCTTCTGTCCCGGATGTGTGGAGATCTGGCTTTGCTGCGGCGGCTCGAGAGCATGGCGAACCCGAGCGGAAGAGCCACAAGGTCTGGATGACTCGATTTGACGATGTGGCGCTCTGCACGCCGGACGTGTTCTCCGTCAAGCTGGAGTACATCCACCGGAACCCGGTCCGCGCGGGCCCTGTCGTCCACGCTGAGGATTATGCATATTCCTCCGCGAGGTTCTATGTGAACGGCCAGAGGGACAGGTTTGTGCAGTTGACCGACTGCCGGCCTTTGTTATCAGGCAGTGGCGGTGAGGATGTTGCCGGACGGGCCGTTCCGGCCCGAGGTCAGCCCAAGGGCTGACCCGCACAGTGGAGAGCTTCGGGAGGACGGGTGGGAATCGGACGCGCGCTGGTATTGTGGACTTGGATCAGTGGCATTGCTGGGGCGTTGTGGCTGATCGACTACATCGGTGGTTCACGGGTGGCACACGCGCTGGGTGTGCCCCTGAGCATCCCGACAGGAATTGTCTTGATCCTTGTCGCTGTGCTCTGCGCGCTTTTCCTCTTCGCGAGGTCGGATGTCCCAGGCCTTAGGTTACGTCTTGAGACCTGTAATGAGAAGATGCGCCATCTGCAGACGCGTGTCGACGGTCTCTCTGTGCGCAACGCACAGCTCGAGCAGCAACTTGCAGACGCAGACGCCAAGTTGGTCGCCCAAGGGTCCATGACAGGCAGAGTGCTGGCGATTCTCGCCGCCAAGGATCAGGACGCTCACGATATTCTGAGATCATTGTACATGGACCCACACGATGCTGAGAACATGCGATCGCTGATGGATGCGCTGGGGGTCTTGGTTAAGGAGGGCAGTGTTGTGCGAGGTTCATTGGAAGGTTGGTATCGCATTGCCCCGAAGAGCTGAAGGACCCGACATCCATGAACGGGCTTGGTCGTCGAACCTGGCCATGATCTGTCGATGTGACACATTGGTGACGGAGCTGTGCGGGTCAGCCCTTGAGCTGACCGTCGTTGCGAAGCAACGAGTATGATGCGACTTTGACACAACACCATGACCCTCCTCTCCCGCTTTCTCGCCGGTGACCGGGTGGCTTTGGCCCGGATGATCTCGCATGTCGAGGACCGTGCGCCGGGGTACCACGAAGCGCTCACCCGCATCTTCGCGCACCGTAAAGGCGCCTTTCGCGTTGGGCTGACCGGCCCGCCGGGGGCGGGGAAATCGTCGCTGGTCAATCGGCTGGCGCTCAAGTTGGCGCAGGAGGGCCGCCAGGTCGGCGTGATTGCCGTCGATCCCTCCAGCCCCTTCACCGGCGGCGCGCTCTTGGGGGACCGCGTGAGGATGGCTTCACTGTATGGGTTGCCCAATGTCTTCGTGCGCAGCATGGCGACCCGCGGCTCACCCGGTGGCTTGGCGGCGGCCACCAAGGACGTCTGTGTGACCCTCGAGGGGTTTGGCTTCGATACGATTCTGGTCGAGACAGTCGGCGTCGGGCAGGTCGAGCTTGATGTCGCCTCGGTCTGCGACACCGTGATCGTCGTTTTCGTGCCCGAATCGGGGGATGCGATACAGGCGATGAAGTCGGGATTGATGGAGATCGCCGACGTCTTCTGCATCAACAAAGCGGACCGTCCCGGCGCCGAACGGGTCAAGTCGGAGTTGGAGTCGATCCTTGAAGTCCGCCAGGAAGTGCGACGCGGGGCGCAAAAGGGTGATCCTGTCGCACCGGCGCTCTGGAATCCCCCGGTCCTGACCACAGTCGCCACTGCCGATGAGGGGATCGCTGCCCTCTGGGATGCGGTTTTGGCCCACCACCGCTTTCACGACGGCGGTGATCCGCTGGGGCACAAGCGTCGCCGTGCCCGCGCCGATCTGGTGCTTTCCCTGTCCGAATTGGCGCGACGGCAAATGGAATCGGAAGTCCTCGCCTCAACCGCCTTCGACCTTGCGGTCGAGCAGATCGTCGCCAACCAGGCCGATCCTTACACGTTGGCGCGCCGCCTCTTTGAGCTATGGTGCCAGGCTGCGGACAGGGGGCCTTGAGCCCCCTGTTGGATGCTCAAGATCCGCGTCCTCGGACAGATTCTCTCTCGCGTTGTGTCGGCCGGGTCCGCGTCTCCCGCATAAACGATTGGACACCAGCGATGCGAAGAGGCCATATTTCATTGGCTGCGGAAATGGACGCTGGGATGCCGGTGATCTGAAACCGAGATGAGAAGACTGACATGAGTGACCAGTCCCATTCGACCAAGCGGACGGATGAACGTGCCGACGTGAAGCGCGGCATCCTCGACAAGATCCATCTCCACCGCCCCGATGACGCCCATGCCGCCTGGGAAGCCAAGTCGACCAAAGCGGACAACATCGAGGGGCGCAAGTTCATCACGGTGTCTTCGGCGCCGATCAAGGACCTCTATACACCGCGCGATCTGGAGGGGGTCGATTTCAAAGGCGAAATCGGCTATCCCGGTTTTCCGCCGTACACGCGCGGGATTCATGCGGCGATGTACCGGCAGCGCCTCTGGACCATGCGCCAGTTCTCCGGGATGGGGACGCCGGCCCAGACCAATGAACGCTACCATTTCCTGCTCAAGCAGGGACAGACCGGATTGTCGGTCGCCTTCGATCTGCCGACGCTCATGGGGTATGATTCCGACCACGCTCGTTCACGCGGCGAAGTCGGCGTCTGCGGCGTCGCGGTCGATTCGCTCAAGGACATGGAGATCATCTTTCGCGGCATCAACCTCGGCGAGATTTCCACCTCGATGACGATCAATGCCCCGGCGGCGATCGTTCTGGCATTCTACATCGTCGTCGCCGAAAAGCAGGGCGTCAAGCCCGAACACCTACGCGGCACCCTGCAGAACGACATCTTGAAAGAGTACATCGCGCAGAAGGAATGGGTCTACCCGCCGACCGCGCACATGAAGCTGATTGTCGACACCATCGAGTTCGGCACGCGTCAGATGCCGCAGTGGAACACGATCTCGATCTCCGGCTACCACATTCGCGAGGCCGGGGCAACGGCGGTGCAGGAACTCGCCTACACGCTCGCCGATGGGTTTGCCTATGTCGAAGCGGCGATGGCGCGCGGACTGAAGGTCGATGAGTTTGCGCCGCGCCTTTCATTCTTCTTCAATTCGCATCTCGATTTCTTCGAGGAGATCGCCAAGTATCGGGCGGCGCGGAAGATCTGGGCGCGGCACATGCGCGAACGGTACGGCGCCCAGGATGAACGTTCCTGGCTGATGCGTTTCCACACCCAGACCGCAGGCGTATCGCTGACCGCGCAGCAGCCGGAGAATAACATCGTCCGGGTCGCCTGGCAGGCGATGGCCGCGGCGCTCGGCGGCACGCAGTCGTTGCACACCAATTCCATGGACGAGACGCTGGCGCTCCCCTCAGAAAAGGCGGCCTTGATCGCTCTGCGCACGCAGCAGTTGGTCGCCTATGAGTCCGGCATCACCAACACCATCGATCCTCTGGCGGGTTCGTATTTTGTTGAATCGCTCACCCGGCAGATGGAGGAGGGCGCCGAAGAGATCTTCGCCGAAATTGAACGCCGCGGCGGTGTCCTGGCGGGAATCGAACAGGGGTATTTCCAGCGCGAACTGGGCAAGTCGGCCTACATCTACCAGCAGGCGGTGGAAAAGAAGGAGCGGATCGTCGTCGGCGTGAACCAATTCGTGATGGAAGATGAAAAGCTCGAGATTCCGCTCATGAAGATCGACCCGACGGTGGAGCGTGAGCAGATTGAGTCGCTGCGCCAACTCAAGCAGGCGCGTGACAGTGACAAAGTGGCGCGCACGCTGGACGACCTAAAGGCCGCCGCCGAGCGCGGTGATAATCTCATGCCGGCCTTCATCGACTGCGCTCGCGTGTACGCCACGCTGGGCGAGATGGTCGATGTTTTGCGTGGCATCTACGGCGAGTATGAAGAACCGCCGATGATCTGACGTTCCATGCAAGCCGACACCCCACCCTGTCATCCTGAGCGAGTCTTCGGGCTGAGCCCGGAGACGACGCGAAGGATCTGCTGTTCTCGGGATGGGGGAACGCAGATGACACAGCAGATTCTTCGCTTCGCTCAGAATGACAATGGGTGTCATTCAGTGCCGCGTTGATGGTGGTTACATGGATCTGCTCCAGGGGCTATACGGTCTCTCCGGACTCTTGACCGGTCTTCTGATCTGGGCGGCCTTTTATGCCGCCAAGAAGGGGAAAGAGCGGCGCGCAGCCGCCGGGATCGGGGAAAGCGATAAGATCAAACGTCACGATCTGCCGCCGGTCCGTTGGCTTGATGGTGAAGACTCCCCCACGGGGCGACGTGTCCTCGATTGCCGCGCCTTCGCTCTGGGTGTGCAGTTGTGGACCCAGGACAAGACGGCCGTGGAGAAGTTCCACCGTGTGTCTCGCTCGGATGGCGGCGAGTTGGATGGACAATGCCCCGTCAATGCCTGGCTGGTTGACGTCGGTTGGCGCTTCGACTCCGAGCAGGCAGAGCAGATCGCGCTGGGGATGCGTCCGCAGACCACCGAGGACATGTGGCTGATCGACTGCCGCGATGGTCGTCTGTACTTCCGTCGCAGTTGGACCGGGCAACTCGTCTTCATGGCCAACTGGTCCCTTATACCGACCGCGGGCGCAACCATCAGCCGCATCTGGGTCTCGGGCGAGGAACCGTTTGGCGACCGGACACCGGATTATGTCGCCGCGTACGTTCGCCATCTGATCGACACGCATCTTCTGAACACATTGACGCCGTTTCCCATTCCGCCCGACTTCCCTCACGATGACCGGAAGATCGCGGCGTTTGTCTTTCACTCGGTCGGCCGTCGCGGCTGGCTGGCGGAGTATTTTGCGACGGCAGAGAACAAGGTCTGACACAATAGTGTGAGATGAGAGTCATGAAGAGAATCCGCATTCTGTTGGCCAAGCCCGGTCTCGATGGACATGATCGGGGCATTAAAGTGATCGCGGCGGCATTGCGCGATGCCGGTTTCGAAGTGATCTACACCGGTCTGCGCCAGACGCCGGAGATGATCGTAGAGGCGGCGATCCAGGAAGACGTCGATTTCATCGGCATGAGCGTCCTCTCCGGCGCCCACATGACACTGTTCCCCGAGGTGCAACGCCTCCTCAAGGACCGCGGCGCCGAAGACATCCACCTGTTCGGTGGCGGTATCATCCCCGACAAAGAGGCCGCCCAACTGGAAGCCCAGGGGGTCGGCAAACTGTTCGGGCCGGGGACTACCACGCAGGAGATTGTCGTCTACATCCGTTCGGTCGCGGGCCGCACGCGCGAAGAGCCGGTGGTGTGAGCCGCAACCTTCTGTCTTCGTTGTAGGGGCGGTTTGTCGAAGATCCCGCTCGGAGAGCGGGACGAACCGCCCACCAAGGATGAAGCCCGGACCGCACGATTCCCCCATGCGCCGGTCCGTCCGGCTGCCTGACTATGATTACACGCGCGGCGGCGCGTATTTTGTGACGATTTGCACCGAAGATCGGACGTTTACCCTCGGTGTTGTGACCGACGACAGCGTACTTCTCGACTCCCTTGGCCGTGTGGTGGCCGATTCGTGGATGTGGTTGGCCCGGCAGTACAGCTATGTGGAGCCGGATGAATGGGTCGTCATGCCGAATCACTTGCACGGCATCATCGTGATCAATTCGAACGACGCGGGCGGTTCACGAACCGCCCCTACAAGACTGTTGTCAGAGCGGAGAAAGCCCCTGGGGCGGCTTGTCGGAGCGTTCAAGACGGTTTCAACGAAGCAAGTCAATCAGATCAGGGCGGCGCCGGGGATGCTTCTCTGGCAACGCAACTACTACGAGCATGTGATTCGCGACGAGGACGAACTGAACCGCGTCCGACTGTACATTCAAAACAACCCCGTTCGTTGGGCGATGGACCGGGAGAATCCAAACCGGATCACACCAGTTTCTGCGGATGGCGAGAATCCGTAGGGGCGGTTCGTGAACCGCCCGCCAAAGATACCGTTGCTATGGACGCGCTTGCTTTTGTCTATCCGATCACATAAACTGCCCACGATCGGGGCGGGGTCACTGATTCCAAGGGAGGGTTTGCAGTCATGATTCGCTTCAACGTTGATGAACGCCAGGTGCCCGTGCGGGAGATGGTGCGGCAGTTTGCTGAACGGGAGATCGTCCCGATCGCTCAGGAATTGGACCGCCAGCCGGAGCCGCGCGTTTTCCCGTTTGACCTATACAAGAAACTCGCCGCCGCGGGGTTCATCGGTTTCCGTCTGCCGAAGGAGTACGGCGGATCCGGCAAGACCGGAATCGAGTACACGACGCTTCTCGAGGAGTTGGCCTACTACGATGCGCCCTCGTGTCTCTTGACGGCGGTGCCCGTGCTGGCGACCGAGCCGATCTGGCGTTACGGAACTGAGGAACAGAAACGCCGGTACATGCCCAAGATCGCCACCGCCGAGATCATCCCCGCCTTCGCGTTGACAGAGCCGAACGCCGGTTCCGACGCCGCCAACCAGTCGACTGAGGCGCGCATCGACGGCGACCACTACGTCATCAACGGCGAGAAGATTTTCATCATGCACGGCGACGTCGCCCAGCTGTTTGTCCTGTTCGGCAAGGTGAACGAGGCCGGGGTACGCGACAAGATCTCGGCCTGGCTCGTGGAAGACACCGGCAAGAACGGCATCCGCAAGGAAGTGCTGCGCTACAAGATGGGGATGAAGGCCGCCACGACCGGGCGGATCTGGTTTACGGACGTGCGCGTGCCGCTGTCGGCGATGTTGGGTGAACGCAGCAAGGCGTTCCGCTACGCGATGACGACCCTCGATGCCGCGCGCATCGGTGTGGCGGCGCAGGGGCTGGGGCTGGCCGAACGCGCCCTCGATGAATCGATCCAGTATGCGAAGAAGCGCCAGGCCTTCGGTGCGCCCTTGGCGAACCTGCAGGCGATTCAGTGGATGATCGCCGACATGAACACGCGCATCGAAGCCACGCGCGGCCTGGTCTACCGGGCCGCCATCCTGCAGGATAAAGGCGAGAAGTACAGCATCGATGCCTCCATGGCGAAGTTGTACGCGACCGAGACCGCGAATTTCTGTGTCGACCGGGCCATGCAGATTCATGCCGGATATGGGTACATCGGCGAATTCTCGATTATCGAGAAGCTGTACCGCGATCAACGCATCACTGAGATCTACGAGGGAACATCGGAGATTCAGCGGCTGGTGATCGCCAGCGCCCTGTTGCGCGATTGATGGCCTGTGTTACTGGTGGGCAGAGCCCATCCCACGCCCACGAGGGAGTTGATGTAGGGTGGACTCCCTTCGACTGCGCTCAGGACAAGCCGCCCACCATCCTATCAGTTCAACAGAGAGATGGCCGACCACTTGATTCAGACGATCCGCCTCGGTGACTGGGAAGTCGTTGGTTTTGTCGAGAGCGAGTTTGCCCTCGACGGCGGCTCGATGTTTGGCGTCGTGCCGCGCCTGATGTGGCAGAAACTCCTGCCTCCCGATGCCGACAATCGGGTGCCGATGCGGACGAACCTCTTTCTGGTGAAGACCGGGAGGGCGAGTGTCCTGATCGACACCGGTCTGGGTGATGCCCTCTCCGATTTCGACCGCAAGGTCTACGCGCCACTCGGGGATTCCCGGTACGACGCTGCCTTGGCGGCAGTCGGGGTCCCGCCCCACGCGGTCAGCCACGTCATCTTCTCGCATCTTCACACCGACCATTCGAATGGCGCCGTGACCGGGGATCCCGATCACCCCACCCTGCGGTTCCCGAATGCGCATTACTATGTTCAGGCCGACGAATGGAACGACGCGATGCACCCCAACGAGCGGACCTCCGCCGTCTATCTGCATCACCGGCTGCAGCCGTTGGCGGATTCGGGACGGCTCCATCTCCTGGCCGGCAGTGGGGAAGTCCTGCCGGGAGTCAGCGTGATCAAGACCGGCGGACACACGCGTGGACACCAGGCGGTGGTCGTGGTTTCCGCGGGAGAGCGTTTTCTCTACTACGCCGACATCATTCCGACGCGGTTCCACCTGAAGGGGCCGTATGTCGCTGCCGTTGACCTCTTCCCACTCGAGACAATGGCGGTGAAGCGTGCCCTATTGGCCGACTGCTGTGGCACGCCGACCATTATCGGTTTCGATCATGACGTGAGCTTTCTGTTTGGACGCATCGTCCCCAGGGAGAAATGGCTGGAAGTCGTCCCAGTGGACAGCGTCAGCGTCCCGGTCTCGTGATCACCGGGGGATCCACGTGGGAACGCCGGATGCGCGTTGAAATAGGCTATCCCGTATGAGTCCCATGGAAGGAGATATCGTGAAGAACCATGTGATTGACGTGTTCGTGTCTATGCCCTATGGAACAGACCCCAAGAGCAAAGAATATTGGCAAAGGTTCTACACAGATGGCATCCTTGCCATGTTTGGTCTCTTCAAGGGTCGTGGCTACACGATGAATTTTCACCGTCCAAAAGAGGAGCCGCACGACCTCATTCTCAAGGAGAGCGTAGTACGGCTATTGAACAATTGCGACGTCTGCCTTGCCATCATCACCGGCCTAAACCCCAACGTGTTCTGGGAGGTTGGGTATGCGGTGGCGAGAGGGAAGCCTGTCGTCGTGGCTGTGGCCGAGGGAGTGGACGAGACAACCTACTCGCCAGTTCTCATGGCCGATTCCCTCAGGGTCCAGTATGACGGGACGATTTTTGACAGGGTGACCCCCACCGCCGGCTCGGTTGTCGAGTTTCAATACGAGCTTCTCCGTCTGTTCGATCTGGCCAAGGACATTGTGAGGGGTATCGGGAAGGTGCCTCCCCAGTATCGAGTGTTTTCAGATCGGAGTGAGGCTCACCTTCCGGACACAGTCGCCTCCGCTCGACGTTCCATCGACCTTATCACGACGAACCTAAGCTTCTTTGCCGATGTCGAGAGTTTCGTTGCTGACGTTGACGGTGTTCCAGTCTACGCGTTTGACCCGCCCGTCACCAAGGGTGTCAAGGTCCGCGTATTGGCACTCAATCCTGAGAGCGTCATCGCTGAGTACCGTGCCAAGCAGCTCGGTCAGGAGCACGACGTCGCGGGTTATCGGGAGCAATTGCGTGCGGCAGCCAGGTTCTTCTACCAGAGGTACAAGGCGTATCGAAATGTGGATATCCGCATTTATGACGACTTGCCTCTCCAGATCACGTTGATTATAGATGACAAGGTGATCACGAGCGTGGTGAGCCGGGGCCAAGCTGCGCGCAATAATATTCATGTCGAGTTCGATCTTGATTTCAGGGGTGCCCGAGCTTCGTTCGAGAAGCACTTCGCTGAGGTGGTGGCTAGCCAGGCGCAGACCTGGCATATCTCGCGATTCAGTTGGGCCAACGAGTAGGCCGTGCGGTTAGCGCCGCGAGGCCGCCGCTTTGACTGTGCAGGACCCAATAAGAGCGAGGGGGCCGGGTTTCTGCCTCTCCCCTCTGGGGAGAGGGCGGGGGAAGGGGTGCCGGATTCAACATCGCGTCTGCGAACCTCTAAGGGTCTATTGTGCCTTTCCTCTTGTTAGCCAATCCTGTAACTTCAAACCAGTATGGAACCACAGACACCGATTGAACGCCTGCACGAGATGCGCCGTCAGGCCGATGAGCCCGGGGGCGCGCAACGCATCGCCGCCCAACGCGCCAAAGGGAAGCTGCTCGCGCGGGAGCGTCTGGAGATCCTTCTGGACGAAGGCAGCTTCGAGGAGATCGATCGCTTCGTCACCCACCGTTCAACCGATTTCGGTTTGGGTGACCAGCGGCCGCTGGGGGACGGTGTCATCACCGGTTCCGGGCGCATCGATGGCCGTCCGGTTTTTGTGTTCAGCCAGGATTTCACCGTCTTTGGCGGTTCGCTCGCGGAGGGGCACGCGCGCAAGATCTGCAAGATCATGGATCTGGCGCTGCACACCGGCGCCCCCGTCATCGGGCTCAACGATTCGGGTGGGGCGCGCATCCAGGAAGGGGTCGTCTCGCTCGGCGGGTATGCCGACATCTTCCTGCGCAACACCCTCTGCTCCGGCGTCATCCCGCAACTCTCGCTCGTCATGGGACCCTGCGCCGGGGGGGCGGTCTATTCTCCGGCGATTACCGATTTCATTCTCATGGTCCGCGGCAGCTCGTACATGTTTGTCACCGGCCCCAACGTGGTCAAGACCGTCACGCATGAGGAAGTCGATTTCGACAGTCTCGGCGGCGCGCAGGTGCATGCCGAGAAGAGCGGCATCGCCCACCTGGTCGGCGAGAATGAGGCCGAAACGCTGCTTCTGACCCGCCGTCTCTACGGCTATCTGCCGCAGAACAACATCGACTCCCCGCCGCGACAGGAATGCCACGACCCGCTCGACCGCGCCGATACCGAGCTGGATACAATCGTTCCCTCCGATCCGCACAAACCATATGACATAAAAGACGTCATCACCCGCATCGTCGATGATGGCGAGTTCCTCGAACTGCAGCCCGACCACGCGGCCAACATCGTTATCGGGTTTGCGCGTCTGGCAGGACGTTCGATCGGCGTGGTCGCCAATCAACCGGCCATGCTGGCGGGCGTGCTGGACATCGCCTCTTCGGTCAAGGGCGCTCGCTTCGTCCGTTTCTGCGACTGCTTCAACATCCCGCTGGTCGTCTTCGAGGATGTCCCGGGGTTTCTCCCCGGCGTTGCTCAAGAGCACGGCGGAATCATCAAGCACGGCGCCAAGCTCCTGTACGCCTTCTGCGAAGCCACCGTACCCAAGGTCACGGTGATCACCCGCAAGGCGTACGGCGGCGCTTACGACGTCATGAACTCCAAGCACGTGCGCGGCGACTACAATGTTGCCTGGCCCAGCGCGGAGATCGCGGTGATGGGACCCAAAGGGGCGGCGGAGATCATCTTCCGGCAGCAAATTGCCGGTGCGGCCGACGCGGCTGCCGAAGTAGAACGGCTGGCCGAGGAGTATCGCGCCAAGTTCGCCAATCCCTATATTGCCGCGCAATACGGCTACATCGATGATGTCATCGAGCCCCACGAGACGCGGTTCCGTCTGATTCGCGCCCTTGAACTGCTGGAGTCCAAGAAGGACACGAACCCGCCGCGCAAACACGGCAACATCCCGCTGTAGAGACCGTCCCAAGAACACGCATCCGAATGAGGACAAGGGGCTTCAGCCCCTCGGGATGGCCTGTGATCGTCACAAGCAGCAGCTTTTGACAGGTCCCCTGCTCTGTGCGGACAATTGCCTTGAGTCGCACAAACCCTGACACGTATACTCCCTGTTGCCTCAGAGGCCGACATCGGATGGGTCATGCGTCGAGTCCTGATTGCCAACCGGGGAGAGATCGCGGTGCGGGTGATCCGCGCCTGCCGGCGCTATGGGCTTGAGTCGGTCGCTGTCTTCTCCGAGGCCGATCGCACCGCCTTGCACGTACGCATGGCCGATTTTGCCTACCTGATTGGTCCCCCCGCCCCCGGGGAAAGCTACCTCAACATCGATAAGCTCATCGACACCGCGCATCGTGCCGGGGCCGACGCTGTTCATCCCGGATATGGGTTTCTCTCGGAGAATCCAAGCTTCGCCGCGCGCGTTGTCGAAGCCGGCCTGACCTGGATCGGCCCACCGGCCTCGGCGATTGCTCTCATGGGTGATAAGGTAGCGGCGCGCCGCCTGATGCGCCGACAAGGTGTCCCGGTCGTGCCCGGGTCGGACAGCCCGATTGATGATCCCGATGTCGCCCTTGCCCGGGCGGAATACGGCGGGTTCCCTGTGCTGCTGAAAGCAGTCGCAGGCGGCGGCGGAAAAGGGATGCGTCTTGTAGAGCGCGCTGAGGACTGGCGGGCGGCGCTCGAAGGCGCCACCCGCGAGGCGCAGCGCGCCTTCGGCGATGGACGCATGTACTGGGAGAAGTACATCCAGCGGCCGCGGCACATCGAGGTACAGATCCTCGGCGGTCCTTATGGGCGGGCGATCTCTCTCTTTGAGCGCGAATGCTCGATTCAACGGCGGCATCAGAAGGTGATCGAGGAATCACCCTCTCCGATCATGACGCCTGAGCTGCGTGCGCAGATGTCGCAGGCGGCAGTCGCCGCGGCCGAAGGGTGCGGCTACATGGGGGCAGGGACGGTCGAGTTCCTCGTGGACGCCGACCGGAAATTCTATTTCCTGGAAATGAACACCCGGCTGCAGGTCGAGCATCCGGTCACCGAGATGGTCACCGGTCTGGATTTGGTGATCGAGCAGTTTCGCATCGCCGCAGGCGTCGGCTGGTCGCCGCCGCATCTGCCACCGGAGCCGTTCGGGCACGCCCTCGAATTTCGCATCTATGCCGAGGACCCGCAGAACAACTTCCTGCCGGCGCCCGGAACGTTGGCCGTGTACCGCGAGCCGCAGGGGCCGGGCGTGCGCGTCGATTCCGGCGTCTATCAGGGGGCGGAAGTCTCCGTCCACTATGATCCCTTGATTGCCAAGCTGGTGGTCTGGGGACGGGATCGTGGCGAAGCGATCGCGCGCTCCGAGGCGGCGCTCGAGGAATTCGCGATCGGCGGCGTCATCACCACGATTGGGTTCCACCGGCAGGTGCTGAGGCATCCGGAGTTCCAGTGCGGCAATTTGAGCACCGACTTCATCGCGCAGCACTTCGGCGATGGTCCGGCGACGATCTTAGTCGATGAGGATCTCCGTCGCGCCATCGCGCTCTCCGCCGCCCTGTATGCCCACCGCCTGATGGAACGTCGTTCACGCACCCTGCCGAAGATCGTGCCTGGCGGCGATGGACGTATGCAGTGGGCGGAAGCGGCCCGGCGGCAGGCGGTGCAGCGCTGGTCTGTCTGAGGGCCGCCGACCCTCATTAGTCCGAACCTGGAGTCGTCATGAAAGGATACCTGACAGAAGTCGAAGGGCAGAGGCACCGTATCCAGATCGAGCCTGGCAGCTCCCAGGCGCTCATCGATGGCTGCCGGATCGAGATTTCCCATGCCTGGCTCAATGGCGCCGGGCAGGATCTTCTCCTGGTCCTCAACGGGCGCTCATACGATATCCGAATCGAAGAAGAGGATGACCATCTGGTCCTCACACATGCGGGATGGCGGTACCGTTGTGCGGTCCTCGATGAACGTGTCGCCGATTTGAAACGCCGGGCCGGCATGGTCGATCATCCGGCGGGGCACACGGTCGTGAAATCGCCGATGCCCGGTCTGGTGGTGAAACTGCTGGTCGCGCCGGGTGATCCGGTCAAGAAGGGCGACCGGCTGTTGATTCTGGAAGCGATGAAAATGGAGAATGACGTCAAGGCGCCGTGCCCGGGCACAGTTACCCAGATTAAGGTCAATCCCGGCGAGGTGGTCGAAGGGAATCGCGAACTGGTCGTGATCGAATAGTAGCATCTCTGACAGAATGGACGCACTCACCTTCACTCCGGCCCTTTCCCTGAAAGGGCTGTTGAAAGAGGCAGCGAAGACAACGGGATTGCTTCGTCGATCGTCCCGCAAGCGGGACGACCTCCTCGCGAAGACATTGTAAGCCTCTATACGGACATGGTGTCATTGCGAGGAGCGAAGCGACAAAGCAATCTCGGCCCAGGGTAAGGGTCGATCGGCTCATCTTGTCGCGGACTCGCGGGGCTAACCGTCTCCATGAATGGCGACTGACCGAGCCGTTCGGCCGGGAGAACCAATGAAAGTCCTCATCACCGGCGCGACCGGGTACATCGGTTCCGCAGTTGCCGGCGCGTTGCGCCGTGCGGGACATGAAGTCTGGGGACTGGTGCGCAGCGTCGAGAAGGCGCGCCTGCTAATCGAAAACGAAATCCATCCCGTCACCGGGAGCATGGACCAACCGGATAGCTACCTGGCGGCGGCTGAGCAGTGCGCCGTCTTGGTGCACGCCGCCCAGGACCCGCGCGGCGACACGGTCGCACTCGACCAGCGCACGGTGGAAACGCTGATCGGCTTGGGCGGCCGCGGGCCAAAACCGAAGACACTCGTCTACACCAGCGGCGTCTGGGTGTACGGCGACACCGGGGGACGGCTGGTCGATGAGACCACGCCGTTGACTCCTGCCAGACGGGTGACATGGCGTCCGCCGATTGAGCAGATGGTGCTAACCAGCGACGCGATCCGTGGCGTGGTGGTCCGCCCCGGCTGTGTCTATGGCCGGCAAGGGGGCCTGACCGGTCTGTGGTTCGATGGCGCGTTCCGGGACAAAGACCTCAAGATCATCGGTGACGGCGTCAATCGTTGGGCGATGGTCCATGTCGATGATCTGGCCGACGGGTATGTGCGGGTGATCGAGAGCGGCGCCTATGGCGAGGTGTTCAACTTCACCGATCGTTCCCGTGCCACCGTCGGCGAGATGGCTGGCGCTGCCGCGCGCACTGCCGGATACGACGGCGAGATCCAGCGTATTCCGCTGGCGGAGGCAGCCAAGACGATGGGGGATTTTGCCGCCTGTCTGGCGTTGGACCAGCACATTGACTCGCGCAAAGCGGTTCGTGTGCTCGGCTGGCAACCGAAGCACGGCGGCTTTGTCGATGGCGCCGATCTCTTCTTTGCTTCGTGGAAGGCGGCGCAGGGGTGACACCCGTGTCGTAGGGTACTCAACCAGTGCCCCACCCGAAGGGTGGGAGTCTTTCGTTGACATGACTGACCGAATGCCGCCATCCCCCAAGACAACCTCCGGCATTCCTGTCCTGCCGTTGTACGGTTGTTGGAATCCGGATTTCGATCCTGCGCGCGATCTGGGCCGTCCCGGCGAGTACCCGTTCACTCGTGGTGTCTATCCCGGCATGTACACGCGGCGGCTGTGGACAATGCGCCAGTATGCCGGCTTTGGCACTGCGCGCGAGTCGAATCAGCGCTACCGCTATCTCTTGTCGCAGGGACAGACCGGCCTGTCGGTCGCCTTCGATCTGCCGACACAGATCGGTTATGATTCCGATCACCCGCTGGCCAAAGGCGAGGTCGGCAAGACCGGTGTCGCCATCGATGGCATCTGGGACATGGAGGTTTTGCTCGAAGCGATCCCTCTGGAGCAGGTCTCGATCTCGATGACGATCAATGCCACCGCGGCGATTCTCCTGGCGCTGGTGGTGGCGGTCGCCCGGCACCGCGGCGTGCCGCTCACCGAGTTGTCGGGGACAATTCAAAACGACATCCTGAAGGAGTATATCGCCCGCGGTACCTTCATCTATCCGCCCCGGCCGTCGATGCGCCTGATCGCCGACACTATCCGCTACTGTCACGACCACCTGCCGAAATGGAATCCGATCTCGATTTCGGGCTACCACATTCGCGAAGCGGGTTCCACAGCGGTGCAGGAGATCGCCTTCACGCTGGCCAACGCCATCGCCTATGTGGAGAACGCCAAGGCGGCGGGATTGGCGGTCGATAGCTTTGCGCCCCGGCTGTCGTTCTTTCTCAATGCCCACAATGACTTTTTCGAAGAGGTGGCGAAGTTCCGCTGTGCCCGCCGCATGTGGGCCAAGATCATGAAGGAGCGCTTCGGCGCGACCAAAGCCGAATCGCTGCGCTTCCGTTTCCACACCCAGACCGCCGGCTCGACACTCACCGCGCAGCAACCGCTCGTCAATGTGCCGCGCGTGACCTTGCAGGCGCTGGCGGCGGTGCTGGGTGGTACGCAGTCGCTGCACACCAATGCCTACGATGAAGCGCTCGCGCTGCCTACCGCGCAGTCGGCGGAGTTGGCGCTGCGCACTCAACAGGTGATCGCCTGCGAATCGGGCGTCACCAATACCGCCGATCCTCTGGGCGGCTCGTTCTATATCGAGACTCTGACCGATGAACTGGAAACGCGAGCGGCGGCGCTCCTGCAAACGATCGATGAACTGGGCGGGGCAGTGGCGGCGGTGGAGAAGGGGCACTTCGCGCGTGAGATCCAACGATCGGCCGCCGAGTCACAACGACAGATCGAGAAGGGAGAGGTCACTGTCATTGGGGTGAATCGCTTCGCCAACGATGATCACAGCGCCGCAGTTCCGGTCACTACCGTCGACCCCCGGCTCGAACGTGAGCAGTGCGACCGGCTGCAGGCGGAACGTGCGCGACGCGATTCCACACGTGTCCGGCACGCCCTCGCCGAACTGGAACAACGGGCTGCCGGCGATGGACCGCTCCTGCCCCTCATCGTGGCCGCGGTGGAAACGCACGCCACGACCGGCGAGATCGCGGACACATTCCGTCATGCCTGGGGGGAGTATCGCAAGCATGAGGTTCTTTGACCGGAGGGGATTATTCACGACTGGGAATGGCCGCGCGGCCTCCTCAATGTGCGGTCGGGTGCCCACACCCGACCGCAGCGTC
>Ga0315277_10002359_pt1 | contig 26427 bp, 17 predicted proteins | sample YL17G05_15_MG_FD_203695 | JGI IMG/M metagenome (GOLD analysis project Ga0315277, IMG submission 203695) | Sediment microbial communities from Yellowstone Lake, YNP, Wyoming, USA - YL17G05_15 | ecosystem: Environmental > Aquatic > Freshwater > Lake > Sediment | place: USA: Wyoming | collected... | reverse complement strand
ACGACCAGAGCCACCTGCCGGTCATTCAGCAGTACGAGGCGGTGGGACACGCCGTGCGCGCGGTCTATACTTACTCGGGCATGGCGGACGTAGCCGTGGAAACGCACGATCCCGACTACCGGAGCGCGGTCAAATCGATCTGGGACAACATCATCAACAAGAAGTACTACCTCACCGGCGGCGTCGGCAGCGGCGAGACTTCGGAAGGCTTCGGCCCGAACTATTCGCTCAGGAACAACGCCTATTGCGAGTCGTGCTCGAGCTGCGGCGAGATCTTCTTCCAGTGGAAGATGAACCTGATGTATCACGACGCCCGATACGCGGACCAGGTTGAGCTGACCATGTATAACGCTCTCCTGGGCGGCACGGATCTGGAGGGGAAGAATTTCTACTATACCAATCCACTGGCCGCGAATGCCCCGCGCACGCCGTGGCACAATTGCCCGTGCTGCGTCGGGAACATCCCGCGGACGCTGCTTATGATGCCTACCTGGGTCTATGCCAAGAGCCCGGACGGCATCTATGTCAACCTCTTTGTCGGCAGCACTATCACCGTCGAGAACGTCGGTGGAATTGACGTCGAGATGGTACAGGCGACCAACTATCCGTGGGACGGCAAGGTTTCGATCACCGTGAATCCGGCGACGCAGAAGAATTTCAGCGTCCGGGTCCGGGTGCCGAACCGCGACGTCAGCGTGCTCTACAAAGGCACGCCGGAAACCAACGGCATTACATCGCTCGCCATCAACGGCAGTGCAGTCAGACCGGTGATCGACAAAGGCTATGCCGTGATCACCCGGATGTGGAAGAAAGGGGACAAGATCGACCTCGTGCTGCCGATGAAAGTGCAGCGCGTCAAGGCGAGCGACAAGATCGAGGCGGACCGGGGCAAAGTGGCTCTACGCTATGGCCCGCTCGTGTACAACATCGAGCAGGTCGACCAGGACATCACCAAGGCACTCGGCCGAAGCGCGCCGCTGACCACCGAGTGGAGGGGGGATCTGCTGGGCGGCGTGCTGGTGATCAAGGGGCAGTTTGCCGACAGCTCGCCCATGGTGGCGATCCCGAACTACGCGCGCACCAATCGAGATCCTGCGCCACCGCCACCGCCGCCACCACCGCCGGCCGGCGCCGCTCAAGGCCAACAACCGCGGCCGGCACCGCGGCCGCCGACGTCGATCGTCTGGATTACCGAGGGGTGACGTATTCACAACAGAGAGCATAGGGTAACTCTCTGCGTTCTCCGTGCTCTCTGTGGTACGATTCATGGGCGGAATCACGAAGCGCAATGCCGCTTTTTTTGCGCTTTACCGCTGTCATTTGCATACTGGCGTTTCATTGTGGGCATCTGGCTGCGGTGATATTCAGTTTCTCTCGCGAAACTCTTGTTCCGGCACCAAGAAGCGGGATGTAGGGGCGACCGGCAGGTCGCCCGAGGATACGTGCCTAACGCCATGAATGCGCTGGAAGAGGTGGCATCTCAATCTAGGGAAGGCTGGTAGCGGCGGCTGGAATGCCCATGCACAAAAGGCCCATCCGGCTGGAAAGAGCCGCTCGGGCATGCCGTAGGGCATGGTGAACCAAGATGTTTCGAGGAATCTCAGACACCAGGCTCGTTGGCCGTGAGGCTAAGACGGAGAACACCGTTGTCAATATTGGCGGTGTCTTGATTGGCGGGCCGGATATCGTCGTGATAGCCGGCCCTTGTTCGGTGGAAAATGAGGAACAGCTTCTCGCGACAGCCCTAGCAGTGAAGCGGGCGGGGGCAAAAATGCTGCGGGGCGGGGCCTTCAAGCCGCGTACCTCGCCATACAGCTTCCGTGGCCTGCATGAGGAAGGGCTGAAGCTTCTGGCCGAAGCACGCCGCGTGACCGGCCTGCCAGTGGTCACGGAAGCGATGGACACCCGACACCTGAACGCAGTTTGCGCCCATGCGGATATGATCCAGATCGGATCCCGCAACATGCAGAACTACGCGCTGCTGGAAGAGGTTGGCAAGCTTCGCGTGCCGGTGCTTTTGAAACGCGGATTCAGCGCCACGATCGAGGAGTTCCTGCTGGCGGCGGAGTACATTGCCAGCGGAGGCAACGGTCGGATTGTCTTGTGCGAGCGAGGCATCCGCACCTTTGAAACGTCGACGCGCAACACGCTGGACCTGAGTGCCGTGCCCCTGCTGAAGCGTTGGACCCATCTGCCAGTAATCGTGGACCCGAGCCACGGGACGGGACAATGGTGGCTGGTACCGCACATGGCCCGCGCTGCCGTGGCCGTCGGCACGGACGGCCTGCTGATTGAAGTACATGTGAACCCTCAGGTGGCGCTGAGCGACGGAGAGCAATCGCTCCGTCCTGAGACATTCGCGCGCATGATGGATGATATTCGGCCTGTTGCCCGCGCCATGGGCCGGGGCTGGTAGTTGGGGGCCGGGGGCGCCTCGAAGGAGCAGGATTCATGCCTACCTGCTGCTACCTTGGGCGCTGATCCTCCAAGCGGGCATAGATACTCGGCTATGCCGGCTTTTTGTGTAAATGAGGAAGTTATGAGAACCGTCACGTTGGGGCTTCTGGCATTTCTGCTCCTGGCTTTTGCCGCCGCTCAAGACAAATCCGTTCTGCCGGTGTTCGCCAACGTCACGAACCGATCCGGAATCTCATTCAAACACTGCCTGGGAGACGACGAGATCAGCTCCATCCTCGAAGCTACCGGCTCGGGCTGCGCCTTTCTGGATTTCGACGGGGATGGCTGGATGGACCTCTACGCCGTGAACGGCCGCTATCTCGAGGGCATCAGCGACGCGGATTCACGCTACAAAGCCGCTCGAACCACCAGCGTTCTGTACCGGAACAAGGGCGACGGGACCTTCGAAAATGTCACGGAGAAGGCGGGTGTCGGGGCTTCCGGATACGGCATGGGAGTCGCGGTCGGCGACTTCGACAACGATGGCCATCCGGACATGTACGTGACGAACTTCGGCAAGAACATCCTCTATCATAACAACGGCAACGGCACATTCGCCGACATCACGGCCAAGGCCGGTGTCGCTTGCGGCCAGTGGAGCGTGGGCGCCATTTGGATCGATTATGACAAGGATGGATGCCTCGACCTGTTTGTCGGCAACTATCTCGAGTTCGACACCAAGTACCGGCTTTTCTATGAAGCGGATGTGTATCCCGGTCCTCTGGCTTACCCCGGGCAGTTATCAGTCCTCTACCACAACAATCACGACGGTACTTTCACGGACGTCAGTGCCAAAGCTGGAATTAATAAGAAGGGTCGAGCCATGGGCGTCCTGTCGGCGGACTATGACGACGACGGCTGGCCTGACATCTTCGTTGCCAACGATGCCATGCAGAACTACATGTACCGCAGCAACCGCAACGGCACATTCACCGAAGTCGGAATCGAGTGCGGCGCAGCCTTCGGCCAGCACGGCAATGCCGTGGCATCCATGGGTGGCGATTTCGCCGACTTCGATGGGGACGGCAAGCTCGATCTTGTCGTGCCGGCCATGAATTACATCGGGATGTTCCGAAACCTGGGCCGCGGGCTCTTCGAGGAGATATCGGTCCCGACGGGTGTGGCGAGAGTAAGCGCCCAGTTCTGGTCCTGGGGCGGTGATTTCATGGATTTTGACAACGATGGCTGGCAGGACCTTCTCATCGCAAACGGAGATGGCCGTCGTCTTTCAGAGAAGCAGGAGCAGCTTCTCATGAGAAATGTCGCGGGACCGGCTGGACAGCGCGTTTTCGTCGATGTTTCCAGGTCTGTCGGCCCCTACTTCGATACCAGGAGTGTGGCCCGCGGCCTGGCGACCGGCGATTTCGACAACGATGGAGACCTGGATTTCTTCGTTCTGAACATCGACCAGCCGTCCGTCCTGCTCAGAAATGACGGGGGCAACCGAAAGAACTGGCTCTCGCTGGAACTGATCGGCACCAAGAGCAATAGAGATGGCGTTGGCGCCAGGGTGATCGTGCGTTCAGGCGACTTCACCCAGGTGGCAGAGAAAATGTCCGCGAGCAGCTACCTATCCCAGAACGATCCCAGGCTCCACTTTGGGCTCGGTCAGCGCACCAAGGTGGACGAGGTGACGATCCAATGGCCCAGCGGAAAGACGCAAATGCTGAAGGAGGTGAAGGCAAACCAGTTCTTGAAGGTAATTGAATCATGAAGATGCGTTTTGCCGCGTTTGCCTTCCTCGTTGTGGCGCTGCAACCTGGAATGCCGGTTACATCCGGCCAATGGAACTACTCCATGGTTCTTACCCAGGTCCCCTTCAGCGCAAGATTGCGCGGCGGGCAGGCGGGACGGTTTCTCCTGAATGGAGCTGCCGACCAGGGAAGCCGCATCGTTCTTGTTGCGCAGCACGGTTCTCCTGCTGTCCTGACCCCCGAATTCGCAGCGGCAGCGGATCCTTCCGTCTCCTTCGATGGGAAACGGATCCTGTTCTCCGGGAAGCTCAGGGCACAGGACCATTGGGACATCTGGGAGATGGATCCCGATGGCAAGAACAAACGACAGATCATCAGGGAGTTTGGAAATTGCCGTGAGCCCGAATACCTCGCGCGGAGCTCCATCACGCCTCCGGACTTCAACGACAAGGTGCGATGGATTACATTCATTTCGGACGCAGCGGGGACTTTCCAGGAAGGGAAGGAGGAGTTGGCCACATCCCTCTACGCCGCGAACCTGGAGCCTGTCGAAGGACGCGGCTCTGTAACCAGGCGGTCTACCTTCAACCTCTCGAGCGACTTTTCACCGACCGTTCTTGAGGACGGCAGGGTGCTCTTCACAAGCCGGCAGAAATACGGAAACAGCCTGGAGAAATTTCCGCTGCTGGCTGCCAACTGGGATGGCACCGGCCTGAACCTCTTTTGCGGGGCCGGGCAAGGGGCGCCTTTTAAAGCGATGGCTTGTGAGCTGCCCGACCGGACGCTGGTGTTCGTGGAATCTGCCAAACCGACGGACCCCGGCGGGCGGCTTGCCAGAGTTTTTTTTCGGCGCCCCCTTCACAGCTATGAAGCCTTGAGCCGGGGAACAGGGCTGTATCTCTATCCCCATCATAATCCCGACGGCACACTCGTCGTTTCTTTTTCTTCGGGAAAGGAAAGCTACGGCATCTACTTGTTCGATTTTAAAAAAGGAATGCCGGGGGAGCAGATCTTCGACGACCCGAAGTGGGACGACCTGGATGCGCAGGCGGTCGTGCCGAGACCGGAACCTCAGGGACTGATCAGCGCCGTAGTTGACTCCCTGACGTGGGGACATCTGCACTGTATGAGCGTTTATGAATCAGACGTGCCTGAAGTCAAGGCGATCCGAAAGGGGGATGTCAAGCGCGCCAGATTTCTCGAGGGGGTGCCTGACACTGTTGCGGAGCTAAAAAGTCTGCCATCGGGGTCCATGCCTGCCGCGAAACTGCGCCTCCTGGGTGAAGCGCCTGTCGAGCCGGATGGCTCGTTTTTTGTCGAGGTGCCGGCCGACACTCCATTCTTAATCCAGCTTCTGGACGAAAAAGGGAAGGTCTTGGAGACCATGCCCCGGTGGATCTGGGTCCGGCGTGGAACCAGCCGCGGATGCATCGGATGTCACGAGAACAAAGAGTTGGCGCCTGAGAACCGGGTCTCGGACGCGGTGAGAAAAGCCGTGCCCAGTGTTCTGCGGCAGAAGAAGTAGAGATACGAGATCTATTTCAATCTTAAACCGACTCGTGGACAAGAGCTACAAAAGTCGGGGTCGGAATCGGAATCGAGGTCGGAATCGGTATCGAAAGTCGAGCTCAGGAGAAATCAAGATTCCTCGGGATTGAGATCAAATCCGATTCGATAGCGATACCGATCCCGAAAGTGATACCGATCCCAGGGGTTGTTCGGCGTGGTCGATTATTAAACAAGATGAGTCATTCCCGTATCCTTTTATTTGGTCTCACAACGCTGGTTGCGCTGGCATCCTCCGCTCGCCTTCCCGGTGACTCGTCGCAGTCTTCCCGCGATGGAAGCAGGAGGGCAACCTACGCCGTTCCGGAAGACGACCTCTACAAGTCGCCGATTCAAATGACTATTTCCAGAGACGGCCGGCGGCTTTTCGTTGCTTGTGAGAATAGCGGCGAAGTGCTGATCATGGACACAGCAGCCCGCAAAGTCGTAGCCCGCGCGAAGACGGGGAAGAGTCCGTTCGGCGTTGCGCTCAGCCCCGACGAGCGCCGCCTTTACGTCAGCAACCGCTGGGACGACAATGTAGCGGTTGTCGATGTAGGGGGCATGCAGGTCATCCGGCTGATTCCTGTCGGGGATGACCCTCACGACCTAGTCACGGATGAGACCGGAAGATACTTGTTCGTCGCAAACTTGGGCACGGATGACGTATCTGTGATCGATACTGCCGATTTCATGGAGATCAAAAGGCTCGCGACGGGCCGTTCCCCCTTCAGCATAGCCTTTTCTCCGGACCACCAGTTCCTGTACGTATCAAGCCAGCTCTCAATCCCAGTCCCATTCCGGACGCCCCCGGTCCTCGAACTCACGGTCATCGATGCAAAGCGCCAGGTCGTAGCCGGGAGGCGTCCATTGTTCTCCACCCTCGTCGGGCAGAATCTTGCCGTTTCCCCGGACAACCGTTTCGTTGTGACAGCGCTGGAACTGCCCAAAAACCTTCTTCCGGAAACCCAGGTGTACCAGGGCTGGATGGTCACTCACGGGTTTGCCATTGCCGAAACCGGACCGCAGGGACGGGTGGGCTATTTCCTGCTGGATGAAGCGAACCTCTATTATGCCGATCCGTTCGGCGTGGCGTTTTCACCGGATGGCCAGAGCCTCTACATCTCATCGAGCGGTGTGAATGCCGTCACCGTGATCGATATGAGGAAGGTGGCCGGTCTTTTGCAGGCTCCGGACGGGAAAATCGGGCTTTCCGACGAAGCCATCGGCCTCAACGCGCGCAATCTGGGCCTCAGCTCTGAATATGTTCTGGCCCGCGTTCCTACCCAGAGCAATCCCAAGGATATCGCAGTTTCGCCCGACGGCCGCTGGATCTATGTCGCCAACCGGCTCTCCGATTCCATCCAGGTCGTTGATGCCTGGAACAACCAGGTTGCCGGTACGATCGACCTGGGGGGGCCCAAGATCGAAACCGTCCTGCGCAGGGGTGCCCGGCTTTTCAACTACAGCAGCATCAGTTTTCAGAAACAGCTGAGCTGCAATACCTGCCACCCCGAGAATCACCTCGACGGCCTTATGTACGACATTGTCGCGCCGGGAGACGGAATCGGGCAGAATCTGGTCGACAACAGGACGATGAGAGGCATAGCGGACACCGGCCCTTACAAGTGGGCAGGGACCAATCCGACGCTGCAACGCCAGGACGGACCGAGGGCGGCCCAGCTGTTCTTCCGCTCCCACGGTTTTGAAAAGGAGGACCTCGAAGCGACGGTCCGTTTTATCGAATCACTTCCGTTGAAGAAGAGCCGCTACGCAAGCGCGGACGAGCGCCTGAACGAGTTCCAGAAGAAGGGCAAAGCAGCCTTCGAGCGGGCTTACACCAAAGACGGGCGTTACATCCCGGTGGCCAATCGATGTATTACCTGCCATCCGTCTCCCTATTATACCGACCGCATGGCTCACGATGTCGGGACTCAAGCGAACACGGACGACAGTGGGGAGTTCGATACGCCTCAAATTGGTGACCTCTACGACACTTCGCCGTTTCTGCACGATGGCCGCTGCTATTCGCTGGAGGAGATCTGGACCGTCTTTAATCCTGGCGACACTCACGGCGCCACCAACGACATGGCGAAGGAAAACTTGAACGAACTGATTGAGTACATCAAGACATTGTGGATCGGCGAGCCGGTGCCTGACCAAGAGCTCTTTGCTTCGCTGTTTGCAAAGTCCACCGCGGGGAGCTACCGGCTGAGAGTGGAAAACCTGGATGCCCTCACCCGGCCCACCGCGAAGTACGTAGGCAACGAAGTCTGCGGAACCTGCCATGCCAGAGAGTACAAAAAGTGGCTGGGCACCAGACATTCACGAAGCTGGGTGATGCTGGGGATGACTGAGAAAGCTGACCGGGTCAAGTCGTATTTCAATGTGAAGTCATTGAGTCCGCAGAATAGCGCGATCTGCCTGGCGTGCCATGGGACGGCCGCAGATACCCCTGCGGAATTCCGGCTGCCCACTTTTCATGTCGAGGAGGGAGTTCAGTGCGAAACCTGTCATGGCCCGGGGGAAAGATACGCGACCGATGAGGTGATGAAGAACAAACAGGAGGCAATCGCCTTGGGATTGAGAATGCCGACAAAAGAAGTATGCCTGAACTGTCACAAGGCCAAACCCTCGCACGAATTCATGAACAGGAAGCCATTCGATTTCGAGGAGATGTACAAAAAGATTGCCCATATGCATTGAACATCGTTTCGGCGAGTCGGTGGTGCGATAATAGTCGGGGTCGGTATCGGTATCGGATCTTCGAGTCACGATCCCGATTGCGACCCCGATGCCGATCCCGACCCCGAGGGTAGGCATGTCCATTACTCCGAATTGCCATCGCCGGAGCAGAAGTAAGAACTGAGAGGCGCGCATGAAAAAACTCCTGCCAGCTATCCTGCTTTGCGCAGCACTTGCTGCGATGGCCGCCGAGGAACCCCTTCCCAGGGTTTACAGGTACTGGGAGTCGTTCCACAAAGCGGACGGCCTGCCGGCCGACAAGGTGTTCTCAATCCTGGTCGACGGAGACCGCATCTGGGCTGGCACTGAAAGCGGACTGGCCTGTTACGAAAACGGCAAATGGCGCTATTACGGAGTCAAGGAAGGTCTGGCTCATCCCGGCGTTCTGAGTCTTGCCCTCGATCCTGCCAGTGGAGATATCTGGGCTGGGACGATGAAGGGATTGTCACGCTTCTCGGCCGGCCGTTTTGAAAACTTCACACAATTCAACAGCGGACTGCCGAACGACGTCGTATTCGGCGTCTGCGTCGAGAACCAGAACGTCTGGGTCGCAACCACGGCGGGAACAGCGCGCTTCCGGGTGCGTGAGAAGAAGTGGGATGTCTACACTCCCGCGAACTCTCCCCAGCACGAGCCCTGGGGATACTTCGTTACTTATGGAGACGGCCGGGTATATGCGGCCCTGTGGGGCGGCGGGGTCCTCGAGTTCGACGTCGCGATGCAGGCATGGCGATCATGGCTCGACCCGGACGGAGAAATGGAATACGACGTCTTTCGTGATGATGGGCTTATTCATGTCATCACAACTAGCGTAAGTTATGTCGAGAAAATTCTTTGGGTCTCCACCTACTTCGGCATGAGCCGGTATGACGGCAGGGAATGGCGCGGATACATGGATCACGACTCCGGGCTGGCCAGCAATTTTATCAACTTTGTCAAAGCCAGGGGCCGTGTCGCCTGGGCGTGCACGGACAAGGGGCTCAGCGCCGTGAATGGCGACACGAACCGGTGGGTAACTTATACTCCTGCTGATCCGGCCTGGAGCAAAAACCAGGTTCCTCCGGCCGAGCCGCTCGAAGGCACGAAGGGTTGGGTTGCAAAAATCTACAACGACAACAAGCTCCTGGAAACGATCACGCTGGAACACGGCCTTGCCAACAACCACATCTATGGCATCGATTTTCAAGGGGACGATGTCTGGGTAGCCACATCCAAGGGGGTAAGTCACGGGACGCTTGCGAAGCGGTAACCGTGTTGTGGGGTTGGGGTCGGTACCGGTATCGGTATCGAAAATCGAAACCGATCCCGGTTCCGATACCGATCCCGATGCCGAGTTTAGCCCGCAGGGCGTCAATGCAGGGCGAAGGGTAAAGGAGGGAAGGGTCCATGAGTAACCTACGGAAGAGCTGGTTTCTGGCAGTGCTCGGACTGTTCGCCTGCAGCCTACTGTTTGCGCTCGGGCAGCAGACGCCCCCCACAAAACCGCCGGACCGGAAGGCTTCCGGCGAAAAGAAAAAGCCGGAGGTCATTTACGGAAACACACCCGAGGATCTCAAGCCCTTCGCGAACTATGTCAAGGATCCCTATAAGAATTTCTGGGTCCCGAGCGACTCTCCCGTCATGTTCTGGGGTCCGGGGCGCGACAAGCCTGAGCCTGAGGTCGAAACGGTCAAGATCGGCATAATCGCTCCGGTCACTCGAAGCTACGAAACCTATATCGGCCGGTCTGTGCTCCGCGGCATGGAGATGGCGCTCGATGAAGCCAACGCCAATGGAGGTTATAAAGGCAAGCGGTTCGAGGCCGTCCTGAAAAACGATACCGGGCTCTGGGGAGCGACAGCCAACGAGGTCGTCTCGCTGTCCTATGAAGACAAAGTCTGGGCCATCATCGGCACGGTCGACGGCGCGAACACTCACATCGCGATTCGAGTCGGTCTGAGAACGGAAGTTGTGACCATGAACGTCGCGGACACGGATGCGACCCTGGTGGAGACCAAAATACCCTGGGTCGTCCGCGTGATTCCGGACGATAGGCAGATGACCTACACGATCGCCTATTACGTCTACAAGCAGCTGGGACTGAACAGCGTTGCGATTCTCCGGGCCAGCAATCGCTACGGGCGCATCGGCGTGACGCAATTCAAAAAGGCTTCCATAAAACTCGGGAAACCCGCGCCCATCGAAACCAATTACGAGCCCAACTACGAGAACGTAAACCCGGACTTTGAAATCCAGATAGAACGTCTTGAAAAAGTGCAGCCGGATGCGGTCGTTCTTTGGGCAGACGCCGAACCGGCCGGCGTGCTCGTGAAACAGATCCGGGAGCGCGGGATGAGATTCCCTATTTTCGCATGCGAGCGCATCGTGCATCCGGATTTTCTCAAGGCCGCAGGAAAGGCGGCCGAGGGGGTCGTGGCCATGTATCCCTTCGATCCGGAAGCCAGGAACCCGAAGTACCTGGAGTTCAGGAAACGCTACGAGGAACGATATCACGAGGCGCCGGACTGCTACGCGGTCCACTCCTACGACGGGACCATGATGACCGTCGAGGCGATCCGGAAGGCGGGACTGAACCGGTACCGCATTCGCGATGTCCTTGCCGAAATGCGCCATTGGAACGGAGTCTCGGGGCCCATCGACATGGACGAGGCTTTGAGCAATCGCAGGCCGGTGATCGCCGCTTCCGTCAAAGACGGGAAGTTTGTTTTCGGCATTCCCAAAATGAATCGCACGTTTTAAGAAGATTCGAGATTCGAAATTCGAGGTTGGTTTTGAATCTCGAATAGTTGAGGACATAGAAATGTGGGCTTGGCTGATCCTGACTCTCTTGCCGCTGGTCGTGCAGGGGCCGCAGAAACCGTATTTTGACTTCAGTACGGCCGGATCCGGGTTCAATGGCCCCGGGCGCGAGTTGCCGGACCCCACGGGCTTGACGTCGGTTCGGATCGGCGTCCTGGGACCGGGGAAGGATGCCGAAGGCCTGCAGATGCGCACCGGCGTCCGGATGGCTTTGGATGAAATGAACCGGCGGGGAGGATACAAGGGCATCCCATACGAAATGGTGTTCCGGCCTGATGACGGACCCTGGGGCATGGCTGCAAAGCAGGTTGTCGATCTTGCTTACGAAGACAAGGTCTGGACGATCATCGGCGGCCTGGACGGCCAGCGCACGCACGTCGCCGAGCTGGTCGTATCCAAAGTATGGGTTCCTGTCGTCACCCCGACCGCATCGGACATGTCCATCGACTACGCAAATGTGCCGTGGGTCTTCCGTTGCGCACCGGCTGACAGCAGCGAGTCGGAACTGCTGTTCGACTATCTTCAGAGACAAGGGCATAAGCACGTCGTGGCTTTGACCGAGGCGCAGCGGGATGGGCAAACGGGATTCCAGCGGCTCCGGGAAGCGGCAGGCCGCAAGAAAATCCAACTGGATGCTCATTTGCAGTTTCCTACGGGCAGTCCGGAAGCAGTGGTCCCGCGCCTTCTCGGCATCGATTCCGATGCCTTGATCATCTGGGGCAGTCCGGGTGCGTCCCTCACTTTGCTCCGCGCCATTCGGAATGCGGGCATAAAGACTCCGGTATTAGGCCCTTCCTCGCTTGCAGGTGCGGAAATCACAGCGGATTCCTCGTGGATTGGAGAACTGGTGGTCGCGGCGCCTTATGATCTGAGCCGGCACGATCCGGAACTGCTCGAGTTCAGCGCGCGGTTCAAGGAACTCACGGGCATCGCCCCCACCCCAATTGCACCCCTTTCCTACGACGCGGCGCTTCTTGTGGCCAAAACCATTGCGACCGCCGGTTTGAACAGAATGAAGATTCGCGATGAACTGGCACGGGTGTCCTTTGACGGCATTGCCGGAAAAACCCAATTCAATTCGCTGCGCGGGAGTATCAGAAAACCCGTCATTCTCAGCTTCAGGAACGGCCACTGGGAACGCCTGGACCAATAAGAACTCCCGTCCATGTCGAGGGAGTCAAGGAGATCATTGATGCGTGGCCTAATTCGGAGTAACAGGGCAAAGTTTCCTGGCAAGTATGTCTTTACCGCTGTCCTGGTGCTGTTCTTGGCTGCAGCAACGCTTGCTCTTCAACCCCAGGTGAAGAATTCCCAGGCGGATCGAGAAAAGGCCGCGGAAGCCATCCGGCTGAACAACCTCGGAGTTGCCTACATGAACCAGCGGCGCTCCGAGGCGGCACTGAAGAATTTCCAGCAGGCCTACGCCCTCGATTCCAACCTGCTCGCAGCACGCCTGAACGAGGGCATCGCGCTGCTCGACCTCCAGCGATCCGAGCCGGCCGAGCAGGCGCTCGTTAAGGCGACCGAGCGGAGGCCAAATGACACGCGGGCCTGGTTCAACCTCGGCTTGCTGCGCAGGAAAAATGACGAAACCGAACAGGCCCTGGCTGCATTTGGCCGAGTGGCCCAACTCGATCCCAACGATGCCGACACGCACTATTTTCTGGGAGCGCTCCACCAGAGCACCAGGCAGTTTGACCTTGCGATTGCGAGCTTCCGGCGAGCGCTTGAACTCAATCCGTTCCACGTCTCGGCGCAGTTCGGCCTGGCGAGTACCTACCAGCGCATGGGAGACGGCGAGGAAGCACGCAAGCAGCTGGACCGCTTCCAAAAGCTCACGCAGGACAAGCTTGGAGCGCCCATCGGAACCACCTACGGCGATCAAGGGAAGTATTCGCTCGCCGAGGACGTGCGGCTTCCCGCCGGCGCTGCTGCCAAGCCGATTGCGGTAAAATTCGTTCCTGTGCCGAGCGCCGAATCCGGCCTGCCCTCTGTCGGCGGAAAACCGGGGGAGGGATCGCCCCGTTTGGGGGCCTGCTTTTTCGATTATGACAGCGACAGACGGGCCGACTTGCTGTTGCTGAATGGCGGCGCGGATCGCACAGGCGCCCTCTATCGGAACGTCGGCGGCCGCTTTGCAGATGCGACTGCCGGAGCCCATCTCGCCATCTCCGCTCGTGCCCTCAGCTGTGTCGCCGGCGACTATGACAACGACGGCTGGACGGACGTCGTGGTTGCTCTTGAGTCAGACCTCCGACTGTTCCAAAACGAGGGCAACGGCGCGTTCCGCGATGTAACCGAGGCCTCCGGGCTCCGCGCGGTGACGGCTCCGCCGTTTGCTGTGACCCTTCTCGACTACGATCATGACGGCGATCTCGACCTGCTTGCCACCGCGTCCGCTGGGGGGCTCAGGCTCTGGAGAAATAACGGCAACGGCACGTTCACCGACACTTCCTCGGCCACGGTACCTGGCGAACTTGCGGACGCCCGGATGAGCATTGTGACGGACTTTGACAACGACCGAGCCGTGGACTTGATCGTGACTCGCACGCAGGGATCACCGTCGTTGCTCCGGAATCCTCGTGAAGGGAGATTCCAGGCCACCCCGCTGTTTGGCGGCGCGTCTCAGACAGCCACCCGGGGCGTCGTGGCCTTTGACTTCGATAAAGACGGCTGGATGGATGTGGCCTTCACGCATGCCGGGTCTCCGGGATTGAGTCTGTGGCGGAACATCGAGGGCAAACGGCTGGATCCTGTGCCGCTCCCGAAGCTCAATCTGACTGGCGGCTGGGGCCTGGCGGCGGTCGACTACGACAACGATGGCTGGATCGACCTGGCTGCCGTCGGGTCCGCGGGACCAAAGGCGCGAATCATCCTGCTGCGCAATGAAGGGAGCGCCGGATTCCGAGAGGTCAGCGAAGCAGCCGGCCTCGACAAAGTGAGCCTCGACAATCCAGGCTCGCTGATCACCGCGGATTACGATGGCGACGGCGACGCCGACTTGCTCATCACCCAGGATGGCGGTCCGCCGGTGCTGCTGCGCAACGACGGCGGGAATAAGAACAATTCGCTGAGGCTTTCGCTCAAGGCGCTGGCCGACAACAAGAGCGCCATCGGTACAAAAGTGGAGGTTTTCGCCGGCACGCTGTACCAAAAATTTGAAGTGCAGTCTTCTTCCGGATACCTGGGGCAGAACGGGCCGGAGATTTTAGTGGGACTCGGTGACGCCAAGGAAGCGGAGGTCGTGCGGCTGCTTTGGCCGACAGGCGTAATACAGGATGAAGTGCAGCTGGCCGCGGATCGTTCGCACCAAGTCGCAGAAAATGACCGGCGGGGCAGCTCATGTCCCATTCTGTTCGCTTGGAACGGCGCTCGCTACGAATTCATCTCCGATCTGATCGGCCCGGGAATCGTGGGTCACTGGGTGGCTCCGGGCGAGCGCAACACTCCCGACCCGACCGAATATGTAAAAGTGCCGGGCCACAGTCTCCAGGCGCAGCAGGGCCGGCTGAGCTTGCGGCTTCAGGAGCCGATGGAAGAGGTTGTCTACCTCGACCAGGTGCGCCTGATCGCCTTGGACCATCCCTCCGATGTTGAGATTTACCCTAATGAGCGTTTTGCCAGTGCGCCGCCGTTTCCAGACTTCAAGGTCATCGCCAGCCGGGGGGCGCGCCTGCCTGTGGGCGTTTGGGACGACCACGGACGAGACCTCCAGCGCGAATTGCGCTCCATCGATCGATCCTACGTCACGGGATTCCGCTCGCTCCCCTTCATGGGATTTGCCGAACTGCACGGGATCGAACTCGAGCTTGGATCCTGGAATCCTGCGCAACCGCTGCGGCTCCTGATGCACGGCCTGACCGACTATTTCACCGCAACCTCGGTTTATGCCGCCCACCAGGCCGGGGTCGAGGCCATTGCACCGTATCTCGAGGTGCAGGATGCCCCCGGGCAATGGAAGCGTGTGATCGATGACCTGGGCTTTCCTGCCGGCCTTGCGCGCACCATGGTTGCCGACTTGACCGGACGACTCCCCGCAGGCACCCGGCGCGTGCGGATCATGACGAACCTGAAGATCTACTGGGATCAAATCCTGATCGACACCACCCCCGAAGCGAATCTCACGCGATTGAGCGAGGTGCCTTTGGCAGAGTCCACGCTCGGTTTCCACGGCTATCCGCGCGAAATGCGCGGCGCCCTGGCGAGCGACATCGGCTACGTGTACGAAGAAGTCAGCCGCACCGGGCCTTACGCGCGGCACGCCGGGAATTACACGCGGCACGGCGATGCACGCGAATTACTGACGGCGGCGGATGACCGCTTCGTAATCTTCGGCTCCGGTGACGAGGTGCAGATGGAGTTTGATTCCTCGCGCCTGGCGCCCGTGCCCGCAGGTTGGGTTCGAGACTACCTCTTCTATGCGGACGGTTTCGAGAAGGACATGGATTTCTATGCGGCGTACGGCTACACCGTCGAGCCGCTCCCCTTCCACGCCATGCGCGGCTATCCTTACATCGGCGCGGAAAGCAATCCGCAGGCAGAATCCCACCTGCAGTACCAGCTCGAAATGAATACGAGGCAGGTGTCAGGTAACCCTACTTCGAGTTTCCGATTCGACTACCGGCGGGAGCCCGCCACCCCCGCGGTGAAGAGGCCGGAGCCGGCGAAAGTGATCCGAAAGTAGGGGAAACGGAACAATCAGGCCGGACCTATCCGATCCTTCTCATCAATGTACGAGATATCGGTCCGGAACCGGTCTGAGCCTATCCCGCTTATGAACTTTTTTGATTTCTGCATCGTCAGATTGAAGTAAGCTGCATTTGCGTGCTCTTTGTATCCCATGACAACGCTCAGCGCTGCTTTGACGAGAAGACGATGAGAAAGACCAGCTCCCTCCTCATCCCGGCGATTCCTCGAGATCGTATGCATTCCGTATTCCGATGGCTTGTATGGCGGCCTGCGGTCCTCGGGTTCATTCTGTACATATGCATGACAAGTGCTTTCTCCGTTCAGCAGGGGTCTGGCGCCAAGGAGATGGAGGCAACGATTCAGACGTACTGGCCGCGCAGCCAATACACGTTGAGAACGGATTCCAGTCTTGTCCAAGTGAGTGTCGTGGTTCGAGACCATCGGGGCCGTCCCATTGGTGGCCTGAGCAAAGACGATTTCGAAATCGAAGATGCCGGCAAGCAGCGTGAGATTATGGCTTTTTCCATCGAAACTTTCACGCCGATTTCGGCGCAGGTGCAACCGTCAATCGCAAGGGCGTCGGGAGCCGCACCTGAGGAGATAAAATCGAAGCTGCCATTGCGCCATGTGGCTCTGCTCTTTGACGATCTCAGCATGCCTCATAACGAGCAGGTCCAGGTGAAAGCAGCGGCAAGGCGTTTCATCAAGGAGGGTTTGGCAAAGGGTGATCGCGTCGGGCTATTCACCACATCCGGAAAACAGAATATGCCCTTTACCGCTGATGTGGAGAAACTCGTAGCGGCTGTCGATCGATACAATTCATTCCCGCGCACTCCAGACGGCGGCATCTGCCCCAAACTGACACCTTATGACGCCTATGTAATCGCCAACAAGATTGATTATGAAACTTATGCGGTAAAGAAAGCCGAACTGGCGCGATGCTCCAGACAGGGGCGAGGACAAACACCTCCCATTCTTCCGGGCAAAGTCGGGGGTTGGCCTTTCCCGGGAACGGATCAGTTGATGATGCAGGCCGAAGGTATGTGGGTCCAGATCCGCGACACCTCGGCGCGAGCATTGGAAACCACGGGCCGGCTTGTGGACTACATGGCGCAGTTGCCCGGAAGGAGAATGGTTCTGCTGGCGTCCTCAGGCTTCCTGGTCGGAACGCTCGAAGCGGAGCACCAGAAAGTCATAGACCATGCCCTTCATGCCGACGTGGTCATTAACGCGCTCGACGCCAAAGGCCTCTACGCAGAGGATCCGCCGGAGGTAACTCGCGGCGCCGACGAGCGTTCGATCAGACACATGGTGGAGTTGGGGACCAAAGAGAAGGACCTCGGCAATGACATCATGGCAATTCTGGCGTCAAGCACCGGCGGCCTGTTCTTTCAGAACAATAACGATCTCGACCTCGGCTTTCGTAAGCTTGGCATGATCCCAGAGGTTTCCTATCTCCTCGGCTTCTCACCCAAAGAGGCTCCCAATGGAAAATATCACCGTCTCAAAGTGCGCATGAAGTCTCGAAATGATTATGCGATCCAAGCGCGGCAGGGCTACTGGGCGGTCACGAAGAAGCAGCCGGAGCCGCCTGTTCAGGAACGCAGGGTCGACCGCGAAATCATGGGGTCGGATATGCTGAGGGAATTGGCCGCGGTCATCAGCTCGGAACCCGCGAAGGCGGACAACGGAGATCCTGCCCTTGAGGTCGTGCTTAATATCGACGCACGGAAGTTTCACTTCGTCGAAAAGGACGGCGTGCGCAATCAAAGGCTGGTTTTCATCGCGACCCTATTTGACGACAGCGGAAATTTCATGACCGGCACGGAGCTCGAAATCAAATTTGCCTTGAAAGAGTCCACTTTCATACGCATGACCGAAACCGGCCTTGAAATGTCCGTTATCCTGCAAGCACCTCCCGGGACCTATCGCCTGCGCGCCGTGGCTCAGGACACCATCGACGGCAAAATCGTTTCCACAACCCTGCCGGTCGAGATCCGCTGAAATAAATTCGAGGTTTGCGAAACATTATGAGTATCAGGGGCGGAGCAATGCCGCGAAGAATGTTGGAACGGATACGTTCGAAAATATCGGATGGATCCTATGATATGACCATTCATGCGCTGGAGGAGATGGCCGAGGACAACCTGGATATCTTCGATGTCGAGCACGCAATTTTCAATGGGCGCCTGGTCCGGAGCCGTTGGGATGGCCGTGGCAGAGTGTGTTATACTTTTTATGGAACGGCGGCTGACGAAATGAGTGCCGTCGGAATCGTCGGGCGCTTCACCGAATCCCGCCGCTCCCTGATCATTACCGTCTATAAAATGGACGAAACAAAATCATGAGACGCAGTTACGGTTATCAGTGCGAATATTGCACGGGAAATGTACGAGCAAAGGCCGTGCAGCGCGAGGCATTTAAGCATAAACGCGGGTTTGTCATCCTCGAGGGCCTGGTCATCGGTATCTGCGATAAGTGCGGCAATCGCTACTATTCTGCCGAGATCCTCCGGCGCGTCGAAGAAATCGCCACGGGCAAAAGTCAGCCCGACCGCATTGAGCTAATCCCCGTAGCGCAGGCTCACTGATCCTTTCCAAGCACCTGTGCCAAAAACAACCACAGAATCAGGGACGTCCACACCTCGTTCACATACTCCTCCGCCGCGACTCGATAAATAGGTGAACGGGGTGGACGTCCCCTTGGGGTTACATATCGCAGGTAGTGGCACGGGCATCCTGCCCGTGATACTGTTGTTGCTCAATCACTTCATGCCCCGGGTTGTGGCACGGGCATCCTGCCCGTGATACTGTTGTTGCTCAATCACTCTTGCCACGGGGTTTTTCGTTCATGGCAGAATCTTCCCAAGTCATCAACAAGCGGCACGGCGCTTACCTGCCGCATTGGACCAAGGAAGGTGGCACGTATGCGGTGAATTTTCGGCTGGCAGGTTCATTACCTGCGTCCGTCCTGGCGGGCTGGCGTTTCGAGCGAGAAAATATCGTCAAAACAGCCCACCAGATGAAGCGCCCGCTTTCCTCCCAGGAAAGGAGGAGCCTTGCACATCTTTTTTCGGAAAAGGTCGACCATTACCTCAATGCCGGACACGGTGCGTGTCATCTTAAAATCCCAGAAGTTGCGCAACTGGTAAGCACGGCCCTGAGTCATTTCAACAATGTCCGCTACATCCTCGCCTGCTGGTGCATCATGCCGAACCACGTACATGTCATTGTAAAGCCGCTGGGTGATAACCCCCTTTCGAAGATCCTGCACAGTTGGAAATCGTTTACGGCTCTTGAGGCAAATAGACTGATTGGGCGCAAGGGTGCTTTCTGGGAGGCGGAGTATTTCGACCACCTGATTCAAGATGAGGATGAACTCGAGCAGCAGATCACGTGCATCCTGGAAAATCCACTGAAGGCGGGAATGGCAGACTGGAAATGGGTGTGGGTGAATTCAGAATTTCGCCTCTGAGCGGTCACGGGCTGGAAGCCCGTGCCACGTCATTGCGGAATGGCTATTCCCGGGATTGCCGCGCAAGGTACTCCAGCGCCGATCGCGCTGTCCGGTTTTTCGGATCGATGCGCAGTACTTCCTTGAACTGCAGGATTGCCTCGCCGTGCCGGCCCGCGTTCGCCAGAGCCTTGCCGTAGTTGAGACGGGCGACCGCAGAGTTCGGGCGGAGCCGCATGGTTTCGGAGAACTGCGAGAGCGCTTCCTCGTTGTGCCCCTGGCTGGCCAGCGCCAGCGCCAGGTTGCTGTGGGCCTCGGCGTATTCCGGGCTCAGCTGCAACGCCTCCCGGTAGTGTGTAATTGCATCTCCGACCTTCCCCTGGGCGGCGAGCGCCCACCCGAGGGCATTTTGGGCTTCCGCGTTGTCCGGCCTGAGGCGGACGGCCTCGGAAAACTGTGCGAAGGCTTCCGCGGCCTGGCCCTGGCTTCGCAGGGAAAGGCCCAGGTTGAAATGGGCCTCCGCAAAGTCAGGTTTGAGGCGTATGGCTTCCCTGAAGTGCTGTATGCCTTCGGCGGTCTTCCCTCCGCCGGACAGCGCGATGCCGAGAGAGTTATGAACCTCCGCGGAATCGGGGTTGAGGCGCAGCGCCTCAAGGAAATGAGGGATCGCCTCTTCGCTTTTTCCCAGCCGGGAAAGAGCAAGCCCCAGCTCCACATGGTCATCAGCCTTGCCGGGATTAAGGCGCACCGCCTCCGAGAGCGACGCGACGGCCTCGTCGAGCTTTCCCTGGTCCGAGAGCGCCAGCCATAGATTGCGGCGCGCTTCCGGAGAGGCCGGTTTGATCCGGACGGCTTCGGTAAAGTGGGCGACCGCTTCGTCCAGTCTCCCCTGTTGGCGCAGAACTTGCCCGAGGCCCATGTGCGCGCTGTAATTGTCCATGCCGAGGGTCAGTTCCACGGCGTGTTCCCACAGCGCGATGCCGTTCGCCCAGAAGCGAACCTGGGCGCGAGCCGCGATCGCACACAGGAGCACTACGACGCCGGCGGCAACCGGCAGCACGCGCCGTCCGCTCCGACCGGCAAGCAAGTCAGGCACGCCCCATGCAATCAGGATGAAAATCCCCACGAGCGGAATGTACGTGTAGCGGTCCGCCATCGACTGGATCCCGACCTGGATCAAGCCGATGACGGGGAACAGAGTCCCCAGGTACCAGAACCATCCGACGAGGAGATACGGTCGCTGTCCTGCCGAGCGGAAGACCGCAACCGAAATGCAGATCAGTGTCAGAGCCGCACCCGCAATCCAAAGCGCGGGAATGTCCTGTGGAAAGGGATACAGCACGGTGAGGTGCACGGGCCAGATCATTTTACCGAGGTAAACGACATACGACACGAGTGCGTTTGCCGCGCGCAGGGTGAACGGAATCTGATCAAGCGTGCTGACAGCGCCCGCCCGCTGCTGAACAAGAAACGTGACGACAGACGATACGGCACTGAGTGCAAACAGCGGAATCTTCTCGGGCACAAGTCGGGCGAGAGCGGAGAACCAATTCCGTGGCAACCCGTTGCCCGGCCGGTTCCGAGCGCCGGCTTCGGTCGTCACGCGCCGCAGCGGCCAAACGTCGAGCAGCAGGAGCAGCAGCGGGAGTGTGACGAGCATCGGCTTGGCCATCAGCCCGAGTGCGAAGCAGATCAACATTCGCAGGTAGCGGCCGGTGGCCGGCCGTCGCACGTATGCGGCGTAGGCCCAAAGGGTGAGCAGGAAGAAGAGCGTGCTGAGGACGTCCTTTCGTTCCGCCACCCAGGCCACCGACTCCACGTGAAGCGGATGGACGGCGAAGAGCGCGGCGACCCAGGCGCTCCGGCCCGGGGCGCGCGTCATGGTGACGAGAACCCAGAACAGCAGGAGTGTGTTGGCCAAGTGGAGAGCGAGGCTTACGATATGGTGCCCCGGGGCGCTGATCCCGAATACCTCCACATCAAGCATGTGCGACAGCCACGTTAGCGGGTGCCAGTTGCCTGTATGCCCGGTGCTGAAAGCCCAGACGACTGCGCTCCACGTCAGGCCGCCGGCCGCGCGGGGGTTCTCGCTCACAAATGAGGGATCGTCGATGGGTACGAAGTCGAAATGCCGGACAGGCGCGTAGACGGCGACCGTGATCGCAATCAGGGCTGCGGCGAACCACAGGACCTGCCTGAGTGAATATGGATGCGTTGCAGAGGGCGCTGAACCCACCTGAGTGTCTGCCTTTTTCTTGAGTGAGGCAGACCCTGCCGCGTGACCTCCCTTCTTCAGCCGCTTTGCCGATCGTGTACTGCTCATGCCTCACCGCGCTGGCGAATACTTTCTGCAACCCATGTACTTGGCAGTCGGCAGATTGCCGCCGAAGAATACCATCAGCACTGCCGCTTTATCACGCGATTTCACAGCCGGAAACGCGATGAGCCGCCCCGGCGGGTTTGAGGATGTCCAACGGCCAATTTGCTATGAGCCGAGGTTGGATTGGGCCCCACTGGGAGCGCGGGCGTCCCGCCCGCAAAATTCGCATGGATTTCATCCACATGTGACTTTTGCTGCAGACCACGTGAATGCCGCATGCGAGAAATCCCGGTTTCAGCCGGATCTTGCGGGCGGGACGCCCGCGCTCCCAGTGTTCGACACCCTTGAAGCCCGGATCGACTTTCAAATATCTGCTTGCTTACGCTTGCGGCTCTGTAGGGTGTGCCAGGTCCGAAAATTGATAAAAGGGAACAGATGGTTGGCGAAGTATACAACCGGTGAACGCCGGCTTCTCTGGTGGCGGCCGTACTTATCCGTGTCCGGAAAGGAAGAGCCCTATGATAAAATTGTGGTTCTGGAACAAAGTGGCGTCAAAAGATCGGTAGCTCGAGGGCCGGCGATGTCGAGATTTTTCTATGTGATAATTTGGATCGTGCTTGCTTGCAGCGCAGCCGCCACAAGCGCAAATGCACAAGTAGCTGCGAAATCACAGACGCAAGTTCCGGCGAAAGCCCAGGCCGCCGATCCCACCGCACCCGTCCGTCAAGCATTGACCCTGGCGGAGGGCGGACGCTGCACGGAGGCGCTCCCGGTTCTGAAGCGCAGCACGGCAGGCCTCGCAGACAAGCAGCTACGCTATTTTGCCGCCTTTGCCATCGTGCGCTGCGGCATGAGCGTGAACGATACCGCCGCGGTGCTGACCGCACTGGCGCTTTTGCAGCGCGATTTTCCCGACGACCCGGAAGTGCTCTACACAGCCGCCCGCATTTTCGCGCAGTTCTCCGATCGCGCGGCTCAGGAGCTGGCGCGGCGGTTCCCCAACTCGCCGCAGGTGGGAAGGATGAACGCGGAGGCGCTTGAATCGAAGCAGATGTGGAAGGAGGCGATTGAGGCCTACCGCAATATCCTGGCTCAGTATCCCAAGGTCCCGGGCATCCACTACCGCATTGCTACGATTCTGCTCGATACATCATCCACCGCGGAGGCGGCTGCGGAAGCGAAGAAGGAACTGGAGGTGGAGCTTCAAATCAATCCTGACAACGCATCGGCCGTTTTTGTGCTGGGTGAGGTAGCCCGCCGGGCCGGCTCTTGGGACGAAGCGATCCGGCTTTTCACGCGCGCCGCGCAATTGGATGCCGGGTTTATGGAGGCTTACTTCTCGCTCGGCGTGTCCCTCAACGCATCAGGCAAGTACGCAGATGCCATCGCGCCGCTGGAGCGCTATGCCAAGGGCGTGCCGGACGACCCGGCGGGACATTATCAGCTTGCCATTGCCTATTCCCGCACCGGTAACAAAGCGGCCGCGGATCGCGAACTACAGCTTCAACGGGAAGCACTCGCCAAAAAAAAGTTGGCGTGCGCCGACCCACGAACGCACCAGCGCCGTGGTGAACTCCGTAATGGAGGCGTCGATCTCAATGCCCCCCTGCTCTAGATCACGCCGCCGTTTCCTGAGCCGGCTCGGCCAGGCTGGGTTGCTTGCCGCATTGCCGCGCGGTATACGCGACATCTTATCTGCGCCGCAGGCGCCGCCGGTGTTCGAAGAGATTCCTCCCAACGTAAGCGGTATCCACTGGAGACACGTCGCAGGGCTTACTCCCGAAATGTACGTGCCCGAATCGCTCGGCGCCGGCTGCGCGTGGATCGACTATGACAACGACGGCTGGATGGACATCTACCTGGTCAACAGCGGCAAGTGTGACTTCTTTGATCCGCCCCAGCCGCTCCGCAACGCGCTCTATCACAACAACCGCGACGGCACGTTCACCGATGTAACCGAGCGCTCGGGCGCTTTCGGGACCGCCTACGGAATGGGCGTCGCGGTCGGGGATTATGACGGCGACGGATTCCCGGATATTTATGTCACTCAGTATCCGCGCAACATTCTGTACCACAACAACGGGGACGGCACGTTTACGGATGTGACGGAGAAAGCCGGCGTAGCCGCGCCGGGCTGGACGACCAGCGCCGTCTGGTTCGACTACGACAACGACGGCCGCCTCGACCTGTTTGTGTGTGAGTTTCTGGAATTCAGCAAGGCGAAAAACATCTATTGCGGCACGCCGCAGCTGCGCGCCTACTGCATGCCGACCGCGTATCCGGGATTACCATGCCGGCTGTTCCACAACAACGGCGACGGCACCTTTACCGACGTCACCCGCGAAGTGGGTCTCCTCAAAGAGGCCAAGGCCTGGGGGGTCGTGGCGGCCGACATCAACAACGACGGTTGGATGGATCTGTTCGTTTCCAACGACAAACTCCCCAACTACTTGTTTGCCAACCGCAAAGGGAAGTTCGAGGATATAGGTCCCCTCAGCGGTGTCGCCTACAACGGCATGGGCGTGGCTCGCTCCAGCATGTGTGTGGACGCTGCCGACATCGACCAGGACGGTTGGATCGACCTTCTTCAGACCACCGTGGATCACGAGATGTACTCGCTTTATCGGAATCTGAAGAACGAGGCTTTCGACGACCTTTCGATACCCAGCGGCATCGGTGCCGCCACCATGCGCTTGAGCGGCATGGGGAGCCGCCTCTTTGACTACGACAACGACGGCGATGTCGACCTGATTCTGTGCAACGCCCACGTGGACACGGTCGTGCAGCAGCGCATCCCCGATGTGAAATATAACGAGCCGATGCTGCTCTTCCGCAATTCCGGGGGGCGCTGGCAGAATGTCAGCGCCCGAAGCGGGCCGATCTTTGCCCGAGACCTGGGCGCGCGCGGACTGGCGCTCGGCGATTTCGATAACAATGGTTCCGTGGATCTGCTGATTTCGACCAACGACGGCCCGCCGATCCTGCTCCGGAACAATGCCGGCCGGCAGAACCATTGGCTCGGCGTGCGGCTCCGGGGCCGCAAGGCCAACCCGGATGCCATCGGAGCCAAGATTACTTGGCGGTCGGGTGATTTTCAGCGCCATACCTGGCTCGCCGGCCAGGGCGGCTTTCTCTCGGCGCACGACCCACGCGTCGTGCTCGGCCTGGGTCCGCGCACCAAGATCGACTGGATCGAGGTAAAATGGCCCCTGCCCTCAGACAAGGTCGAGAGGTTCGTCAATCCGCCGGTCGATCGCCATATCACCATCGTCGAAGGAGAAGGCAAATGGGTATAGCTAAGTTGTGCTCCGAAAGAACCCTGGGCCCGCGCGCGTCTCGCGCGCACGTGCACATGATCCCATGGGGCTGGCGCGCGAGACGCGCGCGGGCCCAGGTGGTATTACTCACCGCCGTGGTATGGTTCTTCCTGGCAGGCGCCGCCGTTCCGACCTACGCCCAACGCGGCGGCCAGGCCACAGCTGCTGCAGAAGCCGAGCTGCAAAAGGGAATCGCACTTACGCGCAGCGGAAAGTTCGGTGAAGCGATCCCGCACTTCCTGGCCGCACAAGGGCAGGTCAAGAGCGTAGCCGCGCTCAACTTCAACCTGGCGCTCTGCTACGTCGGTACTGGCCAATACGAGCCGGCCATTGCGCTGCTCAACGAGCTGCGAGCCAACGGGGGCAGCAACGCCAATGTCGAGAACCTGCTGGCCCAGTCGCTGATCGGCAACCGGCAGCCGGAGGAAGCTTACGCCGCTTTTGAACGGGCGGCCCGCCTGACGCCGAATGACGAGAAGCTCTATCTCTACATCATCGAAGCGTGCATGAACCACGGCTACAACGACACGGGCCTCAAGGTTGCCGAGGCAGGCCTGAAACGCTTGCCGCGCTCGGGATCCCTCGTCTTTGAGCACGGTATCCTGCTTGCTCAGATGGACTTTGTCGAAGACGGCATGAAAGAACTCGAAAAGGTGCCCAAACTGGCGCCGGGGACGGACGTCGCGTACATCGCGGCGGCGCAGAAGAGCATCTTCGAGAGCAACGTGGATGAAGCCGTGCGCATTGCACGCGAGGGCATTAACAAAGGGAAACAGCACTTTATGCTGCTGGCCCTCTTTGGGGAAGCGGTGATCCTCTCCGGCGCCGAACCCCGCAGTGAGGATTTCGCGGATGCCCGCGCCGCCCTGGAGCAGTCCATCGTATTGAGCCCCACCTATGTCAGTGCGCGCATGTCTCTCGGCAAGCTGTATCTGATGGAAGGCCGCCTGGACGATGCCATCGTGCACCTGAATGTAGCCCGGAAGCTGGATCCGAAAAACTCCGCCGTTTATTCCAATCTTGCGGCAGCATACCGCCGGCGCGGCGACACAGCGCGCGCGGAAGAGATGCTTGCTGCCCTGGATAAGCTGAACAAAGAAGAAATAGAGAGAATCCGAAACGCGCCAGGCGACCGCAAGGCCGGCTATATGGCGAATCCTGTCACAAAAAAGAAATAGCAAGAATCCGAACTTCTTTCATAGATCTGGACCTGGACCTCGACTTGGACTTCGACCCCGACCCCGACGGATCTTCCCCCGCCATGGCGGGGGAAGATCCGTGGGAACCTATTGGTTGAGTGGATCTTATAAGGCCAGGTTTGACGAACGTCTCCTGCCTACATCTCCGGCAGCGCCACCCCGAGTGCGGTAAGAATTTCCTTCTGCCGCACATCCGGTCTTGGCAGACG
>Ga0315277_10002358_pt1 | contig 26427 bp, 20 predicted proteins | sample YL17G05_15_MG_FD_203695 | JGI IMG/M metagenome (GOLD analysis project Ga0315277, IMG submission 203695) | Sediment microbial communities from Yellowstone Lake, YNP, Wyoming, USA - YL17G05_15 | ecosystem: Environmental > Aquatic > Freshwater > Lake > Sediment | place: USA: Wyoming | collected... | reverse complement strand
TTGGATTTGTCCAGCCCGAAATGGCTTTTGGGGTCAGATTTTTCGAGGATGACTGCTCGTCCCGCTATCATCCCCGCACGCTTGCCGAAAGGACACGGTCTTTCGTAACGATGATGAAGCCCGCCGACTTCTGAAAACTGGACCACGCGCCCGCGCTCCGGCGGTTGGACAGCACGCGGATCCGGAGCATCCTTTGCCAATGTCAAATGGGTCCTGGTTCCATGGTAATAGCGCAAAAAGCCGCGGATAATGCGTCGGAGATGAACTTCACCGAGAACGACAACATGGTCGAGGCATTCCCGTCGTAGAGTCCCGATCACCCGCTCCACATAGGGTGATTGCCAGGGACTGTGCCGTGCGATGACGACTTGCCGGATGTCCAGAGCGTTCAACTGTTCCTGGAAAGCTCGCCCATAGATTCTATCGCGATCGCGAATCAGGTAGCGTGGAGAGTTTCGATCGTAGAAGACCTGAACCAGCTGGTTGGCGGTCCAGGCGGCCGTAGGGTGTTCGGTTACATTAAAGTGCAGTATCTTGCGGCCGTCATGCGCGAGGACAATAAGGACAAATAAGACCCGGAAGGTGGCTGTCGGGACGGTGAAGAAATCGATGGAAGCAAGTTCTCCGATGTGGTTGCTGAGGAAGGTTTTCCAGGTTTGTGAGGCAGGCTTTTTTCTCTTGGGCAGCCAGCGGGAGACCGTGCGCTCGGAAATATCGATTCCGAGCTTCAAGAGTTCGCCCTGCACCCTCGGTGCGCCCCAGAGCGGATTAGAACAAGCCATCCTGGGGATGAGCAGTCTCATCTCATTGTCCTTACCTGGGCGGCCCTGGCGATTCCGCCGCGATAGCCGAGTCCAGTAGGAGGCAAAACGCCTTCGATGCCATCGAAGAACGGTGTCAGGCTTCACGATGAGCAGAGTATCTTTCCAATACCGCCAGGATCGCGAGAGAACCGACCGGAAGAGGCGATCCGACCAGCGGAATTTTGGGCGCCGGTGCCGTCGATTCAAGATGGCGAGTTGCTGGCGGAGGGCAAGGTTCTCCAAGGCGAGATCGGAACGTAACCTGAAGGAATTTCGGATAAGAGAGATCAGCCGCAAAATGGACATAATCATGGTCGCAGAGTGTCAGCCATTGAATCGTGTAAAGTCAATCTTTTCAACGCGGACGTCGTTTTGCCGAACCACACCTTCCCGCTGTATGCGTTAAATGCTTGAATTTGCTGCCTTACCGAGTTATGGCGATACACAACGGAGTTTTCGCGGAGCACGAGTTGAGGTGTCTTTCACCGGAACTTTCGTAGATCAGGCCGCAATTGGATTCCCAGCTGCTGCCGTACGGACATTTCTCCAACTCGTGCCCATGGTAGATTTGCCACTGGACCCATTCGGGAGGAATGTTTTCCGTGTGAAACGGGTGCACTCTGTCCAGCCAGTCCCTGGCCTTTTCTTTTGATCCGTTTTCATGCAGGGCGCACAGGAGAAGATGGCACGAGATGCCATGGAACCCGATCCCGTGTTCTCTCATCACAGAGTACATCCGATGAATGCCGTCGATCGTCGCCTTGACCTTGTCGTCCCATTGCAGGCCGCCGATTTCATCAAATCCCAGGTTGGATCCGTGCGCGGGCCGAAGCCGGATGCCATAGTGCTCAGGCCGGTTGCGGATATCGGAGTCGCGCTGCAGGAAAAAGGGATTGATGCGTATGCTGTCGATATAAGGATGGCATTGTTCGATGAACCGGCAGTTTTCTTCGATATCCTCCTGATTCTCGTGGGGGCACCCGGTCATCAGACTGACCTGCACCCAGACGCCGGCGCGATGGGCCAGCTCAAAACAACGCGCGGCCTGTGCCGGCGTGAATTTCTTGCGGAACATCCTGAGCATTTTTTCGCTGGCGCTCTCCATGCCGAAACGCAGAATTCTGCATCCGGATTGCGCCAGGCAATCGACCAGTTCCGGATCAGCCAGATCAGGGACAGCATAGGCGTGCCATGCCAGGCCCGGCGTCGACGATGCCAAAGCCCGGCACAACTCCAGGGCCCTCTTCTCATCGAAGTTGATGCCGTTGGTGGTCATGCTGAACAGGCGGGAATCCTGCTCGCCGGCGAGTTCTTCGATTTCCGCAACAATCTTGGCTATGGGGCTCTTTTCGTATTTCCTGTGAAACCGCGTGCAAAAGCTGCAGCGCTGCGGGCAGCCGAGATCGAGCAGGTATTGCAGGATCAGGTGTTCCGAACCGGTTTTGTACATCGCTTTCACCGCCCGGCGGTAAGATCCGGCCAGGGGGCTGCTGAGTTGCGGTTTCGGAAGCAAGGCAGGGCCGCAATCCCTGCTGCAGAGGATGGCGATCTGTTCCGCCTGCGGCCGGAGATCGCCCGAAAGGATCGCGCGGCATGCTGCAGCCAGCGCAGCCGTGTCAAAGCCCGTGAACAACATGTCGAAAATCCCCAGACGTGCAATCCAGGGGGCATTTTGAGTCACATAGCACCCGCCGGCCAGAACCGGCAGGCCCTGCGCGCGAAAATAGGATGCCAGGATCGATGCGGAGACAAACTGCCGCTCGCCGATTATGGAAAAAACCACCCCTTTCACCCCGGTCAGGTCCATCAAGGCGAGAAGGCCTTCGATACAGGAGGTGTAATCCTCGTGCAGGCCGCGGCGATTCCCGGAATCTTCCAGGAGATCCGAAAGGCGGCCGGCCGCAGGCATGTCGTCCAGGGGTATCCTTCTATTCGGAAAATCCCGGTTGACCTCATGGGCCAGGATCTCGAGATCCACCTGCCGGCAGGGTATCCCTTCCGCCTGCAGGAAGGATGCAAGCATTGCGATTCCCAGCGGCTGGGCCGGATACAATGTAATCCAGCTGGGTGGATACAGAATCAGGATCATAGGCCCTCATGACTGACTTTAGGGGCAAATTGGCAGAACCGTCAAGCTAACTTTGGACCGGGGGCACGGTGAGGGCAAAGTCGCGCCGGATATCACCTCAAAGCTCCTGCGGCGGGCGCGCCGTTCATTGAAAACAGAAACTTCAGGGGATACATGTCTCAATGAGCCAAGGGTGAATACAACGATCGCATTTTCACCACGGAGGCACAGAGACCACAGAGAAAGACACGCGCACCTCACGCCCGGGGGCCAACGCTTCGCGTTGCGCGATTCTCGTCCGGGGCGGCGGCAAAGCCGTGCCAGGCGCTTGCTGCGGCGAGCCTATCGCCGGCTTTGCCGCCGCTCCCGGACGAGAATCGCAGGCCGCAGGCGCCCCCGGGCGTGCCGCAGTCTCTCTGTGATCTCTGTGCCTCTGTGGTTTGCTTTTGGCTTCCGCTGCACTGCAGTTCGGTCTGGAAAGCCATGCCATGATTTATATTGCCATGGATGCCTGCCTGAAAGTCCAGCCTTCCTGGAGGAAGTTTCCGGGGAGGCTCGAAGGACTCAAGGAATCTCGAAGGAAATCGGGATTATCACTTCCCGCCTTGGAGATTCCTTGAGTCCTTCGAGCCTTTGAGGTTTTCTTTCACAGCCACTCGGGACTTTACCGTGACCCTTGGGAAGGGGCCTGCATGATTACCCCGCAGCTCTTGCCGGCCAAGTTTCCGGATCACACCGGCCGGGAATTCGTGTATCTTGGGACCAGCCGGCTATTCCTATATTTTCCAGGAGCGGGAGTGCAGCCATGGCGGAAGTGCAAACCGACAAGACCTATGCATTTACCGACGACGATGGCGCCTATGTTCTCGATATCCTTAATTCCCGCACTTTCCGGACGGATTCCGGGCTCGAGGACATGGCAGCTGCAGAACTTCCGGCGGCCCCCCCGGCCGCAGACTACAAGCCCCTGGATTACATGCGCGCACAGTTGTGTGTTACTCACGCATGTAATTTGAATTGCCTCTACTGCAAGCTGGATGGCGACGGTGCGGGGCCGCGTGTCAGCAACATGGATCCTGCCACGGCCAGGAAGGCCGTGCATGCCATCTTGTCCTATAAGCCGCCTGATGTCCGCAAGATCACGGTGAGCCTGACTTCCAATGGTGAGACGCTGATCAACTATGACCTGGTGGAAGAGCTCATCTCCTACTGCGACCAGATCGGCGTCAAGGAGAACTGCAGTTTTTCGTTCAATTTCGCGACCAACGGGACCCTGCTGTCCAAGCCGTTGCTGGAGCGCATTCTCCGGCATGACAATCTGGCAATCTTTTTCAGCCTGGACGGGAGCGAGGCTGAACAGGACCGCCTGAGGCCATACGCGAATAGCGGCGCCTCTTACCGCGATGTCTTGTCCGCCGTCGATCTGTACGCGCGGCAGACGGAGGGACATGCCTCAAGACAGCCGGCGTCGAGCACGGTGATCACCACTCACAACCTGGACATCCCGGCCATTTTCAGGCACCTGATCGAGCTCGGCTTCAGAAACATCCTCACGCGCCCGGTCCGGGGCCCCGCGGAATGGGAATTTGCTTTGAACTCCGGCACCCTGGAGAAATACAAGGATGCTTACACGCGCTTCTATCATTTCCTGAATCAAACCATCGACGGCGGACACACTCTCTACGTCGATTCGATGACGCCCGCCTACGACTTTTTCGCCAAGCCGGTCTACATGCTGATGCTGCACGAAAGAAGGCTCTACGGCTGCCCTCACTCCCCTCCTGCCGGGACCGGGTTTACTCTCAAGAACTTTTCGCTCACCTATGACGCGGACGGCACGATCCTTTGCCCCTGCCGGGATGTCATAGGAATCGAGCGGTTCAGGGTTGGATCGTTGGCCGGGGGCATAGAGAATGCGGGCGTTTCCGGCATTGCCGGCTGGAATTGCGAAAGCAAGCCGGAATGCGCCCGGTGCTGGACACGATACCTTTGCGGCGGCGGCTGCTATCTGCAGTCGTTTTACGCCCACGAGGACATCACCAGGCCCGACGCGGTGGTTTGTGAACTGACAAGGCATGTTGCCAGGCTGGCCATGAAATTCGTGGCCCACCTGGAAGAAGCGCATGGCGATCTTCATGCCAGTTTAAAGGAACGCGCCATGTCGCGCCTTCCCTGGCACTCCATTTACGGGCGCTGATCGGCTAATGGTGTCAGGTCTCCAGAATCCAATATTTCAAAAATGGATTCTGGAGACCTGACACCTGCATGCGGACAGGCCCCTAGATGGATCTCAACTCGCCGCCCTTGCAGAGCGTCCAATATTCGCAATTCTCCGCCGAGCAAGCCCTGCTCGCAGGATCTGCGTAATGATAAATGCCGCACTGCGTCGCTTTGGAGACCGGCGGCAGAAATTCCTGTGTCAACCAATCCATGGCCTTCTGGCTTACGGTGCGGCGCTGCCACCGGATGTGCGGAGTCGGCCGTCTGATCAGAAAATGATAGTGGAACTCGATGGGCTGCCCCAGCAGCAATGCATAGAAAAGCGGTTGCAGATCGGATTGAATCCGATCTTCGTCCCAAGGCTCCTGCAAAACTTTCCAGTCGATGGCGATGCCGCTGCTGTCCATGGCGTCGATGCGCCCGCTGAGTTCCATGCCGCCGTCCATGGCTTTGTGCAGCTCCCGATCAAGGAAAATGGGATCGAGGCCGGTTTTTTCAATCCAGCGGAAATATGCGCGCAGGAGCGTGATCCCCTCATCCCGCAGATCCATTGGTTCGTTGCCGGAGGCAAGCCCCCGGGCCGATGATACCCGGCGCAGAAAGACCTGGCTGCGAAAGGCCTCGGCAAAGGAGGCTTCGCAATCCCGTGCGGTCGCACGCTGGCCGTCAATCCGGCTCTGAAAAAACGAAGCAAGCGCCACATGGACCGTGCCGTTCAGGAACAGAGAGTGGGTCATGGGCACGGGGCGTTTCTGCAGGTATATGTACTCATATTTTTTGGCGCATTCGAGAAAGATTCGGGTTGCTGGATAACTCAGGGTCCTGGTCATTTTGCCACCCCAGCTGCTGAGAGGTTGAATGTAAATCCACCGCGCCCTGCGGAACACATGCCCTGCATCACAGCAGCACGGCGGGTGATGTCAGCAATATGGTCGTATTTTCCCGGCCCACGTCAAGAAAAAAATTGCCTTCTCCGCGGTAGGACCGGGGAAATTGGCTGCCAGTCTGCCTGATCCTCACCTCATCTCCGTGCTCGGGGATGAAATTTTCAAAAAAAGGACAAAAACATGTTGACGTCAGGCGACGTGAATGGATACAAGAATCAGGTAAGACAGACATCCGGTTCATCAGCGAGAATGCCGGAACACTGCAAATTGGATCTCCTCCTTCAATAAAGGAGCATGATCATGAGCCTCTTTGACAAGGCCCCCAATTCCGGAAAGCTCCGTTTGGAACTGAAGGAAATAGAGCGCGAACAAAGACAAAAGCAGCGTCAGCTGCAAGTCTTGGCCCAAACCAAGCAGCAGTGGATACGGCAGGCGGTTGCGGCGAAACAGGCGGGGAAGCAGGAACTCGTGCTGGACATCTTCCGCAAGCTGCGGCAACTCGAGATCGATTACGGCTATATAACCGCCGACCTGCGCCGGCTTTCCCTGACCAAGACCGCGGCAAATTCCATTCGGATCAAGCTGGAGTCATTGGAACGCAGCCGGGATCGCAAAGGCCTGAAAGCCCTTGAGAGGCGCCTCAAAAACAGCGGGCTGCAGAAAGCCATTGATACGGCCGTGGTCGCTGACAGCACATTCGACGACATGCTTCATGAGATCCTTGGAGAAGAGGAACTAGCAGTTGCCGGGACCAGGGCAAAAGAGGATGCGGGCTTCGCGGAATTCGATCATGCAATCGGCGAAATGGCGGAGGCGGAACCACTCGCGACCAGCACGAGGCAAGCAGCGTCAGAAAGTCCGAACCTTGCCGGCGTGTCAGGCAGTGTCCGGCGCGAGCGCATTTCCGGAACGGGCGCGGCAGCCGTGTCGGGCAGGGTCAGGCGCCTGAGTGTGGCGGGAGCCCGCATCATCGCGGTGTCCGGCAGTACCCGCCGGCTAGGCATTTCCGGAGCAGGCCTCGCTGCGGTGTCCGGCAGCATAAGGCGGCGGCGCATATCCAGAGCCACTGTGGCCGCCGTGTCAGGCAGTATCCGGCGGCTTCGAATTTCCGGAGCCCGGGCCAGTGCCATATCAGGCAGCGTCCGGCGGCTCGGCATCTCCGGAGCGGGCCTCGCCTCCGTGTCGGGCAGCACACAGCGCTGGCATCCGTCCAGACTCGCCGTGTCCGGTAAGATCTCCTATGAAGGCATCTCGGGACGGGTGTTCGCCTCAGGCGCTGCCTATGCCCGGCGCGGTCCCGCCCGGCTGGGATTGTCCGGCAAGGTCTCAATTCATGACGAGTCCGACCGGGGGTATGCGTCGAGACCAACCGGGGCAGTCCCCGATCGCTCAAAAATCAAGGCGGTTTTTGAAGATGCCCGGCCAATGCCGCGCCTGTTCCTGGATGGCCGCTGCGGTTCGGCCGGCCGGGTGGTAATCATCGAGGGATATGGGAAAGCAAGCATGCGCAAGGGGGTACCCGACGACCGGATGAGCGCCATTCGGATGGCGGATTCAACACTGGTACGCCTGGATGACGCCGTGATGTACGTCAAGGGGAAACCGGTTCCAATCCGGGGCGCCGGAATTTGCGTTCGGGAAGGGGAGTTGTCCTTTCTGATGGAGGAAAGCAACGCCGGCTGGTTCGTGCGGGAGATCAACAGTCTGCTTGATGCCGCAATCTCAGGCGCCGGGCCTGCCGTTGGAGAATTGCTGTGGACGGATAGCACCGGCGAGCACACCAACGTCCGAAGGAACAAAAACGTCAATTGGCAAACTCTCGTGGTCGATCGTGATCCTGGTTCGCTTCGCATGCTCGCACCCGGGGACGGCGCTGCCGACAATCTGCCCGAAGGCGATTCGCGTTTCTGCCGCATAGTTTTGCGGCCGCGCGCCATGGGAGACAAACTCATGGTGCATACCATCGATAGCGGCAAACAGTGAGGTCGCCCGGTTTGGCTCCAAAACTGCCGACGGTCACAGCATGAAAAAGACCAAGCGGGCCGACAAAAAGAGCTTCTCGTTTGCCTTGTGGAACCGGGGCCACCTCGGCGACTGTATCATCACGCTGAACTACCTGTGCCGGTGCTGCAAACGCGACTCGAGTGCTGCACCCATCCTCTATTGCCGCTATTGCCGCACAGCTCAATATTTTCATGAGCTTCGTTTGCTTGCAGATGCCTGTGCATCTCGAATTGACTTTCGCGAGTGGCCCGATCTCCATCGTGGCCCTCGCGGCGCGATAGATTCATGGCTGGGCGCCGGCGACTTTTTGTTTCGTCATCGTTCCGACGGCGATTACCCGCTGATTTACCGGGATCTGTTTGAGAAGATCAGCAAAGCGCTGGGCCTTCAGTCCCCTATCGAGACTCCTCGGGACAATCTGTTTGAAATCCCTCGGCCTCCATCCGTCAGGTATGAATTCGACTGGCTGGTTCTGAATGCCGTTCCGTACAGCCGGCAATGGGCATACAACGAAGCGGACTTTGATTACCTGGTTTCTCGCCTGCTTGCCCAGGGAGACCGCATCGTAACTACGCATCGCCTGCGGCATTTCCCACACATCCCAGCGACCTGGGACATCCGGCTGCCCTTGCGGATGCTTGCCGACCTGGCCTGTTCATGCAAGCGAATCATCGGCATCAATACTGCGCCCATGCATGTCGTAATCAACACCGCTTCGTTCGATACTCTGTGTGACGTGTATTCGATGGACAACCGTCACTACTTCGCCTATGACGCCCGCTTTCACAAGTGCTTCAGCATTTATGAGCTGGTTTCATTGCTGCTGCGCCACGGGCACCTGCGCCCGGCGGAGGAACGAAAGTTCGCGGGAAGATCCCGAAGCGCGCAAGCGGCCGGTGAGCAGGAGGGTTTGGCCAAACACCAGGCGCACACAGGCAAAGACCGGATTTTCTGGTGTCACATCGACGACCCGCGCAATCTCGGGGATCAGGTGGCATGCCCGATCGACTATGCGGATCTTCCCGGCGAGCGGGTAGACCTCACCCAACCGGTCGGCAGCCTGGAGGCGTCCGCGATTATTTTTGGCGGCGGCGGATTGCTCCATGGCGACCGGTTGACCGGCAAGATCGGCAAGATCGCGCTGGCCGGGAGAAGGCAGAATCCAAAGTTGCGCTTGATTGCGTGGGGGCTGGGTGCAAACCAGCATGGCCAAGAAACCGCGAAATACCCGGATTTCCTGAAGACCTTTGACCTGGTCGGAATCCGTGATCATGGAAATCCGTGGAATTATGTCCCCTGCCCGAGTTGCCTGCATCCGGTTTTTGACCATCCACCCGGGGATCCGATTCACGATTTCGTCATCTATGAACACTTCCAGGTTCCGATTGCCGGATTGCCCGCGGCTCCGGTACGGACCAACAACGCGGATCGGCGCGAATTCTCCGACGTCATCACCTTTCTGGCACAAGGCGATTGCATCGTCACCAATTCGTTCCACGGCGCATACTGGGGGCTGTTGCTGGGCAGAAAGGTAATCATCTTCAAACCTTTTTCGAACCGCTTTCTTGGATTTGCGCGCGGGATTGAGTACTGTGACGAATCGGATTGGCAGGCAAAAATGCGCCGCTGTGCGCGACATCCGGATTACCTTGCCGAGTGCCGGATGATCAACCGGCAGTTCATGTGCAGAGTGCGAAACCTGTTGGAGGACATGCTGGTGGGCGACTGAGGATCTGCGACGCAAACGAATTATCGGCAGCAAGCTATGGCCCGAATTTCTCTCCGGTCCCTCATGCGCCCGCGGCGCACTCTGTGCTACTAACCCGATGATTCTTTGCGAAACGGAAAGGATTTTTAAAGCACAGAGCACACCGAGCGCACAGAAAACACAGAGAAGATCGGCTTAATATTTCTGGGAGCAAAAGGAGGAGACGGCCTACGATTTCATTTGCTTTCTCTCCGGAAACTTCCCTGTATGAGTGCCGCCGTTTTTGAACCACAGAGACACAGAGAACCAGAGGTGGCAACACGCGCTTACGCCCGGGGGCCAACGCTTCGCGTTGCGCCATTCTCGTCCGGGAGCAGCGGAAAAGCCGGAGGATGCCCGCTGAATTCCAGATATGGCTCACGGTTTTTCCGCTGCTCCCGGACGAGAATGGCGGCCGTAGGCGCCCCCGGGCGGGGCTTGGCATTCCTGTGTATCTCTGTATCTCTGTGCCTCTGTGGTTCATTATTATTATCAGTTTCTGATTTCAATGAACGACGACGAAGCCGTCGCAGGGGCTCTGTACCACTAACGTTTTTATTCTTTGAATTTCGCAAGGATCTTCACGCTGCAACCATTCCAAGTTTGTCAAGTGAAAGGTCTTGCGGCTGAAGAATAGCCGGGAGGTTCTGACGCCCCCTTTGGTTGCGGCCGCAGGCCGCGCTAGGAAGCATGAAAAAGAGATATATCTTCGAAGGTCTTCGAGCACTTGGAGTCCTGGAGGTTGAGCGGGCTCGGTAACCTCAAAGGCGCAAAGGCCTCAAAGAATCTCCAAGAAGTATTCGTAAAATGGATTCCTGCGGCGGCAGATCCAGGCAGGCGCGTATGCTGAATTCCTCGAAACCGGTCATCCGCTGGATCAAGGGTGACGGACTCGACGACCCTGTCACCCGTGCTGCCATCGGGCAGGCTACCCGACTGTTCGGCGATCGCGTCCAATATTGCCTGACGGCGAATGGAATCTCTCCCGAACGGGCGCGCCAGGTCCTCGACTGGGCGGCCAGGCCGGTTGAACTGAGAATGCAGTCGCCCGATGACAATCCCCATTTGGCGGCTGCGCTGCAGCATGCCGGATGCGCACCGCCACCTGTCAAGCCTGTTGGATTGAAGCGCGACACACGTGGTGCAGAACAGAGCTGTCGGCGGACACGGACCGGAATGGTGGAGTTGCATAACGAATTCCTGAACAGCCGGCGTGTCGAACCGATCCGGATGAGGTTGTTCCACCGATTGCAGACCTTCCTTTCTTGCCAGTTCTACTGTCTCCTGTCTCCCCTCTCCTGTCTCCTGTCTTTATGCAATCCATTGCGGCAGGCGGCGCGGCCTTCGAGGCGCGTCCGCTCCAGGGCGGCGGCATTGGACTGGCTCTTGGCGCGGACGGGATGATACAGGTGGTACTGAATGGCCCGGTGCCGGATCCAGCTGAACCTGGCCCCGGCCAGGCGCAGGCGATATTCGAGTTCCGTGTCTTCTCCGGAATATCCGGTGAAATCCTCGTTGAAACCGTTGACTTCCTCGAGCAGCGATTTCTCGAGGGAAAAATTGCAGCCCAGCAGCGCCGGTTCTTTATGGTTGACCCAGCGGTGAAGGGCGCGGTTGCGCAGCAACAGCCCTTCATCCCAATGACTGCCGGGACTGAACAGCGCCAGGAGAACCCGGAACGGCGTATGGCGCTCCAGTCTGCCGGCATGGACGTCCGGCGGAATGAGTGATGCGGAGAGCTTCCGAGGAAGGTTCACCCTTCTGCCGCAGAGCACGGTGCGCGGTTCGATGTGCGCGCAATGCGCCTGAACGAACTCGCGATGCGGGATGCAATCGGCATCGGCAAAAATCAAGTGCGCGGTGGCGGCGGCGCGCACGGCCTCGTTCAGTATCTTGGTTTTGCGGTAACCCTCGTCCGGTTGGCGGATGTAGCGCACGGGAAAGGGCGCCGAACGGGAAAAGACCTCGATCAGGTTGCACACCTCGGGTCCCGAACCGTCGTCGGCGATGATGAGTTCGAAGGAACACGAGGATTGCCGGCAATAGCCGGCCAGAACGAGTTCCAGCGCGCGCACAGCGTTGTACACCGGAACAATGACGGACGCCCGCATATCCATGGATGCAATGCACGACCTTCCGGTCCGACAGGCGCGACCGGAATGTCCCAGGTTTCAGCCGGATTTCTATTGCCGGCCGGATTTCGTGCCCGCGCGCCGTGTTTTCGACGGGGCGAAATGGCGGCAATAGAAAGCGCCCAGCAACAGCAGCAGCCCGCCCCACCAGATCGCGGGCCGCAGATGAGCCTCCGCAACCTGCTGCTCGGGCGGAACAAAAATCTCATAAATGCCGGTTCCGCAGATCAGAATTCCATAGATCAGCAGAAGAATCCCGATGAAAAACCAGATGGAAATGAAGCTTGTCCGATCGCTCATGATGCCCCTACCAGAAGATGACTTGGAGAACGACAAACATGCCCGCTATGACCGTTGCCCAGAAAATAGGGCGCTTGTACAGCGGCAGGTGGGCTGAAGATGGGAATTGGGTCAAGCCGTACACGAGGCCTTCCATTTCCTTGTCGGGCTTGGGCTTGGTGAGCCAGCTGACCACCACGGTCACCACGATGCACACGATCCAGGACCAGAGCGCGCGGTACATGTTCTCGGCCATGTCCTTCGCATTGCTGGAAAGCGCGATGACGTTGATTGCTCCGGGGTCGACTTTGACCCATGCCCACATGCCGATCGAGGATGCCGTTCCGGCGAGCAGCCCCCAGAAACCGCCAGCCGGAGTCGCCCGGCGCCACAGCATTCCCAGCAGAACGGTGCCGAACAGCGGCGCGATGAAAAAGCTGAACAGCGCCTGGACGTAGTCCATGATGCTCTTGAACTCCATGACCAGGTAGGCGGTGCCGATGCTGACCAACACGCCGAGGATCGTGCACCAGCGGCCCACGGCAACAAAGTGGGCATCACTCTTGTCTTTTTTCACCATTGGGCGGTAGATGTCGTAGGTCCAGACCGTGGCAAAGGCACTTACGTTGCCTGCCATTCCCGACATGAAACCGGCGATCAGCGCCGTGATGCCGAGACCGAGCAGCCCGGGGCCGAGATAATTCGCCATCATGAGGGGCAAGACTTCATTGTAGCTGTGTCCTCCAGTGGCAATTGCCTGCGCTTCCGGAACCAGCTTCATCGGCAGCACCGCAAGCCCGAGAAGCCCGGGCAGGATGACGATGAAGGGGACCATCATCTTGAAAGCCGAACCGATGATCGGAGCGAGTTGGGCGGAACGCATGTCTTTCGCCGACAGCACACGCTGTACGACCAGGAAATCCGTGGTCCAGTAGCCAAACGAGATTACCCAGCCGAGACCGAAGACAATCCCGGTCCAGTGAATGCCCATCGGATTGTCCGTGAAAGAACCCATCGTGCTCCACAAGTGCGTGTAATCCGCGCGCCCGAGGTTTTCCTGAATGCGATGCACCAAACCGCTCCAGCCGCCCGCCTGAATCAAGCCGAGGATCGGAATCAGCAGAGCGCCTGCCCAGATCAGGATGAACTGCAGCACTTCGTTCAGGATGGCGGAAAGCAACCCGCCGAGGGCCACATAGATCGCCACGGTCAGAGAGGAAACCCAGATGCTGAAATTAATGTCCCAGCCGAGCACCACTTTCATGACCAGCGCCATCGAGTACATGTTGATGCCGCTCATCAGCACCGTCATGAATCCGAAGGAGATCGCCGACAGAGCACGCGAGGATTCACCGAAGCGCAGCTTCAGATATCCGGGCACCGAGTGAGTCTTGGAAATATAGTAGAAGGGCATCATGACAATGCCCAGGAAGAGCATCGCGGGAATTGCCCCGATCCAGTACCAGTGGGTGGCAAGAATGCCGTACTGATAGGACGCCGCCGCCCAGCCCATCAGCTCGAGCGAACCCAGATTGGCCGAGAGGAAACTCAGGCCCGCAATCCACGCGGTCATCTCGCGCCCGGCCATGAAAAAGCCCTCACCGGTGCGTGCATATTTCTTCAAGTAAAATCCGATCGCGAGAACAAAGCCGAAATAGAGAATGATGATCAACAGGTCGACCGTGCTGAGGGACAGAAGCCTGGCCGGCTTGGCGGCGCCGGCGGCAACATCCTGAAGCGCGCCGACCGCCAGGAAAGGGTACTGGAACAGAGATTGAAGCATGCGCCTCCTTCACGAAACTATGGATTCAGGTGTACCCGCGCATTTTACACAGAATAAGATAAAGCCGTTAGCATTTGATTATAAAGATTCACAATTAATGCCGGGGGGGCCGCGGGTGTCCCGCCCAATGCCGCATGATTTTTGGAGTGCGGCGCCCTGGCCTGCTCCTCATACGAACTTTTGGCCGCCAGATAACACAAGCGATGAGTACAAAAAACGAAGCGAGCGGATGGAGTACATCCAATCGCCGCGACACTTCGCCGTCATCAAGACGGGATCGGCTCGTTCTGGAGTGCGGCGACTGGTCGCCGCTTTGCGGAGCCCGATGCTGCCGCATACCGGCGGCTTGCCGCCGGGATTCGCCGCCACACCCTTGCTGCCGTCGAGGGTGCTCCGCGGACCGTGCAGCAGGGCGGCAAGCCGCCCAGTTTGGCGGTTGACCGAGGCTGAGCAAGCGGTGACCAGTCGCCGCACTCCAGAACGGGCCGCCGCCACCTGGGTGTTGTTCGCCGCGATGGAAATTCGTATAAGGAGCAGGCCCCGGCGCCGCTCTGTCGCTCCAAGTGCTGCCGCAATAGGGCGGCTTGCCGCCCGGGATGTCGATGAGGATGATTTTGGTGGCGCAGGCTTCCAGCCTGCGAAAGAATGTATCAACTCCACTCGCAGGGTGGAAGCCTGCGCCACAAGCGCTGACTCCGCCGGTTTGGTGCAGAAACCATGTGGCATTGGGCGGCCGTGCACGGATTGCCCGCCGGCATGATATCCTGATTTTTACGCGCGGGACGCCCGTGCCACCGGGATTAGATTTCTATGTGCTCATCCGATTCCATGAACAACGACTCCGCAGGCAAAGGATCCGCTCCGGAAGGCGGCACGGATGCGCGGCCCTCCCGGCAGGAGGATGCCCTGATACCAGCCGCCAGGGGGGGCCTGCGCTCACGATGCCGTCGCACCGCGCATTTTCTGCGCGGCAACGAAAACTTGCTCTGGTGGCTGCACAGCGCCTACGCCCTGCTGTTCGGACTGGGCGTGATGTGGCTGGGCGCCCGCAACTTCAATTACATCCGCATAGCTGTGCTCTACATCGCTTTCATCTGGTTGACCAGCCTGTTCCTGCCGGTGCTGGTGAACCGCGCATGGATTGCGCCCAAATGGCGCGAACGGATCCGCCTGATCACCAATTACTTCAATAGGAACTTCTATCAGCAGCTGCTCTTTTTTCTATTGCCGGTCTATTACTCGAGCACGACGTTCGGATCGCGCAACACGTTCTTTCTCGTTCTGCTGGCCGCATCGGCGGTGGTGTCCACTCTGGACATTGTTTACGACCGCTATCTTTCGACCCGGTGGCATCTGACCGCGCTCTTTTTCATGTTCAACGTGTTCGCAGCGATCAACGTCATGCTTCCGGTCCTGTGGTCGATCAGCAACCGCTGGGCGCTCTGGGTCAGCGCCATTCTGGCCTTCTGCGGTTTCGCCAGCATGGTGTACCGGCTATCCGGATTGTATGGCCGTGCGGCGAAGGCGCAGCTTGCCGGCGCAGCCTGCTTCCTGTTCGCGATTGTCGGATTTTTTCCGCCTTGGATTCCACCGGCGCCGCTCACCATCGTCAGCGCCGAATTCGGCACTGCCGTCCGGGCTCTGCGTGTGGTCGGCCCTTTGGACAAGCTCCCCCCCGGTCCATGCAGAATAGCCCTGATTACCGCCATCAAGGCTCCGCTGGGCCTGCGGGAGAGCGTCCGGCATCGATGGGCGCTTGACGGCGACACTCTCTTCGTGTCCCGGCCAATGTCGGTCACGGGCGGCCGCAAGCAAGGATACCTCCTCTGGACTCAGATCTTCCTCAGAAAGGACCAGGCCGGCCGCGTTCTGACCGTCGACATCGAAACGGAAGGCGGGCAATTGATCGGCCGGGCGAGGCTCAAGGGCTAAGCCGGAAGGCAGAAGCCAGGAGCCGGAAGCCAGAATGCCCCCATACAGGATCTGATCGCTTGCCGCCGTGAGTTCGAGGCAAAAATCCCTGCTCATTGTTTCTGGTTCCTTTCTTCCGGCTTCTGGCTTCCGGCTTCTGGCTTCCTGCGAAGCATTGTTTTGCCTACCAATCGGTTCGGGCTCGGATATAATCCCGTCCTTGCGGAGGGAAGCCAATGAAATCGGAAATCGCGGCTGCGGGAACGCCCCCGCCTGAGCTGGCGCGGCGCCTGGGGCTGTTTGACGCCGTCATGATCGTGATGGGAGGCATCGTCGGCTCGGGCATCTTCATCAATCCGTTTGTGGTCGCGCAGCAGGTGAGCAGCCCGGCCTTGATTCTGGGTGTCTGGATTCTGGGCGGCTTGATTGCGTTGGCGGGCGCATTTGTGTATGCGGAGCTTTCGGCGCGGCGGCCATTGCAATCTCGGGCAAATACGAACAGATCTTGAACTATGTGGTGTCGGTCGATTTCATATTCTTCGGCCTGAGCGCGACCTGCATTTTTGCTCTGCGCCGCCAAGACGCAAAACAGCAGGGAGCCGCGCCGGTCTTCAAGGTTCCGGGCCACCCGGTCACGACTCTGCTGTTTGTCGCGGCCAGCTGGCTGGTGGTCATAAACACGATCTATCGCTACCCGGCTAATACGCTCAGCGGCATTGCAATCATGTTCGCGGGAGTGCCCGCGTACTTTTTCTGGAGACGGAGGAATCAAGGATGGATGCGCCCCAGAGGGTAATGGACTCCAAGTATATCGAGTGGGCGAAGGTGCGCTCTCATGCGAAATTCAATTTGGCAAGCAGCGGCATCGTGTCCTACGGATTGAGAGAGCTTGGCGTGACCCTTGACGACATCGAGTTGAGCGGCCCCAGCTTCTATGGCTATGAGCCCCTGCAACATGCGCTCGCCGCCAAAGCGGGAGTTCCGGTGGAATGCGTGGTTGCCGCCGTAGGGACGTCTCTGGCCAATCACCTCGCCATGGCTGCCCTTGTCCAGCCTGGAGATGAAGTCCTGATTGAGCAGCCCGCCTACGAACCGCTCGTGTCCCTTGCCTCCTACCTGGGGGCCCGCATCCGGCGCTTTCCGCGCCGCTTTGAATGCGGATTCTCCCTGGATCCGGCCGAGATCGAGCGCCAGGCCGGTCCCGACACCCGGTTGATCGTGATTACCAATTTGCACAATCCTTCGAGCGTCCTGACTCCCGACGCAGTGCTCCGACAGGTCGGCGACCTTGCCCGCAGCCTGGGAGCGCGCGTGCTCGTGGATGAAGTTTACCTCGAGGCGGTCTGCGTGCAATCGCCGCGGCTGCCGTCCCGCTCCGCGTTTCATCTCGGCAACGAATTCGTCGTGACCGGCAGCCTGACCAAAGCCTACGGATTGAGCGGCCTGCGCTGCGGCTGGATCCTCGCCGAGCCTGCGCTGGCGCACAGGATCTGGCGCCTGCATGATATTTTTGAAGTCATCCCATCGCATTCCTCCGAGAGGCTGAGCGTGATCGCCCTCAAGCGCCTGGTGCAGGTTGCCGTGCGGGCACGCGCCTTGGTGGAGGCAAACCGACCGCTGGTAAACCGTTTCCTGGATGAGCGCGACGATCTGGAATGCGTCCGCCCGGATTACGGCACGGTGGTTTTCCCACGCCTCACAAGCGGCAAGGTGGATCAGCTGTGCGCGCTGCTGCGCGAGAAGTTTGAAACCACGGTCGTTCCGGGCAGTTTTTTCGACATGCCGGACCATTTCCGCCTGGGCCTTGGCGGCGACACCGACATGCTCGCCGCCGGCCTCGCCCGCCTGGGCCAGGCGCTGGATCACTTGCGATAGAGTGAGCGATGCGTCAAACTCATCCCTGCAAGCTGCGCAGTCCGGCCACCCCGGCGATGCCAACTATGATCGCCAGGAGAATAACCGCAATTACAAGAATGATCACGATCAGCGTCAAAATGCCGGCGAAGGTCCAAAAGGACTTCTGATTTTTCAGCGCATATTCCATTCCGTTCACCAGGTCACCGGCAAGAGCCTTTTGAATGCCGTCGGCATACCGGAACAAAAACAGCGCAGGAGCGATATATATGGCCGCCACGATCACATAAACAAAGCCGATCAGCATCGCGGGTATGCCTCCCAAAGCCGAGCTGCCGGCTCTTTGGAGCATCCCGGCTCCCAGCACAAAAAACAGCGCGAGCAGGAAGATGAGGCCGGAGTTCACAAATCCAAGAATCGACAGAAAACGCACCCAGGGTTTCGTTTTCCTGAGCGCATCAATCATGGAGGGTGTAATCGTCTGCTGCACCGGAGGTTGTTCTGCCATAGGTATTGGGTTGTTGAATGAGCTCATATCGTCTCCTCGGAACATTCATAAACACATGGACGCTGCAAGTCGCTACTCTGCCACCCGTCAAAAGCAAATCAGGATTAGCGGCAGTGTACCACCACCGTGGCCGGACCGTAACACTTTAATTGCCGTACCCGCCTGACCGATGGTATTCCTGCAGGCTCCGCACTGTGAGCGGTTCGCGTTGCAGCGCCTGGATCGCGCTGGCGGCGGCGCGCGCCCCCGAGAGCGTCGTAATGCACGGAACCAGATACTGGATGGAGGTCCTGCGTATGGCCTTTTCGTCGAAACGGGACTGTTCGCCGAGCGGAGTGTTGATGACCAGATCCACTTCGCGCTTCATGATCGCATCCACGATGCTGGGAGTGCCCTCGCCGGCCTTGTAGACGAAGCCGACGTCGAGCCCGCGGGAAACCAGAAATTGCCGCGTGCCGGCGGTCGCCAGCAGCCGGAATCCAAGCGCCGCAAACTCGCGTGCGATCGGCAGCAGCGTCTCCTTGTCGTTGTTGTTCACGCTCAAAAAAACCATGCCGCGGCGCGGCAGCGGCGTACCGGCCGAGATCTGGGCTTTTGCGAATGCGACGCCGAAACTGGAGGCCACCCCCATGACCTCACCGGTGGACTTCATCTCCGGCCCCAGGAGCGTATCCACGCCGAGAAACTTGTTGAACGGAAATACCGGCGACTTCACAAAACACTGCTCGACCTGCAGTTCATCCGGCAAGCCGAGATCTTTCAGTTTCTCACCCACCATCAGGCGGGCGGCGATTTTGGCCAGCGGCACGCCGGTGGATTTGCTGACATAGGGGACAGTCCTGGAAGCGCGCGGGTTGACCTCAAGCACGTAGACCACGCGGTTTTTCACGGCGAACTGGATGTTCATCAGGCCGACCACGCCCAGAGCCGGCCCCAGGCGGCGCGTGTAATCCTTCATGCGCGCGAGCAGGTCGGCTTCAATCATGATCGGCGGCAGGACACAGGTGCTGTCGCCGCTGTGAATCCCGGCCTCTTCGACGTGCTCCATGACTCCCGCGATCATGACCCGTTCGCCGTCGCACAAAGCATCGACATCGTACTCGAAGGCATCCTCGAGGAATTCATCGATCAGGACCGGGTGCTCGGGGGAGGCCTGCACCGCGGTGGCCACATAGCGTGCCAGGGACTCTTGGTCATACACAATCTGCATCGCGCGCCCGCCGAGAACATACGAGGGGCGGACCAGAACCGGGTATCCGATCCCGGCCGCCACTTTCGCGGCTTCACCGCCGGACCGCGCGCTGCCGTTGCGCGGCTGCGGGATGTTCATCTGTTTCAGGAAACCGCCGAAACGCTGGCGGTCCTCCGCCAGGTCGATGCTTTCGGGGGAGGTCCCCAGAATCGGCACTCCGGCCGCATGGAGCCTGAGCGCGAGGTTCAAAGGCGTCTGGCCGCCGTACTGCACGATGATCCCGTCCGGCTTCTCGACGTGCATGATCTCCATGACATCCTCGAAGGTGAGCGGTTCGAAATAAAGCCGGTCGGAAGTGTCATAATCGGTCGACACCGTCTCGGGATTGCAGTTGATCATGATGGTTTCATAGCCGCACTCCCGGAGCGCGAAGGAAGCATGACAGCAGCAGTAGTCGAATTCGATTCCCTGCCCGATCCGGTTGGGCCCACTGCCGAGCACCACCACCTTTTTGCGGGCGGTCGGGGCGGCCTCACATTCGTCTTCATACGTCGAATAGAGATAGGGAGTAAACGACTCGAATTCGGCAGCGCAGGTATCGACGCGCTTGAAGACCGGCCGGAGCCCCAGTGCAAGCCGGCGCGACCGGACCTGGCCGGACGTGACCGGCCCGTCGCCGCCGGGCTCAAGCAGGCCAGCAATCATCTGATCCGAAAAGCCCGCCCGCTTGCTTTCCCTGAATAAGTCCGCCGCCAGGGTATCGAGGGAACATCCCTGCACCCGCCGCTGCAGGTCCACAATCTCTTTGAGCTGGTTCAGAAACCAGGGATCGATCCGGGTGATGCCGTGCAGATCGGCAATCGCGTGGCCCTGCGCGAGCGCATATAAGAGATAGTCCAGCCGCTCGGGAGCGGGTATCAGCAGGTGGTGGTGCAGCTTTTCAGGATCGAGCTTCTGCTGGGCCCTGCCTCTTTCAAGCGAGCGCACGCCTTTGAGCAGCGCCTCCTTGAAGGTGCGGCCGATCGCCATGACTTCGCCCACCGACTTCATCTGGGTCCCGAGCGTCGGATCCACGCCGGCGAATTTTTCAAAATTCCATTTGGGAATCTTGACGACGACATAGTCGATGCTCGGCTCGAAGCAGGCGGGCGTTTTGCGGGTAATGTCGTTGGGGATCTCGTCGAGTGTGTAGCCGATCGCCAGCTTCGCGGCGATCTTCGCAATCGGGAAGCCGGTTGCCTTCGACGCCAGCGCCGAACTGCGCGAGACCCGGGGATTCATCTCGATCACGATCAGGGCGCCGCTCTGGGGATTGACGGCAAACTGGATATTGGATCCGCCCGTCTCCACCCCGACCTTGCGCATGATGCGGATCGCGGCATTGCGCATGCGCTGGTACTCCTTGTCCGTCAGCGTCTGCGCCGGCGCGACCGTGATCGAATCCCCGGTATGGATGCCCATCGGGTCGAAGTTCTCGATCGAGCAGATGATCACGACGTTGTCGTTGAGGTCCCTCATCACCTCGAGTTCGTACTCTTTCCATCCGATCAGCGATTGCTCCACCAGGACCTCGTGAACCGGCGAGACGTCGAGCCCGCGGCTCACGATCCGGTCGAGATCCTCCCAGGTCGCCGCGGTGCCGCCGCCAAATCCGCCCAGGGTGAAACTCGGGCGGATGATCACCGGCAAACCGATGAGCGAGACGAAATCACGCGCCTCATCGAGGCTGCAGACCACGCGCGACAACGCCGACTGCAGGCCGATTTCCGCCATCGCGTTTTTGAACAGCTGGCGATCCTCGGCGACCTCGACTGCGTGTTGTTTGGCGCCGATCATCTCGACGCCGAATTGTTGCAGAACTCCGGCTTTGGCCAGCGCAACGGAAGCGTTCAGCGCGGTCTGGCCACCCACGGTCGGCAACAGGGCATCCGGGCGTTCCCGCTCGATAATGGCCGCGATCGACTCGCAGGTGAGCGGCTCTATGTAGGTCCGGTCAGCCAGATCCGGATCGGTCATGATGGTCGCCGGATTCGAATTCACCAGCACCACCTGGAAGCCTTCGGCGCGCAGGGCCTTGCACGCCTGGGTGCCGGAATAGTCGAATTCACAGGCCTGCCCGATCACGATCGGGCCGGAACCGATGATCAGGATCTTGTGGATGTCGGTCCGCCTGGGCATAGCTTACCTGCAAAACTCCGCCATAAGCCGCTTGAACTCAGTGAAGAGATAATGGGAATCATGCGGCCCCGGCGAGGCTTCCGGATGGTATTGCACCGAGAAGGCCGGCGCTTGCAGATGGCGGATCCCCTCGAGCGTCTGATCGTTGAGGTTGATGTGGGTTGCTTCGACGCGCTTCGGATTGAGTGAGTCGACATCGACCGCGAATCCATGATTCTGCGCCGTGATCTCCACCCGGCCGGTCCGGAGGTTCTTCACCGGCTGATTGGCGCCGCGATGGCCGAACTTGAGTTTGTAGGTCTTCCCACCTAAGGCCAGCCCCATGATCTGGTGCCCAAGGCAGATCCCGAACAGGGGCACTTTTCCCATCAGCCGACGCACGTTGTCAACGGCATAGGAAAGCGGCGCGGGATCGCCGGGGCCGTTGGAAAGGAACACCCCGTCCGGATGCATCGCGAGAATCTCATCGGCGCCGGTGCGCGCAGGCACGATCCGGACACTGCATCCGGACCGGGCCAGGTTGGCGAGAATCGTTCTCTTGATGCCAAAATCGCAGGCAACCACCTTGAACCGGCCCCCCTTCAATCCGGGCAGGTCAGGCCACGAATAGGGCGCCGCGCAGCTGACGGCAGAGGCAAGGTCGTGGCCGATCATGCTCGGGGCCCGGCGCGCCCGCTCCGCCAGCTGCCCGCCGTCCAGATCCACCGAGCTGATGATGCCGCGCATCGCACCTCGCGTCCGCAGATGACGGACCAGGGCGCGCGTGTCCACCTCTGAAATCGAAACGATGGCGTGCAGCTTCAGGTACTCCTCAATCGATTCCAGCGCCCGCCAGTTGGAGGTGAAAGCGCTGAATTCGCGCGCCACAAATCCCTGGACAAAGGGCTTGCCCGATTCCTCATCCTCCCGATTGATCCCGTAGTTCCCGATGTGAGGATACGTCATTGCGACGATCTGGCCTGCATAGGAGGGATCGGTCAGGATTTCCTGGTACCCGGAAAGAGAAGTGTTGAAGACGACTTCTCCGCAAGTTTCACCGGCGGCGCCGAAACTCCGCCCGCGGAATGTCCGCCCATCTTCGAGTGCCAGTATCGCTTCCATGGCAAACCAAGACCGCTGGCACGCAGGCAGCAGGTTCTCCACGAACCGGCTTCCGGGCGCGCTTTGATTGGTCTTCCCCCCTTATAGGGACTGCCGGCCTGGGAGCGCGGGCGTCCCGCCCGCAAATTCTTTGGCCCTGCTGCCTTCCGCCCCGCATGCGGGCGGGGCACGCGCTACTCCACCAGACCGAAACGTGACACAGGCCAGTAACGGAATATCGCCTTGCCGTAGATCAGGTCCCTCGGCACACAGCCCCAGTTGCGGCTGTCATTGCTGGAATTCCGGTGATCGCCGAGAACAAAGTACTGCCCGGACGGAACCACCGTCTTTCCATAGGACTCGTGGTCGCGGAATTCAGGCGGGAGGTAAGGCTCCTTCACCTCATTGCCATTCACGAAAACCACCCCGTTCCGGATTTCGATGACATCGCCCGGGACGCCGGCAACCCGTTTGATGAACGACTTGCTGGTGTCGCGCGGATACCAGAACACAATGACATCGCCGCGCTGAATGTCTTCGAACCGGTAAATGAACCGGTTCACGAAGATCCTCTCCTGATCGACGAGGCGCGGCTGCATGCTGGTCCCTTCCACCTTGACCGGTTGCACCACGAACACCACGATGAAGATCGCGACCGCCACAGCAAACAGGATATCCCGGAACCATGACCGCAGCCCTGCAAGCAGAGAGGAACCAGGCGCGGGAGCGGACTCCCTGCCGGCAGAATCAGGAATTTCCGGCTGAGATTCGAGTGGTGGTTCCATCCAATTCATCAATAGTAGCCTGGGCAACCATGGAAGGTAACAAAGCCGCCCATAAACTTCAACAGCTTTGTGCCGGGTGCCGGCGCTGCCGAACATGCTGGATCAAAACAAAAACGCCACGGATTCCACGGATTTCACGGATTGGCTGGGGCAGGGCGCCCCAGTGCAAACCTGTCATCCGCTTGGCTTTTTGAATCCGTGGAATCCCTGGCGTTTTTAATTTTTGGCCCAATTCCTGCGGTGCGATTCGAAAAGGCTCCGCCGTTCCCACGGCTTCTTATCCTCGGCATTCCTTGAGCCGGGCGCGCAAGTGGGTCCCGGCCGCCGGCCAAAAGAGTGGTTTCGGCAACTATAATTGGCCCCTTTCCGGAAGTTTATTTTGGCCCCATCTAAGTTATTGATAAAAAGAATCATCTCGTTTCTTTTATGCTTTTTTGCTTGTTACCTTTTTTCGCAAGCACCGCGCCGAGGGTGGAAAACCCCGGCTTGCCCCCAGATTGCCGGGAAAATGGCCTCATAGGATGGCCGCTATTGAACGATCTGGCTGCCAGGCATACCTAGACATCCCCCATTTGTCGGCTGCTTCATGGATTTCTGCGCCCACGCTTTTGCGAGCTGCGCGACCTTTCTTTCGAGATACTCTCTATAGCCTGCCGGAAATGGCCGCTCTTGGATTTCGGCAATCACCGCTGCAAAGTAAGCCAGAGTTGTGATCGGCTGGGATTGGCCGCTATTGAGCCACGAAACAAATTTCCTAACCGCCCCCATCAGCATGGCATCCTGCACGGTTTCCAATGAGACTCCGCGCCGTTGGAGTGCCCGAGCGAAGTGCGCATCTTGGACGCTGAAGTTTCCTACTGTGCAGCCAAAGTGAGTAAAGCGGATTTTGATTGCCTCCACATAAGAATCATCAACTTGGGTTTGCTTGTCATTGGCCGGCATCGTCCGGCAGTAAGGCCAATAATCGTTGCTGATTTCGAAGCTCGTCCGGCCATACTGGTTTTTTGCTGATGAAACCGAGCACACCTGCTTCACCTGGAGTTCCTCGATGTATTTCCCCACGATGCGCCGCGATTTGCCGGTCGCCTTCGCCAGTTCGGCCTGCGATGCTTCGAGGCGGCCGGTCCGGCGGTCCGCTTCCAGACAGAGATGAGCAAACAACTTGAATGCTCCATCTGAGAGCGTCTGCAGCGCACGACGAAAGGAAGTACCGGCGGCAAACCATCCGGTAGGTTCCTTCAAGCGCAGGCTGAGCACATTCGGGCAGGGTTGGCTACTCATGGTTTCCCTCCCTCCCCGCCGTCCGGGTTTTTCTCTTGCGGTTTTCCATCGTGCGCCGGAACCGGTACGACTCTTTGCCGGTGTCAATGATGTGCGCTCGGTCTGTTACGCGGTCCACCATGGCTTTGCACAATCGTGCATTGGCAAATACCTGGGTCCATTCGGAAAACCCAAGGTTCGTTGTGATAATCAGCGCCGCGCGTTCGGCGCGCTCCGACACAACCTGGTAGAGGAACTCAGCCCCGATATCCGCAAGAGGTACGTAGCCAACTTCATCAATGGCGATCAGTTCGTAACGAAACCATCGAGCCAGAAGGCGGCCGACGCGATTGTCCTGCCTGGCTTCGACAAACTCGTTGACCAGTGCGGTTGCTGTAGTAAATCGGACTCGTCTTTTTTGCCGGCAAGCTGCAATACACAAGGCGGTTGCCAGATGCGTCTTGCCGGTCCCGCAATCGCCGATCAGAACCACCGGCTCTGCACGATCGATATAGCCGCCTTCGGCGAGCTCACGGATTTGAGCCGCGGGGATGGTGGGAGCCTGGGAGAACTCGAACTCCTCCAAGGTCTTGATCTTCGGGAAATATGCATCGTGGATGCGTCGTTCTATCGTCCGCCTTTCCCGCTCTTCCAGTTCAGCGGTCAGCAGGGCTTCGAGATATTCCGGATGGCTCTCGCTATTCTTGATCGCCTCGGCAGCCAGCCGCATGAACTGTGAAGCAACCGTGGGCAGGTGCAATGTCTTGCAGTGCTGGCGAATCATGCTTTCCACAAGGGGCGCCGTCTGCTCAGTCATGCATCACCTCCTGACAATTCAAGAGTTGATCGTAATCGGTCATGACTGGTAACGGCTGTTCGTAACAGCTCAGAGTGCCGACATCAATGAGCTCCCCAGGGACGCGGTCCAGTTGGTCAGCCGTCATGAGATACCGGACTGTGGAGACATCACAGCTGCCCATCTCGAGCGCGGATTCCACCGCCTGGCGCAGCTTTTCTTGTCCGTACGTTTTTCCGAGTTGCAGAAGCTCAATCATCCGACGCGTTCCATTCTGCTTACCGTTACGGATCATTAACCGGCCCCAGATAAGGTCATAGCTGGCGGGCCAGCGGCCCTTCTGCCGCCACTGCTCCAGCGGTTTGCTCCCGGCCAGGGCGCCAGGTTTACGTTCCAGCGGTTCCAGGTAGTGCTCCAAATCGAGAATCTCCTGAAGTCTGCTATAGCAACGTTCATGACGAGCAAGGCATTGTCCTTCGTGCCAGATCTCCACATAACTTGCGTAGACCTTGGCCTGGACTTCCAGGCCTACCCTGACGGGGGCAGAGTAGAAGTTGGTGCGGACTTTAGCCCGTCCCATGCCATCGATCTTCGGGAAACTGACTTCAGCAAGATCGAATCCTTCTTCGGCGAAGGGAAGAAGATGCTCTTTCTCTGCAAGTACTGCCTGCCCGACTGTCAGTTCCCGGCCGGCAATTTTGCGCTGCTCATCCTCGTAGCACGCAGCCAGCAGCTGCTCGTTCAGCTCCTCCAGGTCCTTGGCCTGGGGAACCGGCACCCAATGATTACGGCGGAAGTATCCGACTTCCCCTTCGACGCCCCCTTTTTCGTGGCCTTCACCGGGAGTGCAGAAAACGGATTCAAACTTCCAATGTGACCGAAATGCGATGAACCGTGCCGTCTCTTCGCGGCGGTGTCCTTGCAGAATCCTTTTCACCGC
>Ga0315277_10002357_pt1 | contig 26431 bp, 22 predicted proteins | sample YL17G05_15_MG_FD_203695 | JGI IMG/M metagenome (GOLD analysis project Ga0315277, IMG submission 203695) | Sediment microbial communities from Yellowstone Lake, YNP, Wyoming, USA - YL17G05_15 | ecosystem: Environmental > Aquatic > Freshwater > Lake > Sediment | place: USA: Wyoming | collected... | reverse complement strand
TCTAAGGAGAAAACTGGCGCAAATTGAGTCAAAATTGATGGTTGCCAAAAAGACCTTGGCGAAAATTGCTTTTAAAGATAAGGGGATAGAGATTGATACAAAAAAGCTTCAGGGAGAAATTGGATTTGTTTTTGGTTTTAAAGATGAAGTTCTGCCGGCGAAAACGGTTTATGATTTCGCAAAAAACAGCAAGAATTTAACAATAATCGGGGGTTTATTCCAGAACAAACTTATTGGGTCTGAAGAAATGAATACCTTGGCCCAGCTTCCAAGCAAGGAAGAATTATTGGGAAGAATGGTCAGAAGCATTGCCAATCCTGTTTCAGGACTATTGAACGTCCTTCAGGGAAATATAAAGGGATTAATTTACGTATTAAGCGCAATCAAAAAATAATCAATAAAAACAGGCGGCAAAATCAATATGTTGTCTGTGAAATAAAATGGCAGAAGAAGAAAAAGTTGAGGTCCCAAAAAAATTTGAGGAACTCGTCAAGAAAATTGAAGAAATGTCGGTGCTTGAATTAGCTGAACTGGTAAAAGTTCTTGAAAAAAAATTCGGTGTTTCGGCTGCACCCCAAATGATGGCGGCTCCGGCGGGAGCGGCAGCTTCGGGAGCTCCGATGGAGGAGGAAAAATCGTCCTATAATGTTGTTTTAACCGCAGTAGGCGATAAAAAAATTGAAGTAATTAAGGCTGTAAGGGATGCGACAGAAAAGGGATTGAAGGAAGCCAAGGATTTGGTTGATGCGATAGCCAATGGCTCGCAGGTTGTAAAAGAAAATGCTAAAAAGGAGGTGGCTGAAGATTTGAAAAAGAAATTCGAAGCAGCAGGGGCAAAGGTAGAACTAAAATAATATCAGATAGAAAGAGGCGCGCATGTGCGCGCCTCTTTTGTTTGACACTTTGGCGACAATCCCAAATGGACTTCGGTTGAGCCCTTCGGTGGTGAGTCTTTCGACCCTGAGCTCAAGACCGAAGGGCCGCTCAGGGCGGTCGAACCGATCAGTCGAAATCATTGGCATCGGTGTTACCGAAGATTGACATAATTCTTAAATAATGTATACTCTAAAGGTTGTGGCTTTTTAATAAAAAAATATAGAAAGGATGAAGGCGGGATGACAGAGGCGTCAGTAGTTTTTCCGGAAACGGGCCAGAGAGTCAGAGCTATCAGGAGATCGGAAATCAATCGCCTGAATCAGAAACTCGTCATTCAACCCGGAAATGAAGGAACCGTTGAAGGAGTTGAAAAATGCGATTGCGGAGGGGCATTTGTTTTTATTCGTTTTGATAAAGACAAGAACCCCCAAGGCAACAGATCAGGTTTTTGGCTTAACCAAGATCCTTCGCAATGGCCCATTGAAGTTATAGGCGGAATATAAGAAAAAGAAGAAAGTTGGTTTCTAAATGACCAACATGCGCCGGTTGAGGATTACAACTGGCGCTTTTTATTTTTTTTTGATAAGTAAACAGTAGAACGTTAAAAGGTTATATCGAGCGCTATATTGGAGGTTACAGCCATGCCGGAATCGGTTTTGGAATCATTGGAAGCCGGAAAAAGAGTGGAAGCTCTTCAATACTTGAAATGGGATAGGGGAATTAGCATTGCTCCCGGAGATCAGGGTACGATTATGGATTTTATTCCGGAAAGCATTATAGTGAAATGGGATAAATATCCAAACGAAAAGCTGGCGGTGTATTTGCCGAAAAATATCAATTCGTGGCCTATTAGGGTTTTAGAATAGGAGGTTGGAATGCAAAATCCGTTGCCGAAAGTAGGGCAAAGAGTGGAGGCCATTAAGATAATTATGTCTGCTAATAAGCTTGCCGTTTACCCGGGCGATCAGGGGACAACTGTCGGAATGGGTGAATTTATAGAAGTGGCAATTGGGGTAAAATGGGATAAGCATCCAAACTGTGTGCTTAATGTGTGGGCAGATAATTGGCAGGAAATTTTAAAGATCGTTAATTAGTTATGATAGTTATGCGCCGGTTGTGGATTACAACTGGCGCTTTTTATTTTTTTTTGATAAGTAAACAGTAGAACGTTAAAAGGTTATATCGAGCGTTATATTGGAGGTTGGAATGAAAAATCCGTTGCCGAAAGCAGGGCAGAGATTCGAAGCGACAGAAGTAAAAACTTTTGATGTCGATCGTCTTTTACACACTTGTTTAATTGTATCTCCGGGCGATACGGGATCCGTAGTGTCTGTTCTTCAGCTTGCCGCAGGCAGGGAAACCGAAGTCGGCATAAAATGGGATAAATATCCAAACAGAATCGTAACAATGTGGCTTGACGAACTGGAACAAATCGCCAAGGTCGCATAAGAAAACATCGCTGGTTGAATTATCAATCAGCGTTTTTTATAGGTCGGCGGGGCTAGGACAAAAAAACCATTGACAAGGTTTTTGCATTTGCTAATATCAAAGCCAGACAAACCACCAATCCAAAGATTAAGGAGGGAGCTTAAAAAACGAATAGAGAGATTACACAAACTATTTGAGAAGAAAGGGGGTGGCTTTTTTGTTCCGCCGAAGAGAAATTTTCTCTGGGCGCCTGGTTAGATAGTTTTTCCTCCCTAACCCGGGAGCCCGGAGAAAGTTTCTCTTGATAGTTTATAAAAAATAAATGATAAAAATTAATTCATTATAAAACAATAAAGGATATTTACAACTTAATTATAATAAAATGTCTAAATCTAAAAAAAATATCATTATAAAAAAAGCAAAAAAACTAATCTCTTTTCTGGTTATTTATTGTGTGGCCCTGCAGGGAATCCAGATTAACGCAACCGCACCGGTTGAGGATCCGGAAAAGATGTGTTCAACAGACGCGGATATTGTTTTTGTTATGGACGTTTCCGGCAGCATGGCGCAAGGTGCAAATCCATCCAGATGCGAGTGGACAGAATTGGATAAATATGGAGCTTCTAATACTTGGTTTCTAAGGATTAAATATAATGTAAACAGTGAATGGTGCCTGAATTCAAGGGACAGTTATGATGACTCGTATCCATATTTTACTTACAAGGAACCGACTTATATAGAAGGCACTCTAAGTAAAATTTCGGCGGCAAAAGAAGCTGCAAAAGGTTTGGTTGATAATTTAAAGACAGACGACCAGTCTGCTTTGGTTTCATTCAGCACCGTGGCCACTATTAATAAACCGCTTTCAAATGACCATCAAAATACAAAGACAGCGATTGATGCATTGGTTACCGGCGGTGCAACAAATATAGGAGGGGGTATCTTGGCAGGGAAAGAAGAATTAAGCTCCGAAAGATCAAATCCAAAGGCGAACAAAATTATTATTTTATTGAGTGACGGAAAAGCGAACAAGCCGAACGGAAGCGGATATGGTGAAAACCCGAACGATGTTCAATATGCGAAAGATATGGCTAAGGAAGCGGGGGATTTAGGTTATAAGGTTTTCACAATCGGCTTGGGAAGCGAGTCCGAAATAAACAGCGGAATGCTGAACAGTATGGCAGTTTCTACCAATGCGGAATATTATCATTCTCCAACAGTTGAGGATCTGGCGGAAATTTATCAGTCAATCGGACAGAAGTTGTGCCAATATGGATCAATATCCGGTTGCAAATACAATGATTCAAATAATGATGGTGATATAGCAGGGGAGCAGGCCTTAGCCGGCTGGGATTTTGATTTATCAGGAAGCGCTGCTTTCACAAGAACAACCGACGAAACGGGCTGCTTTACTTTTGCAGGTTTATTGCCCGGGCAATATACGGTTTCTGAAGGAGAAAACGCAATGAAGCCGCCTTTTGAACAAACCCATCCAAGCAACAAAATATATACTATTAACTTGACAGAAGGAGAGAATGTTACGGAAATTGATTTTGGAAATTATATTCCGCCAACTCCTACACCATCTCCAAGCCCTTCACCTTCACCCTCACCAAGCCCGTCGCCTAGCCCTGAGCCATCACCTAGTCCGTCTCCATCACCTACGCCCGAGCCAAGTCCATCCCCGACACCAACCCCAAAATCTAGTTTTGTTTCGGGTTGCAAGTGGAATGATATAAATAATAACGGGCAATGGGAGCCGACTGAAACGGAGCTTTTGGCTGATTGGGAAATAAATCTAAGCGGACCAATTAATGCAAGTCAAAATACGGACGCCAATGGTTGTTATAAGTTTTCCGATTTATTACCCGGAATTTATATCTTGACCGAAACGCTTAAAACAGGATGGATTCAAACCTATCCTTCTGAAGGATTTCATACTTTCAGTGTTACTGAATTAAACAAATATTTTCAGGAATATCATTTTGGAAATTATCAATTGCCATCACCTACACCTACCCCATCTCCTGAACCTAGTCCAACGCCAGAACCGTCGCCAACACCCTCGCCAAGCCCAGAACCTTCACCGAGTCCTTCTCCTACCCCAGAGCCGAGCCCTTCTCCCTCACCATCTCCTAGCCCAGAACCTTCCCCAAGTCCATCTCCTGAACCTAGTCCATCACCATCGCCTACTCCTGAACCGTCACCTACGCCAGAACCCTCTCCGTCTCCAAGTCCTTCCCCATCACCCTCACCCGAACCATCGCCTAGTCCGTCTCCTACACCGGAACCATCGCCGTCTCCCAGTCCTTCACCAGAGCCAAGCCCATCACCTAGCCCTGAACCATCGCCAACTCCCTCTCCGACCCCAAGCCCAAGCCCATCTCCCAGTCCGTCTCCATCACCCGAGCCATCTCCTTCGCCTTCACAAAGCCCATCTCCAGAACCAAGCCCATCACCTAGTCCTAGCCCCGAACCTTCACCCAGTCCGTCTCCGTCACTTTCACCAAGTCCATCACCGAGTCCGAGCCCTAGTCCTTCACCAAATATCAGCGGATATCACGGCTCTCCACTTGGCCTGATTATTTATGATGAAAGAAATAACGAAACAAGCCTGACTTCTGATTCTATTGTTGTTACCTGGTCTACGACATTTGCTTCAACCAGCAGAGTAATTTTTGACACAATTACAAACCCTGATTTAATCGGCACCAGTCCGAATTATGGCTATTCTTTTTCAACAATACTTGATCCGACCATGGTTATCCTGCACAGAGTAACTATTTTCGGACTTCAGCCAAACACGACTTATTATTGGAGAGCAATTTCAAGCGCATCCCCTGAAGTATTCGGAAAAGAATTAACATTCACGACAAATACAAGCAATCAGGGAGGCGGAACTTCTTCAACTCCAACACCTACTCCAACACCTACGCCTACTCCAACTCCAACGCCGTCTCCATCTGTAAGTCCATCTCCATCATCCTCGCCAGAGCCAAGCCCTTCACCTAGTCCCTCCTTCGCTGAAGCTACGGAGGGCGAGCCTGAACCTTCACCATCTCCTTCACCTTCGGGATTGCCAAACACAGGTACTCAGGGTTCAAGCACTACGAACACAGAAACATTATTAGAAGAGGGGCAGGAATTTGAATTTGATGTTCTTCCTACACCGGAACCTGAAACCGGATTTAACTTCGGATCTTTGCTTGGTTCTATCGGAAATATCTTTTCAAATTTCGGTTTGAAAAACTTTGTTTTTCTTCTGATAATTGTCGCGATAATTCTGTTTGTGTTATTTTTAATCGCAAAGAAAAGAAAGAAAGAACAAAATCAATAGCAGTTCGGTTAATCTGATAGGACGCGCTCGCGTCCTATCAGATTCGAGCGGGATTCGTTTAAGGAAAGAATTTGATTGCGCGAAAGATTGACAAAATAAATTTTAAAATCTATAATAGAGGCAGTGAGAAATTCGGAATCGGCCAGAAAAAATTGCTTTAGCCGTTGCAAGTATTGACTCTCCTTCGCAGTAAGACCCGCTGCTTATCATTGGGAAAAGATAGCGAGGTCTGCGAAGCAGCCACAAAATATTTGAGCAATGCTTTAGAGAGTCAACCCTGCGTAGCTCGAAGAGCGAAGCATAAAATTATAAACAAGCCCTGATGCTTGCAATCGGGGGATACTTTGAATGGGTTGACACGATATTTTGGTCAAGATAATATAAAAAAACAAGAATTTTAGTTGGAGGAAAGAGTATAAAGAAAGGTTAAGCTATCCTGAAGGGGGAACGGGGTAGGAAATCGTTGAAGACGGAATCAAACTGGAAATTAAATCTTATTGTAAAACTTCCTTTTGCTCTAAAAGAGAGTAGCTTCTTTCTTAGATTAAAAGGAAGTTTTGTTTTTTTCAAAAATAATCAAACCTAACAACATTAGGTTTTGTTAAGTTTGGAGTCCGGGCGATTGTTCTTTGTTTATTAGAGGATAATCGCGCAGACTCCGTAAAAAGAGCGCGTCCGGCAAGAAACTTGTTTCTTCAGCCGGATAAAGGTCGAACCCGCTATAAGTTTTAGCGGAAAATGAAAATAATAATTAATTCACCTTGTTAAATAGTCCGCGTAGCGGAATTTAACAGGGCAAGCAAAAAACTAAAATGAAAAAAATTATAGCAATAGTTTCTATGTTTGTAATGGTGGCTGGCCCAGCTTTTGCTGGAGCAGTTGAAGTAAGTCCAACCCCAACCCCTGGTTATGTCTCAACAGGATTATTGCGTGACACAACAGGTGGAGCGGCCCCTATTGTTAAAGCAAAATGGGAAGCCAACGTAGACAGATATACCGACGATGCGATTGCAGCCGGTGCTCAGTTTAAACCTTCAGGTCTATATCAGGTGAACAAAACAATTTCTCTTTGTTCAATTGTAACTGACCCGGATGGTTTAGCTGATGTAACCACTGCGCCCGGAGCTGTTTATGGTGATGTGTTTTATCCGGATACCGTTGATTTAGGAGACAGCCACGTACCATTGCCGACCCAATCTGGTGAGGGATGCGGTGAGCTGATGCAGGAAGATAAATTAGCCAAGCTTACAAAAGCTGATGGTATTGAACTCTTCTGCAACAAGGTAAGAAATCTGAATAACAATTTGCCGACATTCAACACAGGTTATACCTATGACGAGATTTGCGCGGCAGATGGTGAATTACAGAAAGAAACAGCAGCAGTTTACTGCGTCGCAAAAGATCTTTCTTATGAAGATCCGTCCGGCGATTATGCTGTTTGGTCAGTTGTTCAGGACAAGGTTGGTTTGCAGGGTCAATTAGTGAATTCATTCAGGTATCTTCCTGTAACCGCTTTTGAAACTGACTTCACTCGTATCGACTACGGCAATGTCAGATTAGCTACCCATAAAATCATCAGCGGTGATTTAACATGGGACGCTCTTAACGCTGGCCCTGCTTCTGTAAGAAACGTTGGTAATACCAGATTGTCAATGAAGGTTATGCAAAATGATATGGGTTTCGGTCAGACAGCCGGAGTATGGAATGTCAAGTATGATGGCAGAGTCGGTAGCGATGCGGCTTGGGTAAATTATTTCCCAGAAGTAATCAAAAAGCTGAATAATCCTTTGGATTTGTCTGAATTGAATGAAATGGATTTCTCAATTGATGTTTCCAAATTCCCGCCAACTCATGAGGGAAATAGCTATTCTGGAACAATGACCTTAAGCGCTGTTGCTGAAGCACATCTACTTTGTGTAGACTAACAGTCTTGCTTACAAGGGGAGCCTTGTCCCCTTGGAAGGTTCTTAAAAAAAGAATCATGAATTATGAATCATGAATATTTGGGAGCTTTCCAAGAGGACAAGCCCCGCAGTAGAAAATTGGCCATTCTTCGAATGTGAAACTTTGCCAATTTTCACTACGGGGGAAGAAATTAAAATATTAAATATTAAAAATCAAAAATAAAATTCCCAAACGTATGAAAAAAATAATTTCATTGCTCATTATCGGAGCAATAATTATATCAACTTTCGGTCCCGGACTAACAATTGCAGAAACTTTGGAGGGTACGCCAGAACCTACTGTAACGCCAGAACCTACGCCTACACCAACTCCCTCCTTCGCCGAGGCTACGGAGGGCGAGCCCGAACCGTCACCAAGTCCATCACCTACGCCAGAGCCAAGCGTTACTCCAACACCCACACCAGAACCTACACCTACGCCTACGCCTGAACCATCTCCATCTCCAAGCCCCTCGCCATCACCTGAACCTTCGCCTAGTCCGTCTCCTACACCTACTCCAACCCCCTCCTTCGCTGAAGCTACGGAGGGCGAGCCAGAACCCTCGCCAAGCCCATCATCTTCACCAGAACCTGAACAGGGAGATATTGTCACTAAATTTTTTCAGAATATCAGCGGAAATATGCTGACAGCTGTTTCTGCTCCTGTTGTTAAAGCAATCTGGGAAATGCAAGGTCCCCTTGCTTCATTACTTGGGACAGACGATTATTCAGATACAGGCGCTCAATTTTTGCCTTCCGGCCAATATCAGGTGAGTAAAAATATTGGCATTTGCGCTGTTGTTTCAGATTCGCAGGGAGTAAGCGATATTGATTCAGTTTCAGGAAAGATTTCCTATCCGATGATAAATATAAGCATTGATCCTGAATCCGCCAAAAAGGCGTGCGGGCAAGAAGTCGGAACCCAATTACTGATGACACAATTGGCTAAAGAAGACGGTTTAAATTTGTTCTGCAATACAATTCAGAATAATAACAACAATTTGCCGGCTTTCTATGATTTTTATACTTTTAACGAACTTTGCGGAACTGACGGCGAATTAGCAAAAGAAACGGCTTATGTTTACTGCGCAGATGGAAATTTGGCTTATGACGATCCCTCGGGGGACTACAAAGTTGAGATTTTTGCTAAAGACAAAACCAATACAGTAGGTAATGTTTTAGAAAATTATTTTGATTATCTGGAACTGACCGCCTATGAAGTGGACTTCAATACCATAAACTATGGAAATGTAAATCTGAACAGTGAAAAGACTATTGATGGAGATCTGATTTGGAATGACCCAAAGGGTGAAAATCAAGCCACTGTCCGTAATGTCGGCAATACGAGATTGCAAATGTCAGTAGTGCAAAACGATATGGGGCTTGGCAAGACAGATGATATTTGGAATATCAGATATAGTGCTAAGGTAGGTACGAATGATGTTTGGAAAAACTACTGGCCGGAAGAAGTTACATTGCTTGACGATCCGTTGGATTTATCAGGTACAGCTGAAATGAATTTTTCAATTAAGGTTCTGAATTTCCCGGAAACTATGGGCCCTGAATATGCCGGTAAAATGACCCTGACCGCAGGAAGGGTTGAACACTTAGCTTGCCAACTGGTAAGCGCAGAGTAATCTATTGGATTTGACAAAAATTTCGCAAAATGTTAAACTATAACAGTTGTGGAATTAACTTTTTTATTTATGAAAAAAATATTTTTTGTGATTGCAGTCTTAACCTTTACCCTTATTTTAGGGCAAGCCGTTTTTGCAATAGGTATGATTACAGAGCCGATTATAGTCAACGATATGCTAAGAGGGGGTGAAATTTCCGAAACAGTGACGGTATTTAATCCTGAAAGCGCTGAAGTCATTTATAAACTCGGGACCGATGGCCAGATAAAGGGCTGGGCTGAATTTTTTGAAGTAGGAAAACCAAATACCGCGGTTTCACAAGTAAATGTTCCGCCAAAATCATATTATGATGTGATTGCCAAAATAAAAGTCCCAGACGGCACTCCGAACGGTGAATACATTGGAGAGATTTTTGTTATACAGGCGCCCAAAGAGAAGCCAAAAGAAGGGGAGAGCTCAGTTTCAGTTTCCCAGATGATTAGCAGGGAAGTGAAAATAGGAGTTACAGACAAAGAGATTATAAGCTTGAAGACAACTTTGATTCCGGAAGCATATGATATAAACAAGGGAGAGTCGTTGAGAATTAAAATTATATATGAAAACCTTGGAAATATTGCTGTAAAGCCCGACCTTCAGCTGAAGATTGTGACTATTGAAGGAGGTAAAACAGTTTTTAACGCAATTTTCCCATATCCCGACGACCAAGAAGCTGTAAAGCCGGGCGAAATAAAAACAATGCCTATATTTGAATGGATTAGCGCGGGACAGGAAAACGGAAAGTACTGGGCTGAAACAAAGACATTGATTAATAACAAGATGGTTGGAGAGCAGAAGTTCCGTTTCGGCATTGGCGTAGCCGCCGGACTGTTATCTGATTCTTCAGACAATTTTTCAGAAAGCAAATTGTTAGCTGCTGTTGCTTTTGTCGGGGGAGGAAATCTGACTTTCGGATGGATGGTTATCGGTATTTCTTTATTAGTGCTTGCGGGGATTGCCAGTTTTGTTACGAGGAAATTTGCGTTTTCAAAAGTTAGACCGGAAATACTACAAGAAGTACCGGAAGTTAAAAAAACAAAAAGAGCAAACGGTTCTAAGACAAAGTAAAAACCTGTGGAGCCTCATGGGCTTTTAAGTCCGTGGCACTCTCCACACGCTTCGTTGGGTCTCTTACGCTTCCATAGCTTCAGCGACGGAGAGCGCGGAACCCTCCGAAGCGTATCCTCTCTCCCTTCGCCAAGACTACGGACGGAGGACACCCTCATTCATCCCCGCCTTATAGGCGGGCTTTTTTAGCTTCGCGTAGGAGGGTGGAAAAAGAGTGCATAATGACCTGTGGAAAACTCTTGACTCGGTATGGATGAAAGTATTAATCTAAGTAATAGAATTATGCATTCAGCAGGAGGGAACTGAATGATAAATCGGTGCCGATTTTATATCGACCTGAATTCCAGAATAATTCGTTACATAGTGAGATAAGGACACTCTTTGATGGAGTAAAGTCCCGCGTTTTTTCATTAAAAATCCGGAACTTTGCTCCATTTTTGTTTAAATTAAGCGCAACATAGATTGCGCTGGTTTTTTAGTTTCATTAATAAAGGAAACGAGTCCAGACCCGTGCGGAAGAACATTCTAGCATTCTAACAATCTAACATTTTAGCATGGGAGCATTTGCGGGCGGCGGAATGCTAAAATGCTTCATGTTATATGTTCGAATGACGTACGGGTGTGGGCTCTATCCCTGGAAAATGCTTCGAATATAAATAATTCGCGGCAAAGCTCAGGGCTAAGAAACCCTAGAAAAGGTCGAAACATTATAAAAATAAATATTTCGACATCTAAGTATCGCATTTAGACCTCAAGCTTGATGTTAAAATGCTAAAAAGCTCGGATGTTGAAATGAATTGTAATGAAAAAAATTACTTTATTACTGCTTGGAGTTGTCGTTGTCGCGGGCGGAGTAGCGGCAGTTTCCGCTTTCGAAGCCCACATTATTAACGTAACAGCTCACATTGAGAATGCATTGCATGTTGCCACAACTCCGATTGTATTCGGAACTGTTTTCCCGCAGGAATATTTTACTGATAAGACTTTCGAGGTTTCTCTTAGCCAATCTTTCATAGACGCACCCAGAGTTGATGATGTTAATTATGTCATCAAGCAAAAAGCAAAATGCATTTGTGAATCTACTGAATATGCAAATATAAATCTATGTCCAGTTGGTAAATATGCTCCAGTTGACTATGCAACAGATGTATGCCCAACAAAATATCACCAAATGGAGTCGCTTTGTCCTTTCTTGTCAAAGACTACTACAGACGCAAATGATACCTCACATCCTAGTTACTACAATGACCCAACTCCTGGAAGTCCCAACAGTGGAGATGAATCTTGTCAGCAACCTGAACACGTCATGTCGCCCACGATGAACTTTAGTAGTACGGGATGGGCTGGCTGGTCTTGCCCCGCAGGTAAGCATGTGGTCGGAGGCACAACGGATTGTTCACTTCCCTTGGCGGTGTCGCAGGCGGCAAAGCCGGGAGTAGGGACATATCCCGTATATCCTCACTACACCTATACTCCCCCTGAAGAAGGATGGGTCGTACAGAACGGCGGCACTGGCCAATCTTGCAAGATCTATGTCGACTGCCTTGCTAATATCCCTGACGCAACTGGTAAGTTATGGAAACACAATATAGCTGATTTGTCTGACCTTTGGACAGTTGATTTGAAAGTCCCGCCAGTAAAAGGTTTTGTTGGTCAGGATTGGCCAGCTGGTTGTCCAACTGTTCCTACAAATGATGTAGATTACGGTTGCGACCTTTGGATTGAAGTTACCGGAATCAGTACGCCTTAGTTTTTTTCTTCCTTATTTAAGTAAGGAAGAAAACCAAAAGATATGCAAAAGAAAATATTATTAAGTTTAATATCAGTTGTGGCTGTTGGAGCAGGTGTCGTAGGGATGTCAGCTTTTGAGGCGCACGTTATTAACGTAACGGCGCACATTGAAAACGCGCTTTATGTACCGGTTGAGGCCGCAGGCCTAAGTTTTGGCACAATATTCCCGGAAGAAGTTTTATATAAAAACTTCGACTTCGGATTTAGCGATTCATTTAAGGCTGAAGACAGAGTGGATGACGTGGAATATGTGTTGCGCCAGAAACCAAAGTGCGGCGTACCGGTTCCTAATACTGACCCGATAGAATATAGCGATTTTGTGCAGGTAACAGACGGACCGAACGGTACATTTGTGTGCCCAAAAGATTCGGTTATGTTGCCATTGCTTTGTCCTTATTTGTCCAAGACCGAGCTGGACGATGCCGGTAAGCCGACATCAAATACTATTCCAGCTTTTCATGGTCCATTGACAAATTGGACAATGGCTGACACTCTGGCAACCCAGTTGCGTGGACGTTTATCCAAAGCTAGCGGAAAGACCTCCTCTTCATGGATGCTTGATTTGCACGCTCCTTGCTTTAAAGGCATGTGCGCGCAAGACAATGTTATTCCACCTGACTACCAAGCTGACCCGCAATACGAAAGCGAATTGTTCGGCTGCGACTTGTGGATAGAAGTAACCAATATAAGCCTTCCGCCAAAGACATCTTTAACCGTGATAAAACATGTCATTAATGACAGCGGAACAGGAAGCAGTACAGCTTCTGACTTTACGATGAATGTTACTGGAATAAATCCTGTGCCAGCATCTTTTCCCGGCGCAGAGAGTCCTGGTACTAACGTAACCTTAGACGCTGGTTTATATTCAGTTGACGAAACCGGGCCAGTTGGTTACACCAAGACCTTGAGTACTGATTGTTCTGGTACTATCGCACTAAATGAGCATAAAACCTGCACGATTACTAACGACGACATTCCAATAGATAAAGGATACTTGACCGTTGTCAAACTCGTTGAAAACAATGGCGTTGGTACAAAAATGCCTGGTAATTTCCAGATGACGATTGACGCTGGAAACGTAAATCAGAATCAAGAATATACCGTTAACGTTGGAAACCATACTGTCAGCGAAGTGGACAATTATGGTTATGACGTAACATATAGTGCTGAATGTCCTGCTGGTATTGCCAGTGTACCAAAAGATGGTCATGTGACCTGCACGGTTACCAACACCTATCCAGTCGGTACTCTTACTGTTCACAAAGTTGTAGTGAACAACGAGGTTGGTACCAAGGTTGCAGCTAACTTCCATATGACAATTGACACCGGAAATGTAAATCAGGATCAAGCTTATCCTGTCAGCGTTGGAAACCATACTGTCAGCGAAGTGGACAATTATGGTTATGACGTAACATATAGTGCTGAATGTCCTGCTGGTGTTGCCAATGTACCGTTCAATGGTAATGTAACTTGCACAGTTACCAACACTATGCCGTTTGGAACAATTACCGTTACTAAAACGGTAACGAATGATGATGGCGGATTATTAACGGTTGGCAGTTTTACTCTAAAAATTGACGGTGTTGTTGTCACGAGTGGCACTCCTAAAAACGTTGCCGTAGGCGCGCATAAAGTTACCGAAGTCGGCTTATACGGCTATTCGGCTCTGGTTGACGGGGATTGTACTTCTACGGGCGATGTTTCCGTGCCGAAAGGTCAAAACAGAAACTGTAGTATTGTCAATAATGACATTGCGCCAATCATCTCGATTGTCAAGAATGTAGTCGGTGGTACCGCCTCGCCTAATGATTTTAATCTGTCAATTGACCATACAACAACGATTTCTGGCTCTAGTAATCAGGTGACTGCCAATTTCGCACACGTTATTGACGAAGAGGTGATTGTCAGCGGTTACAGTTTCACTTCCATTGCCGGCAGTTCTTTCCTGGGAGTTTCTTGCCCAGCAGTATTGGAAGGAACAATCACGCTTTTACCGGGTGACGTTGTGACTTGTACGATTACGAATACGCATTCATAATCTGATACCACAGAAAAGTTAATTTCTAATCGACTCTCGCCGTTAATCAAAATGCTATCCTTGTGTGGCAAAAATTAACGGAGGGAGAGATTAGCAATTAAATATTGCTAACAACAGGAGGAATAAAAAGGTCGAGTGAGGAAAATGAATAATGAATTAAGAATAAAGAATTAAGAATTAATATTCATAATTCCAAATTCCTGATTCATAATTTAATCAAAATATGTCAAGGAAAATATTAATCAGTTTATTATCGGTTGCAGTTATAGCTGCAGGCGTAGCAGCGGTTTCCGCTTTTGAGGCGCATATCATCAATGTGACAGCTCATATTGAGAACGCCCTGAAAGTGCTTCCGAAGGAAATAAAATTCGGAACAGTTTTTCCGCAGGAGTACCTTGAGGAAAAATTGACAATAGAATTGAGCGATTCTTTTAAGGCAGCTGAAAGGGTTGATGACGTGGAATATAAGATTGTGCAAAAGCTAAAACCCTGCCCTGTGCACAAAGAACCTTGTGGAACTGCCTGTGAAATGTTAGTTCCAGACGATCCCACTTGCGTACCAGATACTACTGACCAAACACCTCATAATCCGACCGGTTGGCACTATTTGAGTTTATGCAAGTTCTTGTCAAAGACGCCCGAAGTAGAAAAAGGCGATTCAGGAGTTTTGAGCTATTTTCATACGGACTTAGCCGGAAACTTCTGCCAGGAGCCGTTTTCTCACTTGTCATTAGGTCGTTTAAGCAAGCTTGCAAATGATTTTTCAGACGAATGGATTATTGATTTGAAAGTTCCGCCAGTAAAAGGAACAGTTGGACAAGATTGGCCGGCAAGCTGTGCTGATTGGGTGGTGGAAAGCAATGATAAAACCTACGGTTGCGATTTATGGGTTGAAGTTACTGGAATAAGCTTGCCCGGACCAACCCCAGAGCCGTCTCCAACGCCAAATATCTGCAGCAAACAAGCGGATGTAATGCTCGTGCTCGACAGGTCAGGAAGCATTGATTCAACAGAGCTTGGTGTTCTGAAAACAGCTTCTCATGCTTTCGTTGCTGCCTTGGCTCCTAGTGATTTGGGAGTTCATATGGGGCAATCAAGCTTTTCAACAACCGGAACGCTTGACCTTCATTTGACTGGTGTTCAAGCAAGCATTGATGCCGCGATAGATGCGCTTTCTAGTGTTGGTTACACCAATCTTAAAGAAGGAATAAACCTTGCGAATGGAGAGCTAGCTGATAGTAACGCTCCACCCGAAAGACCTCTAGTCCCTGATATAATGGTTGTTATTACCGATGGACATCCCAACAGACCGGTTCCGTCAACCGCAGCCGCTCAAGCAGCAGTTGAAGCTGATTTAGCGAGAGCTGCCGGCGTTGAAATATATGCAGTAGGAGTTGGTAGCGACGTGGACGCAAACTATCTAAGCACGGAGATTGCCGATGACGCAAGCCACTATTTTGGCGCTGCTAACTTTGATGATTTGGAAGCGATTCTTGAGGCGATTGCACATTGTAACCAAACGTAATCTGAACGTTTGATTGTTGATGAGTTCCCCTGTTAAATAACTGCTTTTGCAGTTGCCCAAAAGGGCATTTAACAGGGGGGAGATTAGCAATTAAATACAGTGGACATAAAGAAGATTCAGAATAAATGGAAAATAAATTAAAGATTTCAAAAATTGGCATAATCGGGATAGCCCTCGGGATTATTTTGATTGCAGCCATTAGCGTGCAGTCGCAGTTGGTTTCAGCGCAGGTTGTGCCTGTCTTGAACGTTAGCCCGGGCGAACTTGTGTTTGGAATTGTTTTTCCCAGCGAAAGCTTAAATAAACCCTTCAAGGTGGCGATGAGCGATTCGTTTTTAAACGAAGGCGGAAAAGAAGTTGACTATACGATAAAATACAAACCGAAACCGCGAGACCCTATTGATACTGATTTTTGCCATCAGAACGTACCGCTGAATCCCGGAAATCCTTCAGATCCTTACTATACGAAATGTTATCCCTTGCTTTGTAACCTGCTTTCTTCAGTTCCTGATAATAGCCCTCCAAACGATACAGGAGTTGCAGTTCCGCACGAAATCGGAGCTGTTGGCATTGGCCGTTTGGCTGTTGCAGAAAATGATACTCTTGACGATTGGAAAGTTGATTTGGAAGTGCCTTGTTTTCAGGGAATGTGCAGTCAAAGCTATAATCCTGCAGTTTCAGGACTTCCATTGCCGACAGATTTGGAAAGCCAGGACTTTGGCTGTGATTTATGGATTGAAGTTACTAATGTTGTGATACCGACACCAACCCCTACACCGACTTCAACGCCAAATATTTGTTCAGATCAGGCAGATGTAATGCTGGTGCTTGACAGGTCAAGCAGTATTGATCCGGGAAAACTGATATCTTTGAAAAACGCCAGCCATGCTTTTGTAGCCGCCCTTGAGCCCGACGGAGGAGTACATATGGGACAATCAAGTTTTTCAACAACCGGAAGTTTGGATCTTCATCTAACCAGCAACAGAACGAGCATTGACGGAGCAATAGATGCGATTACTACCAACGCTTATACGAATCTTTACGAAGGAATAAAATATGCGAATCTTGAATTGGCGAATGCTGACCCCCATGAAAGACCGGCTGTTTCAGATTATATGATCATTATTACAGATGGAAAGGCGAACAGGCCGACGCCTATAATATACGCAAGAACTTTGGCCTCAACCCAGGCAGCTGCCACTCGAGCTGCGGGAGTTGAAATATTTGTAGTTGGCGTAGGCAGCGATGTTGACGCTGTCTATCTGAAAACGATGATTGCAACAAACGCCAGTCATTATTATGCGGTTGCCAATTACGGCGAATTATCAGCTGTTCTTCATAAAATCGCGACCTGTGAAAGCCCATAATTTAAGAATTTTCGTGACGAAATGTCTCTTGCCTAATGATTGATTACGTGGTCTGGTTATGATATGATTGGATATTTAAAGGTTGAAAGTAAAAAAGAGTTTACCCTGTTAAATAATTTTAAATCCTTGTTATATTTTAAAGTTAGGCAAGGACAAAAAATTATATACAGGGTATGCTAATAATTTAAAATATGAAAATAGTCAAAAAAGTATTAGCGATTATCGGAATTCTGATAGCAGTAATTGTGCTCGTCCAGATTATAAACGCCGCAAAATATAAGATGGTGGTGAATGTCGTGGAAGGGGAGAATATAATGGGAATTAATCCTTTGGCCGATAAGCTTGATTTCGGAGACCTTTCCAGAAACAACGGAATGACGAGGTATGTCGCCTTTAAGAATGGGGGAGGAGTGCCGATTTTCATTGCAGCATTTAAGATTGGCGATATTTCTGATTTGATAAAACTGAACAAGAATTATTTTGTCCTGAATCCCGGAGAGGAATTCAAGCTGGCTTACGAGATTCAGATTCCGCCATCAGCGCAGGTGAAAAAATACAGCGGATGGACAGTAATATTCAGAATACCGAAAGTGTTCTAGTGGAATAAGGAATAATGAATTATGAATATAGAATAAGGAATCATGAATTAGGAATATAGAATACGAATTAATGGATGAGATAAGAAAGAAAATAAGATCATTTACAGATCTAGATGCCTGGAGGGAGGGCCATAAATTGGTATTGATGGTTTACGAAAGGACGAAGGAATTTCCAAAAGAAGAAATTTTCGGAATAACCAGTCAGATGCGCAGAGCAGCGGTATCCATCACATCGGGAATCGCTGAGGGATTCTCGAGGCAATATTATAAAGAGAAGATTCAATTTTATTCGATTGCCCAAGGGTCGAACACGGAATTGCAAAATCAATTATTAGTGGCGAAAGACGTCGGTTATCTAGTTAAAGACGAGTTTGATAAAATAGCGCAACAATCTGTGCAGGTTCATAAATTACTTAGCGGATTGATAAAAAAATCAAAAACCATTCTTAATTCATAATTCCAGATTCACAATTCTTTACGAATGTTAATATGCTATATGTTAAAAGGTTGGTATGAATAAATTTCTTCGAAATTTAATAGGATGGGTTTTATATGTCGCTTTTTTGGCTGGTTTGATTTTCGGGATCCCAAAAGGACTGGCTTATTTTTTGAAAACACCATATCCGTTGGCTTCAATTACTTCTGGTTCAATGTGGCCCGTATTGAAAAAAGGCGATTTGATTTTAATAAAAGGAGTGCAGGATAAAAAGGATATAAATCTTAATGATATTATCGTATTCAAAAATGCGAAAGGTTTTACTATTCACAGGGTGGTTAAGCTTGGCGAAAATACTTTAACAACGAAAGGAGATGCTAATAACGTCGCCGACGAACCTGTCAGATATGAAGATGTTATCGGAAAATTATTTGAAATAAATAGCAGGCCTTTCAGGGTTCCTATGCTGGGAAACGTAAGCATTATGATAAATAACCAAAAAATATAATGCCAAGAGCCATAAAAAATCCAAAAAAGCCGAGGAAAACCGTACGCAGAACGAGGAAGGTTTTAAAACCAAAGAATTCTGGAAAAGAAGAAATAAACAAGGTTTTTGTTGCCGGAACGCCTGTTCCGCAAAATAGCACTAATCTTGTTATGAAAAAAAGCTTGGGAAGAATTATTCAGGTAATTTCGCACCCCGTTTTAATTATTTGTCTGATAATCGTCCAGGCGCTGATTTTTTCAGCTTTTGAGGCTCATGTAGTTAATGTAACTGCGCGGATCTGCAATTATTCTCAAACAAAATCGACGGGTTATTGGAAAAACCACGAAATTGTTTATTTGCCGCATTTGCCTCAAACTCTTGGTAATGACAACATAACCAGTATTTCTGAAGCAACGGCTGTTTTTGACGCAGCAAACGGAAATGTAATGAAAAACAAGCTTAAAGCCCAATTACTGGCGATGAAGTTCAATATCGCTCATTTCGGGATAGGGGAGTATGTTGTGGAAAGCGAAGGAAAGAATCTCAACGAGATTGTTGCAGCTGCAGATGGATTATTAAAGCAAGATCCGGAACCTTCACAGGAAGTTCTGGGGGCGATGAAAGACCTTCTTGAAAGCGTGAATAAGCTTCACCTTTTAAAGTTTTGCCCCACTATATTACCCGAAACCGCATCGTTATTTGAATCGGGAACAGCGGATCATTTAGTCATTAACGAAGTTTATTATGATCCGGACGAAAAACATTCATCAGGCAAAGGAGATGAATGGAAAAACGAATGGATAGAAATATATAATCCTAACGATGAGCCAATCAGCTTAACCGGCTGGAAAATTATTGATGACAGCGGGAAAGAAAATATTATCCTCACTTTCCCGGCTATACCACCACAAGGATTTGCCGTTCTTACCCCGAAGGAAAAAACTTTTGATTACTGGACTTTTACGGGAGATATTGTGAGAATCGTTTTGGGTGAGAAGATTGGCGATTCGCTTGGAAACGACAGCGACAGGGTGATTTTAATGAATCCCGACAGCATTGAAATTGATGCAATGAGCTGGGGAGCAGATACCTATGCCTTTAACCCTTCTTTAACCGGTGTTAATGAAGGCAATTCATTGGCCAGAATTTTACCTGGCTATGATACCGACCAGGCCTCTGACTGGACTGAATTAGCATTGCCCGATCCCGGAAAATATACCATTGAGTCAGAATTGTTTATGACAATAATTGAACCGTCTCCGACACCTACGCCTGAACCAAGCCCCGAACCTTTGTTTTCTCAAGGGTTTAATCTTCTTTTCAATCAGCCGCCATTATTAATACAGTTACCTTTGTTAGAAACCGTAACTCCGCCAATAGAATGAACTACCACGGTCAAAGCCCGTGGTATCCTTGGCTCCGTCAAGTCTGACTTGACTTCGCCTTCGGCCTTCGCCGGACCGAAGTCGGCTACGGCCGACGAAGGTCGGCGAGTTGCAATTGTTCAATTCACCCACGGGCATCCTTCGGCAGGCTCAGGATGGTTCGAAGGATGGTGAGCAGAGTCGAACCATAGTCCGTGGTACTCTTGAACAATTATAGAGTTTTAAAATTATTAGAAAAGCCCCCGCCCTGGGCGGGGGCTTTTCTGTTTACCCTCCTTCGCAGAAAGCCGCAGGTCTTTAGACCGTAAGATGAATACGAAGGAGGGTACCCTTCGAAGCTCCAAAGGAGCGTAGTAGAGGAGGGTTTCGCCCCTGATGAAGGCTGTAGAGGAAGCCATGGGCTCTAGACCGCGGAGCTTCACCTCTGAATTTCCATCCGAAAAAATTATAGATAAAAATGAATTCACAAGTTATCCACACCGCTTGTTTGATGATATATATAATATAGGTTAAAATAACACAATATATTAAATCTTGCTGATTTAATTTAGAGTAAACTTTAAAATAAAAGTAGCCATGGAGGAAGGCGTATTTTTTGTTCCAATTGAAAATCTCAATTTTAATTCCGGCTCACAACGAAGAAAAAACAGTAGGAAGATGCATCAAGTCCTGCTTAAGACAGACGAGAAAACCCGACGAAATTATTGTGGTAAACGACGGCAGTACTGATAAGACCGCCCAGGTTTTATCGGGTTTTGGTAGCAGGATAAAAGTTATTTCAATACCAAAGGCGACAGGGAATAAAAGCTTTGCTCAAGAAGCAGGATTATCCCATATTAGCGGGGATATTTTTGTTTGTACCGATGCGGACACTATTTTAGGCTGGCGATTTATTGAAATGATTGAGAAGGACTTCGTTGATCCAAAAACATCGGCTGTAGCTGGATATGTGAGAAGCTTAAAATATAACTGGATTACGGCTTGCCGAGCTCTTGATTATTATATCGGGCAAAACTTATATAAACAGGCCCAAGGGTATCTTAATTTTTTATTTGTGGTTCCGGGAGCAGCCGGTGCCTTTCGAACAGAAATTTTTAAAAAAAATATAGGCTTTGATCATGATACCCTGACTGAAGACCTTGACTTTACTTATAAAGTACACTGGTACAATCTTAAGCTGGTTTATAATCGTCAGGCAATAGTTTATACGCAAGACCCCGCGGACTTAAGATCCTATGTTAACCAGATGCGGCGCTGGTATGGCGGCGGCTGGCAGAACCTTATTAAACACTTAAAAATCATACGCCGGCCGGCCGAAGCGCTGGAATTATCGTTAATGTATATTGAAGGATTAATATTCTCCATTCTTTTTCTTATTCTGCCCCTGATCAGTATTTATGCGGCAGCGTTTTTTCTTTGCTTATATCTGTTGATTCTGCCATTTTTTGCATTTTCGGCGGCAAAAAAAGAAAAACGAAAGGACCTTCTTTACTATTTTCCCTTGTATCCTATCTTGGCTTTTATTAATTCATGGGTATTTGTAGAACAATTTTTCAAGGAAATTATTTTGAAAAAAAGAAATTTAATCTGGCTCCAGCCCAAGAGAGTAAATATATGATGTTTTTACCCGGTCCGTCTTTTCTTATCCACCTGATAATTTTATCCATAATCAAGCTAACAAAGAAAGAGGAGTTTTTATTTGAAAAAAAGCAATCAGCCAATTATTTCGCTTTTGTGATAATTTTTATTGTTTCATCAATAGTTTTTCTGAGCGCTTTTATTCTTATAAAAGCAAGCTTTAAATACTCAACTACTTTGACTTTCGTTTCCCATGCATTAACAACCGGAGAAGCGTTGGCTGCGGGAGAGAAGCCGGTTCAGATAAAAAAAGAAGTGCACCGCCGAGAAGCCCCTGTTGAAGCGGCTCCTATGGATTTTGGAATGGACACAATTGACGTATTCGCTCCTTTTGAGATTAAAATAAATGATTTTTTATCTTTCCAGCCATTAATTAATTTGTTTACCGAATTGAATAAATTATGAAGGTCTAAGGGTTTGCACCCTTTGTCTTCTCCTTTTTTGGTCGAAAAAGGATAAATTAAAAACTAAATCTAAAATAAACGCATGATCAAGAAAATATTCTATTCTGTTGTTGTCAGCATTCTCGTTTTGAGTTCCTTCCTGCACGCATCCGATGCGCTGGCTTATAAAATACCGGCAATGGTTACCTTTACCTTTGATGACGGAGACAAGTCTATTTACAGTACAGCCGCGCCAATACTGGGTAACTATCATATGCCTGCCGTATACTTTGGCGAGACAGGGCCGTTAAATGCCGGAGAGGACTGGATAATGACCTGGGAGCAGGTAAAGAAATTACGCGATAAATATGGCTGGGAAATTGGCAGTCATAGCGTTTCGCACCCTTATTTAACTCAAGTTTCAGATGAGCAGCTTATTCAGGAAGTGGAAGGGTCAAAACAGGATTTTGCAGCCCAAGGCATTGATGTAAAAACTTTCGCAACGCCTTACGGTGATTACAACCCCAAAGTATTGTCTGTTATTGCCCGATATTACGAATCGCAAAGAGCAGCTTGGGGCGGACCTAATGTCTGGCTATCAAAGTACAACGACTATGAAATAGTGACAAAAGAAGTAACAAATACTACTACTCCCCGACAGGTCAGCAACTGGGTGAATACGGCAATTAACAGGAATCAATGGTTAGTTCTGCTATTTCACAAGATTGTTCCCGGCAAAGCGCTGCCTTACGAGTATAATATAAGTAACCTTCAGCAGGTTGTAAACGACATTATAACGAAACCGATTAAGACAGTAACTATCACAGAAGGGTTGCGTTATTCGGACCAGCCGAATTTAATTCTTAATCCGAATTTTTCAGATTTGGATGCTAAGGATTGGGCGCAAAATTGGACGCGTAATAACGAAACCAATGTATTGATAGATAAGGCAAACCACGGAAATGTTTTCGGATCGGACAACAGCCTGAAAATTGTCGGCGGGACTGAACAGAATGAAGCTGTAACAGGAATGATAAATGTTACCGGAACGCAAGAATACATCTTAAGAATGTACCAAAATGTTCAGGATTTGGCGGCTGGCGGTTGGGCGGTATATATAAATGAATTCAGAGCAAATGGAACTTGGATAAAAGGAAGGTGGATGGGAGGAAACTATTCAAATTTTGTAGGGTACCGCTACTATCAGTATAAACCGTCTTCAGCGGCTGTAGCTAAGATTGATATTCGTATTTATACTGAACCCAACAGCCAGATGACTCTTTATACTGATTCGGTTGAATTAAAAGCGCCGATTTTAAGCGGTTCAAGTCCGGTAGTAATAAATCCGGCTCCGGCTCCGTTGGTGTCGCAATCAGAGCCCGTTCAAATAATAGGAACCGAGCTTACGGGAGGGTAGATTAGATAGCGAGATTACTTAAAAAACTACCGATTTTTATCGGTAGTTTTTTGTTTTTCTTAGACGAAGTTTTAAGGCAAGGCAGCCTGAAAAGCTTTAAGCGAGTTCTGGTCTGACCAAACCCTCCAGTCCCTTTCTTTCTTTTCGTTAAACCAAACCCATCCTTTAATTTGAGGATATTTTAGTAATTGGACGGTTAAGGCATCAGTTATCCACGCTGCTTTTTTTGGACCATCCGAGCAGGCAAAAGAAAAAATAAAAATAGGTTTCTGATATGCCTTTAGGCGCTCCAAAGTTTTACCGAAAACATCATTAAAGCTTTGCCAGGGCTGGCCGAAATTAAAGCCGTTTACGCCGACATAATCAACATAATCATTGCCGGGATAATAGGCCCCGGGTTGATTTGCAAGAGTATCAGGTACAGAGTCGTTATTTATTGTCCAACCGAATTTAACGTTAGCCACATCTTTAAAGAGATCACGAACATGACGGTAAGCTAATATATGCTTTTGAGGGCTGTTATTATTTTTCGTACCGGACCAAGGATACCAGTCGCCGTTCATTTCTTCAAAGGGAATTAAAATTACCGGCGCTCCGTATTCCTTACAGTCATTTGCGAAAGAAATTATATAGTCATCCCAAGCGCCTTTTATTATATTGTCATAGGAGAAACGGGGCTGATTGACAGTGTCTCCGTTGTAATCCATCGCTTCCCAATAAATAATCAATGTTTTATTATCTTTCTTCAGTGTTTCTGCTACCTCTGAAGGAAATTCATTTTCGTTTCCCCAATGGATAAAAACCGCCTGATGATTCATTTTTTTCCCGATTATTCCCTCAAACCTTGCTCCGGCTGAAGCGCGCCAGCCTACATAAGCCCCCCAGGCAATGCCGGAAGGCATTACTTTAGGAGTAATAGATGCTTCCTTCAGTCTTTTTGGCCAGTTAAGCGAAGCCGTTAAGATAGGCAACTGAAGAACCTGATATCGGATTTCAAAAAAAGCCCCCATTATTAAGGCGATAGCAAGGACCAGTAAAATAATATTTTTCTTTTGCATATTAAGATTGGCGGTATTCATTATTTAAACTTAGCATATGCATTCTACAATACTGCAGCTAATATTTACAATACCAGAATCACTTTTAATAAAAAATCTTCAATAAGAAGAATTCTGATTACAAAAAATTAAAAATATAAAGTCGTTATTTCAGTAATCAATCTGGTAAATCTTCGTCCCGTTTAAAACGAATATTTTTCTTCCATCATCCGAAACCGCGAAATCCTTGAGATTATCGAATTTATCGCTGTAATATTGCTTTACCACTTTGTTAGTCTTTGAGAATAGAATCAATCTTTTCTGAACAGGCTCTAAAATATAAATATAAGGAAGCTGGGGCGGAGCGGAAATTTTAGAGAAAATCTTTGCCTGCGGGAATATTTCAATTACCAGAGTTTCCTGAAAGTCGCCTGCAAAATAATAAGTAAGAGAATTATCCTTATTTAAAACCCAGACCGAACCATCAACCGATATTGACTGTGAATTGAGGGGTTTGTTTGTCGCGTCTTTCAGCCAAGATTGTGGCCGATCCTTGCTTTGAGAAACAGGCGCCGGATATTTTATTATTTCTCCCTTTTTCCCGTCCAAAACATACAGATTTGAGTTGAAGGCGGAGAACGAATCTATATTAAAATCCGAAGATGGAAGCGATAAAGAAAAAGACTCGCCCAGCTGGTCGTTGCTCATCATAAAAGCTGTGTTCGGCTTTTGCAGGAATAAAATGGAATCATCATAAAGCGTTGCAAAGTTCAATCTCTCGTTTGTTGCAATGACGCTTTTTTCTCCTTTTTGATTTATCTTATAAATGTTATCGGAAAGTGAGCTGAAAAGATAAAGATTATCTTTTGAGAGAACTATTCTTTGCGGAATAAATTCTTCAGGATTAAACTGGTAAAGAACCTTGAGTTCTTTTATTTCTTCCAGTCTGCTTATTTTTTTCAGGTCATTTTCTATCGAAGTTCTTAAAGAAATTACATCTTTATACAAGAGGTCATTTTTTGCAAGAGAGAAATTGTTAATATCCTGAAGCGCTTTCAGAAGCATCGGATAAGCTTCTTTTTCGTTTCCCGCATTGATAAATTGTTCGGCTTTTATTGCGTTATTCTGGATTTCATTGAACAAAACCTGGTTCTGTTTTATTTTTTCCTGTTCCTGGGTTTTAAAAATGAAAAAACCCAGAAGAAGGAAGCCGATAAGAATAAATATCAGATAGACGTTCTTTTTTAATCTTTCGGTGATTTGGATTCTCGGAAGATTTGGGAAAGAGATCTTCGGAAACTTGAAAGCAATTTTAGGCTTTTTTTGAACGCGGTTTATCGGAATTTTTACAGTGTCTTTATCCTTTCCGTTTATCTCTTCTTTCACCTGAATAAAGGGCTTGAGTCCCTCTTCGGGCTGTTTTTCTTCCTTCGGTTCTTCAAGCCATTCATCTCCTTCAGCTTCCTTGGTCTCTTCTTTCATTTTTTCAACGAGTTTTTCCTGCTTTTGTCTTTCTTTTCTGTCTATTGCCATAACCCGCATCGTTTTTACAATAGCGGAAATTCCCGAAATCAATCTCTTAAAGGATTTTTTGATAAACAGGAATGTTTTTATCAAGAAACGGAATATGAGCGACAAAGATTTTATTATTGAGATTTTATCCGGCTCTTTCTGGAAGGTGACGGATTTTAGTTTCTCCGCCTTCTCCGAACCTTCCTTTAGCTCTTTAAGCACCATTAAGAAGCATATTCCGGAAAGGCCGGTAAGGTTTTTTGTTTTGAGGATTTTATTCAGGGTTGCCGCGTCAAAATCTTCTAACTTTAGCAATTCTTTCAATATATTCTGGCTGTCAAAAAAACTATAAACCTCTTTAGTGAGTACCAGAATCTTATCGTTATAAACGAGTTCGCCCGAAACAATATTACCGAAAATTTTTAGGGGATAGGGCTCAAATCCCTGCAGGTCTATGTTCTTTCCCATATCAATTATTTGTCTTTCCCTGA
>Ga0315277_10002355_pt1 | contig 26437 bp, 19 predicted proteins | sample YL17G05_15_MG_FD_203695 | JGI IMG/M metagenome (GOLD analysis project Ga0315277, IMG submission 203695) | Sediment microbial communities from Yellowstone Lake, YNP, Wyoming, USA - YL17G05_15 | ecosystem: Environmental > Aquatic > Freshwater > Lake > Sediment | place: USA: Wyoming | collected... | reverse complement strand
CGCACCGCCCGTTGCCGGCATCGTACCCGGCGGCAGCGGCGTGGTCGCGCCCGCCGCGCCGGTCACGAGCGGCGCGGGAGTGATCTTGTTACCTGGCGTGCATGCAGCGAGTGCGAGCACGGCCAGCAGAGTGGCAATCCAAATGTGCTTCACACGGGCCTCCCCCATGCGGTCAGACTCGCCGCGCTCGGCGCGCGGCTCCCCGGGTCACATCCTCGCCCATTATATGCCGCGCGCCTATCGCGCGCCCGGGACCGCGACTGCCTGCCGAATCGCCAGGCCAATATTGCACGCGCGGGCAATGCCCTCGGCCCGCATCTGGTCTGCCCAAGGAACAGCCGCCTCAAGCAGGGAGCTCGAGGCGGCAGCGACCAAGCGCGTACAGGATCGGGCTGTCCTCCCGGCGAAATGGCTGACTAGGTTGAATCGGCGAATTGACGCAGGATCAGCGGCAAGAAGAGGCTCCAGCCCTGGCGTTCAACTGCACCGATGTCGCAGACCGCGCCGCCGCTCGCATCGCCATCACGCGGGCGGCCCCAGCCGCGCTGGTCGGCCGCGGGGCAGGAGGGATCATCCGCGGCGTCGATCGCCGGGCTGCCGGGCAGCAGGTTGTGCGTCTGGGTCGACCCGCCGTCATAGAACAGTGTGCCCAGCAGCGCGTCGATGGGCGAGGCGCCTGTGCCAACCTGGTCGCCCGTTCCGCTGAACCCCGTGGCGCCGGTTCCGTCGCCGACCAGGTTATAGCCATTGCTGGTGAAGACACCCTCAACATCGGGATGCGCCGTCGTGCCGGTGTTGCCGGCGACGATCGTGCCGCGCAGCGAAGTGACCGTCGGCTCAAAGCCGCTGCCGTCGATAGCAGCGATGCCGCCGCCGGCCGGCGCGCTATTCCCTGTGACCGTGCTGTAGGTCAGGGTGACCGTCCCGCCATTCCACAGGTTGCCGTTGGCGATCCCGCCTCCGCTCTGGCCGGCCGAGTTACCGCTGATCGTCGAGTTGGTGACCGTCTGCGTGCAGTTGACGCACCAGATCCCGCCGCCCAGCGTGCCCGCAGTATTGCCGCTGACCGTGCTGGCCGTGATTTCGGTTTGGTAGTTGTCGTAGATGCCTCCGGCCTCACCCGTCGAGTCGTTGCCGCTCACGGTCGTACGGGTGATCGTGAGTTCGCCGAAGTTGTCGATTCCCGCACCTTCGTCGGCCGTGTTGCCGGTGATGACGCAATCGGCGATGGACATCGTCCCGCTGGTTCGGATGCCGCCGCCATAGCCTGCATGGCTCCCGCGCACAACGCACTGGGTGAGGTCAATAGCTACGATCGCTCGATCGTAGCCCGCCTCCATGAGGATGCCTCCCCCGCCCTCTCCATCGCCCGCCTCGCCGTTCTGGAGCGTCACGCCGGAGAGGCCGAGATGGGCTACGCCTCGGGGTTCATAAGTGGAAAAATCCTCGCTCCCAACGACCTGCAAAATGCGACTGACGGCGCCGCCGTCCAGTATGAGCCAGCTTGGACCCGGACCGGCGATGGTCAGGTCCTTGTCGACGAGCAATTCGCCCTCGATTGGGTTGAGGTTGATCGTCCCGGTGACGCCGAAGGTGATCCGGTCCCCGGCGGTCGATGTCTGGATCGCTTCGCGCAGCGTGCATTCGCTTGTGTCGCAGGTGCCATCGCCCGGGTCGAGGAGCGAGTTCACGACGAAGGAGGCGGCATTCATCTCAACCGCGCCGATGTCACACACGACGGAGCCATTCCTGTCGCCGTCGCGCGGGCGCGGATATCCGCGCTGGTCGGTGGCCGGGCAGCCCGCACTGCCCCCAGCGTCGATGGCCGGGCTGCCGGCGCGCGGCGTAATCGTCTCGGTTTCCCCGCCATTATCGAAGTGGCCGCCGAGGACCGGGTCAATCGGGTTCGTCTCATCGCCGGCAAGATCACCCGTGCCGGTGAAGCCGATCCCGCCGGTCGCGTCGCCGACCAGGTTGTAGCCCTGGCTGTCGAATGCGCCGTCGACATCGGGGTGGGAGGTGTAGGCCGTGTTGAGGGCGATGATCGTCCCCTCGACGGTCGTCAGAGTGGGTGGCCCACTGCCCGCAATGCTCGCCACGCCGCCGCCGCTATCGGCCTGGTTGCGTGCGAGCGTTGTGTAGCGCAAGGTGACCGACCCGCCTTGGGTCTCGTCTCCGTTGGCCAAACCGCCGCCCATCGTGCTGGCCGTATTATCGACGAGCGTGCTGTTGGTGATTGTCAACGTGCAGCCAACGCAGGCCACGCCGCCGCCCTGCATGGCAGTGGAGTTGTGCCAGAGAGTCGAATCGGAAATCGTCGTTGTACCCCCGTCGTACAGCCCGCCGCCCGGTAAGTTCATGGAATAGTTGCCGGCCAGCGTGGATCGAAGCAGCGTGAGAAAACCGGTGTTGACCATCCCGCCGCCGAAATCGGTTGCCATGTTGTTGTCGAGCAGGCACTCGTCGAGGCTAAGAGTTCCGAAATTGGCGATGCCGCCGCCCGCCCCGGCGCGGCTGTCCCGCACTCGCACGCGGGTCAGGTTAACGACGGCCGACAGGTGTCCCAGGCTCTCGTCATTGACGAAGAGTCCCCCGCCGGACATTGCCTCTTGGCCTCGCGCAATGCCCAGATCGCTCATGTCCACCGCGACCGGATGCGAGGTCATCGTGTCCACGTCGAAGTGGCTATAGATCTGCACCACCCGGCTGAGGTAGCCGCCGTTGATCGTCAGGTCGTTCATCCCCGGGCCGTTGATGGTCAGGTCCTTCTCGATGAGCAACTCGCCGGCGGTGAGGTTGATCGTGCCGGTCACGCTGAAGTTGATCGTGTCACCCGAGGTGGCGTCCGCGATCGCCTCGCGCAGCGTGCACTCGGCTATGTCACACGTCCCGTCACCGGGGTCGGCCAGCGAGTTAACCGTGAGCGTGGCGGCGGGCAGCGGCGCGGCCAAAGCGACGGCCAGCGGTACGAAGAGCAGCGCCGCCAGAGGCAGCGCGTGCAACATCGCTCGGCGGACGATAAGGGTTTTTTGCACCAGCACATTCATGAGTTGGCATCTCCTCGGCAGTTGTAGGGTGGGATCGAGAGCCGATAGAAGCAAGGGAGTCGTTGGCCGAGTTCTGTTCGTGGAGCAGGTGGATCCGTGCGTTGTGCCGTGGGGTCGAACGCGAGACGTGGCGTGGGAGTTGTCCGAGGTAAGACAGCCATCGAGGCGGCAGCCGCATCGGCGCAGCCCGGATGGTCGTGGGTCGCAATGACGGCTACGATGACGGAATCCCTTGGGTCTCAGGCATAGGCCGATGATAGAACAATGTGGCCCCCAAAAGGCGCCCGAAGAGTGATGCAAGGCAGCTGCAATAGAGAGTCATTCGGTCGGCTATTCAATGGGGCGCGCAAAACGACAGAGCTCCTGAGCAGTAAGAGGCGCACCTCAATGGCAGCCCCGCTGGAGGTGATACTCGCGGCGGGCTTGGTACAGCCCTCGTGCAACGTGCCCCGCCTCCGACACGCTGCCCGTGTAGGGTTGCTATAATCCCACCTACCGCCCATGTCCGCATCCAGCCCGCTTAGCGAACGCGAACGCGAAATCCTGCGCCTGGTGGCCACCGGTCTGGCCAACAAGGAAATCGCCTCCGCCCTCTCCATCAGCCCCAACACCGTCAAGGTCCACCTGCGCAACATCTTCGAAAAGATCGGGGCCGCCTCGCGCACCGAGGCCGCCATGTACGCCGTGCGCGAAGGCCTGGTGGAGGGCCTGCCCGGCACGCCCCTCGCCGAGGCGGCCGTGTTGCCCATTGCCAAGGCCAGGCCCTGGTGGAGGTCAGCCTGGGTGTGGCTGAGCGTTGCCTTCGCCCTAACGATATTCGCGGGGGCCAGCCTACGCGAGTGGCTGCGGCCGAGGGTCGAGCCCACCGCGACGCTCCCGAGCGCAACCGCCTCCCCAGCTCCCACGCCCTCGCGCTGGCAGGTGCGCGCACCGATGCACACGGCGCGCTCGGGCCTCGCAGCGGCCGCCTACGAAAACCAGATCTACGCCATCGGCGGCGAGACGGATGAAGGCGTCACCGGCGCGCTCGAGCGCTACGACCCGCGCAACGATATCTGGACCGCGCTCGCGCCCAAGCCCCTTCCGGTTGATGAGATCGGGGCGGCAGTCATCGGCGGGAAGATCTATGTGCCCGGCGGGCGTATGGGCGAGGGCCTGCCGACAACCGTGCTCGAGATCTACGACCCGCGTAGCGATGCCTGGTCGCGCGGGCCGCAGATGCCGGATGCGCTCAACGCCTATGCGCTGGCCGCTTTCGAGGGCAAGCTATATCTCTTCGGCGGCTGGAATGGTATGCACTACGTCGCTTCGGTGTATGTGTTCGACCCCGACAGTGGTTTATGGGAGGCGCGCTCGCCGCTGCCTTCGCCGCGCGGGTTTGCCGGCGCGACGGTCGCCGGTGGTGGGTTGTACGTGATGGGCGGGTACGACGGCGCGCTCGCGATGGATGACAACCTGCAGTACCTGCCCGAGCGCGATATCGCAGGCGAAGATCCATGGCTCGCGCGGACGCCCATGCCCGAGGCGCGCCAATCGTTCGCCTTGGCCGGCGCCGGCGAGCTAGTCTATCTTCTTGGCAGCGGCACGCCGCTGGAGTACTCTCCGCAGCGTGATGAGTGGAAGGCGCTGACGGCGCCCGACATCGCCGGTTGGAAGGGCATGGGGCTGATCGTGCAAGGCGCGAACCTGATCGCCTTTGGCGGCGCCGCGGATGGCCGAGCGCTGCCCACCACGCTCAGCTATCAAGCCGTCTTCACCATCGCCATTCCGCTGATCAAGTAACGATCCATCGAGGAGTCGCGTGGCATTTCGTCATCCTAAGTTGTTCGTCATTGGTCTGGATTGCGCCGCGCCGGAACTGGTCTTCGATACCTGGCGCGACGAACTGCCCAACCTCAACCGCCTGATGGCGCGCGGCGCGTATGGCCGCCTGCGCTCGTGCATCCCATGCATCACCGTGCCGGCCTGGAGCGTGATGACCTCCGGCAAGGATCCCGGCGTGCTGGGCATCTACGGCTTCCGCAATCGCGCCGACTACTCTTACGATCGGCTCTCGATCGCCACCGGCCTGGCAGTCAAAGAGCCGCGCGTGTGGGATATCCTCGGCGAGCACGGCAAGCGCGTGGTCACGGTCGGCGTGCCGGGCACTTACCCGCCGCGGCCGGTCAACGGCGTGCAGGTGGGTTGCTTCCTCACGCCCGGCACGATGACGCGCAACGAGTCCGGCGCGCCGCGTTCCCGCATCTTCACCTATCCACCCGAACTCTCGGCCGAGATCAACACCTGGGCCGGGGGCGAGTACCCGGTGGATGTCAAGGACTTCCGCACCGAGAACAAGGCGGACCTCTTGCGCCAGATCCACGAGACGACCGCTCAGCGCTTCGAGGTGGTGGGGCGACTGATGCGTCGCGAGGCGTGGGATTTCTTCATGTTCGTCGAGATGGGCGTGGACCGCATCCACCACGGCTTCTGGCGCTTCTTCGATGAGAAGCACCCGAAGCACGAGCCGGGCAACCCGTACCAGCATGCCATTCGCGACTACTACCGCGCGGTCGACCGCGAGATAGGGACCGTGCTCGCGCTGCTGGACAACGACACCTCGGTGATGGTCGTCTCCGATCATGGGGCGCGGACGATGCTGGGCGGGATTTGCGTCAACGAGTGGCTGCGGCGAGAGGGGTACCTGGTGCTGGCGGGGAAGCCGCCCGCCTCACCGACCGCGCTCGACAAGTTGCAGGTCGATTGGCCTCGCACGCGTGCCTGGGGCGAAGGTGGCTACTACGCGCGCGTCTTTCTCAACGTGGCTGGGCGTGAGCCGCAGGGTGTGGTGAAACCCAAGGACTACGAGCGCGTGCGGGATGAAGTGGCGGCCGGGCTCAAAGCCATCCGCGGGCCGCGGGGCGAAGACCTGGGCACGGTCATCTACAAGCCGCACGATATCTACCGCAAGGTGCGCGGCATCCCGCCCGATCTGCTGGTCTACTTTGGCGACCTGGCCTGGCGCTCGGTTGGCAGCCTGGGTCACCCGGAGGTGTGGACGCTCGAGAACGACACCGGTCCGGACGAGGCCAACCACGCCCGTGATGGCGTCTTTATCTTCGCTGACCCGCAGCGCAACCTTGGCGGTCGCGAACTCGAGGGCCTCGAGATCATGGACGTGGCCTCGACGATTCTCGAACACTACGGCGTTCCGGTACCGGGGGAAATGCAGGGGCGGGTGATCCAGCTCTAACCCGATAGCCCGCACTGCTATAATCGAATCACGTGCTTCGCACAGGCGCGCACTCGACCAACCAGCCGGCCCGCAGCCTCACCCACAAGGACAACCGCATGATCGAAGGCGTGAAGATCGTTGCGCTCGACACCCGCGTTGACGAGCGGGGGTATCTCACCGAGATTGCCCGGGCTGTGGGCGGCGCGGAACCTCACGCCCAGGTCCATCCGTTCGGCCAGGTCTACCTGGTCGCCGATCCCGTGCGCGGAACGGTTCGCGCCTTCCATAAGCACGAGCAGATGTGGGATTGGTTCTTCATCTCGCACGGCAGCGCCAAGTTCGTCTTGCGCGATGACCGCCGCTCGAGCCCGACGTACGGCGAGATGTTGACCGTTGTCGCGGGCAGCCGCAACCCGACCCTGATTGCCGTTCCGCCGGGTGTCTGGCACGGATGGATGTCGCTCGAGGACGACACGCAGATGGTGAGCATCGCCTCCCACGTGTACAACCGGGAGGCCCCGGACGAAGTTCGCATCGAGCCGGATGCATTTGGCGATGTGTGGACCGTCAAGGGCCGCTAGCGATGGCACATGGCGTCGTGCTCGTCGTCGGAGGCGCGGGGTACGTCGGCTCGGTGCTTGTCGCCGAATTGGTCCAGCGAGGCCACGCCGTGCGTGTGCTCGACGCGATGTGGTTCGGCGAGGACGGGCTGGCGGCAACGAGAGACCGGATCGAGATCATCCGGGGCGATATGCGGGCGGTGGCCCCTTCGGTTCTGGCCGGTGTTGGAGCGGTTATCAATGTCGGTGGACTCTCCAACGACCCGACCGCCGAGTACAGCCCCCAGGCCAATAGCGCGATCAATACCCAGGCCAGTGTCGAACTGGCCCGGCGCTGCGTCGAGCATGGGGTGCCGCGCTATGTCTTGGCCTCATCCTGTTCCATCTACGACCGCGGCCTGGCCGCTCTCGCTCACGATGATGTACAGAATGAAGATACTCACGTCTCGCCGACGGCGGCCTACTCTGTGAGCAAGCTGGAGGCCGAACGCGGGGTGATGGCATTTGCCAGCGACCAGTTTTGCCCCACCGCCATCCGCAAAGGAACGGTCTTCGGGTTCTCGCCGCGTATGCGCTACGACCTGGTCGTCAACACATTTGTGCGCGATGCGCTTGCCAAAGGCGTCATCACGATACACGCGGCTGGGCTCATGTGGCGGCCGCTTGTCGATGTGCGCGATGCGGCCAGAGCCTACGCTGCCTGCCTCGAAGCGCCGGAGGAGATCGTTCGCGGGCAGGTATTCAACCTCGCGCTTGACAACTACCAGATCGCCGATCTGGCCCTGCGTGTGCAGCAGGCGCTGGGCGAGGTCGAGGTGCCGTGCGAGATCCGCGCGGATCACACGCCGCGGCTCATCCGCTCGTACCGGGTGGACTCGAGGAAGATCGAGAAAGTTCTCGGCGTGCAGCCATCGATCAGCGTCGAAGAGTCGGTGCGCGAAATGGTGCGACGCATCCGCTCGGGCGCCGCCTCGGATTTTGACAATCCCCGCTACTACAACATCGCCTGGTTGAAACAGATGGAGTCCGAAGCCCAGCGCGAGCGGCGCCCGAGCCCGCTCGATGAGCCGGAGCCGGCCTGATATGCGCGTGGCGGTGATCGGCTCGACCGGGCAACTGGCACACGATCTGCTGCAGGTACTCCCCCAGCACGAAGGCGGCATGGAATGCGTGGGTCTCTCCCACGCCGAGGTCGAGGTCGCCGATTCGGCATCGGTTGAGCAGGTACTCGACCGCGTGCGGCCAGAGGCGGTCATCAACACGGCCTCCTTTCATCAGCTCGAGGCCTGCGAGGCAGACCCGCAGCGGGCATTTGAAGTCAACGGTCGGGGCGCTCAGAACCTGGCGCTGACGTGCCATACGCGCGGCGTGCGCCTCCTGCACATGAGCACCGACTACATATTCTCCGGCGCGAAGGGCTCGCCCTATGAGGAAGGGGACACACCGGAGGCGATCAATGCATACGGCGCCTCGAAAGCTGCGGGCGAGGCCCTGATCCGAGAGCACTGCCCGCAGCACGTCATCATCCGCTCGAGCGCGCTCTACGGCGTGGCGGGGTCGTCCGGCAAGGGGGGCAACTTCGTTCAGACGATGCTACGCAAGGCGCAGGCCGGCGAGGAAGTGCGCGTTGTCGACGATCAGGTCACCAGCCCCACCTCCACGCTGGCGCTGGCACGGCAGATTGCTGCGCTGCTCGGTATGCCGCACGTCGGCACCTTCCACGCCGTCTGCCATGGCGCGTGCTCGTGGTACGAATTCGCCGCGGAAATCTTCCGCCGGGCGGGCATCGCCGCGGACCTGCAGCCGCAATCCACGAGCGAGTCGGGCTCGCGCGTGAGCCGGCCCCCGTATTCCGTGCTGCGCAATGCCCGCCTCGAACAACTCGGGTTGGACCGGATGCCGGCCTGGCAAGACGCGCTGGCTGAATACCTCGCCCAGATCCCCTCTCGCCTCTAGCCTGACATCGCGCCTCACAAATTCTGGCACGTCTCTTGCCAACGCGTAACGACACTCGCGGCCGAATGGCCGCACGCATGTAAGGCGCGTGTTGGGTGGGAATTGTTAGACGAGGCGTGCAGTGCGTTCTAAGCGGAGAAGTCGGAGGAACTTGGCGACGAGAGATCGGTGCGCAAGCCATCCCTGAGCCCGCGCAGGTAAGCCGCCGCGGTTGCCCGCTTGCGCTGAAGAACGAGGCGTGCCGTCGTGCGCAGCGCGCTGGCCAGGCGGTGGGGCGCGACGACGGCCCAGCGCCACCCGCGCACGTGCTTGCGGAAGTAGATCACGCTCGAGCGGCCCATCCAGTAGCGATGGTAGGGCGTATCCACTCCGCCGCTGGCGCGCGCTACCTTGTGCTGCACCCTGGCCTGGGGGACGAAGAGAATGCGTAGCCCGGCGCGGATCACGCGCAGGCTGTAGTCCGCGTCATCGTAGTAATAGAAGAAGCGCTCGTCGAGCAGGCCGACCTTCTCGAGCGTTAGGCGCGGGATGAGGGAGGCGCAGGCGGTGGCGTGCTGGCGATCCAGGACCTCCTGCCATTGCCCGCGGTCGATGGCGCCGAGAGTATTGCCACGGATTTCGAGCGTGAGCGGGTTGAGCCCGGCGCCCGCGGACCACACCACCTGAGCCTGATCGAAGTAGGTGATCAAGGGAATGAGGATGCCGGCGCGGTCGCGCCCGGCCTCGGCCAGGAGTGCGGACAGCGCCCCGGGTTCAACCACCGTGTCGTTATTCAGCCAGAAGACGAACTCGGCGCCCTGGGCGAGCGCATGGCGGGTGCCCTGGTTGACGGCCGCGGCGAACCCACGATTGGACTCGTTGCGCAGGATCTCGGCCGCCGGGTATTGCGCGCGGATAGCCTCGACCGTCCCGTCGCTGGACCCGTTATCAACGACGATCACGCGCAGGTTGGGATGCGTTGCGCGGCGGAGCGAAGCCAGGCAGTCGAGCGTCTCATCACGCTGGTTCCAGGTGATGATGACGGCGAAGACGGAGGACGAACCCTTGGCAGCCAGTTTCATCTCTATGTGGTGTGGGCACGCCTAAGCACAGGCCGCGGCATGTCTCATGCCGCCATGTGGCCAGGCGCCCGGGTACTCGCATCGTTCGCGGCGGAAGAGCCTACCGGGCCTCGACGAACACGGTATCGAAAAGGAATGCGATCTGAGGCACCTGCATGGCTTGTGGGCCGTTGTAGCCCGGGTCCTGGAAGGAAGCATCGCTCCATGATGTGCCGGTGAGTTCCCCCAACATGATGCCGAGGCGGTGATTCTTCTCCAGCGCATTGAGCGTGACCTGGAACGTGCCGTCGGGCCCGATGACGGTCTGTGCCAAGCGTTGCCCCATGAACGTGACGTCGACGAGAACAACAGGCACGCCCGCCGGCCCGCTGCCGCGCACGACGGTATCGCCCTCGCGCACCGGCCGGGCCAGAGCGAACGGAGTCAAAGCAGGTCCGCCCGGTACGGTTGCGGTCGGCGGCTGCGGGTCTGCCGCGAGCGGCGGGGGATCTGCCTGGAGGGGGCCGCCAGCCGGCGAAGCGGGGCCGCAGCCGGTGAGCGCGACGATTGCGACGACGAGCAAGGTCAGCACGATGCCCCGAAGTTTCATGCAGGCAACCTTTCCGAGTACTCAGACGGCTCAGGAATGGCTCCATTGTACTTAAACGACGGGCCACGCTCAAGTTGAGAGCGTGGCCCGGTTTTAAGGGAGCGCTGCGTACTACGGGACCAGGTTGAAGCCCTCGTAGTTGTTCTTGTCCTGCATCATCAAGGGTGCCGTGAACGGGTAGGTGGATTCGTTCGCGATGGCGACGATTGGCTGATCGGCGGTGATGATCACACCGAAGGAGCCGTTCGCGCCGCAACCGGTCAGGTCCGCAGGGCAGCCGCCGAGCACAGCGGGCGTCATCGCTGTCCCGTTCCACCAGGATCCCGCCTTGAGGCGCGCGTCGGTCACGTTCATGGCCGCCATCGAGTCGATCGTCTGCGCCACCGAGGTGTAGGTGCCGGTTGGGCCGGTGAAGACGAAGACGACGTTGGTAGCTTGCGAGCCGCCCACATTCATGATCGTGAGCCCGGTGCCCTTGCCGTACGAGTTTTCCTTGTAGCCCGGGATGCTGATCTTCGCCGTGACCGAGATGTCGGGAAGGGCTGCGTAAGTCACCGACTCTTGAGTGCGGGTCGGGTTGGCGACCAGCCAGGCATTGGTGTAGCTCTCATTGACGGCGGACACAATATTGCCCGTGGCGGTGACGACCGCGGCCGCAGCGCATCCTGCCGGGAAGGCAGAACTGGGGAAGGTGTAGGAGGCGTTCGCCGCCAGGCCGCTCGTGCTATCGGTGTAGGTGCCGCCAACGCAGCCGGTCGGCGCATTCGTGCGTGTGGTGTAGCTGACGCCGATATTGACCGAGCCGCCGCTCACGTTCATCACGCGCAGGCCGGTGAACCGGCCGTAGTAGTCGTTCTTGTTTGTCGGCGCGTACACCGTTGTGTCGTAGTCGCCTGGAGTGAACCCGCGAATTGCCTGCGCTACCGTAGCCGGGTTCTCAGTCGTCTTTGCCTCGATCACGACGCCTGCCAGGTCGGTTGTGGATGTGACCGCGAGGGAACCCTGGCCCGACGCTCCAGAGGGCGGCGGGTTTAACCCCACATCGCGCGAGTCGGCTGCGGTGAACGAGACCATCGCGCCCGGGTCGATGGAGGGCGTGGTGTAGGTGTATGTCGTGCCCGCAAAGAGGAACGAGGCCGTCGCCGTCGCGGCCGACCCGCCGGCGTTCTGGACGTAGAACGTCGTCGTCTTGGTGTAGTAGTCGTTCTTGACGATTGGGAAGTTGAGCGTGGTGTCGACGACCGTGGCGCCCTGGTATTGCGCCGCCGCCAAGCCGCCGGACACACCATTGCCGCCGGATAGGCGGTTTGTGACGTTTACGATGGCGCGGATCGGCTCGGCAGCGCTCACGATGCCAGAGCCGATGAACCCGCTGGGCATGCCGGCAAAATCAGCCGGCACGAAGGTCGCCCCTCCGCCCGCCAATATCGACTTACTGGCGGTGTAGGTGCTCGAGGAAGCGGAGTCGTAGGCGGTCATATCGACCGTGGCCGTGCTTGTTCCCACGTTTTGAATGCGCGAGCCGGTCCACCAGCCGCCTCCGGGCAGGACGGAACTCACGCCAGCGAAGGCGCCCAGCGGAAGGGCGAGGATGACGGTCAATGAGAGTAGCACGACGACCAGGGTTTTCTTCACGGCGGCCTCCTTGGATTCAACTTGGGACGCCCGGCGCTGCCGGACGGCAGTGACTATTCTCAACCACACATCGGGGCGGAGCAATACCCCCTTGGGGTTATCACTCCAGATAGCCCAGATCCCGCAGGCGCTGAAGGACGGCCTGCTCGTCGGCATCTGCCCAATCCGAGGCGGGCGCTCCGCTTTGAGGCCCTGGGGAGGCGTCTTTGTCGATTTCCACCCCGGAGGTCGGCAAGACCCAGTCGTGCAGGGGACGACCGTCCATTTCGAGCGGAACCGGGCAGCCGAGCACCTGCAGGACAGTCGGTGCCACATCTATCAAATCGGCCCCCTGAGAGATGAAGCCGCCGGTTCTCGTGTTCGCCCCGGCCGCGATCAGCAAGCCCTCCAGTCGGTGGCTGCCGCTCTGATGCAACCCGGGCGAGGCGAATATCTTCCCTGGTTGGGGTGAGTACTCATATCCGTGGCGGGTGATGAAAGCAAGGTCGCGCATGACCACGATCAGGTCGGGCGCCGCCTCTGTCATGAGCCCGTGGAAGACATGCTCCCGGCGGACGACACGGCTCACGATCGGCAGGCCATCGTCGGGGTCGGTCAACTCGTTCAGGCCTCGCTCGATCCGCAGGCGCAGCGCTTCATACCCGGGGCCAGGCTCTACGATGCCCTGGGGCTCGCGCCCTTTGAGGTTGATGTAGATCTGGCCGTGATAGCCGAAGCTGTAAGCATAAGTCCTGTCCCAGTCGATGCCCTCGGGGAACTGCATCCGCCTCGAGCGCGGAATCTTATCGAGGCGTGCGCCCATGAGCCTTCGAATGGTCCGCTCCAGCTTGTTCAGGCCGAGGTTGCGCAGCGCGAGCGAGATGCCCTCACGCGTGAGGCCGAGCTGCGCGGCCAGCCCCGCCGCACTCGTGGCTGGGCGAGGCTCGCTGCGGACGGCCAGCAGCCCGTTCTGCCTCAGCCATTCGTTGATGAAGACGTCTTTGTAGAGCGGGCCGCTGCCATGGTCGGAGACCACGAGCACTGTGGCATCCGGGCCCGCGGCCTGCACCAGCCGCCCGACGATCGCATCGACCTGGGCGTACAGGTCGCGGATCGCCGTGGCGAAGGGCGCATCGCGCTGCGGATCGCGCTTTGGGTGAGTTGGATCCATGTGCCGCCAGAAGAAATGGGCCACCTCGTCGGTCTCGCGGAAGAGCACTATGAAGAGATCCGGCGAGTCTCGTTCGAGGAGCCTGAGCGCCGTGCGTCCCAGCCGTTCGGTGCAAGCGCTCATTTCGTCGAGCGTCGCACGCTCTTTGCCTGGCCGGTAGGGCGTGCGCAGATCGAGGCAATGGCCCTCGCGTCGAAGCTCGTCCGCGAGTTCGGGCGGGAAGGTGAAATTGCGGTCGTCCGGCGTGCCCAGCCCCGAGACCAGAAAGCCATTGACCGGCTCGGGCGGGTAGGTCATCGGCACGTTCATCACGCCGACGGTGCGACCGTGGCGGCTGAGGATGTGCCACAGCGACTCGCCCTGGATGTGGTCGCCGCGCACGGCGCGCAGCGTGTAGGATCCCGGATCGCGGCGGACGAAGTCGAAGACACCGTGCTTCCCGGGGTTGGTTCCAGTCATGAACGACGCCCAGGCGGCGGAGGAAAGGACAGGCAGCACCGAGCGCAGCGGGCCGTAGCTTCCCTCGCGCATCAGCCTGTTCAGGTTGGGCAGGTGCCCGGCTTCGGCCCACGGCCGGACGAGATCGAGCGTGGCGCCATCCAGGCCGATGATCAAGACTCGTGTCATCACGGCTCGCTTGAGGCTGTCACGAGGGGAAACGCAGCTCCCTCGTCGATAGGCAGCGCTTCGTGCATTGTATCGGATGTGATCGCGCCGGCGGCGAATATAGTGCTCACGCGGCGGACGGCGGGACATTGGGGGTGGACGGCCCCGTCTTGCGTGCGACAACGACGAGCGTCGCGCCCAGGCCGAGCCGATCGAGGAGCCACTCCGGAGCTGCGAAGAGCAGCCGCATTCCGGGAGCGGAAAGCACCTTGTAGAGAACGCATGCAGCGCGTGATGCAGGATGGGTACGCGAGATCCACAGCCTCAGGCTGGCCAGGGAAGCGAAGTACCCGCCCAACCCGCACCACCGGTCCGTCAGCTCAAAACCCGCGCGAGAGAGAATGACCCCAAGGGAGTTCTTGGTAAACGCATGCAGGTGACGCGGGGCGTCGTAGCCGTTCCACCCGTGTCCGAAGATTCGCCGGTCAAGACCATCATGGTTCGGGAGGGTCAACACCACGAAGCCCTGCGGCGCCAACACATGATTCGCCTCGCGTAGTGTTGCCAACGGATCGAGTGTGTGCTCCAGCGTGTCCCAGAATGAAACCAGGTCGAATCCCGCGGCAGGCAGCCCGGCGTCCAGCAACTCATTCGAATTAACGGTGAGCCCGAAGCGACTGCGAGCGTACTCGGCCGCGCCAGGGTTCGGCTCGATGCCCGCGACGTCCCAGCCCGCCGTGCGCATTTCATCCAGAAAGATGCCGGTCGAACAGCCCACGTCGAGGAGCCTGCGGTGTCCTTCGCCGCACGCGCGCTCCGCAACCCGCCGGCGCGCTCGTGCGTTGCGGTGGCGAGCCCAACGCAGCAGCGCCACCGGCTCGTCCTGGATGGCGGTACGATAGGGCGCATAATCGGAGGGATAGTAGAGCGCCATGCTCTCCGGCGCCGGTACGCGCTGGACGAAGATGTGCCCGCATTCGGTGCACTGAACCACGGGGAACTCGCCCGGACCGTGATGCAGCCTGTCGCTCACGGTGCACAGGAGCGCAGCCTGGCTCGCGCCGCACGCCGGGCAAGAGCCCACCAGGGCGAAGGTTGGTTCAGTGGAGTGAATGCCGGAAGTCATCGCGTGATGGTCAAGAGGGAGTCTTTGCCGATGCCTGGAGAGTATAGCATCGGCCTCCCGCCGGCCCTGTTCCATTCCTGAGTACAATTCCTCGGCGTGCACGACGCGCGGCCACTTGAGCCGTGCAGGTCTATTGGACCGAAGCGGAGCCCAATCCATGGCGTTGCCGGGTTTCCTGGTCATTGGGGCGATGAAGGCGGGGACGACCTCGCTGTTCCACTATTTGCGCCAGCATCCCCAGTTGGCATTCGGACAGGCAAAAGAGCCGAGCTTCTTCGCCTTCGAAGACTCCCCGCTCGACTTCCGCGGCCCGCTCGACGACCGCCTGAAGCAGATGGTCATCACGCAATTGAGTGCCTACGCCGAACAATACAAGGGCGCGAAGCCCGGAATGAAGCTCGGTGACGTATCGCCCATCTACATGTACAGCGAGCGGGCCGCGGCGCGAATCCACGAATGCATTCCCGGCGCGAAGCTGATCGCCATCCTCCGCGACCCGGCCGACCGGGCCTACTCCAACTACGTTCACTTCGCGCGGGAAGGCCGTGAGCGGGCGGCGACTTTCGAAGCAGCGCTCGAGCAGGAGGCGGCCCGCATCGCGGCCAACTGGGCGCCGCAGTGGCACTACCAGCGGCTGGGGTTTTATGCTGCCCAACTCACGCGCTACCTAGCTCTCTTCCCGCGCGCGCAGATGCGCTTCTTCTTATATGAGGACCTGCGCCACGATGAACTAGGAGTCGTTCGGCAGATATTCGATTTCCTTGGAGTGGATCCAGGGTTCGTGCCCAGGATGGGCGAACGGTGGAACGTGGGGGGCGTGGCGAGGAGCCGTGCCGTTCACAACTTCCTGCGCCGCCCGGGCTGGGTGGCCCGGCTCGTCCGGCCGATCGTACATCGTGAGACGCGTCAGCGTATCGTGCTCGGGTTAATGCGCTTGAATCTGAGGCCGGCCCCTCCCATGCGGGCCGAGACACGTGCGATGCTCGTACGCGCCTACCGGGCCGACATCGAGCAGCTCCAGCGGCTTATCGATCGCGATTTGGGCGCGTGGCTCCGCGCGTAGATGCGCGCGTAGCACATCACTCGCGCCCTACGCACCGCCCGTTCGAGGATCACCCGGCCACTTGCTGATACAGCGCGATCAGTTCTGCGCCTCTCCGCTCCCACGCCAATTCGCTTACTGCCGCCCGCCTCGCGTTACCTCCAAGCTCGGCCTTGAGTGCCTCGTTATCGAGCAGCGCTAACGTGGCCTCGGCAAGCGCGCCCGGGTCGGCCTGGGTGACCACTCCGGCAAGCAGCCGCGAGATCAGCTCGGCCGCCTCACCTACCTCCGTCATAACCGTCGGCCGTCCCGTCGTAAGGTAGTTATTCACCTTGAGCGGCATGCGCCCGCGGTTGGCTTCGCTCGCGCACAGCGGCAGCCATAGCACGTCGCATGCAGAAACGTGCGCGTGCAACTGCTCGGTGGGCATGCGGCCGAGCCTTTCGACGCGCGGCAGATGTTCGGCATGCCGCAGGATGTGGCGGCCCGAATTTCCGGCCAGCACGAGGTGCGCATCCGGATCGCGCGCGGCTAGGTCGGTCCATGCCTCGGCCATGAGATGGGCGTCCCTGTCGAACAGCCCGCCGACCATTCCCACCAACCGCGCCTGGGCGGCGATACCCAATTCTCGCCGGGCAGCCGCTCTCTCGAGCAGGGGCAGCGAGGCATCACAGCCGTTGGGCAGATGGAGCACTGGTGTTCCTGGTGCGGCCAGGCCGCGTGCGCGAGAGGTGAGGGCGCGATTGATGGCCGTCTGCGCGTCCGCGCCGCGCCGGTAATGCGTCTCGAAGAAAGACTCAACAGGGCGAAGCAGAAGGCGGCGCAGGGTTTCCGGGCGCTCCTCAACCGAACCACCCTTGCCGAATAGATCGGCCCAGTCGATCACCAGCTTCGCGCCATGGCGACGTGCGGTGAGCGCCGGGAAGATGACGGTCGGCCGAGCCTCGAAGGCGTGCACCAGGTCGAACCGCCCGGCTTTCATCCAGCCGATCCGGCGCAGCGTGTTCCACGGATCCCACCCCGAGCGCAGCGGCCCCCACAGCGCGTCCGGCGCTTCAACGAGCGTCATTCCCTCTGATTGCGATTCGGCAAGCCGCCAGCGGTTGCGCGGCGAGGTGGCCATGAGCGCCACCTCGTGCCCGGCCTTCGCCACCACGCGGCCAAGGTGATAGGCGCGCCAGTAGGTGCCCTCACCTGCGGTGTTGAACACGATCATGGCGATGCGCATGCGGCGTTCGGCCCCCGTTGTGTCGAAGAGAGTTGCTCTCGAGCATTGTCGCGCAGGCAAATATACCATCGGCTCTTCCCGGCGAATGTGCGCCTCTTCGCTGTGAAAGGCGGCAGATGTGGAATACAATCCCATGCTCAATGGAAACCCACATCTCGGAATCTGCGATCCTGCCCTTGCCTGGAGTCCCCACGGTAGCCGCCGGCGCCAGCACCTCGCTGGCCGGCCGCGTTACGGGCCGCGTGCTTCAAGCCTTCGGGCAAATCCTGCTGGCCCGCCTGCTCGGCCCGGACACTTACGGCCTGTATGCGCTCGCGCTGACGGCGCTCGGGCTGGCCGCGCTCGTTGCGCCGCTCGGCTTGGATCGCGCGGTGATCCGCTTCGCGCGCATTGATCCGCGCGCCACGGCCACTGTCGGGCGCGGCTTCTTCCTGCGCGCGATTGCGTTCGCCGGCGTGATCGGATTGACGATCGCCGCCATTGTGGCCCTCGCCGCGCCGGCGGCTGCCGAGAGTCTCTTCCACGATGCACGCGTCGTCTGGGTGTTGCGCTGGATTGCCCCGGCGTTTGCGCTGATTGCCGGGTTGCGGGTGGCCACCGCCGCTACGCGCGTTTCCTTCCGCATGAGCTACACCGTTCTCACCGAAGACTTGGTTGTGCCGGCGGTCGGCCTCGCGTTCGCCATCCTGATGATCGTGATGGGGTTCGGCCTGCGCGGGGTTCTGGCCGCCGCAAGCGTGGCGCATGCGCTGGCGCTCGGGCTGGGGATTGCCTTCGTCTGGCGGTTATTCCCCATTCGCGAGGCCGAGGGCAGGCCCGCAAAGATTCGCCTGCTCGACCTTTTGGCCTTCTCGATTCCGGCCTCGGCGGCGGTCACACTCAACGCGCTCATCACGATGGTCGACCGCATTGCGATCGGATCCTTCGGCAATGCGGCCGATCTTGGCATCTACCAGGCGGCGGCGCAGATCTCGATCTGGTTCGCGCTGGTCATGGCGACCTTCTCGACCGTCCTGGCACCGCTCATCTCCACTCTCCATCAGGCCGGCGATCGTGAGCGATTGGCGGAGAGCTACCGGGTTGCGACCAAGTGGGGCACGTACCTGTGTGTTCCGATGGCGCTGCTGGCAGTGCTGGTGCCGGGGCGCATGATGGAAGTCCTATTCGGAGCGGATTTCGCGGCCGGCCGTGCTGCCCTTCTCGTTTTGGCGCTGGGGCAATTCATCAACGTGGCGACCGGGGCGGTGGGCCCGATGCTGATCATGACCGGCCACCCGCGTCGGTGGGCCATTCACAACCTGGCGGCTCTGGCCATCGCCGTGATTCTCAACCTGCTGCTGACGCCCCGGCTGGGCGTGCTGGGCGCAGCGCTGAGCACCTCGGGCGCCCTCGTCGTGCTATTCGGGTCGGGATTGTTCGCCGTCCGCCGCACGGTGGGCATGTGGCCCTACGACCGGCGCTTTCTCAAAGGCGTCGTGGCGGGCGCAGTTGCGGCGGCGTGCCTCATTCTCGTCGAGAGATTCACGTGGCAGCCGGCCTGGCTCGTGCTTCTGATCGAGACGGCTCTGGCCTTCGGGGTGTTCGGCTTCGTGCTGTGGACGCTGGGGTTGGACGAGGAAGACCGGATGATGCTGCGGAACGCGGCACGCTCGCTTACTGGCAAGGCCACAACGCGCGGCTAGGGGGTTCCATCCTTCTGTTCGTGGGCGAGTGTGTCAATGACCCGGGCCATCTCATCCCACTCGTGACCCTTCGCTTCCGCCAACTGACTTAGCTTTGGCGGCGCTGACAGCGCCGACTCGATGGCGCCCGCCAGGCTTTCCGGGTCCCTCCCCTCCGCAAGGAAGACGCCCGCTGTGCTGTCCCCCGGCGTATCCTCTTCCCTTGTGGTCACGACGGGCAGCCCGAAAGACCGGGCCAACCCCGCCACGCCACTCTGGATGCCCGGAAGGTGCGGGACAACGAGAACGTCCGCCGCTTTGAACATCGGCGCGATTTCCTCGTTCGGGACGTAGCGGTTCAATAGGCGAACGAATTCCTCGAGCCCAAGCCCTTGTACCTGGCGGAAATACTTACCCTCCGGCTCCCAGAACTCTCCTGCCACAACGAGGAAGACCTCTTGGCCGCGGCCGTGCAAGATGCTAATAGCTTCGATGAGGTCGCCCAATCGTTTGTAGGGCCTGACAAGACCAAAAAACAGCGCGATCTTGGAATGCACCGGCAGGCCCAATGCAATGCGCGCTTGCTCTCTTGTTGTCTTGGTGCTGGAGAGTCCGGCGAAATCCGGGAGGGGCACGACAACGGCGCGCCTTCCAGGCAGCAACTGGTCGAGCAGAAGGCGCTGAGTCTCTGTCATGACAATGATCGCGGAGGCGGCGCCAAGCGCAAACCGGGCGAGCGGCTTATTCCATACATGGGACTCGTGGGGGAGCACATTGTGTGCGATGTATACAACTGGAATTTGGTTTCGGGCCAAGAGGCGGGAGAGAACCGCAAGCGGCAAAGCCCAGAAGGGCGTCCACCATTGGATCACAACCAAGTGCGGAGAGAAACTGCGAATGCGATTGCCCGCCTGGGTCCATGTCCATGTTTTGAGTGGGTCGAGCACATACTCAGCATCAATAGAAACCGGTTCCCGGCTTGGGTCTTGGTCAGTTCTGCCAGGATATAGCCAGCGTGGGTATTGACGTCGGAAAGAGACCACCCTGATGTCATGGCTCGCCTGCAGTGCTCGGCCAAGAAGAGTGGTGAAATGCGCTATTCCTCCCCGGTACGGATATACCGGACCGACAAGCACGATGCGACTCACGTGGGTCGCTCCCCGCTCTCATTGGCGGCGCATACAAAGAGCTGATTCGCGCCCAGCAGAAAGTACTTATGCAAGTCCACATTCAACCCGGACCGCTCGAGTCGCTTGTGCAAGGCTGAGCGCGAAAAGGCCCACCAGTGCTCCTCGACTGCACGATGCCAGAAAAGCCCTGGGTGGCCAATCGACTCTGCGTCTCTTGATCCGGCCGCAACTCCGAGCGACACGTGACGATGTCGGCGCCAACTCAGCGGCGTATGGCGAGCATGGTGCCATTGCGCGAGCGGCCGATCCGATATGTTCCTGCGTAGCAGAGACGCCCTCGCATCTGACATGTCCTCTCTCCTCCCGCAAAACGTGTGACAGGACGCTTGTTGATCCATCAGGGCGCGAGTCTCACTGGACCGCGGGAAATCCTAGCAACTCGGCGTGAGCGCCAGGCGCCTGGCAGGTCGCTAGAGCCGGGGCAGATGTCCCTAGGGTGTTTAGTATCGCTTGGTCCTCTCCGCCCACAATGTGCGAGAAGATGATCCAACCTCGCCCCGGGCCAAGCGCCGCAGTAATGGCCTGCGCCTGAGAGGCTGCTGGTTCGCCACGCATCCAGCGACCCATCACCGCTGGCCAGTGATCTTTCTCATTGTAGTAGGTGAACGCCGGTTTGGCGCCATAGTACACGTACATTCCATCGCCCGCCTGGTATCGTTCGGCGATGCAGGCAAGAACGGGGCGCAATTCCTCCACCGACCCCGGGCCATCTGCTTGCAGGGGGAAGGGCAGACGGAACGCCAGGGACAAGACTGCAAGGCCTAGTACCGACCCCACGGCGAGGCGGAGCTTCACTCGGCTGCCCGCAAAGGACGCAAGTTGCCCGCCCACGATGGCCAAAGCCAGCGCCATTAAAGGTGCGGCAAACAGCATGTGCCGATCGGGGTAAGCGTACATCCCCATCGTATGTAGCACGAAGCCGATCATCAGCGTGGCGCACAACACGATTCCCTGCCAGCGACTCTCCCGTCGCGCAAGCAAGAGCAGGGTGCCCACACTCATGGCAATTGTCAGGGCGATGTTCGCCCAACTTGGGGCATCCGGGCCAAGGAACAAATAGCCTGTCAATTTGGATGTCTGGGTCATGAACTCCATGACCAGGCTGGTAGAAGCGAGCGCTGGTGTGCCAGCCGCAATCACGCGCTCTAACTGTGGCCGGACGACCCGCGCGAAAAAGAAAAGGAAAGCGGCGAGTGCGGGCAATTGGGCCGCTGCGATTGCTGCGGCGTGGCGCAATACCTCGCGTGAGCGTGCTCTCTCCGCGAGGACTTGTTCGAAGGCCCATGCGACCAGCGCCAGATTAAGTGCGGCCAAGAGGAGAGCGTGCCCATAGTATGAGAAGAGGGCAACGAGAGACATCACGGCCAACACCGACAGCCGGCCGAGCGCGAGTCGGCGCAGCACCCGATCGAATGCCCACAACAAGCTGACTGAGACGAACAGACTCAGGCCGTAGGGGTTGACCTCTCGCGTGTGAAAGACGAGCATCGAGCCCAGGGCAAGGAACGTACTGGCGAGAAGACCCGCCAGCAGCCCATGCCATCTGGAAACGATCCGAAAGAGCCCTGCGACCGCGAGCGCTCCGAGTAGCGCGCTGGGCAAGCGCAGAAAACCCTCCGCATTCGCCAGTAGCCCCCAGTAGTGGAGGATGGCGCTATATAGCGGAGGATGGCAACACGCAGGTTGGATCAGTACCTCAACAATTGGCCGTTGCGATTGCAGGAGGCCGAAGGCTTCGTCAAACCACAGGCTTGGCTCGCCAAGCCTGAGAACGCGGACCAGCAAGGCGAGCGCGCCGACGCCCGTCAGTGACCCTGCCAAGGTGATGCCCGCTTTGGATGGAGCTGGCACGATTCCTCCGAGTATCGCACCTAGACTTGCACTTACATCTTGGCGTACGGAGCGCCCGCCATTTCATGGATGTGCGACGAAGTTGTTGGCCGCTCGCTCAGCAACGCGGGCGCAAAACTCGACGCGCCCGAGCGGGGCACCGTGTCGCAGCCAGACTGACATCGTCGAGACCCGCAACGCGCAGTCCTTCGTCAATAGGTCGAAAACATCCTCGGGCGCCGCGCCGTATCGGCGTTGCGACATTGGTGTGTGTTCGAAGACCACCACCGGCCGGCTGGCCCTGAGGGTTTGGACCGCACCTCGGAACACAAAGAGTTCGGCACCCTCAACATCCACCTTAATGAAGTGAATCGGCAGGCTCGCCGGGATGAGGCTGGCCAGGCAGTCTGTTTGCACGAGGATTGTCTCTATCGGCTCATCCGGGATTAGCGGTGGCTTGAAGCCGCTGCGGGTGGGATGGCGTACGTTGTGTGCGAACTCGGCCTGCCCTTTCCTGTCGCTCAAGGCAATCTCGAATACTCTTACCGTGGGAAATGTCCTTGAAAGGTAGCGGCGGTGTTCCGGGATGGGTTCGAAAGCAAAATGCGACCCGCGCGGAGCCCTGCGCACGATCTCGCCGAGGATGCTGCCACGGTGCGCGCCAACGTCGATGCAGTTGGAGTCTGGGCGCAGCACGCGCCACATGAGGGCCAGCGTCTGCCGATCCTCGCGCCCCCAAGGGGATGGATCGAGGCGAATGTAAGCGCGGCGCGCGAGTTGTTCGAACGGCGTGTCGAGGATTTGTCGTCTCGTCCAGGAAGCCACCTTCTCGACAAGACCCGCGCCCATCAGCTGGGCTCCGCAGGACCCACGATCTTGTACACCGCCACTCGCCCCTCGCTGTACATCCGCTCGTAATGCGGCGAGGCAGCCAGTTCGGCCTCGTTGATCAGCCAGCCGTTCGAGCCGATGAAGACGTAATCCACGCCCTGCGCTCGAAGGAAGGCGATTGCCGCATCCGTCGCCAGATGTCCGCCCAGCGCGTGCAGGTCGACTAGCGAATCCGCCAGGCCCGGGTTGGATGCGCGCTCGCTCGTGTAGATCATTGGCACCGTCATTGTTTGGCGGTGGGCAAGGAGTGGGATCCAGTAGCCGGCGTCGATGCCGATGACGAAGCGCGGGGAAAACTGGAAAGTGTAGGTATTGACTGCAAACTTCGCCTCTGGCGGCGTGGCCTGCGCAATCCAGCGCATCGCCCCTACGTCGTCGCGCGTGATGAACACCCAGCGCGGGTCGAACACCCTGCCCATAGAATAGGCGCCGACCACGGAGGCCGCCGCGAGCGATGCGGCGACGCACCAGCGCCATGCGGCGCGGCCGCGCGCGGCGTTCTCGACAAATGCGCTCAGCCCCACCCCCGCTGCAGCAGCAATCGGCACGTACTGGCATATCGCCGCCGAGACCGCATCGAGGCGCAACTTGGCAAACGGTTCGGTCGAGAGAACGATGAGCGCCGCGATCCACAGCGCCAGCGCACCCGCAGCTGCCCGCTTCGCGCGCAGCCCGCTCCACAGCCCGATGACGAGCGCCGCGAGAAGCACCCAGTTGGTCGGCTGGTAGATGATGTCGTTTCCCAGGCGGCTCAGGTCATAGAAAGCTCGTCGGCTGCCGCCGCCCAGGACGATCAGGTAGCCGACGTTCCAGGTGGAGGCCACGTGCCAGATCCAGGGTGCGATCAGGAGCAGCGCGCCGGCGAGTGCGGGCGTGAGCGTGCGGACCAGACGACCCAGCGCCGCGCGGCGCTGGGAGGACGCGAGCAGCGCAACGGCCGCGAAGGCGAGTGCGCCGTAGGCGGCAACGATGGCCACGCGATAGTGCGTGAGCCCCAGCCCGGCCGCGAGCATCGCCAGCGCAGCGGTAATGCGCGGCCACGACAATCTCGCTTCGCCGCGCGCAACCTGCCACACGACCCCCATGAAGACGGGCAGCACGATCAGGCCCGCAAGCTGCGTGAAGCGTCCGTACAGCACCATCAATGAAGGGAAGGGCGAGATGAACGCGGTGAGCAGTGCGGCGAAGAGCGAGGCGCGCCGATCGCCGCCCATCGCCTCGACCAGATAGGCAACCGTGAGCGGGGCGAGGCCGACCAGTACCTCGGCCAGGATCGGGACCAGCAAGCGCAGTTCAATGCCCGAGAACCACGTCAGCACAGCGGCCAGCGCGTGGAAACCGAAGTGGTAGCGGAAGGTCGCCAGCGGCGCATACGGCTCGTAATTGACCGGGATGCGACCGCCTTCCGCGAACAACTGGGCGATCAGCGTGTGATGATAGGAGTCGCTGCCCATCCCGGCCACGAACCCGCCGATGGCCCGCAGGCCGAGCAGCGCGGCGGCGAGGACGATGAGCCAGAGCAGGAGGCGCGGCCACAGGCTGGGGGTTTCGTCGCGTGATGCCGGCGCGGGTGAGCGCCGCTGCACAAGCCACAGCACAGCCGCGAGCGCACATCCGAGCGCGGCGACAATCAGCGCGCTCGTTGATGTAAGGCGCAGTGGCAGCGGCTCGAGCCAAGTGAAGAGCAGCGGCCAGAAGGCCATGCCCATTGCGAGAGCGAGCGCCGCGCGCATGGTTGCATCGCGTGCGTGGCGCGGCAAGATGAGCAGCGAAAGCGCGAGGCCCGGCCCGGCAGCAAGCATCAGCGCGACCGCCAGGCGCAACCAACCGAATGGGAGCAGCGCCTCCGCCACCGTCATCGGCATGCGCGCCTCGTCTGGTGCGTCAATCGCAATGGGATATTGCAGGAATGCGAGTGGGACGCTCCGCCGCAATGGTTCACAGCCGGGCGACCTCTAACAAGAAGAAGGGAGATGCCGGGCGGGCTACTTGGCCCTCCGCGTTCGGGTCGCCGCGGGCGCCGTGGGCATTGCGCGTGGAGCCGGCGTGTTCTGGGCCATCTCGAGTTTGCGCAAGCGGTACAGCGCCTCTTCCAGAATGCGGCGGTTGAAGCCGATGAGATCGGCCAAGAGGCCAATGAGCAGCACCTGGAAGCCGACGATGAGCAGCACTGCGGCCAGGACGACCGATTGCAGGTGGCCGCCGCCTTGCCCGCGCCAGTAGTAGATGAGGTAACGTACACCGAGCGCCAAGCCTGCGGTGAAGACCAGGCCGCCGATGATCGAGAAGACGCGCAGCGGGCGATACATGGTGTAGGCGCGCAGGATGGTGGCGGTGGAGTTGGCCAGGAAGTCGCCCATGCCGGACATCAGGCGCGAGGGGCGAGTGGGCGGGTTGATGCGCACCGGCACGTACTCGACCGGGATGCGGCGCGTGCCGGCCTGGATGAGCGTCTCGAGGGTGTAGGAGTACTCGGAGAGCACCAGCGTGCGCAGCGCCGCTTCGCGCGTGATGGCGCGGAAGCCTGAGGTGGCATCCGGAGTGTGCGCGCCGGAGGCTTGAGCGATGACCCATGAACCCAGGCGCTGGAGAAACCGTTTGGCGGGTGAGAAGGCGCGCACCGTGCGCACGCCGCGGTCCCCCACCACCATCTCGGCCCGCCCGGCCAGGATGGGCTCGACCAGGCGGGCGATGTCGTCAGCGTGGTATTGGTTGTCGGCGTCGGTGTTGACGATGATGTCGGCGCCGTGCGCGAGCGAGGCCTCCAGCCCGGCGACGAACGCCCCGGCCAGGCCGATGTGACGCCCCAGGCGCACGACGTGATGGGCGCCGGCCTCGCGGGCGACGCGTGCGGTGTCGTCCGAGCTGCCGTCGTCGACGACCAGCACCTCAATCCGCTGGATTCCCGGGATCGCGCGCGGCAAGGCGCGCAAGGTTTCGGGCAGCGCTTCGGCTTCGTTGTAGCTTGGGATTTGGATGATGAGTTTCATGGCGCGGTGGGGTCCATGAGGGCGGGCCCTCGTACCGAGGGCAGGCTGAGGGGAGTATATCATCGCGGCTCCACCCTGCGCCGCGGATCTGTAGGGGCACGGCATGCCGCGCGCTTGGGGAATAAGGCGCGGGACTCTGCGATCAGGTGTCCACTATGTCCCCGGACAAGTGGCCACTATCTTCTGGCCGTACAGGGAGAGGGAAGGGTGAGGGGTTTGAAGGAGCGCCGCGCTCATCATTTCCGGGAATCAAAGAGCCCCCGCGAAAGCGGGGGTTCTTTTTGATCTCGTGGGTTCGCCGGCAAGAGGACGCGCAGCGACTCGGCCCGGCTTACAAGCTCCATCCTTGCCGACGTACAACCGGCCGGTGTGCCTACCCCGGTCGGCCCGCTACCGCAACACGGCGGGCAAGAATGTGTCCGACCATTCGAAGTGTGACGTAGAGCTGTGCCCTGTGTAATTGATGAAGAATCTTCCGGACAGGTCCTGTGTGTTGCGGAAAACCATCGGCTGTGTCCCGACGCTCCCATCCTCCTCGATCAGCGCGTAGAACAACTGCTGGCGCTTGTTGTAAGGTTGCGCAATCCAGGTTAGCACGCCATCTCCATCCGGGGCCGGGGCAACCGATACATAGCCAGCGTCGTATGCTGAAAACGGATTG
>Ga0315277_10002354_pt1 | contig 26439 bp, 22 predicted proteins | sample YL17G05_15_MG_FD_203695 | JGI IMG/M metagenome (GOLD analysis project Ga0315277, IMG submission 203695) | Sediment microbial communities from Yellowstone Lake, YNP, Wyoming, USA - YL17G05_15 | ecosystem: Environmental > Aquatic > Freshwater > Lake > Sediment | place: USA: Wyoming | collected... | reverse complement strand
CTTGCCGTTCCCGACGCGTGCCCGTGACGACTGGCTGCACTCAACCACCTGTGAGCAGATCCTATGAACTTGTTCGTCTGTCTGAAGATGGTGCCGGACACCGTGGAGGAGTTGACGGTGGCAGGCGACGGCAGAGCGTTGGAGACTGAGGGACTCCGATTCCGGCTGAGTGACCCGGACGAACATGCGCTGGAACAGGCGCTGCGCCTCAAGGAACAGCACGGCGGGAAAGTCACGGTCGTTGCGCTGGACGCGCCGGAAGTGGATGATGCGTTGTTCACGGCGCTGGCCAAGGGCGCGGACCGCGTCGTGAAAATCCCGATCAACCAAGCCACGCTCGGCACCGTGGCCACTGCCCAAGTCTTCGCCGCATTCTTCAAAACGAACGCCGCAAGCCTCTCGCCCGACACGCTGGTGCTGCCCGGCTCGCAGGCAATTGATGACTTGGAAGGCGAACTGGCCGCGCATCTCGCCGAGGCGCTCGGCCTTCCCTACGTTGGCGTGGTCTGCGGTGTCGCGCCGGGAAACGGCAGCGTGACGGTGCTCAAGGAATTTGCCGGCGGTCTGCGCGGCGAATTCGAAGTCACCTTACCGGCCGTCATGGGCATCCAATCCGCGGACAAACCGCCCCGTTACGTGCCGGTGGCCAAGGTGCGGGCGATGATGAAGTCGGCGAAAATCGAAACCGTGGAGGTGCCGCCACCCGCCGCCGCTGCCGCGCTCGAAGTGGCGCGGATGTACAAACCGGAAGTCGCCGGCCACGCGCAGATGCTCGACGGCTCGCCCGACGAAATCGCCGGCCGGATCGCCGACATCCTGGCCGAACGCAACGTCATCTAAACCGAATCCAATCAGACAACACCATGAGCACTGGAATCCTCGTTTTGGTGGAACACCTCAAAGGCGTGGTGGCTGACATCACGTTCGAGATGCTGGGCGCCGCGCGCAAGCTCACCGAGGTTTCACAGGGTCGGGTCCACGCCGTGTTGTTGGGCCGCGACGTGTCCGCACTCGCGGCGCAGCTTGGCGCCGCAGACGACGTGCTGCTGGTGGAAGATGCGGCGTTGGAGCAGCCATCGGCTGAGGTGGTCCTCGTCGTTCTTCAGCGACTCTTGGAACAGCAGCAAGCGGCGTTGGTCCTGCTGGGCGGCACGAACGTTTCGTTCGGGTTGGGTGCGCAACTGTCCGCCCGCGCGAAACGGCCGTTCGTGAATTTCTGCAAGAGCCTCCGCCCCGACAACGGCGCGTTGATCTGCACCTGCCAGTTGTTCGGTGGCAAAATCCTCTCCGACGTCCGCCTGCCGGACGGGCGGGGAATCGTCAGCGTTTATCCCGGTTCGTTCCCGGCGGAGGCGGGTCGGAGTGACCGCACCGCGTCTGTGGAGAAGGTGGCGCTGCCGGTCGTCGAGTCCAAGGTAGTCTTCAAGCGCTTGATTGAGCCGGCGGGCGGGGACGTTGACATCACCAAGCAGGACGTGCTTGTGTCGGTGGGCCGCGGCATCCAGAACGCCGACAACATCCCGCTGGCGGAGGAACTCGCGACTGTGCTGGGCGGGGCGGTCAGCGCCTCGCGTCCCGTGGTGGACCAGGGTTGGTTGCCGTTGACGCGGCAGGTGGGCAAGTCCGGCATGAGCGTCGCGCCCAAGTTGTATCTGGCGCTCGGCATCAGCGGCGCGCCGGAGCACTGGGAAGGCATGAAAAACGCGCAACTAATCGTTTCCGTCAACACCGACCCCAAGGCACCAATTTTCGATTTTGCCCACTTCGGAGCCACGGTGGATTGCTTGGACATCATTGAACCGTTGAAGGCAGCGGTGGAAAAGAAGAAGGCCGGCAAACAGACGCAGATCCCATGAACTGGCGCGTCCGACCAGAAAGCAACAGACGGGGACAGTGCCGAAGTTTGTCCTTTTCGGCATCAACCTGGATTCTTCGTCTCGTCGTGCTGCTCGGGGTCGCCGCGGTTCCGTCCGGCTCGGCTGCGGAAGGGGCAAGCGAGCCAATCCGCCCGCTCTTCTACAACATCCACGAGCACCACAAATGGGCCGAGCCGCTCACGTACGCGCTGGGCGGACTGGCTGCGCTGCTGTTCGCGTGGGGCGTGTGGCAGCACGTCAGGAAGTGGCGGCTGGGCAGGCCGGAGAAGGTGGCGGGCGCACTGGGCGCGAGAATCAAAGCGCTCATCAAGTACGGTTTGTTCCAAGGCCGGCTCGCGTCGGATCACTATGCCATCGGGATGCACCTCGCGATGTTCTTCGGCATGGTGGTGCTGTTCATCGGCACGGCCTTGGCCACGGTTGACCAGGACGTCACCTGGCTGATGTTCAACTTCCAGTTCCTGCGCGGCGACTTCTACCTTTTCTACAAACTGTTCCTGGATCTGTTTGGCGTGGCGTTGATTGTGGGGTTGCTGCTGGCGTTCTATCGGCGTTACGTGCTCAAGCCGGAACGGCTCAAAAACCTCGTCTATCCGACCTTCCCGCTCGATTCGTTCTATCTGCTCGCCATCCTGTTTTTCATCGCCGTCACCGGACTGGCGGTGGAAGCGCTACGTTTGGCGGCGACGCAGGTGCCGTGGGCGCGCTGGTCGCCGGCGGGCAACCTGCTCGCCGGGGCTTTTGCTCGGATGTCGCCCGAGGCGTTGCGAGGGACGCACTTCTTCTTCTGGTGCGTGCATGGCTTGGGGGCCCTCGGGTTCATCGCTTTGGTGCCGCACTCGAAGGCGTTTCACCTGGTGTCTTCCGCCCTGAGCATCTGGCTCCGGAACCTGGGCGCCGCCGGCGCGCTGCCAGCCGGCGACCCGGCTGGCGTGGCCCACGTGCCTGAGTTTACCTGGCGGCAACTGCTCCAGTTCGATGCCTGCACCTGGTGCGGGCGCTGCCAGGAACAATGCCCGGCTTACGCGAGCGGCTCGAAGCTCTCGCCGAAAAACCTTGTGCTGAAACTTGAAGAACAGTTGCTTTACGCGGCGCGCAACGGCAACCGCAGGCAACCGATCACGAACAAAACCGCGGCCCCGACTGCATCCGCTGCCACCCAACCTCCGACGGCGAAAGCCATGCCGACATTGCACGAGTCGGTGGTCGCCGCCGCCGAGTTGTGGGCTTGCACCACCTGCCGCGCGTGCGAGGAGGTCTGCCCGGTGTTCATCGAGCAGCCGCGCGCGATCGTTGAGCTGCGCCGCTACCTCGTCAGCCAGGGCGCAATGGACAGGACGCTGCAGGACGCGCTCACCAGCCTCAACCGCTACGGCAACTCCTTCGGCAAATCCGACCGGCTGCGCGCCAAGTGGACGCAGGGGCTGCCCTTCAAGGTCAAGGACGCCCGCAAGGAACCGGTGGACTGCGTCTGGTTCACCGGCGATTACGCCGCCTACGACCCGCGCATGTTGGAAATCACCCAAGCGACGGCGAAGCTTTTTCAGCAGGCCGGGCTGGACTTCGGCATCCTCCAGGAAGCCGAGCGCAACTCGGGCAACGACGTGCGCCGCGTCGGCGAGGAGGGCTTATTCGAAGTGCTCCGCGACAAGAACCTCGACGCGCTCGCCAAAGTGCAATGGAAGAACGGCATGCGGACGATCATCACGACGGACCCTCACTCCTACAACACGCTCAAGAACGAATACGAGTTCGAGGGCGATGGCGTGGTCGTGAAACACCACACGGAGTTGCTTGAGGAGTTGATTGCGCGCGGCAAGCTGTCGCTGAAGAAGCAGCTCACCGGTCGCGCCACCTACCACGATCCGTGTTTTCTGGGCCGCTACAACGGCGTCTATGACCCGCCGCGGCGGGTGCTGGCGGCGTTGGGCATGCACGTGGTGGAACTGCCGCGCGGCCGCGACCGGAGCTACTGTTGCGGCGCCGGCGGGGGGCGGATTTGGATGGAAGACACGCCGGACATCAAGGAGCGACCCGCCGAGAACCGCCTCAAGGAAGCCGCGGCGCTCGGCGGCGTGTCCACGTTCGTCGTCGCGTGCCCGAAAGACCTCGCCATGTTCCGTGACGCGGTCAAAACTACGGGCAACGAAGGGAAGATTGTTGTGAAGGACATCGCGGAACTGGTGGCCGAAGCAGCACAATAGATGAGACCCGAAACTCGAAATCCGAAATACGAAGGAAGGCCGAAGCTCGCAGGACGAATGGGCACGGTGGGCGCAGGTTTGTTTTCGGGTTTCGGATTTCGGACTTCCTTCGGGTTTCGAGTTTCGGATTTGGAATTTCCGCCGCCGTTTCACCCCGAGACGAAAGGACTCCTATGGTCGCCCTAGCCCCCATCGGCATCGAATCAGCAGAAGCGGTCTGCCAGCTCGGCACGACGCTGGAGACCGTCCTGGCGACGCCTGAAGGCAAACGTATTCTCACCTGCATCCAATGTGGCACGTGCGCGGGCACGTGTCCGTACGGCGAGTACATGGATTACCCGCCGCGCCGCATCATCAACATGCTGCGCCGCGGGCGGCTGGAGGAGGTGTTCAAATCCGACAGCATGTTGCGTTGCGTGGCCTGCTACGCCTGCATGGCCAAATGCCCGCGCGGCATCCGGCTCTCTGACGTGTTGCTCCCGTTGGTCAAGGAGCAGACGCTCATCCACACCGCGGAGATGCCGGCCGAGTTGCAGAAGTCGCTTCAGAACACCTTGCGCTACGGCAATCCCATGGGCGAATCCTCGCGCAAGCGTGTGGCCTGGACCGCCACCGCGGGCGCGCCCGTTCCGATCATGGCTGAGATCAAGCGCCGGGTGGACGTGCTGTGGTTCGTCGAGTGTTACACGTCCTATTACGCCCGGGGTGTGGAGAACAGCCGCGGCGTCGCCAAGTTGTTCCGGGCCTTGGGCATTGATTTCGCCATCCTGGGGAACGAGGAGAAGTGCGCCGGCGACTGCGGCCAGCTCGGTTGGGAGTCAGGCCTGTTCGAGACGCTCACCGATTACAACATGGAGATTTTCAAGAAGTACCAGTTCAATCGCATCGTCACCGGCGACACGCACGCCTACAACGCCTTCCGCATCCGCTACCCCATGTACGGGTTCCGCTACAACCTGGAACACACGACGCCGTTCTTCGCGCGGCACGTGGACGAACTGAAGCCGAAGCTCCGGAAACCGCTCAACCTCACCGTCACCTACCACGACTCCTGCTGCCTGGGCCGGCGCGCGGGGTTTTACGAGGAAGCCCGCACGTTGCTCAAGGCCATCCCCGGCGTGCGGCTCGTCGAGATGATGCACAACCGCGTGAACTCCCTGTGCTGCGGGGGCGGCGGCGGCGGCATGTGGCTGGACACCTACTTCAAGCAGAAGGGCATGGACCGCTTGTCCGAACGCCGCGTCAAGGAAGCTGTTGCCACCGGCGCCGACGTGCTCGCGGTCTCGTGCCCCTACGAGATTTACCGGTTTGAAGACGCATTGAAAGTCGTGCCGCACGACAAGCCCATGGTCGTCCGGGACGTGGTGGAACTGCTGGCCGAATCATTGGGAGACTGAGCCTATGAAGAGAACCGAGAACCAACCGGTGCGCATTGGGTTCTACGTTTGTCATTGCGGCACCAACATCGCGGGCATGATAGACGTGGCCGCCCTGGCCAGGTACGTGGAGACGCTCCCGGGCGTGGCGCTCTCCAGGAGCTACAAATACATGTGCTCGGACCCCGGGCAGGAACTCCTGCAACACGACATCCAGGACCACGGCTTGAACCGGGTCGTCGTGGCCGCGTGTTCGCCGCACATGCACGAATCCACCTTCCGGCAGGCGGTGGAGAAGGCGGGGCTGAACCCGTTTTATTTTCACATGGTCAATGTCCGTGAGCACGACGCCTGGGTGCACACGGACCGCGCGGAAGCGACCGCCAAGGCCAAGGACCTGGCCCGGGCCGCCGTTCTTCGGGTCGCCCACCACAAGCCGCTGGAGACGAAAAAAGTGCCCATCCACTCGGCCGTCCTCGTGGTGGGCGGCGGCATTGCCGGCATTCACGCCGCGCTCACGCTGGCCAGCGCGGGCAAGCGGGTCTATGTGGTGGAACGCGAGCCGACCATCGGGGGGCACATGGCCAAGTTCGACAAGACCTTCCCCACGCTCGACTGCGCGGCCTGCATCCTCACACCCAAAATGTCCGCCGTCGCCGCGCACCCCAACATCACGCTCTGGACCTACTCCGAGGTCATCAAGGTGGACGGTTACATTGGCAATTTCGACGTTACCGTGAGACGCAAGCCGCGTTACGTCCTGGAGGACATTTGCACCGGTTGCCAGGAATGCATCGAGGCCTGCATCTACAAAGAGGCGAAGTTCCCCGACGAGTTCAACCTCGGCCTGGGCAAGCGGAAGCCGATTTATCTGCCGTTCCCGCAGGCGACGCCGCCGGTCGTGCTCATTGACCCGGAGACGTGCATCGAGTTCAAAACCGGCAAGTGCAAGAAGACGTGCGTCGAAGCCTGCGCCGACCGCCGGGCGATTGATTTCCGGCAGGAGGAGGAGATCAAAGAGATCGAGGTGGGCACAATCATCGTCGCCACAGGCTTCCAAATCTTCGACGCCCACCGCATCCCATACTACGGTTACGGCCTTTACCCGAACGTCTATACCGCCCTCGAAGTCGAGCGGCTCTTGAACGCGGCCGGCCCCACGAACGGCGAAATCATCCTGCGCAACGGGCAGACGCCGCGGACCGTGGGCATCGTGCATTGCGTCGGGTCCCGCGACGTGAACACGAACCGCTATTGTTCGCGCGTCTGCTGCCTGTATTCCTTGAAGCTGGCGCATTTGATCAAGGAGCACTCCGGCGCGGAGGTGTACAACTTCTACATTGACATCCGCACGCCCGGCAAAGGCATGGAGGAGTTCTACGACCGCGTCGCAGAGGAAGGCATCCATCTGATCCGGGGCCGCGTGGCCGATGTCTCGCGCGATTCCAACGACGGCGCCACGGGCCGCCTGATCGTCCAGGTCGAGGACACCTTGATGAACCGGATCATGAAAGTGCCGGTGGACATGGTGGTGCTCTCGGTGGGCTTGGAGCCGCGTGCCGACACGCAGGACGTGCGGCGCATGTTCAACATGTGTTGCGGCTCGGAAGGGTTCTTCCTTGAGCGCCATCCGAAATTGGCGCCCGTGAACAGTTTCACCGACGGGATTTTCCTGGCCGGTTGCTGTCAGGGGCCGAAGGATATTCCGGACACGGTCGCCCAAGCGGGCGGGGCCGCCGCGGAGGCGCTGGCGCTCATCGTGCGGGGCTACGCCGAGCAGGAGCCGAACACCGCCTCCATCATCGAAGAGGATTGCTCCGGCTGCAAATCGTGCATCCCGCTCTGCCCGTACACGGCGATCTCGTTCATGGAGGACAAGAAAAAGGCGTTCATCAACGAGGCGTTGTGCAAAGGCTGCGGCGTTTGCGTGGCCTCGTGTCCGTCCGGCTCAATCAAACAAAACCTGTTCGAAGATGAAGAAATCTTCAGCGAAATCGAAGGACTACTGACCTATGCCTGACCCAAACTGGACGCCACGCATCGTGGCCTTTTTCTGCAACTGGTGCACCTACACCGCCGCCGACCTGGCGGGCGTGTCGCGCCTGAAATACGCCTCGAACGCGCGGATCATCCGCCTGATGTGCTCGGGCCGGGTGGACCCGCAGTTCGTCCTCGACGCGTTTGCCAAGGGCGCCGACGGTGTGCTCATCGGCGGCTGTCATCCCGGTGACTGCCATTACGTCGAAGGCAATTTCAAAACGCTCCGCCGCTTCCGGATGCTCAAACGCATGTTGCACGACCTAGGCATCGAGGAAGAACGGCTGCGGCTGGAATGGATTTCCGCCGCCGAGGGCGAAAAGGTCAAAACGGTCATAAACGACATGGTCGAGAAGCTCCAGGCCCTCGGTCCGCTGGCGTTGCCGGAGCGCTTCGCCGACTGGGATCGCGAAATGGCGGCGTTCGAATACGAAATCCGCGAAACCGAAACAAAGGAAAGTGAGGTGGTTCATGCCTAAACCCAAGATCGCGATTTACTGGTGCGCCTCCTGCGGCGGCTGCGAGGAAGCCGTCGTGGACCTCGCCGAGGACATCCTCGGCGTGGTCGAGGCGGTGGACATCGTGCTGTGGCCCGTGGCGATGGACTTCAAGAAGAAGGAGATCGAGGCCATGCCGGACAAGTCCATCGCCGCCGCGCTCATCAACGGCGCCATTCGCACGAGCGAGCAGGAGGAAATGGCGCACCTGCTGCGGCGTAAGAGCCAGGTCCTCATCGCCTACGGCGCCTGCGCCCATCTCGGCGGCATCCCCGCGCTGGCCAACCAGTTCACCCGCGAACAGGTGCTGAAATTCGTCTATGAAGACGGCCCGTCCACCGTCAACGAACAGAAGACGCGACCATGCGTGAAGTATCGGGACAACGGCCACGAAGTCACTTTGCCCGAGTTGCGGCACGTGGTGCGTTCGCTCGACCAAGTGGTGGACGTGGACTACTACCTTCCGGGTTGCCCGCCGACGCCCAAGCTCACCAAGGCGGCCATCGGCGCGCTGTTGCAAGGCAAACTCCCGCCCAAAGGCACCGTGCTCGCGCCCGACATCGCGCTGTGCGACGAGTGCCCGCGCAAGGCGTCCAAGCCCACGGATGTCAGCTTCGCCGAATTCAAGCGCCCGCACCTGACGGCGGTGGACCCGGAGAAATGTTTATTGGCGCAGGGGCTGGTTTGTCTCGGCCCGGCTACGCGCGGCGGCTGCGAGGCGCTGTGCGTCAGCGGCAACATGCCGTGTTCGGGCTGCTTTGGACCGACCTCCCGCGTCAAGGATCAAGGCGCAAAAATGCTCTCGTCGCTCTGCGCCAACGTCGCTCCTAAAGACGAAACGGGAATTGACAAGGTGCTGGCGGGCATTCCCGACCCGGTTGGCACGTTCTACCGCTACGGTCTGGCCAAATCTCTTCTCCGTCGCAAAGTGGACCTGCCGGTCCAGGGAAAGGAAGCATTACTATGAACCCAACCACTCAAACCGTTTGGAACGAAGCCAGCAAAAAAGCCAGCCTCGCCTACGCCGACCAGCGCCGCCGCGTCACCATTGATCCCATCACCCGCCTGGAGGGGCACGGCAAGATTGACGTGTTTCTCGACGAAGCCGGCGACGTCGAACGCGCCTACATGCAAATCCCCGAGCTGCGCGGCTTCGAGGTCTTCAGCATTGGCCGCCCCGCCGAAGACATGCCGCAAATCACCAGCCGCATTTGCGGCGTCTGTCCCACCGCGCACCACATGGCTGCGACCAAGGCGCTCGACGATCTCTACAAAGTCGAACCTACATCCGCCGCGCGCAAAATCCGCGAGCTGGTCTATAACGCCTTCATGGTCGAGGATCACGCACTGCACGTCTATATCCTCGGTGGACCGGATTTCATCGTCGGCCCGGACGCCCCAGCCGCACAGCGCAACGTCGTAGGGGTGATCGGCAAGGTCGGACTTGAAGTCGGCAAGAAGGTGATTTCCATGCGGCGGCGGGTGCGCGAGTTGATTGCCTATTTCGGCGGCAAGGTGATTCATCCGGTGCTCGGTTTGCCTGGCGGTGTTTCCAAGCCGCTCAAGCCCGAAGACCTCCCGAAGTTCAAGGAGCTGGCGAATGACGCGCTCGAGTTCGCCCAGTTCACTCTCCAAGTTTTCAAGGACATCGTCCTCAAGAATCCGGAATACGTGAAGCTCATCACCGGCGACACTTACACGCACCGGACATATTACATGGGCCTCGTGGACGCGCGGAACAAAGTCAATTTCTACGACGGCCAGATTCGCGTCGTGGACCCCACCGGCAAGGAATACGCCAAGTTCCCGGTCCAACGCTATCGCGAGTTCGTGGCTGAGCACGTCGAGCCGTGGAGCTACGTGAAGTTCTGCTACCTCAAACCGTTGGGCTGGCAGGGATTCGAAGAGGGGCCGAAGAGCAGCATCTACGCGGTCGCGCCGCTGGCCCGCCTCAACGCCGCCGACGGCATGGCCACGCCGCTGGCACAGAAGGCGTGCGAGGAATACTTCGCCACGCTGGGCGGCAAACCAGTGCATCACACGCTGGCGAACCACTGGGCGCGCGTTGTTGAAATCCTCCAAGCCGCTGAGCGCATGGTTGAGTTGGTCAACGATCCTGAGATCATCAGCACCGACATCCGCAACATCCCGACGTCGAGGCCATCCGTCGGCATCGGCGTGGTCGAAGCCCCACGCGGCACGCTCTTCCACCACTACGAGACGGACGACAACGGCCTGATCAAGATGGCCAATCTCATCGTCGCCACGCAGAACAACGCCGCGCGCATTGCGATGAGCGTGGACAAGGCGGCGAAGGGCCTCATCAAGAAAGGCCAGGTCAACGACGGCCTCCTTAACATGGTGGAGATGGCCTTTCGCGCCTACGACCCGTGCTTCGGCTGCGCCACGCATGCCGCGCCCGGTCATCTGCCATTGGCGGCGAACATTTACAACCACGACCGGAAACTCATCCGGCAGCTCGTCCAGGCGTAAACGAGCCGGAGCGCGCATTCCGGAACCGCAGATGCGGCGTGCGCTCCCACCCACCGGCGCCTATCGTGTCGGCGACGATGAAACCGGCGGCTTCGGATACAGCCCGACTCAAGCTCACCGTGCGCGGCGCAGTGCAAGGCGTCGGCTTTCGCCCGTTCATCCATCGGCTTGCCACGAAGCTTTCGCTCACGGGCTGGGTCAACAACTCGAGCCAGGGCGTGTTCGTTGAAGTCGAGGGGCCGCGCGAGGCACTGCAACAATTCTTGTTGCGCCTCGAATCCGAGCGTCCGCCGCACAGTTTCATTCAAAGCCTCGAAAGCTCGTGGCTTGATCCGGTCGGCTACGCAGATTTTGAAATCCGCGCCAGCGAAGCCGGTGGCGGCAAGACTGCGCTCGTGCTGCCGGACATCGCAACGTGCCCGGATTGCCTTCGCGAAATCTTCGATCCGACCAACCGTCGTTACCGCTACCCGTTTACCAACTGCACGCATTGCGGCCCGCGCTTCAGCATCATCACCGCCCTGCCGTACGACCGCGCCAACACCACGATGGCTGGGTTCGAGCTGTGCGCCGCCTGCCGTGCCGAATACGACGAACCGACGAACCGCCGCTTCCACGCACAGCCGAACGCCTGCCCCGTCTGTGGCCCGCAACTGGAACTCCGGCGTAGCCGCGCTCGTGAGAGCGCGGAGGCTTGCGGCGCAACAGCCAGTCCGCGTTCTCACGAATGCGGCTACGATGCCATGCTCGCCGCCGCCGCCGCAATCCGCACCGGCCAAATCGTCGCCGTGAAAGGCCTCGGTGGGTTTCACTTGATGGTGGACGCGCGAGACGATGCAGCGGTCCGCCGTTTGCGCGAGCGGAAGCATCGCGAGGAGAAACCGCTGGCCCTCATGCTGCCCTCGCTGGAAAGCGTGAGGGCGGTTTGCGAAGTCTCGCCATTGGAGGAACGCCTCCTCCGCTCACCAGAAGGTCCCATCGTCCTGCTGCGCCGAAGGCATTCGCAAAGCTCAAAGCTCAAATCCCAAATCGCCGAGTCCATCGCCCCTGGCAACCCAACGCTGGGTGTCATGCTGCCCTACACACCGCTGCACCATCTGCTGCTGGCGGAACTTGGTTTTCCCGTCGTGGCCACGAGCGGCAACCTGAGCGACGAGCCGATTTGCACCGACGAAAGCGAGGCCATCGAGCGTCTGCGCGGCATCGCCGACGTGTTCCTCGTCCACAACCGCCCCATCGCGCGGCACGTGGACGACTCGGTCGTCCGGGTGATGCTGGACCGCGAATTGGTTCTCCGCCGTGCCCGCGGTTACGCCCCGCTGCCGGTCAGGCTGAAGTCCGAAGTCCGAACTCCGAAGTCTGAAGTTGTTCTTGCCGTCGGAGCCCACTTGAAGAACACCGTCGCGCTCGCGGTTGGGTCGCAAGTCTTCATCAGCCAGCACATCGGTGATTTGGAGACGGAACAGGCAAACGTGGCGTTCCGCCGGGTGATTGCGGACTTCCAGAAACTCTACGACATAAAACCCGGCATCATCGCCGCAGACCTGCATCCCGATTACCTCTCAACGAAGTTTGCTGACCAGTTGGTGGGTAAAGCGGGCTTTCGCCAACGAGCCGATGGCGACGCGATGAGGACCTCGCCCCCTGCCAAGATTGGCGTTCAGCATCACATCGCCCATGTCCTGTCCTGCATGGCCGAGAACGAACTGGAGCCGCCGGCGCTGGGCGTGGCCTGGGACGGCACGGGCTACGGAGTTGATGGCACGATCTGGGGTGGCGAGTTCTTCGTCGTCACCCAGAACGCCGTCGAACGCGTCGCGCATTTCCGTCCGTTCCGCCTGCCCGGCGGTGACAAAGCGGTCAAAGAGCCGCGCCGCGCCGCGCTCGGCCTGCTCCATGAACTTGCTCGCGCCGATGCCCACCTTTCGTCGCACATGCAACAAAAGGTTGGCGCGAACTTCTCGGTTGGCGAATTCACCGTACTCGAATCCACGTTGCAGCGCTCGGTCAACTCTCCGCTGTGCTCCAGCGTCGGAAGGTTGTTTGATGCGGTGGCGTCGCTGGTCGGTTTGCGACAGATGGTGCGCTTTGAAGGTCAGGCGGCGATGGAACTGGAGTTCGCGCTGCGCGGAGCAGAAACGGACGCCGCTTATGAATTACCCTTTGCCGACGGCCAGTTGCCGACCGGATCGCGGATCCTCGACTGGGGGCCGATGATTAAAGCGATCCTCGCCGACGTGCAACGCGGCGTTCCGGTGGGGGAGATTTCCGCCAAGTTCCACAATGCGCTGGCGGAGGCGATTGTGGGAGTAGCCCAACGCGTCGGCGAACGGCGCGTCGTGCTTTCCGGCGGTTGTTTCCAGAATCGTTACCTCACCGAGCGGACGGTGAGGCGTTTGCGGGCAGAGGGCTTCCAACCTTATTGGCATCAGCGCGTGCCGCCGAATGACGGCGGGATTGCGCTGGGGCAAATCGTGGCGGCGAGGCGCGGCTGCGGCACGGCGGTCAAGACTTCTTCTTGAGGATCTTGTCCGGATTTCGCGCGCGGCTGAGGGCGGTGTCGTACGTGATGAGGCACTTGCAGTAAAGGTCGTAGAGACAGTTGTCCATCAAGACCATGCCCTCCTTGCGCCCGGTCTGAAGAACATTCTCCAACTGGTGAAGCTGGTTTTCGCGAATGAGGTTCCGCACCGCGCCCGTGGTCTGCACGAACTCGTACGCGAGCACGCGCCGGTTGCGGTCCACGGCCGGCAACAATTCCTGTGCGATGATTCCTTGCAGCGAGTTCGCGAGTTGCAGAATCACCTGCCGTTGCGTGCTGCCTTCGAAGACGCCGACAATGCGCTCGACCGCCTGTGCGACGCTCGGCGAGTGCATCGTGGCGAAAACCAGGTGACCGGTTTCCGCCGCCGTCATCGCCGTGGCGATGGTCTCGGGGTCGCGCAATTCGCCGATGACGATGACATCCGGGTCCTGGCGCAACACGTGAACCAGCGCCCGGTGGAACGAGCGCACGTCGGTCATCACTTCCTGTTGGACGATGATCGCGCGCTGGTTCTCATGCACGAACTCGATCGGGTCCTCGATGGTGACGATTTTGCAGCGGCGCTCGGTGTTGATGAGGTTAACCATGTAATTCATGGTCGTGGTCTTGCCGGCGCCGGTTGGACCGGTGATGAGGACAAGTCCGTTGGGCCTGCGGGCGAGGTCGTCAATCTGCGCCGGCAGGCCGAGCGCTTCACGGCTCGGGATTTCGTGTCCGCAAAACCGGAGGCTGAGTTCGGGCTGGCCGTTCCGGCGGTAAAGCGTCACCCGCATGCGCCCGGCGACCGGATGCAGGAACGACATGCAGAGTTCCCAGTCCTGTTCGAACTTTTGCTTCTGCGGCTCGTTCAACAGTGCGCCCACGATCGAGTTGATGTCGGCTTCGGACAAGGCGTCACCGTCGGCGAGGATGATCTCGCCGTTCACGCGAAAGGCCGGCGGCACGCCCTGCACGAGATGCAGGTCCGAGGCGTCGTAATCCACGGCGGTGCGCAATAGTCGGTCGAGGTGGGACGTGCTCATGAAGAAAAGATGCTGCGCCAGGCGCCCGCCAGCCGCTTCCAGAAGCCGGTGGCGGAGGCGTGTGCCAGACCAAGCTGTGCCTCGCGGCACTGCGGGTTGAGTTGTCGGGCCTGCTCGAAGGAATGTTTCGCCGGGCCAGCCAAGCCGAGCGCGAGCTGACACGTGCCCAATTGAAGCCACAGGAGGAAGTGCGTGGCGTTCAACTCGATGGCCTGTTGTAAAAGCTTCATGGCGGCGGCGAACTGCTTGTAGAAGAATCGAATGCGCGCCGCCAGCCAGGGAATCACCCAATCACCGGCCGCCAACGTGAGCGCCTTGTCGAAACAATACTCGGCGCGGCCTTCCTTGCGGGCGAGCAGCACGTCGCCGCGCGCGAGCCAGAGGTACGGCGCATCGCCGCGTTCTTCCATGGACGCGTCTGACAACGCGAGCGCTTCCTCCAGATTGCCGCTGCGGCCCAGCGCGACGGCTTTGGCGGCGAGCAATTCCGGCGCGCTGGGAAACCGTTCGAGCGCCTTGTCGGCCCAAAGCTTCGCCTCGCGGAATTCGCCCAGCTCGATCAACGCGCGGACCTGTCCGGCCCAGGCTGAGGGGTTTTGCGGATTGAATTCGAGCACTTTGGCGAAACCACGCAGCGCCTGCTCGAAGTCCCCGTTTTCGAAAGCCGCGCGGGCGGCGGCGGCGTGGAAGTTCTCGTCACCCAGAGCTGCGGGTTCGCGAAATTCGCCTTCGAACTTCGAGTCAAACTCCAGATTGCCAAACCGGCTCATGATGACCTCTGTGGTGTTTTCGCTGAGTTGGTTGATACTCGATTCAGGGCCGGCAGGCCAGCGCTATTCCAAACGGCTGACTCTCTCACGCCGGGTTGGCAGGCTTGGCGGGGCGGGCCACGCTCGCGTTGCGGGCACGGCCCTCGGCCCAGGCGCGCAGGCCAGTGATGTGCTCGTCCATCGTCTTCGAGAGCGGCACGGTCTGGCGCAGCGCGTCGAGAACATGGGCGGTCGCCAGTTCTGCCCTGCCGTAAAACGCGTCGTAGAGGCCGCTGATGACCGCTTCCTCGATTTCGGCGCCGCTGAAATCCTTGCTGTGTTCAACCAGCGCCGGCAGATCGAACTTTTCCGGTGCGCGTCCGCGGCGGGCAATGTGGATGCGGAAAATCTCCGCGCGCTCGTCGGCGGAAGGCAGGTCCACGAAAAAGATTTCGTCCAGCCGGCCCTTGCGGAGCAGTTCCGGTGGCAGTTGCGAAATGTCGTTGGCGGTCGCCACGACGAACACCGGCGCGGTTTTCTCGGAAAGCCAGGTGAGGAACGTGCCGAAGACCCGCGCGGTCGTGCCGCCGTCGCTGACGCCCGAGCTTTGCGAGCCGGCGAACGCCTTGTCAATTTCGTCCACCCACAGAATCGCCGGCGCAACGGACTCGGCGACGGCGATGGCCTTGCGCATGTTTTCCTCCGACGAGCCGACGAGGCTGCCGAACATCCGGCCCACGTCGAAGCGGAGCAGCGGCAGTTGCCAGAGGCTGGAGACGGCTTTCGCGCTCAGGCTCTTGCCACACCCTTGCACGCCGAGCAGCAGGATGCCCTTGGGTGCCGGCAGGCCAAAGTCGCGGGCTTCGTCCGTGAGCGCGCGGGCACGCTTTTGCAGCCAGTCCTTGAGCACCGCGAGGCCGCCAACGTTGGCAAACGTTTCCTCCGTAGCGCAATATTCCAACAGCCCGTTCTTGCGGATGATCTGCTGCTTCTCGGCGAAAACTTCGTTCACGTCGTCGCCGCTGAGTCGCTCGCTCTTGACGATGATGCGGGCGAAAACGTTTTCCGCCTCGCCGAGCGTCAAGCCGAGCGCCGCCTGCAACAGCCGCTCGCGGCCCGCGTCATCCAACTCGATGGCCACGCGGTTCAACTGGCGCACGTCTTCGATGATGCGGTCCAGCAACTCTGAAAGCTCGTCGCGTGTCGGCAGGGGGTGGTTGAGCACGGTGACTTCCTTTTCCAGCTCGGTGGGGATGTCCAGCACCGGCGCGATCAGGATGATGGTCTTGAAGCTGTTCTTCAGGTGCAGCGCGATTTCCTTGAGTCGCCGGACGACGGCGAAATTGTTCCGCGTGAGAAACGGGTGGAAGTCCTTGAAGAGGAAAATCGCCGGCTCAACCAGATCAATGACCTGGTCCAGTGCCGCGAGCGGGTCTTTCGTCGGCGCGTGGCGGTGCTTTTGCGACTGGATGGAAGTGCCGGCGGGCACGAGGCCGGTCGTGCAGCTCCACTCGAAGACTTTCTTCTGCCGCCGCTGGGCGACATTGAGCAGGAGCGTCTGCAGGCGCGGCTCCTCACTCGAGACGATGTAGAGGATCGGATACCGCGCGCGGATCAGCGTTTCGATTTCCTGGGCGAAGTTCATTGGTGCGTGGCGTGCGCAGCTTCAAGTTTCATGACAGCAACCGTCGCCACCACGAGTGCGGCTGGGGCCGGGTCGGTTCTTTGCTCACCGAGTCGGCCAGGCGAATCTTGACTGCTTCGGGCACGACGGTCTGCGCCACGTCCGCGCGCAGCATTGCCTCGGGGGATTGGAACTCGTGGGCGGTCGTTTGCTGCTCCGCCTGCTGTTGATGCTGTGTGGCGAGTTCCGCCTGCGACTGTTGCTGGAGCTTGGAGGTTTGCGGTTTCATGGGCGAGAGGCGGGTTGGACCGGTTTCGGCGTCCGGGAAGGCACGTCCAACGAATCGGTCTTGTGGAATTCCTGGGCAAACGCCTTGCGCGCGCGATGCAACTTGCCGCGCACGGCGTCGGCGGTTTGGTCGGTGAGCGAGGCGATCTCGTCATAGCTGAGTTCCTCGTCCGCAACGAACAGGAGGAGGACACGGTACTCCGGCGCGATCCGGTCCAGCGTCGTCTGGATGCGCTCGCCAAGCTCCTTGAGCTCCAGCACGCGAAGCGGCGAATCGTCTGCCGCAGCGGTGCCATCAAGCATCGCGTCATCTTCAACGGTGTGGATGTGGCGTTCGCTCCAGGTCTGGCGCAGGTTGCGGCAATGGTTGAGCGCGATCTGGTAAATCCAGGTGCGCACCGAAGATTCGCCGCGGAACTGGTCGAGCTTCCGCCAAACCTTGATGAATACGTCGTGGGTGGCGTCCTCAGCCTTTGTCGGGTCGCCCAGCAAACGGAGGCAGAGGTAGAAGACCTGCCGGCTGTGCGTCTCGTAGAGTTCGGCGAACTCCGGCGCGAGGGTTTCCAGGTCGAGCCGCGTTGACGGTTCCGTTTGCACGTCTGCTGAGGTCAGGACGCTTGTCATCGGCAATTAGACAGCAGCGCGGGCGGGTTGTCACGCGTGCACTCAGGACGGTCTCCGACCCGCTCATAACGCTTGCCAAAGGGCGCGAGATTCATACCTTACCCGCCGCTTGGACTCACTATGACGTTTCGGAATTTCGACATTTTGCTGGCCGAGGCGGCCCCCGGCACCGCGGCCGATCCGCGGGCGCAGATGTTCACCACCGTCGGCATGATGGTGTTGATGGGCGTGATGTTCTATTTCGTACTCATTCGCCCGCAGTCCAAGCGCGCCAAGCAGCAGGCCAACATGCTCAAAGCGCTCAAAGCCGGCGACCACGTCGTCACCGGGAGCGGCATCGTGGGCGTGGTCATCGCCGTGAAGGAGCGCACGGTGTCCCTCCGCTCCGCCGACACCAAGTTGGAAGTCCTCAAATCCGCCGTGACCGAAATCACCGAACGCGGCGGCGGGGCCAGCGAATCTTGATTTTCTCCCATGCGAAACAATCTCTGGAAGTGGGTCTTCGTCGTCCTCCTCGTCGCCTGGTCGCTCTACGAAATCTACCCGCCGTCGGGCCGCGACCTCACGCAGGTCTTCCGCGAGCGGGCGATGAACAAGGGCACCGCGACGTTCTCGAACATCTGGGTGCGGGTGGTGCAGTTGCAGAAACAACGTCCGGATCGCGCGTTTGGCAATTTGCAGGACGCCATCGGCACGAACGAGATCACGCGCTACTTTCCGTTCTTTAACGCGAAGGATGAGATCAATCCCACCATGGCCATCCTGAACCGGCTGCAGCGCGAGGCGGCGGGGAAGATCAAACTGGGCCTGGATTTGCAGGGCGGCACGTCGTTCATGGTGGAGATGGACACCAGCAAACTCGATGCGACCAACACTACTGTCAGCATGGCTCTGGAGAGCGCCGTGGAAGTTCTCCGCAAGCGCGTGGACAAGTTCGGCGTGGCCGAGCCGATTATCCAGCCGGCGGGCGAAAACCGGATTCTCATTCAATTGCCCGGCCTCTCCGAAGCGGAGAAGGAGAGCGCCAAGACAACCATCCAGAAGGCAGCGTTCCTTGAATTCCGGCTCGTCCATGAGCGCAGCGGGGACATGATCAAGAATGGCGAGATGGAGTATGGTTACGAAATCAAACGCGAGGTGCACCAAGCCGCCGACGGGACCAAGACCGTCACTGACTACTTGGTGAAGAAGAAGCCGGAACGGGGCTTGACCGGCGCCTACATCAAGAGCGCGATGGTGATCCGGGGCAACATGGGCGATCCGCGGATTGCGTTCACGCTCACGGACGAGGGTGGAACCCTGTTCGGCGAGATCACTCGCGAAAACGTCGGGCGTTTGCTTGCGATCATCCTCGACGGGGAATTGTATTCGGCTCCGCAGATCAAGCAACCAATCGAAACCGGCAGCGGTGAGATTTCGGGCAACTTCGATGCGCGCCAGGCGCATGAACTGGCCAACGTCCTCGAAAACCCGCTCAAAGCGCCGCTCAAGATCATCGAGTCGCGCGACGTGGATCCGACGCTGGGGGCGGACTCGATCCGCAGCGGCGTCCAGGCGGCGATCATCGGCACGATTGCCGTCGCCGCGTTCATGCTCGTTTACTACCTGTTCGCCGGCGTCGTCGCCAACGCGGCGCTGATGCTCAACGTCGTCATTCTGCTGGGCGTGATGTGCTCCATCGGCACGACGCTGACCATGCCGGGCATCGCGGGCATCGTGCTGACCATCGGCATGGCGGTGGACGCCAACGTGCTCATCTTCGAGCGCATCCGGGAGGAATCGGCAGCGGGCAAATCCGTCCGCGGCTCGCTGGCGGCGGGCTACGACAAGGCGTTCGGCACGATCTTCGACTCGAACCTGACTACACTGATTTCATCGGTCATTCTCATCTTCATGGGCACTGGCCCCGTCAAGGGCTTCGGCGTGGCCCTCACCATCGGCGTGAGCGTGAGCATGTTCACCGCACTGGTGGTGACCCGCATCATCTTCGACTGGCTGTTGGAGAAAGGCTGGCTGAAATCCATCCGCATGTGGCAGTTCCCGTTCCTGCACGGGACAAAATTCGATTTCATGCGCTGGGCGAAGATGGCCTTCGCGATGTCCTGGCTGCTCATCCTCATTGGCAACAGCTACGGCCTCCTTATTCGTGGGCGCGACGTCCTGGGTGTGGAGTTCACAGGCGGCGCAAGCGTGACGCTGGGCTTCGACCAGCAGCGCAAGGTGGAAGTGGACAAGCTGCGCGAAGTGGCCAGCAGAGCCAGCGGCAGTGAGGTGCTCGTCGGCTACCAGCGCGATGTCACCGCGGGAACGGACACCCTGCGTGTGACCGCCCGGCAGCCGGCGACGAAGGAAGGCCAGTCTGAAGACGTGGGCGGCAAAGTCGTTGATGCGCTGAAGAAGGAGTTTCCGCAATCCAGCTTCAAGGTGCTCGGCGCGGACAAGGTGGGCCCGACGGTGGGCGCGGAGATTCAAAAAGTGGCGGTGTTGGCGGCGTTGCTGGCGATGTTCGGCATCCTGGTTTACGTCGCGTTCCGCTACGAGTTTTCGTTCGCCGTCGGCGCCGTCATTGGCCTCGTACACGACATCTTTATGACCACCGGGTGTTACTTCCTCGCTGGCCGGCAGATGAACGCCACCACTGTGGCCGCGCTGCTGACCATCATCGGCTTCTCCATCAACGACACCATCGTGATTTTCGACCGCATCCGCGAGGACTTGAAGCTGGGCCTCCGGGGTACGTTCACCGAGGTCATGAACAAGGCGTTGAACCAGACGCTGAGCCGGACGATTATTACGTCGGGCACGGTGTTCCTGGCTACATTCTCGCTTTACTTGTTCGGCGGCGGTGTGATCAACGACTTTGCCCTTGCCTTCCTCTTCGGCATCGTCACCGGCACCTATTCCAGCATTTACATCTCCAGCGCGCTGGTGCTGTGGTGGCACAAGGGCCAGCGGCCGGCCATCGGCCAGCCGCTCTCCGAGCAGCCATCCAGCACGATGGCGGTGAAGGCCTGAGGCGGCCCCGCCATGCTTGCACTGTTGGAAGCCTCGCCCTTGCATTGGGCGGGGTTTGTCCTGTGCGTGCTCTTCTTCCTCGCGCTGGACCTCGGCGTGTTCCATCGCCGCGCCCACGTGGTGAAATTCAAGGAAGCGCTCGCGTGGACCAGCGTCTGGGTTTCGCTCTCCTTCGTGTTTGGTTTGTTCCTCGGACCGGTGCTGGTGCCCGGCTGGGCGGCGCAGGAAACGGTCGAATTCATCACCGGCTACGTCATCGAGCTTTCGCTCTCGATGGACAACGTCTTCGTCATCGCGCTCATCTTCGCCTACTTCCGCGTGCCGTCGCAGTACCAGCACCGCGTGCTCTTCTGGGGCATCCTGGGCGCGCTCATCATGCGCGGCCTGATGATCGCCGGCGGCGCGGCGCTCATCCAGAAGTTCGTGTGGACGCTCTACCTCTTCGGCGCGTTCCTCATTTACACCGGCGTGAAAATGCTGTTCGTCAGCGATGAGGGCGTGCATCCGGAGAAGAACGTCGTGTTGCGGCTCGCACGGAAGGTCTTTCCCGTCTCGTCTGAGTTCGAGGGGCAGAGCTTCACCACAGTGCTCCAGGGCCGGCGCGCCCTGACGCCGCTGGCGCTCGTGCTGCTGATGGTCGAAACGACGGATCTGATATTCGCCGTTGACTCGATCCCGGCGATCTTCGCGGTGACAACGAAGCCCTTCATCGTTTTCACGTCGAACGTCTTTGCGATCCTCGGTCTCCGCTCGCTTTACTTTGTGCTGGCCGGCGCGATCGAATACTTCCGCTATCTCAAGGTCGGCCTTTCGTTCGTGCTCATGTTCATCGGCGTGAAGATGCTGCTCGACCCGCACGACCACGAGCCGAAGTGGTTCCAGACCGAAATCCCCACGGGCGTCTCGTTGGGGGTGGTGGCCGGCATCATCTTGACGGCGATCACGCTTTCGATCATGGCCACCCGTCGCGAGAAGGATGCCTCCAAACGGCCACCGCCTCCGCCCCAACCGCCGCCGGCGCCCGGCAGCCCCGATGGGGAGTTGACGCCGGACGACCAGAAGGAGGATGACCCGGAGGCTGATTGACTCCGCGCCGGAACTGCCGGACGGTGGTGCGCCAATGAACGTGCCCGACCTCAAGCCCTGCCACGAGCCGCTTTCCCAAAGCCTCGCGCGCCTTGTGGAAGCCGGCGCCGAACGCGGCCTGCTCACGGCCAACCAGCTTCTCGAACGCACCGAGGGCCGTGGCATTTACCTTGTCATGATGCTCATGGGCCTGCCGTTCGTCGCGTGGGTTTCCGTGCCCGGCATGAGCACCATTCTCGGGCCGATTGTCGGCCTGCTGGCGCTGCGCCTCGCGCTAAACAAACCGCCGCGGTTGCCGGCGTTCCTGGGCGATCGCCCGCTGCCACCCAGACTCAAGCACGCCATCCTGACAGGCGGAATGAAGTTCTGTCGCTTTCTCGAACGCGGTGTCCGCCCGCGTCGCACGGCGTGGATGGCCTGGCGCGCCACCCACAGCGCTCACGCGCTCCTCATCGTGTTCATGGCGTTTCTGCTGGCGCTGCCGCTGCCCTCGCCGCCCTTCCTCGGCTCGAACGCGCTGCCCAGTTACGGCATCATTCTGCTCGCCGTAAGCATGATGGAGGAGGACGGCGTGATGATCTTCATCGGTTACCTGGCTGCGGTCGTGGCAACGGCGTATTTCGTCGTGCTCGGTGGCGTGTTGTTCAACTACCTCGCCGGGTGGCTGGAGGCCCTGTGGCGGCTGCTGGAAAGGACCGGATGAACTACCGCTGGTCGCTTGTGCCCCCGCAACCGCTGCTCGCCGGTCAGCTCGCTGCGGAGTTGCGTCTCTCGCCGCTGCTTGCCCAATGCCTCCTGAACCGCGGCTTCAGCGAGCCGGAAGCCATCGCCCGCTTCCTCGAACCGCGCCTCCAACATCTCGCCGACCCGTTTCTGCTACCGAACATGGATACCGCAGCCGCCCGGTTGCTCGCTGCGCGCAAGCGCGCCGAACCGCTTGTCATCTTCGGCGACTACGACGTGGACGGCGTAACTTCGACGGCATTGCTCACAGAAGTTCTGGGCCGGCTCGGTTGGGAAACGAACTTCTACCTTCCGCACCGCATGGACGAAGGCTACGGCCTCAGCCAGGACGGCGTGGAAAACTGTTTGAAAAAGATTCCGATGACCTTGCTGCTGGCGGTGGACTGTGGCTCGACCGCCGTTGCCACCATCGCCTGGCTCAAGCAACGGGGCGTGGACGTCATCGTGCTGGACCATCACCAGGTTTCCTCCCCCGCGCCGGAAGCGGCGGCGCTGGTGAATCCCCTTTGCCAGCTCGAAACTCCAAACTCGAAACTCGAGACTCCTTTCGCCGAACTCTGCTCCGTTGGCCTGGCCTTCAAGCTCGCCCATGCGCTGGTGAAGCGCGGCCGCGAAACCGGCCTGCCCGGTGCGGCGGATTTCGATCTGCGCCCTCTCCTGGACCTCGTGGCGCTGGGTACCATCGCCGACATCGTACCGCTGGTCGGCGAGAACCGCATTCTGGTCTCCGCAGGGTTGGACAAGCTGAACACAACCCGCCGGCCCGGCTTGGCCGCGCTTAAACGCGTCGCGCAAACTCCCGCGAAGCTCGGCCCGTACGAGGTTGGCTTTCAACTCGGTCCGCGCCTCAACGCCGCCGGACGGCTCGAAACGGCGGAGGACGCGCTGCGCCTCCTGCTGGCGCGCGACGACGCGGAGGCGCTGCACATCGCGCGGCGGCTCGACTCCCAAAATCGCGAGCGGCAGAAGATTGAGCGCGGCATCGCCGAGGAGGTCGGCGGCGCGGTGCGGGCGCGGTTTAAGCCCGAGCACGACTTCGTCATCGTCGAGGGCCAGTTGCTTTGGCACATCGGTGTCGTGGGCATCGTCGCGTCGCGTGTGCTCCAGGAGTTTTACCGGCCCACGATCATCTTCGGCGGCGACGGCGAGCTTTGGCGCGGCTCAGGCCGGAGCATCGCGGGCTTTGATCTGGCGGCGGCGCTGCGTGAGTGCGACGACCTGCTCGTGCGCCACGGCGGTCACGCGATGGCGGCGGGCCTGACGATCAACCCCGACAAGCTCGAACTCTTCCGCCAGCGCCTCAACGACCTCGCCCGCCGTGCGCTCAAGCCGGAGGACTTGCAAGCGCCGCTGCGGCTCGACGCCGAGGTCGGCCTGAATGAAATCTCGCTCGACTCGCTGGCGGAATTGGACCAGTTGCGCCCGACCGGTCAGGGAAATCCCGGTGTGCAATTCTGCGCGCGCAACGTCACGCACCAGCGCCCGCTCCAACGCATCGGGTCGGACAAGCAACACGTGAAGCTCTGGCTGACTGACGGCACCGCCACCCATGAAGCCGTCTGGTGGAAGGCGGGCGAGAAGGCGCTGCCGGTGGGCAGATTCGACGTGGCCTTCGCGCCGCAAGTCAATGAATTCAACGGCCGGCGCACCGTTCAATTGAAAATCCTCGACTGGCGACCGGCGGGCGACAAAGGTTCAAAGTGAAATCAGCAGAACCCGGGCAGAGACGGAGGTTGTGGAGCACTTGCGGACTATCCTCATGTTGGGCGCGTTTCTCACTGAACCAGCCGACTCAACGATTTGGCATATTGCATGAGTCGCGTACGAATACGACGTGGAATTCGCCTGTGTGACTCAACCCGATTCATAACGGCATTAATAGTTGCCACGCTTTCCGCTTCGCAGAGAGAAAACATTGCCTTTGCGGTCGCTTCATAAGACGGGAACAGATCTTTCATCATTTCGACCAACGACCGAGTCGAAGTTGATTGTCGAATCTCCAGCAGTTGCTGTTGATCGGCTTCGGGATTCGGGGGTACGAGCCGACGCTGCTCCAAGGACCCGACGGAATCGTTTTCTACAAGGTCTCGCCACCTTGTAAGATGTTTAAGTGCTGCTCCCGCCCAGTAGTTGTAATCTCGTGACCGCCTCAGCCCCTTCTGCCTTTCATGTTCATAATGCATTCCGATCCAGACATGCCACATGGCATGATTCAAGAACCAGTCCGATACGTGTAGCGCGCGAAATCTGTGAAGATTGGCAGCCACAGCGGGATCAATGACGCCAATGTGAATCGTATGTGCGGCAGTGGGCAGCCCTCGATGGAAAGCAACGAGCCTTCGCCGTCCATTACCTCGAAGATAGTTGTACAGCCAACTGGCGGCCGCTCCGTTCTCGACGATTGACTTTCCACCGCGTGAGGCTGGAACTATGTGGTCAGCCCAGTCGATGGCAAAGCCAGGGTCGATGCCATAGTCCGCGATCCAGAGACTGCGACCCGAATAGGAGCACGTAGCTCGATCGAGCACGAATATCTCAGCGCGCTGCTCGTTACTAAAATTGGTGCGTGCCACAGTTTCTTATCTAAGCGCCCAACGACCAAGCTCAACGACCGCCGCCGGGGACGCGCTCCGGCAGCGAAGGTCGCTCACAAAATGCCCCGAACCGTCCGCCTGCAACGCGGGGCGGCGCTGGAGCGCCCTTGTTAGCCTGCATGATCAATTCCCTTGCCTGAGTTCCTCGCGAAGCGCCTGCTGAATCTTGCGCGTAACTCGGTCTTCTACTTCCGCCCGCCTGCAATCAAACTCTTGAAGTGTCCGGTTACAATCATCGCAGTGATACAGAACAGCGTCCATACGACCATACCTCGACACCCTAGACCGAGCATGAACCTGCAAGTCGCAGTCGGGGCAAAACGCTGCCAGATCGTCAATGCCATGCTGGCTATACCTCCAGCGCCAGCGAATCCCAAACAGAACCCTCTCAGTAAAACCAATCTCGTCTTCGGATTTACGCGCTGCAAGCAGCAAGACAGCCACAGTGACGACGAAAGCCAAAGAAAACAAGCAAAGCAGAATCAGCAACCATGTCGAAACGCTGGACGAACTCCCGAGCCAAATGAAAACATCACGAACCCTGTCAAATACCCAGCGCCAACCTCCGGGGATGAAGTACGCAATGAGGCTGACAATTGCAATGACCGCCAGCGATGCGATGGTTCGAGTTCTAACTGGATGCGTGTCTGCCATGTGGCGCAATGCAGGCTAACAGACAATTGGCGGCGTGTTCTTCCGCCCATCCTGTTTCACAATTTTGACTTTGCGGCGCGAGAAGCTGGTTGTCCAGAGCAATTTGACCGCGAAACGGGTGCAAGCTTTCGCGGAACAAAGACGGGAGTTGAATGCTGTGCTTGAATCTGCCACCGGCAACCGGCAACCTTCAACCTCGTGAACAGCGCCCTCCGCGTCGCTGTAGGTTGGTGCATCCGCATGGGGCCGGGCTTGGACAAGTCGTTCCTCGAATTCACCGCGCCCCCGGTAGTCGAGCACTTCGCCGCACATCGCCACCGTGTTCACCTCCAGAAAGCCAGGCGCGTTTTCGTTCCAGTCGGTGTAGATGAGGATCTGGTGGCGCAGCAACGTGCCGGGGCGCGTGGTGGTGCGGCGGCGGTGTTGGACGCGGGCCGATTGCAGCCGCCGATCCAGCGTGGCGCGACCGGCAGCGAACAGTGCCCGTCGCCTGGCCCGCACTTCCGGACGTGCGTCTTGAGCCATTTGGCTGTCCATAGCCCGGTAACGCCCTTTTGCGTCAACGAATGGTTTCCTCACACGACTTTCCCCTCCCGCAGGATGAGGAGGCCCACAACGCCCGTGGCCTCGCCAACCGGTTCCTGGGCCGGTTGGACGAGGCCGCGAGCGATTTCACCAAGGCCATTGACATCAGAAAGGACTACTCGCGGCCGTACAATAACCGCGGCACGATCCATCTCGTGCAAGGCCATCCGGAGAAGGCGCTGGAAGACTTTGCCAAAGCCATCAAGCTGGACTCGCATTTCGCCGACGCTTACAGCAACCGCGGCTCGGTGAAACATCAACTGGGTCAGGAAGAGGCGGCTTTGAAGGACCTCGACATCGCGGTGCGCCTGAACCCGAAGCTCGCCGACGCCTACCAAAACCGGGGGGTGGTCAAGAATGTTCTCCGGCAGTTTTCCGAGGCCCTGGCCGACTTCAACCGGGCGCTCGCGCTCAACCCCAGCAGC
>Ga0315277_10002352_pt1 | contig 26446 bp, 11 predicted proteins | sample YL17G05_15_MG_FD_203695 | JGI IMG/M metagenome (GOLD analysis project Ga0315277, IMG submission 203695) | Sediment microbial communities from Yellowstone Lake, YNP, Wyoming, USA - YL17G05_15 | ecosystem: Environmental > Aquatic > Freshwater > Lake > Sediment | place: USA: Wyoming | collected... | reverse complement strand
TCAGGTCCCTGAAGGCCTCGGCGCCGTGCTCCTGGAGGAAGTCGCAGGGGTCGTTTGCCTCGGGCAGGGTGAGCACTTGCAGGTCGACCTCCCCGGCGATGAACAGGGCCAGGATCTCGTTCGCCCGGCGTTGCCCTGCCTCGTCGCCATCGAGCACCAGCACGATTCGGTCGGCGAAACGCCTGAGGATGGGAATGTGGCCTTCCCCCAGTGCCGTGCCCAGCACGGCCACCGCGTGGTCAAACCCGAACTGATGGGCCACGATCACGTCGGTGTACCCCTCCATGACCAGTGCCGCGCCACCCTTGCGGATGGCATCACGGGCGAGGTCCAGGCCGTAGAGGAGGTTGCCCTTGGAAAACAGGGGGGTTTCGGGCGTGTTGACGTACTTGGCGGGGCTGGTCGAGGCCAGCTCGGGCAGCACGCGGCCGCCCAGGCCCACCGGCCGGCCCTGCGCGTCGCGGATCGGAAACAGCACCCGGCCCTTGAATCGGTCATACAGACCCACCCCGGTAGAGGGGCGAATCACCAGGCCGATCATCTCGACGACCTTGGCGTCGTACGGCGTGCCGACCGCCCGGGGCAAGAGCCAGCTCCGCCGATCGGGGGCGAAGCCGAGGTGGAATCTCCGGACGCTCTCGGGGGTGATCTTCCGTTCTGCCAGATATCGCCGTGCCGGCTCGGCCTCGGGCGAATGGAGCAGGCACTCGTGGTACTGCCCCTCGGCCCAGACCATCGCCTGGTAGAGGGTCCGCTTGTCGTGAGCCCCGCCGCCAGGGCCGTCGGGCTGGCTTCGCGTGGGCTGCAGGGGGATGCCCGCCCGATCGGCCAGCATCGCCAGGGCCTCGCGGAATTCGACCCCCTCGGTCTTCATTATGAAGCTGAAGACGTCCCCCCCGATGTCGCAGACCCAGCACTTGAACGACTGGCGTTCGGGGTTGACCTGTAAGCTGGGGCGGGTGTCGTCGTGCCACGGGCAGAGGCCCACGTAATTGCGGCCCTGCCGGCGGAGCCGCACCACGTTGCCGACCAGATCGACGATGTCGATCGCCTGCTTGACCTGCTCCTTGACGTCCAGCGACGATCCGCTTGACACCGTCAACTCCCGTGCGGCCGGACCGGCGAAATCCATTTCGCTTCAACTTGGGGACAGATCGACAATTCCGTTTGTCGTGCCGTTTGTACCGAAGTGGCGAGAAAACCAGGGGACGGTCGGCGGGCGGCATTCGACCAGGGGCTGATTATATCCGGGCGGCCAAGACCGGTCAAGCACGCGCGACTTCCCCCCGCTGTAGGTGGTGCTAGCAAGCCGGCGGAGAGCGAATCCGGGGAGGACAGGTGTGTGCCACTGCTTGCTCACAAGCAGTGCTTCTCTCGGAGGCTGGGACGGCACTGCTTCTGGCGAAGCAGTGGCACACCACTTCTTCAGCGGGCTGCCGGCACCCTGGGGATCTCGCAACCACCGTTTTGGCTGTGCTTTCCCCCTGCTAATCCGCAAGCAGCGGCGGTATACTTGGCGATATGCTCTTTTCCCCACGTATCAAGATGAGGCACCTGGCTGGGCTCTGCCGCCGGTCGGCGACGGCCCTGGGGGCCGGCATCGACGTGCGGACCGTCTGGGCCCGCGAGGCTGATCGGGCATCCGGATGGGCCGCCCGAGGGCGGCTGCGTGCCGCTAGCGAGGCCGTCCACCGGGGCGAGAGTATGGCCGAGGCCCTGGCCGCCACCGGCGATTTCTTTCCCCCGCTGTTTTGCGAGCTGGTCGCGGTGGGGGAGCAGTCCGGGCAGCTCAGCGAGGTCTTCGCCCAACTGGCCGACCACTACGAGGGCCGGCTCCAGCTCCGCCGCGTCTTCCTGGGCGCCGTCGCCTGGCCGATGATCGAATTGGCCGCGGCCGTGGTAGTCATCGGGTTCCTGATCTGGATCATGGGGGTGATCGGACACGGGATCGATCCCTTGGGATTCGGGCTGGTCGGCAACGTCGGGCTGATGATCTATATCGCGTTTCTGGCAACCGTCGGCGTGCTGTTCTTCTTGATTATAGAGGCCGTCCGCCGTGGGCTGGTTTGGACCAGCCCCATCCAGCGAGCAGTGCTACGACTGCCGGTCCTGGGAAGGGCCTTGCAGACCCTGGCCCTGGCCCGCATGGCCTGGGCACTGCACCTGACGCTGAACACCGACATGGACGTCCGCCGGGCACTGCGGCTGAGCCTGCGGAGTACCCGTAACGCTCGGTACACCGACCGGATCAAGCTGATCGAGGCCGAGATCGGCGCGGGCAACTCGATCCATGCGGCGTTTGTGGCGGCCGGCTGCTTTCCCACCGACTTCCTGGATGCGGTCGCCGTGGGCGAACAGAGCGGCGCGCTGGTCGAGTCGATGGGCCGCCTATCACGCCTCTACCAGGACCAGTCCCGGACCGCCCTTGCCGCGCTGAATGTGGCGGCCGGGTTTGCCGTCTATGCGGCCGTCGCCCTGGTGATCATCGTATTGATTTTCCGGTTGGCCGGCTTCTATTTCCGCACGCTCAACGACGTACTGAAGTGGTGAGCAGTGGACTGCCGGCCGGCTCGGGTGCCTGGGGTCGAGCGGAGCGAGCCCCCAGATGACCCCGCTGGGGGCAGCCTCCGGCTGACCGCCAGTTACCCACGCGTTCGCTAGGAAAACTCGCCACACACAGGCCACACCTGCGGCTTGCCCCAAGGGCCGCTCTGACCTACAGTTGTACGAAAATCAGTCGCCAGACGCTCTGCGATCGTCACTATCCGCAAAAGAGGCACCCCATGCGCACTTTCTTGGTCACCGGCGGGGCGGGGTTTATCGGATCGCACATCGCCGAGACGTTGGTCCAGCGGGGAGATAGGGTCCGCGTGCTGGACAACCTGAGCACCGGGCACCTGTCGAACATGGACGGCTTCCGCGACCGGATCGAGTTCATCGAGGGCGACCTGGTCGACGCCCCTCTGATGGCCGAGATCGTCCGAGGGGTCGATTGCATCTTCCACCAGGCCGCGTTGGCCTCGGTGCCGCGGAGCGTGGAGACGCCGCTCTTGACCAACGCCGCCTGTGTGACCGGCACGCTGACGCTGCTGGACGCCGCACGTCGTGCAGGGGTGCGGAGGATGGTCTACGCCGGTTCCAGCAGCGCCTACGGAGATCAGCCCACCAGCCCCAAGCGCGAAACCGACCTGCCCGCCCCCATCTCGCCCTACGGGGCCGCCAAGCTGGCCGCCGAATACTACTGCCAGGCGTTCACAGCCACCTACGGCTTCGAGACCGTCTCGATCCGCTACTTCAACGTCTTCGGGCCGCGGCAGGACCCCGACAGCCCATATTCGGCCGTCATCCCGTTGTTTATCACGGCCATCCTCAACGGGCGGCGGCCCGTGATCTATGGCGACGGGCGGCAATCGCGGGACTTCACCTACGTGGCCAACGTGGTCCGCGCCAACCTCCTGGCCGCCGACGCCCCCAACGTGGCCGGCCGGACCTTCAACGCCGCCGGCGGGCGGAGCATCGACCTGCTCAGCTTGATTGACCGGCTCAATCACCTGCTGGGCACCGACGTAAAGCCGATCCACGCCGACCCCCGGCCCGGCGACATCCGCGAGAGCCTGGCCGACTGCTCCCAGGCCCGAGAGCTGCTGGGCTACGAGCCGATCGTCGACTTCGAGGAAGGGCTGCGACGGTCGGTTGGTTATTATCGCCAGTTAGCCGCAGAGGCAGCCAAAGAGGTGTAAAGAGGGAAGAATTGATGATTGATGATCGATGATCGATGATTGATGATCGATGACTGGTGCTTTCGTGGCGGCAGTAAAGGAAATGGCCTCAACGGTTTTCCCATTTTCCCCCAATCATCAATCATCAATCATCGATCATCAATCATCGATTATTACACCACCACCTTGGAGCACGATCTGAAGCAATGTCCCACGCCGATCGCACGCTGGTGACCGTTGCCACCTACAACGAGATGGAAAACCTGCCTCGGCTGGTCGAGGAAGTCTTCCAGGCGGCACCCCAAGTCGATCTGCTGGTGATCGACGACGGCTCGCCGGACGGCACCGGACAGTGGTGCGACCGCAAGGGGGCGGAGGATCCCCGCGTGCGATGCCTGCACCGCCAGGGGAAACTGGGACTGGGAACCGCCATCGTCGCCGGTATGCGGTACGCCGTCGAGCAGGGCTACAAGTACGTGCTGAACATGGACGCCGACTTCAGCCATCAGCCCCGCTACCTGCCGGACCTGATCGCCGGCATGGAGCCGCCGGAGGGCCTTGGGGTGGCCGGGGTCGAGCGCCAGGGGCGAGGGGCCAGAGGCGAGGGGCCAGGGGCGAGCGGCCAGGGGCAATCGCCCAGGGGCGAGGTCCGAACTCGGCAATCATCAATCATCAATCATCAATCATCAATCCCGCCGGCGGTCGACGTGATGATCGGCTCGCGCTACGTGCCCGGCGGTGGCACGCAGGGCTGGCCGTTGAAGCGGCGCCTGATGAGCCGCGGCGTGAACTGCTACGCCCGCTGGCTGCTGGGCCTGAAGACGAAGGACTGTAGCGGCGCGTTCCGCTGCTATCGCACCGAGCTGTTGGCCAGGCTCGATTTCGACGCCATTCGCAGCCGAGGGTATTCCTTCCAGGAGGAGATCCTCTGGCACCTCAAGCGGCTGGGCGCCCGATTTGCCGAAACGCCCATCGTCTTCGTCGACCGCCAGCGCGGGGCCTCGAAGATCGACTCGCGGGAAGCGGTCGCCGCGTTGTGGATCATCTTCCGTCTCGGCCTGCGGAACCTGTTGATGCGGTGAGAAACCGGTCGCCGCCGGCCAGACGTGTGCACCGGCCAGGAGGTGCGTTTCATGCCGAACGCCCACGGGCTGCGCCCCCTTGGGACCGCGTGCGAGACGACCGGCAGCCGGTCCGTCGGTCGGCTGTCTATGGTTGGTTGCATTGTCCCTCGGGCCCTGCTAGGCTATTGATCCTTAGAGAAGCAATCTCGTGTCGCACCAGCCGGCGGCTAACAGCCGCCGGTCGAACACGCGAGAAACCCCGGCGGCTGTTAGCCGCCGGCTAGTGCCATTACTCTCCTGACACTCAATAATAGGGCCTGGCGGCCTTCGGGATGGCAGCCGGCGTGGCTGCCACGAGGTCCCCGGCGGACCAACCTGCTGATCACACCTACTTGTTCCGGAGGAGTCCTGCGATGAAAACGTCACTGGGCATCGTGCTGACTTGCGTCCTCTCACTGGTTCTGGCCGACCTTGGCCAAGCGGCCGACAACACGCCGCCGAAGGGGTTTACCGCCTTGTTCAACGGCAAGGATTTGGGCGGCTGGAAGGGCCTGGTGGGCGATCCGAAGACCCGCGCACAAATGCCGGCCGACGAATTGGCCAAGAGACAGGCGAAGGCCGACGACGACATGCGGGCACACTGGAAGGTGGTCGACGGCGTGCTGGTCTTTGACGGCAAAGGACAAAGCCTGTGCACCGCCAAGGACTACGGCGACTTCGAGCTGTACGTCGACTGGAAGATCATGCCCGACGGCGACAGCGGCATCTATCTTCGCGGCAGCCCGCAGGTGCAGATTTGGGATGCGGGCCGAGGGAAGATCGGCTCCGGCGGATTGTACAATAACGAGAAGCATCCTTCCCGACCCACCAAGATCGCCGACAAGCCGGTCGGCCAATGGAACACCTTCTGGATCGAGATGGTTGGCGACCGGGTGACGGTCAAACTCAACGGTGAGCTGGTCGTCGACAATGTGGTGATGGAAAACTTCTCGGAGCCCGACAAGCCCATCTACCCGACCGGCCAGATCGAACTGCAAAACCACGGCAACACGCTCTACTTCAAGAACATCTATCTGCGAGAGATCCCGCGGGGAGCTAAGTGATGAGAAGAGCCATCCGGGCGGCCGTGGCGTTGGTGGCATGGATCGCCCTCGGCGCCCCGCTGTCATCCGGCGACGACGTTGCTGCCCGCGTGGAGCAACTATCTAAGCAGGTGGGCCCCACCGTGGTCCAGTGGCGGCGCGATTTCCATGCCCATCCCGAGCTTGCCAACCGCGAAGAGCGTACGGCCCGCGTCGTCGCCGAGCGCTTGCGCGAGATGGGAGTGGACCAGATCAAGACCGGCGTGGCGCACCATGGCGTGGTGGCGCTGATCCGCGGCGGGAAACCGGGGCCGACCGTGGCACTGCGGGCAGACATGGACGCTCTGCCCGTCCAGGAACGGACCAACCTGCCTTTCGCCTCGCAGAACAACGGTGTGATGCACGCCTGCGGACACGACGCCCACACGGCCATGCTCCTGGGTGCTGCGAAGGTGCTCGTGCAGGTCCGCGAGTCGATCCCCGGCAACGTGAAGCTCATCTTCCAACCCGCCGAGGAAGGCACTCCCCCCGGCGAAGAAGGCGGCGCCAAGCTGATGATCCAGGAAGGCGTGCTCGGCGATCCCGAGGTCTCGGCAATCTTCGGGCTGCACGTCAACACGGAGCTTGAGACGAGCAAGCTCGGTTATCGGCAGGGCGCGCTGTTGGCCAGCGTGGACCGCTTCCGGATCACCGTTTCGGGCAAACAGTCGCACGCCGCGATGCCCTGGAAGGGCATCGACCCGATCGTGGCCTCGGCCCAGATCATCACGGCCATTCAGACCATCGCCAGCCGCAAGATCGACGCCCGGCGACCGGTGGTCGTCTCGATCGGCATTATCCGTGCGGGAACCGCCTGGAACATCATCCCAGAACAGGTGACCATGGAAGGAACGATTCGCACTCACCAGACGGAGGTCCGAAAGCAGGCCACCGAGGAGCTGCAACGCCTCGTGCGGCAGACCGCCAGCGCACACGGGGCGACTGCCGAGATCGTCTTGGACGATTACGGGCCGGCGGTCTGGAACGATCCAGAATTAGGCGGACGGATGAAGGCATCGCTGGTTGCGGCGGCGGGCGAGAAGAACGTGGTGGAGTCGGAGCCGGTGATGGGCGGCGAGGATTTCGCCCAGTATGCACAGAAAGTGCCCGGGTTCTACTTCTTCCTCGGCGTCCGCAACGAGTCGATCGGCGCGGTCCACGCCGCGCATACGCCCGACTTCCTGATCGACGAGGCCGCCCTGCCCCTGGGCGTGCGGGCACTCGCGCTGCTGGCCGTCGACTACCTCCGCGCGGAGCCCGGCGGTGTCGGCAAACCTCGTCCAACCCAGCCCACACCGTGATGCGGCAGAGCCAGAGGCAAACGGCGGGCAAGCCCGCCCGCTAAACGCTTGAAAGCACAGCCCTCACGAGACGGTCCTTTCAGTCCCACCACCACTGGCCTTCGGCCAGATCGAGCTTGGTCTGCTGGCGGAGCTTATCGACCTTGCCGCGATCGTCGGTCCAGAGGTTGTCGGACTTCAGCGCCAGGGCCGGGTGGATGGCCACGCCGCCGCCGACCGGCGTCATCAACTGGCGGCCCTTCCAGATGGCGTTGACCGCCGTCTCCACCGTCTTCGGGATGTTGTAGGTCTCCAGGGTGAAGGCCCGCTCGTCGCCCAAAAACTCCATCGGCCATTTGGCCTTGCCGTAGAGATCCTCCTGCTGGATGTAGGCGGCGGCCACTGCCAGGTCGACCAGATTACGGAGTTCGGCATAGACGGGCGAGCGGGCGGCCAAGGCGGAATACTTCGTGGTGAACTCGGTCACAAAGGCCTGGCTGGCCGGGTTGGAACGCGCAGCCTCCTTCCGCTGCCCGCCGGCGGTGACCACCTCATCTTCGCCCACCAGCTTCACACCGTCGCCGACCAGCTCCATGGCCAGGCCGTCCTCGCTGGCGCGGACGCAGTGATAGTCGGGGGTGAAGAACCAACGCTGCAAGGCGTTGCGGCTGACCTGGGACGGGCTGGCCCGATCGACGTAGCTGACCAGGCGGACCGGCGGCGTCTCCAGCCCGATGCCGATCAGCTTCATGCGGTAGTCGGCCTCGACCATCACCTGGGCGAAGTGGGTCTTGGGCGAGACGCCGTTGATGCTCACCTCCTGCAGCCCGAGGCTGTTGTGCAACCCGCCGACGATGTACTGGGTATCGCCCGGCGTGGCCCGCGAGCCGATGCTCCGCAGAAACTGCTGCATGGCGGCCAGGCCCTCGGCCGTGGGATCGATCGAGCAGCCGATCAACTGCACGCCGTCCTTGCCCGGCGGAAACGCCCGCAAGGCGACGGCCAGATCCTGGAGCGAGACGACGGGCCGACCGTTGGTGATTCCCACTACCCGGCCCGCCAGGTCGGTAATCCAACCCTCGGCCGGCCCGGCGATGACCACGTCGCCCGTTTCCGGATAGCAGAACACGTAGCGGACCCGTTGCAGACCGGCCAGGTTGCGCATCTCGTCGGTGAGGGCACCTTGGCGTTGGCGGATCACTGCCTCCAGACGATTCAGGGAGATCTTCCGCATCTTGCTGACGGCGGCGAGCTTGGGGTCCAGCGAGACCTTGGCCGCGGCGATCCGCTGCCGGGTCATCTGCCCGCCCGGATCGCGCAGGACCTGCGTGCGCAGCACACCTTGGGCGTCAACCACCACGCCCGCCATGGTCGGTGTCCCCTGGTCTTCCGCCACGGCCGGCGATGGCGGACTAAGTGCCAGCGCCGTCACCGCGCAGAACAAGATCGTCCCGTAACCGAATCCTCGACGACGCATGGCTAGCTTCTCCAGTTCCGAGGGTATTGTCCGGAACGCTCCCACGCCGGCGGCAAAGCTGCCGCGGGTGGGAGCGTGAGATAGACAGAATCATCCTCCGGCGGGCCTGTGCCCGCGCAACACGCCACCTTCTAGATCTTAACTGGGCAATTTGGGCAACGCAAGCTATCGGTTGGCAATTGCCAGCCAGACGCGTCTCCGGCCCCCCGGAACCAACAGCCAGTGTGGACCTAAAACGGCTTCATAAGTCATTGTTTGGTAAGGATTAACGCTTGTACACCGCAATTCGGGTGGGATTGTTCCATTCTCAGGGTCAGACGACTGCCGAGCGAAGGTCGTCTTACGTCGTGCCAACGCGGCAAGAAGCCTTAGCGCGGGCTGCGGCCACGTACCATCCGTGCTATGCTGGGGCGCGATCTGACCGGCAGGGGATGAAAACGTCGGGAGGTCGCGACCGGTTCCACCGAGAGGTTGTCCCGCGATCTGGGCGGCAGGCAACTGAACTGAACGGGTCCACTGTCTCAAGGAGCTTTGACCATGAGAATCGCCGCGATTTGTCTGCTGCTGCTGCCACTGAGCGAAGCTGCCGCGAGGGCAGCAGATTTCAAGCTGGACGAGGCGCCCGCCGGCGACGAGGAGTGGGGCTATCGCCCGGCGGCGGGCAGCGTCTCGGAAACCACGCCGCCGAGTCTCTGCTGGCGGCCGCAAAAGGGCGTAGTCGCCTGGGAGCTCGAGTGTGCCCGCGGCGAAGGGCTCCAGCCGGTGGAATATCGCGCCGCCGGGATCGAGTTGAACGTGCACTGTCCGCCGCGGGTCTTTCCGCCCGGTGTGTATACCTGGCGTTATCGTGGGGTCGACAAGGACGGCAACCAGACCAACTGGAGCCAGGCGCGGACGTTCACGATTCCCGATCGGGCCGTGCCGATGCCGATGCCCCCGCGCGAGGAATTGCTGGGTCGCATCCCCAAGTCCCACCCACGACTGTTCGTTCGGCCTGAAGACGTGCCGCGGCTGCGTGAGCTGGCCCAAGGGACGATGAACGACCGGTACCGGCAGTTGGTGGCCCAATGCGAGCGGCTGCTGGCCGCTCCACCGCCGACGGCCGAGCCGCGGAAATATCCTGCCGAGATGGTCCAAGGAAGCGAAGAGTGGAAGACGCTTTGGTGGGGCAACCGCACGTATACCCTCACTGCGCTGGACGGCGCCGCCACGCTGGCCTTCACGCGGCTCTTGGGAGGCAAAGAAGAGTACGGGCAACTGGCCAAACGGATCCTGCTGGATTGCGCCAAGTGGGACCCCAAGGGGGCCACCGGCTACCGCTACAACGACGAGGCCGGCATGCCCTACGCCTATTACTTCTCGCGAACTTACACCTTCGTCTACGATCTGCTGAGCGAGGAGCAGCGCGAGACCTGCCGCCGGGTGATGAAGATCCGCGGCGAGGAGATGTATGAGCACCTCTACCCGCGGCACCTCTGGCAGCCGTACTCCAGCCACAGCAATCGGGCCTGGCACTTCCTGGGCGAGATCGGCGTGGCCTTCCTGGGCGGGATCGAGGGGGCCGACGACTGGGTCTGGTTCGCCATGAACGTCTTCTACAACGTCTATCCCGTCTGGTCCGACGACGACGGCGGCTGGCACGAAGGCGTGAGCTATTGGTCCAGCTACGTCGATCGTTTTACCTGGTGGGCCGACGTGATGCGGGCCGCCATGGGGGTGAACGCCTACCAGAAGCCCTACTTCGCCAAGGTCGGCTACTATCCGATGTACCTGCTGCCGCCCGGCAAGACCGACGGCGGACTGGGCGACGGGGCCAACCGCTACCGGGCCTCGCAGCTCGTCCCGCTGGTGAGCCAGTTGGCCGCCCAGGCCGGCAACCCGCACTGGCAATGGTACGTCGAGCAGATGGGCGGTCCCGGCGAAACCTCCGGCTACGTGGGGTTCGTCCGCGGCATGTTGCCGAAAGTCGAGCCCCAACCGCCCGAGGGCCTGCCGCCGTCAAGGCTCTTCCGCGGCACGGGCCAGGCCTACCTGAACACCACGCTCACCGCCGCCGATCAAGACGTCCAGGTGATCTTCAAGTCCAGCCCGATGGGTACCCAATCGCACGGCAACGAGGCCAACAATTCGTTCGTGCTCTGGGCCTACGGCCAGCCGCTGCTGGTCCGCACCGGTCACTACTATCTCTACGGGGGACCGCATCATCGCGACTGGGTCTGGAGCACGCGATCGCTCAACAACATCACGGTCGACGGCCAGGGCCAGGTGAAATGTTCCTCGGCGGCCAAGGGCCGAATCGTGGCCTTCAAGACCACGCCGTCGATCGACGTCGTGGTCGGCGAGGCGGCCGAAGCCTACCGTCTGAGCGAGGGCGGCAAGGATCGCCGGCTGCTCGATCGTTACACCCGCGCGATCCTCTTCGTCAAGCCGGAGCTGGTGATCGTCTTCGACCGCCTGGCCGCCCCGCAGCCTGCCAACTTCCAGTATTGGCTGCACGCCGTCAACAAGTTCGCCGTCAACGGCCAGCGCGACGTGGTGACCCGGGCCGGCGACGTGGTCTGCGCGATCGACATCCTGGCACCGGAGGGCCTCAGCTTCACGCAAACCGACCAGTATGACCCGAATCCCTGGCCGCAGATCACCATGCGCGAGTGGCACCTGACGGCCACCACGCCCTCACGGGCCAAGACGGCCGAGTTCGTGGCCGTCTACCGCCCACACCGAGCACAGCAGGCCGTGCCTCGCGGCGCGGACCTCAAGCGAATCGACGGCGGCTACGTCCTCACGGCCGAGTTGTCGGACGGCCGGGTGACGGCCCTGCTGCCCACCGACGACGCGGCCAGGCTGACGGCCGAGGGGCTGACCACCACCGGCGCGATCCTGATCCGGCGCCAGCGAGCGGACGGAACGGTCGAGACGGTGAACCTGGGCAAGTAGCTTGTGTAAAAACGGGGCCGAGCCCAAAAGGTTGCAGCGGCCGCCTCTGCACAATCGTCGCCTCAAGAAAACGCCTCACGCAGTTGACCCACGTAGCGTGGGCACGCCACGCGGGGGTCTTCGTCCTCTTCGTACTCCAGCACGATGTAGCCGCGGTAGCCCGCGTCGGTGAGCATCTTGGCCAGCCGCCGGAAGTCGGCGGGCACCGCCTTGCCGCCCGGCCCGGACATCACCACCTTGATCTGGACGTTGATCGAGTAGGGTGCCAGCCGGGCCAGGTCGCCGTAGACGTCGTCGCCGCGGAAGTTGCCGGTGTCGAGGTTGACGCCGAACCACTCGCTCTTGACGTCGCGGACCAGCCGCAGCATCCCTTCGACCGTGGCGGTCAGCCCGCCGTGGTTCTCGAGGGCCAAAAACACCCCGTGCTTGCCGGCGTAGTCGCAGCACTCTTCGATGGCCTCGACGGCCAGCTTGTGGGCCTCCTCGACCGTCTGCTCGCCGCGTCGGTTGCCGGAGAAAATGCGAATCACCGGCGCGCCCAGGATCTCGGCGTAATCGATCCACTTTTTCACCTGCGCAATCTGCCCGTCGCGCCGCGGACCCGGCGGGTCGCAGAACTCGTTTCCCACGGCCGTGCCCGAGATGTCCAACCCCAGCCGGAAGGCAAGGTGCTTCAAGTGGCGGAGGTACTCGTGGGTGAGGTTGTTGGGGAAGTAGTAGGCGGTCGGCTCGGTCCCTTCCAGGCCCATCTTGGCGCAGTCGGCGATGAAATCGTCGAGGGTGAGCTTGGGGGGTTTGCCGGTCAGCAGGTTGCGATAGCTGTAGCCGGCCAGGCTGAACTTGAACTTGGCTGTGCCGTTGCGTTGGATGGGCTCGATGGCGGCGGTGGGGCGAGGGAACAATCCCCCGGCCAGCGCGCCCACCGCTCCGCCTGCGATCAGCGCCGTATCTCGCAGAAAGGCCCGTCGGTGTTCTCGTGTGGACATGGTCGTGCATCCTCCGGAGGCTGGGTGGTTCGAGACGACTAACGCCCGGATTATACCGGGGCGCGTCTCTGGGGTCCACCGGCGCAAGGCCCTAACTCGCATTTCTCAGGAACGCCGGACGTTGGATCACAGTGTGCCACTGCTTCGCAGAAGCAGTGCGGGGCGGAACCGCACGTCACTGCTTGCCTTACGTCAAGCAGTGGCACACTGTGGTGAGAAGTGCAGGCCAGGGAGCATGCCAGGACGAGACCAGCGCCATCAGCCCGCCAATCTGTCCCGGCCGGCCCGTGTCTCTGGTGCTGGCGGCGATCCGGTTCAGACCGTAGTGAGGCCCTTCAACGAGCCGACGAGGGTCACCCCTTGCGGCCCTCCTCGATCTGGCGCTCGAGCTGCCGCACCTCGTTGTGCACGTCGCCGAAGCGCGAAGGCCAGCCTTTCGCGTCGAGCTGGCGGAGCGTTTCGGTGGCCGCGTCCCACTGTCGCTGGTGGATCTGGGCGGCGGCCAGTTTCAGTAGGCCGGTCGGCTCCAGGGCGCGGATTCGCGCCACCTGCTGCCAGTGGACGATGGCGTCGTCCCAACGATTCTGCTGCTGGCGAATCTCGGCCAGCAGCGTCTGACCCTCCGATTCGTTGGGGAGCATCTCCACGATCGACGTGTAGGCGCGTTCCATTTCCGCCGGCTGGCTGAGCTCGCCCAGTCGCCGGCCCAGATCCTTGTAGAGCTGCACGTCGCGTCGGGAGAGTTGCAGCGCGGCCAGCAATTGCCGCACGGCGCCCTGCTTGTCGCCCTGCTGGTCGTAGCAGGCGACCAACTGCCGGTGCGTTTCAGCGTCGTTGGGCTGCACCTCGCAGGCCAGTTTGAGTTGGGCAATCGCCTTGCCGTACTCCTTTCGTTCGGCGTACACGATGCCCAGGGCTTTGCGGACCAGCGGGTTCTGCAAGCCCGATTCCGCCACCTGCTTGTCCAACTGGGCGACGTAACCGTCCAGATCGGGTGCGTTGCGGAGCACCTGGTTGAGTGCCTTCAGCGCCTCATCGCGGTTCTGGTGCGTCGGCCCCCAACTGACGATCGCGCCGCAGGCCGCGTCGACAGCCTTGACCGTGTTCTTCAGACCGGCGTATGCCCCGGCCATGTACCCGTAGTACGACGAGAGCGTGCCGTTGCCGATGCCTCGCCCGGGCTGCGTCCGCTGGTGCAAGGGGATCAGCTCCTCGTAGTATGCCATCGACTGCTCGTAGAGCTGGTTATCGAGACAGCTCTTGGCCAGCGCGGCCAGCGGGGCCTCGGTCCAGCGGCCGTCCCGGTGGAAATACTCGTCGGTCTGCTTCAACAGGGCCAGCAACTCCGCTGGGCGCTTGGTCTGGAAGTAGGCGTGCATCAGCCAGACGCGGTACTGCACGTTGTCGGGCCGCAGCTCGACCAGCGGTTGCAGGATGGCAACCGATTCGCCGTAGCGGCCTCGCTCGTGCAGGAACTGCACCAGTCTCGACTGCCCATTTTCGTCGAGGCGTTTTTCGCCGTGGGCGATGAACAGGATCTCAATGGCCCGGTCGAAGTGATCCAGGCCGTGATAGAGGTACTCGGCGATGTACTGCACGGCCGCCCCCGAGGTCTTCCGCTTCTCGTAGACCTCCTCGGCCGCCTGGCGGAAGTCCTTCTCTTTCTCCGCCCAGAAGTAGCTGTTGTGGCGATAGTACATCGTGCGGTTGCGTGACTGGCGGGACTCAAGGTCCCAGCGGATCTCCGCCACAACGATCTTCAGCAGCCGCTCTTCCAGCCCGGCGTCGAGTTGCCTGGCTTCCGTGCGCCATTGGCCGAGCCGCCAGCCGTGCTGATTCCAGCCTTCCTCATAGCTGTAGCGGAGCCAGGCGGGCTCGCCTTCGAGCCGATCCACGAGAAACGCCAGGCCGTCGCGGGCACCGGCCAGCTCGTGCAGCGTGTCGGCGACCCGGCCGACTATCGACTGGTAGTTGTTCGTCTGCCGCCGGAGCACTTCCGGCAGCCGCTTGAAGGCAAACGTCCGGAGATCGTCGACGTGGCCCTCCAACTTTTTGTCGCGGGCAACACGGTAGACGTCGCACAGCCGGTTGACCAGGTTGTAGCGATGGTTGTAGTCGGGCGTATCCAGCTCGTCCTGGATCTTGCGCTGAACCGTTCGGTACAACTCCAGGCCGCTGCCCAGGGAGACACCGCCGTCGTTGGCGATGGCGCTCTGGTAGAGTTGATAGAGTCGCTGTCTGAGCCAGTAGGTCTGCTGCTGATTGACCGGATGCTTGAGCTGTGCGAAGAGGACGTTCTCGCCGCGGGCGTGGTGTCCGCGCGATTCGAGGTAGGAGACGAACGAGTCCAGCGCATCGTTGGTGTGGGCGGGCAGCACGCCACCTTGGGCGGCCTGGTACTCGTCGAGCACTGCCTGCAGTAGATCGATGGCCTCATCCTGCCGGCCGTAATTCCACAGGCAGTTTGCCCGGCGATGGCCGATGTGCATCCGGTCCAGGGTGCCGGCGGCGGCGCCGTCGTGCAGGGCCACCAACTGGCGGATCTGCTCCTCGGCGAGTTTCGGCTGGGTGATCCGGCCCAGGCCGGCCAGCAAATCGGCCATCAGTCGGGGCTCGCCGGGCGACCAACCTAACGGTTGGTGCCCCTCGCCTTTGAAGGCCCGCCGCAGCGCGGCCAGGGCCTTGTCGACGTGCGGTCCGGGCTGATTGAGGACCTCCGCCGCCCGACGTTCGACTATCGCCTCCAGCAGGTCTAGCGCCCGCTGGTCGATGGCGGTCTTCGCCCGCTGGCGGACCTTGCCGATCTGCTCGATGATCGAGTCGACGGTGGCCTCCTCGCGGATTTCGGAGAACACCGAGTCCATGCCTTGCAGGAAGGGATAGACCTTGGCGGCGGTGTGTCCGACCACCGCGTCGGCCAGGCCCGCCAACAGGCGGAAATCTCGCGTGGCCCGGTAAAACTCCCGCAATCGCCAGAGGTGATCCTGCGGCGATCCCGACTTGCGGAACAGGGCGGCGAAGGCCCGCAAGACGTCCTTGTCCAGCTCGGGGGGCAATTGCCGGGTACCCTCTGCGTGGCGCCGTTGCCAAGGCTGTAGCTTGGCAGAGATCCAGTTGCTCAGCCGCCATTCCTCCATGGTTTTGAAGACGGCGATCAGGGCCTCTTCGTGGCGGTCGCGGCGATCCAGCACCATGTACCAGGCGGCCAGCGTGCGATACTGGCTTGGTCCAAGCTCGTCGGCGGCCTCGACCGCCTCCAGCAGCGTGACGGCCTCGGCGATCTGGCCCTGCTCAGCCAGCAGGTAGCCCAGCGAGACTCGCCAGAAGTTGTCGGGATCGTCGACTCGCACCCACTGCTTCAGGTCCTCTGCCAGCTCCTTCGGACGATCCAGGGCCACCAGCAGTTGATACTTGAAGTACTTCCAGCCGGGGGTACCCGCCTGTGGGTCCTTGGGGTCTTGCTGGGCGATTGCCTGATCGACGTAGCTCAACAGCCGGCTGATCAGCTCCGGCTTGGCGCCCTTGCGGGCGGCCAGGTTGGCCAGCGTCACGAGGTGCCGGCTGCGCAGAATCTCCTCGAGCTGCTGCTGAAGGTCGGGTTCTGCGTCGGCTGGGTGGCTGGTGGCTGAGCGGAGCGAAGCCCCAGGCCCCGGAGTCTCTGGGGCATCGCTCCGCTCTGCCCCAGCCACCCCGTCCCTTGGCGGCTTGGGACCGAGCAGCTCCCAGCACTCCTGCTCTATCGTGTCGAGGTTCCGCCCCAGCAGCGTCTCCAGGTACAGCCGTTCGACGTTGATCCACTGCGCCAGGGCCTGGGGATGCTCTCCCCTGGCTTTGCGCAGCCGCTCGGCGAATTCTTCTCGGGCCAGCCGCAGATTCTCCTCCTGCTTGGCCCGCAGCTCCGTCCGCGAGAGTTCCTCCTGATGCTCCACTTTCGCCATCCGGGCGTTGTAGCGGGCCTGGACCATCCGATCGGTAAGCCGGTAGAGGGCCTGCACTTGGGCCAGCAGCCGCTGGGCCGGCGGGGTATCCGCTTGCGGGTCGGCCTCGGAGAGCTGCTCCAGCAGGCCGAACGCCTCGTTCTCATATTCCGCCGACCAGGGCTGACCCAGCAAAGCGCTGAAGAGTTGAGCGGCGTAGAATCCGCGATACTTCTTGGGCCCTTCCTGCAACTGCTTGCGGAGGAAACCAAGATGCTCCTCGGCGGCGAGCCGGCCGGAGAGGATCCGCACCAGTGGTTGGGCGAGTTGATGCTTGATCTCGGGATCGGACTGGGCCGACCAGCGGGTTTGCAGACCGGTGACGATCCGCCTCCACACGTCCGCCTCGACTGCCGGATCGTTGGGCCAGATCCAATTGACAAGCCGGTCGATCTCCGCCGCCTTGAGCCCACCGATCTCGGCCGTCAACACGCCGACGAATCGCTGGCGGAGCTGGCGGCACTGGTCGCTCTGCTGGAACTGACCATGGCCCATGATCTGTGCGGCAAGGTTGGATTGCGTCTGGTGCCGCCAGAAGAACCAGACAGTCTCCGCCAGCGGATCGAGCCACTGTTGGTCGATCCGGTTGGTGTGCATCCCGTATCCCTGGCCCAGGGCCTGCGAGACGGCCGCCTGGAGCCTCTGCGCCACGTCCGGCGGCAGCTTGCCTGCCTGCCGCCCCTCGTTCAACCACGCGGCCATCAGGCCGTTTGCCTTGTCGATCTGGTTGGTCCGCATCAGGGCACTCAGATACTGCTGGTAGGCGGCAGACGTTTCGGGCTTCCGCTCGACCCAGCGGGCCAGGTAGTCGGCCATCTCCGGCCAGCGTCCTTGGTTCTGCAATAATTGGGTGTAGGTCTGCCGCAGGCTCTCCTCCTCGTAAGGCTGCCACTTGGCCTCGTCCTTAACGACACGGTCCAGCCAGGCATAGGCAGCGTCGTATTCGCCCACGTTGGCCAGGGCCTGGGCGTATTGCTGCTGCGCGGAGGAATCGTGTGGATACTCCTTGGCCGATTGCTCTTGCAGCCGCAGGGCCTCGGCCGGCTGGCCTGCCTGTTGCAGATAGTTCACCCGGTTCTGAGTCCACCGCTTCATGCCCAGCAGGTATTTCGGCTGACGCCCGTAGACCGGCTTCAGCGCGTCCAGCAGCGCCAGCATCTCATTGGCTTCCAGCACGCCGGAGCCCTGCCCCACGAGATAATCGGCCAGATAGAGTTCCTCGGAATCAGCCGCCTGCGCCGGTTGCGGCTTAGATGCAGCTTCATGACTCCCCTCTCCCGTTTGCGGGAGAGGGGCAGGGGGTGAGGGCGGGTTAGCAAGTCGCGCTGCCTCGTCGAGGACCCGCTGCCGCAATTCCTCGCGGCGCCGGCTGACGTTGAGGATGGCGCTGCGGACCCAACGCAGCCCGGGCTTGTCGCCGGCGAGTTTCTCGGCCTGTTCGAGATGCTCCAGCACCCGCGGCCACTGCTGGCTGTCGCAGAAGTACAGCAACAGCGTCATCTGGTCGTCGAAGGTGGCTTTGCCTTGGGAGAAAGCCCGCTTGGCATCGACGAGCTTCACCGGCGGCTCACCGAGGAACTGTACGCGGTCACGGCCGGCCAGTTGCTCCTTGACCTGCTGGTCGAATGCGTCGGCAGCGACCAATTGGAGCTTGTCGGTCGTCACGGAGGTCCGCCGGCCGTCCTTGTCAAAGGTCTGGGTCCGGCCGGCCCACCAGGCACCCGCCAGCTCCACAAACTGATCGAACTTCGTGGTTGCCGTGGGCTTGCCTTCCTGACGGTTTTCGATCGAGAGGACGACTTTTCGGGCGGTGTCAGCCAGGATGTGGATCTCGGCGTCCGGGCTCTCTGGCTGCTTGAGCACCAGCAGTGTCTGCTGGTCGGCCTGGGGCTCAAGCTCCACCGTGTAGTTCTGGTAGGTGCGGTCGAGCGGTGTGAGCAGATGGCCGGGCAGCCCCAGCGGCGGTTTGCCCAGGTCCAGCGGCGTCGACTTCCGCAGCCGGCCGAGCTGGAACGCCCTGGAAAAGACGCCTCGCTGTTGCCGGTCGCACCACTGCACGGTGGTCGGTGACCCGGAGCCGCCGGAACGGACGAGCCAGGCGGCCGGTGAGACCAGCTCGAGGGTCTGCGCGCGGCCTGTTAGTTCGTTCCAGCGGGGGTCGAAGCCTTCGATTTTTCGGTCGATCCGCAGCCCACCTTGCAGCCCGGCGAGTTGCTGGGTCCGCAGCAGGCTCTGGGCCAACTCCCGTGCGGGAGCGGGCCAAGGCTTCTCGGGCTCAAACGGTTTTTCCTTCTCTGGGGCCGGCGGCAGATATGGAAAGAGCGTCCCCAGCCAAGACGTGTATTGCCCCGGCCAGGGCTGACGCGGCTTCCAGCCGCCGCCAATATAGCCGGAAATGGATTTGTAGGAGGATATACGGCGGGCGCGTGCACCGGCTGTGATCTCCGAACCCATGTCGTACCGCTCCGCCGCAAGGAAAGGAGCGGCGGAAGGGCGCGAAGCGGGCGCCGCCAGTTCGGACTCCTCGAGGCGATCGCCCACCAGCATGCGGTAGCTTTCGTCCATCGGCTCGCCGGCCAATTCCTGCAGCTTCAGGTCCCGGTCACCCAAGGAGTCGAGGCCCTCCTCAAATTCGCCTCCGAGCGCTTTTTCCTTGTCGGCGGCGAACAGGTCTTCACCGGGCAGCGCAAACCGCCCATTCAGATCGCCGTCCCGCGTTCCCTGGCCGCCCGAATAATCCATGTCGGGGGAGGCCAGTCCGGACCTGGACATGGGCCCACTCATGGCCCGATTCTCGGCGAGCCACAACCTATCGCCGCCGCCGTAGGCATACCCACCGCCGCCCATCCCGCCCATCCCGCCCATCCCGGTGCCGCGACCGAGGTATTCGTCGTAATAGACAGGCCCACCGCCGGGCTGTGGCTGGAAGACGCGGATGTCGCGTCCTAGGCCCATGAGTTCCCGCAGCACGCTCCGCCGCAGTCCCAGCCGCCAGTCGCCGGCCCGGCGCATCTGCTGCTGCATCAGCTCGTAGTCCACCTTGTTGGTGCCTTCGGCGAAGAATTTCTCCGCGTCGCGCATCTGGAAACGGCGATTTACCTTAAATCGTTCGCGGTCCGCATCGCTCTCCAGGACCAGCAGCGATGTGTAGGGCGTGATGATGTTGTACTCTTCGGAGAGCGCGATGATCTCGTCCTTGATCGCCGCAGAGGCCCCCTGCTCGAGCAGCGCGTCCAGGTGCATCCGCGCCCAGAGCCGCGGGATGAACGAGTTGCCCTGCTCGGCATCGGCCAGCGACACGCGGGCCTGGAATCGGACCGGCTGGGCACCGGGCACCGACCGAAGGTTGGTCGCGTGGCCCTGCACGCCGGTGACGATCACTTCACCCTGCTGGTCACGGCCTTCCGGCAGATACCGCCCCAAGAGGATCTGCTGTGTGCCGGCCGCCAGGTTGGGCAGTTCTCCCGGATACACCCGGGCAGTGCGGATTCCCGTGAACTGCACCTTCAGGTCCCGGATGGTCGGCTTGGAAATCTCGCCGAGCAGCTCCAGGGCGACCGCCTGCGGCGTCCGTTCGCCCGTGATCTGGCGGACCGAGCCGCCGCCGAGCGAGGCAATCGCCTTGAGCACCAGCGGCTCAAAGCTGCTGCTGACGGCCACCGCATGGCACGAGGCGGATTTTCCTTGTTCTTGATAGAGCAGCTTCAGCCGTTTGGCGAAGGCCACCGCATCGGCGTCGCCGGTGGTGACGATCCCGTCGCCGACGTAGATTACCCGGGTGCTGGGCCCGCACTGCTTAAGCGCCGAGGCGAAGGCCTTGTCCAGATCGGTCCAGCCGAGCGACACCCGGCCGGCAAGCAGGTCGCGTGCCGCCTGGGCGTTCTTCTCGTCGGCCGGCACTAGGCCCTTGAAGGCCCACTCGCACTCCACGTCGCAGCAGGCCAGATTGATCTTGTCCTCGGGCGTAAACGCCCCGAGCAGCGAGGCGATGAAGGCGGCCTGCACCTCCCGCCCGCCGGCGTCGATCGAGCCGGAGGTGTCGGCCAGGATCAGCAGTTCCAGCGGTTTGCCATCAGGCAGGACCTCGCGCTGCCACTCTCCCTCACCACCCGGCGGCGTCAAGAGCATCATGAAATAGCCGTCCTCCCCGCGGCGATGCGGGATCAAGACCACGCTTGACTGGTCGCCTGCCAGCTCGACCACGACCTCGAAATCGCGGGTGGGGGTATACTCCTGGGCGGCGAACTCGACGTGGGCCGAGTGCGGCGTGCTGTCGATCCGCGCGGGATGCGTGGGCGACGTCACGCTCCGCAACGGCATCACCGAGCTGAGCTTCACGTCGATCGCCAGCTCCCGCAGCGGGTGTTGCTTCAGCAGCTCGCTCTGCAAGGCGTAGCTGTAGCGGTAACCGCTGCCTCGCAGCGGCAGCACCTGGGTGTAGGTGATCTTGATCCGCTTTTCGCTGTGGGCCTCGATGGGGAACACCCGGGCCTTGAAGATGTTTCCGCCGGTCCATTCCAGCAGGCCCGGGTCGCGCCGCTCGCGCAGGATCGTCTCGTAGATTTCCCTCGCCCGCTGTTTCTCGACCACGTCGGCCTCGACCAGCTCACTGCCGATCCACATGCCGAACCCGGAGATCGAGGCGTCCTGCGGCAAGGGGAAGTGGAACACGCCTTCCAGCCGCCTGTCGGTGTGGTTGACGAACGACTCTTCGATCACCGTGCGGGCGATCTGGTCGCGGATTTCGACCGAGACCTTGTGGTAGCCGACCGTCAGGGGAACGTCGCGCCCCTCGACCTTGGCCACCAGCGAGCCGATCGACTCGTTGGCGGTCGTCCCCTCGAACCCTTGTAGCCATAGCGGGGCCTTGTCCAGCCGGACGAGCTTTTCCTTGTCGAGCCGGTAGATCTCCTTGCCCTTGATCTGGATCTTCTGCTCGCCCGGACCGAGCAGCTCCACCGGGGCGTTGGGGTCGGCGGCCACCTGGATCACGCCGTCGAACAGGCGGAGCTGGCTGGGCTTGACCACCTCCGCCAGCGACCCTGGTCCCAGCGTCACGTTGGTCTCTTTCACCAGCCGCAAGGCGACCGCGTTGGCGCCGCGGACGTCCGTCCGCACCCAGTCGCCGGGCTTCAGCAGCATGTGCGCGGCCACCGGGGTCCAGCGGCGGTGCATCACCGGCTTGACCGAGACGATCCCTTGCACGTCGGTCACCTTGCCGACGCGGCCGTCCTCGGTCAGCGTGTCGCCAACGATGAACAGGCTATCGTCGACCGGCTTGTGGACGTCCAGCACGTGCAGGGTAGTGACCGGCCGCACGCGACCGTTCTGACGCGTGGTGGTCTCCACCGTCCGCAGCATTCGGGTGCGGGTGTCGACCAGAGCTTCGATCTGCAGCTCGCCGTCAGGTGCCGCCACTTCCATGCGGTAGACGTCGCATGAACGACCGTCACGCTCGACCTTCTCGGCCGGGCGGGCGCCCAGCAGACCCTGGCGATCTCCCCCGGCGGGCAGATCCAGCAGTGCCAGCAGATCGAGCCCTGAGCGGTCCTCGCGGAAGTAGGGCGACGGCCCCGGGGCCGCCCGGTTGGCCTTCTCGTCAACCAGCCACAGCCGCGTTCCGCGGGCGATGGTGTACGTGCCGTCCGCGTGATTCCAGCGGAGTTGACTCGGTTGGTCGGCCTGCTCCGGCCGCCTGACCCAAAGCTCGCCGGCCTTGCCGTCGCGGGTGATCTTCAAGTGCACCGCATCGGCCTGGGCCACGTTCTCCAGCACCTTGCCGAACTCCGAGGCCTCGCTGCCGGTGTCGGCCGGCCAGAAACAAGTAACCACGATCACCGCAGCCGCGGCGGCCGCCGCCAGGCCACGCATTGCCATGACAAACATGCGACGTCTCCTCGTAGGAAGTTGGGTCTGCCGGGAGAATTCGGCCGCAAACGCCTGGGCAGAAACCTCTCGCAGCCGGGCGAGGAACTCGCGATCCGCAGGGGCCGCGTCCGTATCGAGCGATCCCAGCAAGGCCGCGAGCCGCTGTTCGTCCCAATGTTCGTTTTCGCCGTTCATGGTGTTCTTCCCGCTGCCGCGCCGGGGCAGCGCGTCGATGTCTTTGCAAACACCCGCCGAAACGCCCGGCGGGCCCGGGCCAGCCTCGAACGGACCGCCGTCGAGGAGCTGTGCTCTTGCTCGGCGATCTGTTCCACCGTGGTTCCGTCGAAGTACCTGGCGATCAACAGGGACTGGTATGGGGCCGACAATTCGGCCAGGGCCGCCCGAACCAGCCAGGAGAGCTCGGCGGCGGCCGACGCCTCGGGTGGGGCGGACTGACGGTTTTCCAGCCAGCGGACGATCTGCTCTCTGCCCGCGGCCCAGAGGGCGCCCCGCCGCCCGTCGACGTTCTTCAGCCGCCCGCTGCGACTTTCTCTGCGGAAGTGCATCGCCACGTGGTTTCGGACGATCCCGCTCAACCACGCCCAGAGTGAGCCGCGGGAAGCGTTGTACTTGCCAGCCGTCCGGGCGGCGGCCAGGAACGTCTCCTGGACGACGTCAGCCACGTCGGCCGAGGCGGGGCCCATCAGGCGCGCAGCCAACTGCCACACCCGCTCGGCATGTACCTCGTAAAGTGCGTGCCAAGCTTCGGCTTTGCCCGCCCGCAACCCCCGGGCTATCTGTGCTTCGTGCTGGTCACTCATGAGCGCGCTGCTATAAGATTACTTTGCGCTTGGCGCCGGAAGTGTGTCGGGCCGAACCCGGAGAATATCGGGATTTCCCGATTCGGCGACACCGGCCGCTGCCCACACTTGGGGGATAGAGCTTCCCACTTTGGGTGGCGAGAACCTCTCTTCCACCGCCGTTTTTGACGTTCGGCCGGCGAGAAGGTTCCCTTTTGGCGTCACCATCAGGACGTCAGTGCCACCGTGCCCGGTGTATGACAAGTTTTCCTGGCAGCTTCGTGCTTGGGGTGGCTGGGGTCGACGGGCACCGACGCGGAGCGTTGGTCGGCGAGCCCCCAGATGAACCTGCTGGGGGCAGCCTGCGGCTGACCGCCAGCCACCCACGCGTCCGCCAGGAAAACTGGGCACACACGTGCCACCTGGCCGCACCTGTAAAGCCGCGACCAGCGGTCGCGGCCGAGCGCTCGCGGCCGATCAGACCTCTTGCTCGGCACGTTCCAGCAGCGCCCGCATGTAGCCGATGCTGTAGGCGTTGCCCACCCGCCCGCCGCCGACGGTCTGCGGCACGTGGTCTGGGATAATCGCCCCGTCGAAATTGACTTCCCGCAGGGCCTTCATCACCTGGTACATGTCCATGTAGCCGTTATCCAGGAAGGTTTCGGTGAACTGGGGCAGCGGGGCGTTGACGTTGCGGAAGTGGACCTTGAAGATCCTGCCGCGCCGGCCGAAATGCCCGATCGTCTGCAGCACGTCTTTGCCCATCAGCTTTCCGCCCTCCAGCCAACATCCCACGCACAGGCAGAGGCCCACGTGGTCGCTGTCGGCGATTTCCAGGGCCCGCTGGTAGCCTTCAAAACTGCTGAAGATACACCGCGGCACGCCGCCGAGTTCCGGCCCGGGCGGATCGTCCGGATGGATGCCGATGCGAATATCCAGTTCTTCGGCGACCGGGACCACCCGCTTGATAAAGTAGGTGTAGTTGTCCCAGATCTCTTCCTTGGTGTACCTGCGGCCGTGCGTCAGCGGGGACCCGAAACGCTTGTTCAGCCACTGTTCGTCCGTGGCCTTGGCCAGATCGAACGACCTGCCGGCGGCAGCACGGATCGGCTCACTGCCGGTACTCCAGACGCTGTTGGCCATGTGGGCGTAGGTCGTGTACCTCAGACCGACTTGATGGATCTTGCGGAGATAGTCCAGGTACTCGGCGATTTTCTTGTCGCGGTCGGGCAGGTTCAGCGTCACGTCGGGCATATTGTGCACGGCCCAGTTCCCGATGTTCCAGACCTTCAGCCCGGCCGCTTGGCAGACATCCACCAACCGGCGGAAGTTCTCGAGGGTTGCATCTTTGCCGCCCACCCACAGGGTCACGTACTGGACGCCGAGCTGCTTGACCAACAACAGGTCTTCCGCCGAAGGGTTGCCCCCCAGTTGCATCGCCAGCTTGACGGCCGACGGGCGCCTTTTCGCGACCGTGGCACTTTCGGCGGCGACGGGCTCGGCCGCAGACAACGCTGCGGGCCCCGCGAGCATGCCGGTCAATATGGCCCTGCCGAATTGTCTTCTGTCGGGCTGCAATCCTGCCGGCGCGGACTGCCCACCGGCCCTCTTGAAAGCGGTCATTGCGGTTCTCCTCTGATGGCTGTTTACCCCCCAAAGTGCTCCATTGTCGTGGCCAAACAGCCGCCCTGCAACCGCTCTGTCGGGTTTTCTTGCGACCGATTGCGCCCCGAAAGGCTGCTCGACAAAGGCCGCGGACGATTGAAACCGCAGCGGACGGGGTGTATCCTCGTGGTGCAGGTCGGGGCGGATCGCACGGTACAACGCCCGCCTGTAACGTGTTACCGTGGCACAAGGTCGGTGTGTGGCAAGTTTTTCTGGCGGATGCATGGGTGGCTGGCGGTCGGCCGCAGGCCGCCCCCAGCAGGGTCATCTGGGGGCTCGCTCCGCTCGACCCCAGGCACCCGAGGCACCAAGTTGCCAGGAAGACTTGCCGCACACCAAGGTCGAGGGCATCTCGCCTGAGTTTGTTCCGGCAGTTCTACCAAGAAAGGAGAAGGCCATGCGTAGGTTGAAGGGCTGGTGTTTGTTCTGGCTGTTGTTCGGGCTGGTTGTCGGGCTGAGGGGGCCGGCAATCGCCGCCGAGGACGCCAAGGGCCCGAGGAACGTAGTCCTCTTCGGCTGGGACGGGGCCCAGCGAGACCACGTCAACGAGTGTCTCGCCCGCGGCGAGCTGCCGGTGCTGAAGAAGGTTGGCGAAGAAGGGGCCTACGTGCAGATCGACGTCGAGGGCGTCACCGACACCAAGGCCGGCTGGACCCAGATCCTCACCGGCTACTATCCGGAGGTGACCGGCGTGTACAGCAACTCGCGATTCCGGGACGTGCCCGAGGGCTTAAGCGTCTTTGAGCGGCTGAAGAAGCACTTCGGGCCCGACAAGTTCGCGGCCGTGGCCGTGATTGGCAAGTCCGCCCATTGCGGCGAGATCAGGGCGCCGTTCCGCAAGCGCCTCGACGAGAACGGCGAGGCCAAGGCAGAGGCCAAGACCGAGGCCAAGGCAGAGGCGAAGGCCGAGGCGCCCGCCGCGGCCAAGAAACGCGCCAAACAGCCCGGCGCCGGCAAGCAGCCGGTGGGCACCGTGATCGAAGAAGACGGCGTCAAGTACCTGGTCTTCGAGGGCTCTCCGTACTACACCATGCACAAGAGCTGCGACGCCTGGGAGTACGGCTTGGTGCAGGATGAGAAGGTCGGCACGCGGGCCTTGGAGCTTCTGGAGAAGTACCAGGACAAGCCGTTCTTCTTCTTCGTACACTTTGCCGAGGTGGACCACAGCGGCCACCAGCACGGCGAGAACTCGAAGGAGTATAACGACGCGCTGATCTCCAACGACACCTGGACCGGCAAGATCATCGACAAGCTGAAGGAGTTGGGTCTGTACGACAAGACGCAGGTCTACATCACCGCGGACCACGGGTTCAACGAGGGTGGGACGGGGCACAGCTTCGCGCCCTACGTCTTCCTGGCCACCAACAACAAGAGCGTCAATCGCAACGGCCGCCGGCAGGACGTGGCGCCCACGATTTTGGAGGCGTTTGGCCTGGACCTGAGCCGGTTCCAGCCGCCGCTGGACGGCATTTCGCTCACCAAGCCCGACAACCGCCCCGCGCCCAAGATCGGCCCGGCGAAGAAAAAAGCCGCAACCGCCAAGAAGAAGGCC